>TARA_R110002074_G_scaffold201166_1_pt1 | contig 35094 bp, 6 predicted proteins | sample TARA_R110002074 | Tara Oceans TARA_R110002074 (sample SAMEA4397215) | marine metagenome | biome: Polar Biome; feature: [MIX] marine epipelagic wind mixed layer (ENVO:01000061); material: water (ENVO:00002006), including particulate matter (ENVO:01000060) such as... | depth 10-100 m | reverse complement strand
TTTCCTGTATATGGTAGAGACAACTTGGGTAATGAACAAATAATGGAGCCCGGTGGTGGTAACTATCAATTTCCAGGAGATAGTGTTTTAGAAATACCTATGGCTCAATATGCTGGTGAAATACCAAGTCCCATGGAAGACCCAAATGGATTTTTATATCAAATAGAAGATTTAATTGGGTATCATTTAGATTATCCAAATGGTAAAGGTGAAACTTTTGCAACTATGCCAGGTGAAGAAAACAGCATTGATAACTTAAGACATGCTGGAAGTGCTAGGTATACAGCAGAAGCAATAGGACAAAAGGTAAAAGACATACCTTATGTTGGTGGACTTTTAGATTTTGTTGGTGTAGACAAAGCAGCTGGTTTGATTGGTGCAAATGTATTAGGCTTAGGTCATGAGCTAACATCTTTTTTTGGTGAAGATGAAAGATCATTCTTAACAAAAATGCAGGAGATGGGTGAAGACTCATTTAATAATTTAGTTGGTTCAATTGTTGGATCAACAGATATGAATTCTGATAAGAAAGATCAATTACTGAAAAAGCTTTCATTTAATAATATTTTACCTGATGGATATGTAAGTACTGAAAATGGTAGAAAGAATGGTCTCTCTGAAGACATATACTTTAAAGATGAAGAAGGAAAAAGAAAAACACCAGAATATAAACGTGGTGGTGGTTTATTAGATAAAACCATGGAATGCAATAGCTGTGGTTGGGAATGGAAAGCTGCAGATGGTGGAGCTGATGTATCTACATGTCACAAGTGTGGAAGCAGCGCATTACCAAAAGCTCAAGATGGAAATAAAGAATGGATTAAAAATTGGATAGGAACACGTAATGCTACTGGTCAATTTGAAGATCAGTTAGGTAATGGACAAATGGAAAAAGGTTTTAAAAGCCTTGATGATGTTAAGAAAGTTTCTAGAGAAGAAATGGTTGAGGCAGGGAATGATGATGCCAGCTATTGGCAAATAGGTGCCCCTAATGGAATGTATGTTCCTTCTGATAATATTTATTTTTCTGATCCAGGATTCTTCTCAGGTAATAAAGAAGAAGATACTGATATTCATGAACAAAGCCATGTGTTTGATATTGGAACAAGTGGTGTACCTCAAAAAGATATGGAAGAAGAAATTCCAGAAACTAACATACATAAAGCTATAAAAAATATACCTGTAAAAGGTGAATATGAAACAGAAGAATATTTGCCTCCCGCAGAGATTTATGCTGAATTAATGAAATTCAGAAAAAAGAATAATATAGATCCCAACAAGATTTATACTAAAGATGATTTACTTGAATTAAGAAAAAAACTTAAAGAAGAAAATGACTATGGTTTATTTAAATTAGATGATATATATGAAGATAAAGAAATTCTAAGATTAATGAATGAGGTAGCAACAATAGATACACCTCAAGAAAATAATATTAGATATGCTCAAAATGGTTCAGAAACTGCACCAATTCAGTTAGATGAAGTAGTAATAAAAGCAGATAAAGAAAAAAGTTCATTAAATAAATGGGGTCATGGAATTTTAGATGCTGCAGGACTTGTTCCTGGATTTGGTGAAATAGCAGATGGAGTTAATGCATTATGGTATGCAGCTGAAGGAGATAACACTAATGCTGCTTTATCAACAGCAGCAATGGTTCCTTTTCTTGGATGGGGAGCTACAGCTACTAAGTTTGGATTAAAAGGAGTGAAAGCATTAAAAGGTACTAAAAACATTGCAAAAGAAGTTGTAGAAAATACAGTTAAAGTTGCAGATGATGTTAAACCTAGTTGGTCAAGGGGAGTCACAAACTATGGTAACTCACCGCAAGGTATTCAGGATGCTTTAACATCTATGAAATCACAAGGAAAGCATTTAGATGAAATTGGTTTTAATGTTGATGATGTAATTGCACCTAATGTAATTAATCATGGAAATAAATTTGGTAGACAGATTGCAGAAGTAGCATTACCAAATGGTCAATCACAATTATTTTACAAATCAAGTGGATTAGCTGGAAAAAAAGGAGTAGGAAAAACAGGAACTACTGAAGGATTATGGCAACCGTATGGTGGACACGCATCTACAGGTGCAACAGACAACTGGTTTATTAAGGATGCTGGTTATGAAAACTTTTATGATAGCAATAGTTTTAAAGCTATAGCTAATAAACTAGATGAAATAGAATCTGGTTGGGACATGAGCAAACAAGTTTTAAAAAGCAAATTAAAGTATGGAGGTATACCAAAAGCACAAAGAGGTGGTTCAACACAGCCAGCTAGTACAATATCAAATGATATATTATTAAGACAAACATTTGCTGAATCAAGTTTTAAACCTGGTGCAAAATCAAATGTTGGAGCACAAGGACTAACACAGTTTATGCCTGATACAATAGAATATTTAATTGAAAGAGGAACACTACCTGCAGACTTTGATATACACGATCCTAAACAAGCTGTAATGGCACAAAAACTTTATATGGATGATATCTATAATAAAGATTTTATCAACAAGCCTAACCAGTCTGATCAAGTTAGGTTAGCAAAAACTTTAGCTGCATATAATGGAGGACCAACTAGACTTAAAAATATATTAACTGCACAAAAAAAAGAAGGAGTTGATATATATAATTCTCTTGATTGGATGTCTGCTTTACCTAAAGAAAGCAAAGAGTATATTGATTTAATATTACTGAATAAAAACACAACAGGCAGACCTAAGTTTAATGAAAACTTTGATAATTTATTAAATGATGAAAAATACAAACAATACATTGATCTGTATCAGCAAGGTGGTAGCACAAACTATACTGTAGCTTCTGGAGATAATTTAAGTAGGATTGCTAAAAAGTATAATACATCTGTTCAAAAAATTGTTGATTTAAATAACATAGCTGATGCTAATGAAATTAGTATTAATCAAGAATTAATAATACCTGAGTCACAAACACAACAGGCTAGTATAACTTCTGCTTATAAAGTAAGATCAGGTGATACACTTGGTAAAATAGCAAAAACATATAATACTACTGCTAAAAATTTAGCAGAATATAATGGTATTAAAAACATAAACCAGATATATCCTGATCAAGAAATAGCCATTCCTGATAATATTAGAAAGCTGGTAGATAAACCGGAGCCTGCTTGGCATAAAGTAGATAAAGTAAAAGACAGAAATAAAAAAACAAATGATCTGACTGATACAAATATTATCATGCAATCACAAATGCTGAATAATCCTAATCAAAGTTATGTAATTATAGATAAAAAGACAGGTCAACTAAGAGTTATGAATGGAGAAGATGAAGCATTAAGTTTTGAAGTTCTTACAGGAGATAATCCTGGTGATGCACAGACTGTAACTAAAATGCATGATTTTAATAAGGATGGTAAGATTACTGATAAAGATAGAAATTGGAAAAATCAATGGGTGACAGATTGGACAGCCGGTAATAAATCTACTGGTGCGGGTATATACTCAATAAATTCTTCTTCTCCTACATCAAAACCCGGATATCAAAATGCTCCAAGTTGGACTTTATTAAATGATAATGGTATTGAAGTATCTACTGCAATACATGGTACAACAAATTATAGAAAGCAATTTTTTAATGATGGTAATACTGAAAATAATCAAGCATCCAATGGATGTATAAACGGACAATGTAGTGACTTAGATGCTTTGTATGATTTAGATCTACCACAAGGAACTCCTGTTTTTATTTTACCAGAGGATAAAGGAAACAACTTTATTTTACAAGATGGTAAAGCAATAATGAAAATGAGTTCTGATAATAGAAAAGAATATCTAGAGTATACAGATTCAACAGGTAAAAAACAAAAAGGTCAAGGGGGTAACTATTCTACAAACACTTTAGTATATAAACCAATCCGTGCAAATTTTAATAGAGAAAAGTTTGAAGAAGAAAGATTCACCACTTTTGATTTTAATGATACTGAAGAATTAGAAGGTACAACCATACCATTTATAAAAGCTCTTGAAGATAACAAAAAGAAGATAATGCAGGAAGCACAAATTCCTGGTGATGTATATAATCAAATTGCTAAAATTGCTTTTGGAGTATATGGTACTGAGTCTGAATTTGGTGATACGCATAGTTGGGCAGGTAATGCTGCAAGGGGTGCAAACAAAAAATATGGTACAGATGGTTCATCACCAGATGTTACAAAAAAATATGAAGGTTTTGATTTACCATTTACTGATGCGGGAGCAGGTGCTCAATCAAATAACAATAGTGTAGGATATACACAAATACGTTGGAGTCAGTTAAATGATAAAGAGAAAAAAGTATTGAAAGCATTTGATATTACATCTAATAAAGATTTTATGGATCCAAGTAAATCAGCAATAGCAACAGCATCTATATTAGGTGTAAGATATAATGAACAACTTAATGCTGAACAGAAAAAAGATATATGGTCACACCTACCTGGTAAATGGAATAATAGAAGTAATTATGCAAAAAGAGTAAAAGAAAACTCAACATATCTAGATTTTGAACAAAAAGATGTAATGAGAAAAGGTGGAGAAATTGAGAACCATATCATGTATAAAAATTATGTAAATGGCATTTATGATGGAAGCAAAATGGAAGTCAGGGGTGCAAAGATTTATGATAAATTAAATAGAATACATTATAGAGATGCAAAAGCTTCTAATATGACTCCATCAAATTACGTGTTAACCAAGGTTATAGGGTAACGTTAAACCTTAAAAATTAGTAAATCTCTTGATTTATTTGTATATTAATAATATAAAATCATTGTTGTGAAAGTAAACAAATTAAGTTTAAAACAAGGTGGAGGTAACGTAGAACAACCTACACATCAAATGCCAGATGGTACTGTTATGCCGGGTGAAACTCATCAACAAGCTGAGGAACAACCTGTTATACAACCTCCTGCACAACAACAAGATCCAGCTATTGCTCAAATATCAGAGATGGTAAACAGTGCTTTACAAGAAGGTCAAGATCCTGTTTCTATAGTAATGGCTTTGATTGAGCAAGATGTAGATCAGAATATTATAGCTCAAGCTTTTATTACTGGTGGTTATGCAGAAGAAGATGTTGTTACTTTATTTGAAAATGTACAACAAAAATCTCAACCTCCTGCTGAAGCTTCTGCTGAAGAACAAACTAAAGACCCCCAAGAAATTGCAAGGAACCAATCTTTAGAAGAAGAAGCTGCATTGGCTGAAGCTCAACAAGCTGAAACATTAGCAGCTGAACAAGACGCAATGTCACAAAACTTAACTGCTAAATCTGGTATAGAAATTAAACCGGAGAATGAAGGTAAATTTACTAAGTGGGCTAAAGCCCGTGGAATGTCTGTTTCTGAAGCATATAATAAAGTAATGTCTAATAAAGAGAAGTATGCTACTAATGTAGTTAAGATGGCTAACTTTGCTAAGAATGCTGCAGGATGGAATAAACAAGAAGGTGGTGAATTTGAACCACACTTTATGTATAAGGGTGATAGAAAGATTAGAGCTAAAGACATGGCCACTTATCTTAGACTTAAAGAAACTGGTTATAATAATGATGCACCTAAAGCACAGGGAGGTACTGAAATAATCTTGGAAGAACCACAAGTTATACAAAATCCTATTCCAGGTATGATGCTCAATCCATTTGTAACAAGGGAGTTTAGAGATGTAAATCAAAATGGTATTGAAGATAGAGAAGAAGGTATTTATAAAGACCGGGATTATATTCCTATTCCAGAAGGAGGAGTAGGACCAGGACCTGTTCAAATGCCTATGATAGAAAAAACAGGTACTGGTATAGCTTTTCAAACAGGAGGTACGACACCCAAGTCAAAAGCTCAAGAGTTTTATGAAACAACAGGTGTTGTTGAAAGAGGTGATGTATTAACCAACACTGCTCCAAGATATAATTTACCAACTGTATTAGATAATGGAAAAGAATTTAGTGTGTCTAAAGCTTTATCAACTCTTGCAGATGTTGGACAAACTTTATTTAGCAGTGATCTTGATGAAAATGGTTTGAAGTCAGGAACTTTTATGGATTGGCAAAAGAAAGATGCTATAGAAGAAGCAACAAAAGGAAACTATTATAATTATGAGGTTACTAATGATCCTAATGATCCAACTGCTTATGCAGATGATAATTTAGGATTATTCAATGCTTCAAAAACTTTTGGAAAAAACAACCTTAGAACAGCAGATCAATATACTGAAGATTTCTTGGAAAACTCTATGGCTAACTACAATGAAGAAACTAAAGAGTATGATATAACTAAATCTAGTAGAAAAATTAATCCAAATTTACCTGGTATTAATCAGAATTCTTTAAAGGGAAAAAACTTAAATTATTTTAAAAGTGTAGATGATGCAACTAGGCAAGAAATATTAGACTTTGGAAGTAGTGATTCTCCAGAAGGAACTACATTAGGTATAGATGAAAAAGGTGCAACAAGTTATTATTCTCCAGATGCTGAGAACCCTTATGAATACAATACCATGATGGGTAACAATAAATATGGAGTAAATACTACACCAATTATACCTTTAGAAGAACAAAAAACAGAGCTCACTTCTATGATACAACCTAATGAGCAGGGTATGTTTAAAAAACCCAGCATAGTATCAGCAGAAAAAGACCTAAGTTTTAAAGAATGGTCAATGCAAGATTCTTTTAATAGAACTGGTGCTAATGCTCCACAACAATATCAAGACTATCTTAATGGTGTAGAAACGGAAACAACAATTGAATCTGATAAACCAAACTTACAAGATAGAATAAAAGGTGGATTGAATGAAGCAGGAGAATTTATTGAAGGTAAATACAATCAAGCTGCTCCAGTTATTAGAAAAGGCATTGATGATGCAGGTATGTTTGTTAAAGACAAAGTTAATAGTGGACTAGAATATTTAGAGAACAAGTTTGAAGAAGGTGGTGATTTACCAAAAGCTCAAGTAGGTACGGGTATGTTTGATTTTGATTTCACACCATATTTTGATGAAGAACAGCAAGCAGGACAAGAAAATTATTTTGCTAATTTAGGTTCTGGTCAAACTAATTATATGGAAGATACACAAAATGTAGCAGATGCTCAATTGTTAAAAGAGAACCCTGGTCTAGGGCCTACACCTCAACAGCAAGAAACAAATGCTATGTTCACTCCTCAAGCTAAACTTAATACTACACCTTTTGCAGATCCAGCAGATCTAGTAGATCCAGCAGTTGCAGTTGAAGAAGAAGATGAATTGTTTAAGGGACCCCAAGTTAAAAGAACAAATAAACTACAGGGTGGTATAGATAGATTTTTAGATAGCAAAGAAGTTGGTGCTTTTAAAGATGTTTCTACAGCAGCGGTTCAAGTAGCAGGTGTAGCAAATGATTTCTTTAGACAACGTGGAGTAAATGAAGCAGTAGCAAATAATAGAGCTAATCTAACAGCAGATGAAGTGTATGGTACCAATGAGGATCCTTTTATGAAAAGAGGAGCTTGGGATATTAATACTGGGACATTTGGTAGTGAAGGACAAAGAACAGTAAGAACAAATATGGGAATAGCTAAAGATGGAGGAGGAATTAATAATGCAGGATTTAAAGCATTACCACCTCAAGCACAACAGAATATTTTAGATAACATGTTATATGGTGGTGACCCTAATCCGGGTATTACTGCATTAAGAAAAGTTGCCCCACAAGTAGTATCTAAAATGGGGTACAAAGGAGGTGGAGAAACCATCAACGTAAATTCTACTATCTTAGCAAAACTAATTGCAGCGGGAGCTGATATTGAAATACTATAGTCATGGCAAAAATTAAAATAAATAGATTACCTAAAGGGTTTAAATTACTAGATGGCAAAATTGTTGAAGAACAAGTTATGCAACATGGTGGTGGTTTACAAACCGGTGACCAAGCTGATTATGGATTGGTTACAACTCCACAAGAGTATTATAACAACACAAACTTTAATGATACTGATGATAGATCAGTAAGGTATAGTTTATCTAGTGTACCTAGAGACAATGCTAATATTGAAGCTGAGGGTGGAGAAACTGTTTTAACAGATCTTACTAATGATGGTACATTTGGATTATATGATATTACAGGACCTAGACACTCTAAAGGAGGTGTACCTATGTTTTTACCTGAACAATCATTTATATATTCTGATACAGACAAAATGAAGTTTAATAGTGAAGAACTAGCTGAGTTTGGTATTAATAGTAAAAAGAAAATGTCTCCTGCTAAGTTATCTAAAAAATATCAATTAAATGATTACTATAATCATTTGACAGATCCTTATGCTGATAACATACAAGCAGTTACTTCTGAGTTAATGCTTAAAAAGAATATGATGAGTTTGTCAAAAGTGGCATTTAGTCAAGAGGCAAAAAAAGAATTTAAAGAAGGAGTCCCATTAGCAGCACATCCATATCTAGTTCAACAAGGTATTGATCCAATACAGTTTACAGCTGAAATGGAAAAGATCAGTAGAGAACAAGCTGAAATGGAAGCAATAGCAGCTTTACCACCAGAGCAACAACAACAAATAATGATGATGCAACAAATGATGGCTCAGCAAGAACAAGCACAACAACAACCTCAAGGTCAAGAAGCACCAACGGAAGAGATGATGATGCAAGAACAAGCAATGGCTAGATTTGGTGGTGAAAGAACTTTAAGAAAATTCCAGAAAGCTGGAGAGACTGGATCTCAATATGCAAGACGTATGAATGTTGCATGGCCTGATGGTCTTAAAGATCCTGTGTACAATAAGGAAACTAAGATGTGGGATTACAGTGATGGTACTCCATCTGTATCTAAGAATGATGCTATGATTATGGCTTCATCAGTAAAAGGGGGTGCACCAATACCAGAACAATATAGAATTACTGAAACAGAAACTTCTAATACTAACGGTAATGAAACTGTAGAAGTTTTAGAAACTGAAGTTACTGAAGCAGCTACTCCTTCTGATGGTAACCCAGGTATACCTGCTGAACAGTGGGCAATATGGAAACCTTACATTGATAAAGGAGCAACGTTAGAAACTATTACACTTGATGATGGAAGAAAAACAGTTAGAATTTCTACTCCAAAAAGTGATGTACAAAAACTTAGAGAAGATGTTCAAGCTACAAATCTTGTAGGACGTGGTGGTACAACAGACATATATGGTGAAGACATATCTGGACAAGGAAGAGCTATTAAAGAAGGAACTCAAGAAGGATGGGTTTATAAACAAGGACCATTAGCAGGAGGAAAAAGAAATGTAACTCAAGCAGGTGTAGATGGTGTTTATGGTTCTGCAGATATCAACAGTGAAACAACTCAAGCAATATTTAGAGATAATTGGGGAGATACTTTAGAAAAAATTGAAAAAGAATTTGGTGTTCCTTTTGACAATACTAATAAGAAACAAGTTCTAGCATTTCAAAATGCTGCAGAAGAACAAAGAAAATTAGATGCAGAAGCAGCCGGTGTTGATTATGTTCCTTACTTTAAAAAACCAGGAGATCCAGGATATGTAAAAGGGCAGTCATTAGATGGTTTGATGGGTTTATATACTATTAACATCCCTAGATTAAGTAAGAATGATCAATTTAGTGATGAGGCTACATATGGAGAAAAAACACCAGAGGAGAAAATAACACAAGGTGATATAGACATTAAAGAAAGAGGTCAACCTGAATGGTGGTTACAAGATCAAAATAATCTAGCTGCTTTAGGACAGATAGATGATAACTTGTATTTACCATGGGCACCTGATGCACAACGTGTAACACTTGCTCCAACTTTTGATGATTGGAGATCAGCTGTTAATTCTAATAATTCAACAGCATCTACTATTGCTCAAGCATTAGGAGCAGTAGGTGGACCACAAGCTGTAGCAAATTCACAAATACAAGGACAAACATTAGAAGCAAATGCAAAAGCTATAAACAGAACTAACACTAACAATGTTGGAATTGCAAATCAATATGGAGCTATGCAAGCTCAGTATGATAACTTAGCTAATACAACTAATGATAAAAGAAAGATGGATGTTTATGACAACACCCAAAAAACTTTACAGGCACATGACAACTTTTTAAATTGGAAAATTGGTAAGAATGTTGAGCTACAAAATGCAGCATTAACTAACAGAGCTAATACATTTAATTTAAATAGTACATATGATAACTATGAAGTTAATACAACAAACGGTGGTATAATTGATTTTACAGATCCAAGAGCACTGGAAAAACAAGGACCAGTAGCAGATCAAAGATCAAGAGAAAGAGATTATTTTGAAGGCGTTTCTACTCTAGCTAAAAATTTAAATAGAGAACCTACTAGTGCAGAAATAGAAGGTTTCTTTGATTATACTAGAGGTAGTGCAAAGCCAGGATATAGAGATCCTAATATATCTAATGCAGCTGCTGAGTTACAAAGAAGAGGTGCAGCAGGCAGATCTGTAAATTCAAATGTAAACACTCCTACAGCAGGGAGAGGAAAAGAACTTAAACGAATGGTAGTACCATTCTATAGTGGGAAAATGGGGGGATAGTTAAACCTAAAAGGTTTTAATATTTACCTTGTTAAACTTAATAAATTATAGTAATTTTATATTATGGCAACATACGTACCAGGATCAGAAACTTATTTACCGGATATTAAACCGTTTACACCAGACTACAAGTTTTTGTCTGCTGTACTTGGTCAAAGACAGGATAAGTACAATACAAATTGGCAAGCAACAAATGACATATACAACAAGGTTATATATGCTGACATCTCTCGTGAAGATACTAATAGTCAAAGGGAACAATTTGCAAACAACTTAGCACCTAATTTAGAAAAAATAGCTGGTCTGGATTTGTCCATGCGTGAAAATGTACAAGCAGCTAAATCTGTATTTCAACCATTTCTACAAAATGATTTGATTATGAAAGACATGGCTGTAACTGCTAATTACAGAGATCAAATGGCATTAGCAGAACGCTATAAAAACTCTCCTGATGCTGACACAAGAAAACTATGGCACCGTGATGGTGTAGTAGCTTTACAATATAAGATGGAATCTTTTATGAATGATAGTGCTGATGAAGCATTAAACTTTAGATCACCTGATTATGTTCCGGAAGCAAACATAATGGCATTGTCTGAAGAGATTCTAGGTGAAATGAAACCACCTTTGAAATTAAAGGTAGATCACTTTGGTGTTAATTCAGATGGATCAGTAAATACTGATTGGATTGTTACTGATGTAAATGGAGAAAAGTTAGTAGGTCCAGCTTTGCAAATCATAAGAAATCAATTGCAACAAGACCCAAGAGTAGTAGACTCCTATCAAGTAAAAGCTTATGTAGCATCTATGGACTTTGGAAAAGCAAAGCAAGCAGATGGAACATTTGCCACCGTTGATGAAGGAAGAATGGCATGGGCAGTAGAAACACTTACTAGAGCACAGGAAAATAATGCAATTAGATTAACAGAAGGTGCTGGTGAATTAAGAAAGTTAAATAACATAAATGTTAGATGGCAAAACTATCAAGCTACAAATGGAATTATTCCTGGGTCTGATGAGGCTAAAACAGTAGAGGCAAACATGTCTGCTTATGAGAAGACAAAAATGCAAATGCAGCAAGATCAAAAAATTGCTACAATAATTGATACTCCTCCTGAAGGTTTAGAAAGTACATTGTCTACTGCCTATCAAGTTTTAATGTTAACCAACATGGATGGAGATATGCTTAAGGCAGCTAAGTCATATAGCATGAGAGATATGGAATCTACATTTAGAGTTAATCCATATGCTAAAATGGATAAGCAGTTTAAGTATGACATGCGTAAAGAAGCTAGAAGAGCTAGTAATAATTTATATAGAGATGCTGAAAATGACAGACGTGCTAGACAATTAGCAATAGATAAAGGAGACATATTAACTGAAGAACAAAAGACTCAAGAATCAGCACTTAGAGTATCTTTACAGCAAGCCAGTACAATCCGTGGTAATGCTAAGACTAATGAATATGATGAAGAAGGTGACGTATATCAATATGAAGCAATTGAATATTCAAATAAAATGTCTAAAGCTACAAAGTCACAAGCTAGTCAAATACTTTCTTCATTAAGACAAGTAGACCCAATGGGTGAAGTTGTAGATGGAAAAGGTACATATCAATGGTCTATGGAACTTGATGGCAAAAAAGTCACAGGAGACATGAATAAGTTAGAAAAGGTTTTATATAGTACAGTGCCTCTTACAGATGATCAAGCAGCTGATGAAGATTTTATGGCAAGTTATCAACCTGAATACATTTATCAAGATGATATTGATAGAATGCATGATGAGAGAGTTGAGCTTATGACTTCTGTTGATGAAAATGGAGCATTGAATATTATTCAATCACATACATCTGAAATAGTTACTAAGGAATATGTAGATTTAGCTAGACAAATGCAAGAAACTCAAGGTAATGTTGGTACAGTGATGAAGACTCATGCTAACTTACTTGAAGCATATGCAAGGTCTGGTGTAAAAACAAATGTAGAAGCTGAAAAAAACAATGATCAATTAGTAGCATATAAAAAAAATGGTTACCCTAGTATTTTTCAAAAAAATGCATCAGGTGTAACCGTTAGGTTAGGTAAAGAAGAATATGCAGATCTAGTTGAAAAGTTAGCAAGAGACCGTAAACTTACAAACTATGATAGAGAATGGGCTGCGGATGGCAATGATGATCCTAATTATATGAAAGATGCACGTTCTCAACTCCGTTACTTTCACTATGAAGAATATCAGATGTTAGACTCTCAGGGTAATCCAAGATTTCACAAATCAGGTAAGCCAGTAATGGGAACAAGACATTCACCATATACGGAAGAAAAAGTTGATGGTGTTAGAAATTATAGAACTAATGTAACCTATATGAAAGATCAGTTTGGTGAAGTAATACCTGCAGGGGATCGTGTGTTAAGTAAAGTTATTGATGGTGAAGAGGTAAAAATGAATTATACAATAGCTAAAATTTTTGATACTAAAACTGTAAGAAGAGAAGCAGATTATATATATGACGAGTACAACACTTCTTTTAAAGATGGGCTTAATGGTAAGTTAACTGATGAAGTGGGAATTTTAGAAACAGGTACATTGAATTCTGCTTTACAAGGATTAGATAATACAGTAGGAAACTTAAGAACAGGGACATTATACAAAGGTGATTTTAATCCTAAAAGCGCAAATGAAGGTCAAGGTGCAGTAATATATACTCAGTATCTAGATCAAATGGCTAACCTAAATAGTTTAGGTATTCAACCTACCTTTTACATGGGTAATGAAGAAAACTTTGATGAAGATGATACTAGTCCTGCAGCTAAAGCGTTTATGGATGAGGTACGTCAAGATGTTATTGCAGACATGCAACCAGCAAATAAGAAATCAACAAGGACTTCAGCAAGAGGAGAATGGTTTTATGCTCCAGTTTATGGGGACGCTGAGGATATGGACAAGAGTACATCAGCTTATATATTTAAACCAACTGAAGATTATGTAGCATCAAAAGTTAAAGGAGGCGGTGGTGCAAGTCAATGGGCAGGTTTGAAAGAAGATGAAAGAAGAAAAATTCTTAATGGTGGTATTACTATAATGCTTGATCAGAAAGATGATATCAATCCTAGAAAAGTTGCTGATAACTGGGGTAACAGTATAGTAGCAGACGTAATGGGTAGCCCTAATCAAACTTATAGAAAATCAGTAACAGACGGTAAAGGAGATCCATCTGGTAATTATAGTATAAGCAGAGTTAATCAAAACTTATATGTTATGAATTATCAATATTCTACATACCAGGAAGGTGGATCATATATTCCCAGTACACCAATGATTACTAACATTCCTATTTCTAGAGAAACAGGGGGTTATAAAGCTTTGAATGTCAATAAAGCAGCAATAGAAGAGTTACTTGAGCAAAGAGGTTTGCTTAATATGTCACTCAAACTAAAAGACAAAGGTCTTAATGCTGTAAAGGGTAAAAAAAAATAAAACCAAAATAATAAATTACTATTCATAGATGGAAGAGGTAACAAATAATACAAGCTTAGAACAAACTATCAAGTCACAGGAAGTTCCCTTAGCGGAAATACCTAAAGATAGACCTTACATTCCTATTGAGGAAATGTTTAATACTCCTGAATATGATGAATGGATAAGTGATGCTGACGTTGCACAGATGCAACAGTTAGAAGCGTCTAAGTTTGAAATTGATAAGTATAGTCCTGCTGCTATTGCCAATTTAGGTTTAGCACGTCCATCACAATCAAACACTACATTTGATCCAGTTGCTCAACAAAATCCACCAACGTTAGAAGAAGAAGGTGGATTTACTAGACTGCTTAATGAAAGTGTAGGTAAAGGATTATCAAAGTTAAATAATGAAGCTGAAGCTAACTATACTGTTGATCCAATTATTTCCAATGTTAGACAAACTAATTTTAAAAGATACTATGAACATCCAGAATATGCAACATTAGGATTTTCTCCTTTTGCTAATAATGAACAATTTTATAATGAAAACTCTACAGTATGGGATGATTACTCTAGAATGTGGGGTCAGTTTGGTAGCTTAGCAGGTACAGGATTTGTAAGTGGGTATAGATCTATAGGTGATTTTATGTCAGGTAATGCTGGCAGATCTGATAGAGAAAGTGCTTATGAATTTGAAGATGCAATGGCTATTGGAAATTCATCTAGAGGTGGAGCAATGGCTTGGACCAATAACTTATTGCTTAACTCTGGATACACAATGGGTATCATTAGTAGTATAGCACTTGAAGAACTTGTTTTAGCAGGAGCTACTGCATTAAGTGGTGGGGTATTAGCTGCACCAGCTGCTGCAAAAACAGCTTTGAATGCTGCAAGAATTACTAAGACAGTAGCTAATTCATTTGGTGTAGGAAGAATGGCCAATTGGACTAGAAATATGTTGAAGCAGTTAAATAATGCAGATGCTGCCAAAGATTTATTTAATGGTGCTAATAGTGGAAGAAAATTCTTAGGAAAAATATTCTTACCAGAAACAACAGCTGCTATTAAAGGACTTAAAACTACAGCCAATGGTGCACAAAATGTAACTAATTTTGCTAAAGGTGCAAAAACATTTGGTGGTTTTTATAAAGATATAAGATCAGTTAACTATGCATTAGCTGAATCTAAATTAGAAGCTGGTATGGTTTATAACCAAAGGCTTAGACAAAATTTAAGTATTGCAAATGAACAAAACTATGGTGGAGAAATAACTGTAGAGCAAATGGAAGCTGCAACTAACAACGCTAGTGAAGCATCTTTTGAAACACTAATGAGAAACGCTCCACTAATCTATGCAAGTAACTTTTTTGTTTTAGGTAATGCATTTGGTGGGTTTAATAAATCATTTGCAAGAATGGCCAATAGCAGTTATAAATCTATTGGTAGGAGAATAATGAGAACAGGTGCTGCAACAGGTGCAGATGGAAAAGTGCTTAAGAATGTTTTTTCAGATGCAGGTACAGGACTTAAAGGTTTATGGAATAGAACAAAAAATGTAGGAGTAAGAGGAGGAGCTAAAGCTTTAGGACATTCTAGTGTAAGATACTTTGCTGCAAATTTTGCAGAAGGTGTACAAGAGATTGGACAAGAAGCAATATCACATGGTGTAAACCATTACTATGAATCATTATTTAGAGATCCTATGTCTGGTGGTGCCAAGCTACATAGACAATCTGTTAATTCAGGTTTAGGTTCTCAGTTTAGTGGACAAGGTCTTGATGTGTTTATGTCAGGTTTCTTAATGGGTGGAGTTGTATCTGGACCACAGAAATTATTTTTCCAAGGAGTTCCAGCAGTATATAATTTTGCAAAAGGGAAAGGTGCATTTGGTGCAGAAGGTGCAGCAGCAGTTGCTGAGCAAAATAAAAAAGAAAAAGAATTTATTGATTCTGTAGTGAAATCATATAATGCAGTTGCTCAAGGTGTTGGTGGAGTTGCTCAATCAGAAGGGCAAGATTCTGTTGATCCTGGATCTGCATTTGATCAAACTTTATTTAACTTTCTAGTTCAAAAACAAACCAGTTCAGAATTAACAACTAATTCTTATGACGGAAATATATTTGGATTTCAAGATGCAAAAGATTTTGCTACATTCCATAATCTATATCAAGTGTTTAGTACTGGTGGTGCTGCTCAGTTTGAGAGTATGATAAAAGATTTCCAAAAATTAGATGACGCAGCTTTACTTGAAGCATTTCCTGCTAACAAAGCAGAAATCAAAAGTGGTAAGTTTAGATCTAAGTTTACCAAGATGGAACAGAACATGGACAAAATGGAATCAGATGTGAATGCAGCTAAGGATTTATTCCCTAGCCCATTTGATTCTAGCCAGATGGACAAAGGTACTAGAGCATATCAAGATGAAAGAATAAAAGAAATGTCTTGGCAACATGCACAGTATTTATACATGTTTACTAAAGATGGATTTGATCAAGCATTAACTAGATCAAGTAGTATATATAAAAGATTAGCTGCTGATCCATTATTTGAAGGAATGGCTGCTAGTGATATAACTGTTTTATTAAGTAAAGATAGTTTGTCTAATGAAATAAGAATATTAAAAGAAGAGCTATCACAATATGAAGTAGATGAAGAATCTAAAAAGATAAACAAAGAACTTATTGCTTCCAAGAAAGGTAAGCAAGCTAAATTAGAAGCTTATCTAAAAGTAGTAGAAGATCCTAAAAATCAAAGTAAAGATGGTATCTATGACAGAAGAAGTATGTCTAAGATTGAAAGTGTATTTACTGATTACGTTAAGTTCATAGCTAAGAGTGAAGGCGCTTTTATTAATAAAGAAGCTATAACAGAAGCACTAAAAGACATTATAGATTATAAAGCTTTGAAAGGAAGAGCTATAGTGTATGATAGAACTATGGAAATGATGGCTAATCCAGCTAGGTTCCAAGAAATATTAGATAGAACCAATGCACTTCATGACTCTTACTTTGCAAACATAAAAGAAGAATATAGAACAACAATAGAAAACTATGTTGGTGTAGTAAAAAGAAATGAGTTGATGAATCAAATCACTCAAATAGAAGGTGAAGATGTTATTCCTCATCCACTATATGCTAAAATATTTTTAGAGACAGGTGATGCATCTATATTTTTTAAAGGTGATGAATCTTTCTTTTTTGTTGCAGAAAAAGGAAGAGTTACTAAGCTGAATAACCCAGTAATATTTGAAAAATTACAAAGTATTATTTCTGTATATGAAGCACAAAATGTAAAAGAAGCACAAGAAGCTCAGAAAAAAGAGGATGCTGATATTGCAGAAAAAAATAGACAAGAAGTAGCTGATGTATTAAAAGATGTTGGTGTAGAAGAAAATTTACCATTCTCAACCAGCAATGTATATAATGATCTATTAGATACAAAATATAATAGTTATGTAGCTAAACAAGCTAACTTAGGTCAAGCACCATTAACTAAAGATGAGTGGATAAACAAAGACGGTAAAAACTTTAGAACAGGTTTTCAAGCACTAAGACAAGTGTGGGTTGCTAATGATAAATTAATAAATCCAAACAAACCTTTAACTCCGGAAGAAATACTTAATGATGGTAAGTTTATTCAATGGTTACTTTCTCCAACAGGAGGTCAAGTATCTCCGGAGGTTGATTTAGTATTAGAGAAGTTAGAGCTTTCAATGTTTGATGTCACAGGTCAAAGAGAAACACTTGAAGAAGGTGCTGAAATACAAGGTGATGTAGCAAAAGAGGTAGTAGGTGATCCAGGTGTATTGTTTTCTGTAGTAGAAGAAAATATTGAAAATGAAAAAACAAAAGCTAAACAGACTATATATAAATTAATATATAATGACACACAAGAAGAAGTAGGGGATGATCTTCTAGCCAGATTTGATATTGACTTTAATATATTTATGTCTGCTAAAGAAGCAAAGGATACACTGATACTCATGGAAAAAGACATGGGTGATGGTAAAACATTTGCATTTACTGAACCGGGTATTGGAACTGATAAAGAAACAGTAACTACATTATCATATGGTACACTTGTATATAATAAACAAGGTGAGGCATTTGTAGTGCAAAGTAAAATGGATGGTATTTTAAATGGTAAAGATTTATTTTTAATCCCTATAGATAAAGTAGGATTATCATTTAAAGATAAAGCTGAGTTTTTAATAAGAGTAGAAAGAGGTGGTTTTGCTGGTGTGTATAGTTTGCAAGAACTAAAAAATATAGCACCTGAGTCAGTATCAAGGGTAACTATGAATGAAATTGTTACTCCTTATCCTTATGTAAATAAAGACCAGGCCGGTGTTAATGCAAGAAATGAGGATCCTGCTAAAGGAAGAGAAAGATATAATGCTATACTTTCAATTTTAACTGAAGAGGAAATAAGTCAACTAGAACTTGTTATTACAATTGATCCTAATGCAGTAGCAGGAGAATCAGTAGACTATCAAAGAAAAGGTTTTGAAGCTAATCCAAATATTAGACAGTTAGTATCTAAGTATACAGTAGGTCTTAAAGCGGGTAGCAATCTTACTCAAGCAAAGATTGACAACTTACTTGAAAAGATGAAGTTAGATGATAGTGTAGATCCTAATAACGTATTTGGGTTTATAGCTATACAGAACTTTAACTTTCTTAATACAAAAGGAGGGCCAGCTATTGATCCTTCTAGTATGACACAATCTGAGTTAGAGAACTTTATTAATGTACCACAATATTTAAAAGATAAACTTACTCCATCAGAAATATTAGCAATAGTGCAAGAAAACTATGCAACAAGTATGGTTTTGCAAAGTGCATTAGATGCAAAAATGAAAGATCAACCAGTTGGAGTTCCTATTGTAATGTCTATGTCATCTTTAAACTTAGATGAAAATGGTAAAGATTTAGGTCATGATATATCATTTGACCTAACACTTGGTAAAGTTGATTATGATAACAACACAAAAGGATTAAATGATTTAGAATATCCTAATGTAAATGAAAACGGTGATTATCTAATTTATAAACTTGAAATGGGTAATACTGAAAGATCAGTGGTTCCTGTAACAAATCTTAAAGAAGGAGCAAGGCTTAAACTTATTGATGAAGTAGAAGCCCAATTAAAAAAGCAAGGCTTATGGAATGAACTTGCACAAGGGTCAGATGGTTATAAAGCTGTAGTACAATTACCAAATGGAACATATGCATTGGTTCCTTTGAAAGCTACACCTAAAGATATGAATGCTTTGATGACAGAGGTTGTTGATTCAGCACAAAAAATTATAGCACAAAAAGATCACAATAGTAAAGATGGAATAAAAGGTGAACCACTTAAAGAGTTAAGACAACAAAATAAAGAACGTTCAGCTGATTTATTTATAAGTACAAAAAGTGGACACGTTATTTCATTACAAGTTACTAAGTGGGGTAAAATTCAATTAGAGTTATCACTTAAACAAGGTGATACTTATAGTAGATTGGGTAGAGTCACACTAAGTACTAAAAATATAGGAAGTGATATTAGTATTGCTGATAAAACAAAATTGCTTTTAGATGCATTTAACGGAAGTAATTTTGCACTAGATGCAGGTATTTCATATAGAGATGCTGATGGAAACTTAAAAGGAATAGATGCTAAAAACTTTAGAGTATCATTTCCAAGAACAGCAGGTATAGCACAGTTACTGGGAGTTACAACAACAGATGTAATGCCTAAAGTTGTGAATGACAATAACTTTACATTGTCTGCTAGCTCATCCTCAGTACAAGCACAACGTGATATGGAAATGACCACCAATGGTGTATTCCAACAAACAGAATCATTTACTGATGCAGAAGGTAATGTTATACCTAAAGGACCAGAACTAACAACAGATTCTACTAACAAACCATTAGTAGAGGTATCTGAAAATGTTGAAGACTCTTTACTAGATTTAAGTCAAGAAGAGTTTGATGAATTTGAAGCAAACAACTTTGCTAATTTTCCTGTAATGTATTTTCAACATATTGCAAATAAGTTAGACTTAACTGAAACAGAACTTAATGCTAGAGAAACAATAGTATTTAATGCACAACGTGAAACAATAGCAGCTTTAGCAGCTATCAATCCTCAAACTCCTGCAATAGATAATTCAGTAATAGTAGAAAGATCAGCACTTGTTGCTGTAAAAGAAAACATAGCAGCATTAAAAGCTAAACTACAAAAAGGAAAAACCGGTGTAGATAAAATTACAGTACTAAATGAAAGTGAACAATTCCAAAGACTTTTAAAAAGAAAAGATGAACTAACTGGAGCAGCAAATAAAATTATAGCTGCAATGGAACCTCAAGATATAGAAGATATAAATATATTTTTAGCTTGGGCTAGTAATAATCTTCCGGGTAATATAACCATACAAGACATTGCTTTATTGGGAGATAATCTTAAAGCTGGTGGTGTTAGGGTTGGTGCATTTGTTTTAAACCTAAGTGACGTAGCAGGTGGTGAAACAATTAATGGTACACTATATACTGGAGCTCAATCTTCACATAGATATCATGAAGCTTTTCACGGTATATTTAGAATGTTACTTAGTGATGTTGAAATTAATAAGTATTTAGCAGTTGCTAAAAAAGAAGTAAGAGCTAAGCTAAGAGCTGAGGGTAAAACGTTAGAGTCAGAGTTAAAGATGTTCAGACGTTCAGCTAACACTTATACTAATATGAGTGCAAGCAGACTTGAGCAAGAGTATTATGAAGAGTACTTAGCTGATGAGTTTCAAAAATTTAAAAGAAACCCAAGAAGCAGTAATACTTCATCAGAAGTTAAATCATTGTTTACAAGGATATTAGATTGGATTAAATCTGTGTTTACAAGTTACAACACTAAAGAGCTTCAAACTTTATTTGAAAACATTGATGCAGGTAAATACAGTGATGCTCAAGTAGCATCTAATCAGTTTACTAGTTTAGGTATTACATTAGAGGCTAATGCAATTGTACCTTATTCTGAAAAACAAGAGGAAGCACCAGTATCAGATACTCAAGGTAATGAAACAACAAAAAAGAGAACTGGATTTTTATATCTAGATAGTGTTGTTGCTGATCCAATGATTGCTTCTATAGCAGCAATGTATTTGCAACGTGTTAGTAATAATCAAGACACATCTATCTTAAGGGAAACAATGTTACAAGATGTATTAAATGATTTCTATGTATTATATGATCCAGAGTCACCACATAATGTAGCAAAGTCTGATAAACAAAAAATATTATTAGGTCAAGCAAGTACTGCTATTATAGAATATAAAGGGACAATTAAAAAACAAGTATACTCAGTATTAAATGTTATTGATACACAAGTTTCAGAAGAAGAATATACTGCAGAGTTTTTTGAAGACAAAGTAGGTTTAAGATCTTCTAGTCAATGGAACACTGATGCATCAATGGTTGGTGGTATACAGTCAACACCAAGAGAGATTAGAGCGTATTTTGCAAGTACAACTATTGCAGAAACAGATTTCTTTGGTAACTCAGAATTAAAAAAAGGAGAACGTTTAATTGTACCTGTAAACTTTTCTGAAGTCTACAATGGATTATTAAAGTCTGTTAAAAATATAGAAGACCCAAAGATCATGTTGCAGAACATGTATTTCTTTGGTCAACAAAATCCGCAAACAGGAGCAGCAGTAAGTAGAATTTTAAAAGATATAGGTATATCTGAAGAAGTATTATTAAGTGATGCACCTCTACCTTTACAAATGAAAAATGCTGGGTTGTTTCAAGCAATAACAAATGCTTTTGAAAACTTTAGAATAGATTATTTATTTACTCAAACTGATAATTCAGGAAACGTATTAATTTATTCTGCGGCACAAAGAGATGATGTAAACTCTCAGCTAGATAGATGGTCTCAAGCATGGGGACAAGCTTTCAAAAAACTTACAACAGACAATGCTGTAAAAGTTCAATTGAATAGAGTTTTAGATAGTCTACAAGATTCATTAAATAATAATCAAGAAGAAGTAGGTGTAAGTATAATTGATGCTATTGAATATGATACTAAGTTATCTACAGAAGAGAAAAATGCAATATCAGATAAAGCATTAACTGAGATGTCTCAAAAATACTCAGCTGATATATTTAACTTAACAGGTATAAAACTAAGCGGGCAGTTTATTGCGTTTAGTATGATAAAAAATAGACAGGTTAAGTTTCTAACACCAAAACAAAAAGCATTAATAAATGTAAACAAACAAGAAACTCCTATATCACAACTTGATATACTTGAGATGAAACGTTTAATAGCAGATGATAGTGATATCTTTAGTGATGGAGATCAAGGAATGAACTCTAGACTTAGAAGATTGGCTATTGATAATGCTCCTTTTGATGAAACAATAGGTCTATCAGTATTTAAAAATGCTGAAGGCAATTTAGTTTATGCACATCAGAAAGGTACATATCATTTAAAAGAAGTACAAAAGTTAAATGATCTAGCTTACTTAGAACAACTTAAAGAACAAGATCCTTACTTAGATAATAATCACCTTTTAAATAATGAAGCATTTATACAATTGTCAAGTGACAATCAACAAAGGATATTAAGAATTGCAGGAACAGCAGTTGGTAAGATTAATGCTACAGAAGAAGATGTTAATGATAACATATCAGGTATATCTTCAAGGTCTACATATGGTAGCTTTACTCCTCAAGAGTTTGCGTTAAATTTAATAAACTCTTATACAGGATTACTAAATACAAAATCAGGAAAAGTAAAATTTGTAGAATATAAAGATGGTAAAACTGGTAAAACTGTTAGAGTAGCATTAACTGCAAGTCTAATAAGAGTATTGGAATCTTCAAACACTGGAGACTTAATGTACATGCCTGTTGTTAATGCTGTAAGATATGCAGATGGTAATAGAGGATCTACTGAATTAACTGATGACGTACTTGATTCTTTTACTAACTCTATAAAGACAGAGTATGAGCGTATCCAAAGAGAAAACTCTGATGATGCAAATCAAAATGATATAGTAGGTTATAATAAAGAAGAGCTAGATCCAAAAACTGGTGAAGTAATAGTTGGTAGAGCATTTAAATTGCACAATTCAACATTGCTATTAGATCCAACAGTTAAAGGACAGCTAGAGAAAATAGCAAACAGATCTGAGACGGTTTCATTTGAAGTTGCTTTGAAAGAGTTGGAAATAACACCAGCACAATTTAAATCTCAACTTAATACTATATTAGAAGGACAGTTTACAGAATTTAAATTAGAGCTTGATCAGTTAAATATAAACAGTGAATTAAGTTTTAACATTAAAAATGGTTTAAGTGTAGAAGCTAAATTTACTGAAGCAGCGCAATTGCTTAATCTTAAACAAGATAAAGACTATAACCTAAAACAAGTATTTTTTAGTGACTGGGTAAATACTAAAGCTATAAATGAAATACTATTAGGTGATCAAGCAGTAACATTAAAGAATGGTGTAGATGCAATAAAAAGAGCTAAAGCACAAAACGCTGCTACTGTAACTGCAGCAAGTGTTATTTCTGATCCAACTCTAGGTGTAATGCATCCTAATGAAAATCTAAGTGCTTTTGTTTTTGAAGAACCAAGAGGTGAATCTTCACTTACAGGTGAGTCAATTGATGAAGCTGATGCACAAGCATACTACACTCTTAAAGGATTAAGATATAGTGAGTTTGGTTTTGGAAGATTAACAAAAATGCAAGCGGCATTAATTACAAGATTAGAACAAGGAGAAGACATTCCTTCTAGTGAAATATATGGACCTAATGGTTTTGTATCTAATGGAAGCATGATCAACTCTAGAAAGCTAGTTTATGCAGATGGTAAAACATTTATTAAAATGTCTACGTTTGTGCTGACTCCTGCTTATACTTCTAATCCTGTTAAAGATTCTGATGGAAACATTATAGGTTGGACGGCTAAGCCTAATAGAGTAGCTCTACACAATCTTAGAATGAAGATGGAGGCTGAGGAAGTAAGAACAAATACAACGTCTATAGCAGCCCCGTTGAGTGCATTTAAAATGTTAAAACAAAATGTTTCTTCTTTAGAGGAAATAAGAAATAATGATGATAAATTTATTCAAGAAGCTACTCCTTTAAAAGCTAAGTATCTTGGATTACAAGTACCAGGTCCATCAAACAAAATGGAAATGGTTGATCCAACACAAATAAAAAACATTGTTACATCAGAACAAAAAGATGAAACACCTGTACCAGGAATGAAAATGAATGGTAAGGTTATGACTGTAGGTGATATAAGAAGAGAATACAATAAAGCTACTAGTAAACGTTTTGAATTAAAGTTTAAGAACAAAAGAAACTTAACCTTTAGTTTTGACTCAGCAATGGAAGAACTAAGTATATCTAAAGGAGTTGGTGCAATAACACCAAACCTAATGGCATTCTTAAAATTTGCTCAGAGTGGTTTAAAATCATCTCAATCAAGTAGTAATCAATTGGAGTTCTTTAGTACTAAGGATGGTGAGCAACAATATGATTTAAATAATCCTGTTACTATAAATAACTTTGAAAGTTTATTTTTAAACTATTTAAGTAAAGGAACACTTGCTGAAAAAATACCAGGACACACTCTTGTATTAGTATCTGATTTTGGAAATAACATTTATAGAAGAGTTTTCAGTTTTGATGAGAATGGTATTCCTGAGAGATCAGAAGTAATAAGACAAAAACAATGGGAAGCTACAACTGGTAAAAATGCTAGTGTAAATAATACTATTCAACAGTCTTCAAACTCAGATGGTCAACCAAGTTGGAAAGGAGTTGACGTACCTAAAGAAGGTGTGGTAATTCTTGACCGCTTAAGATCTGGTGTAAAAGAATATGATAGTAAAGGAGAAGCAACAGGTATTAGGTATACAGAAATGATGATGCCTTCTCACTTTGCTCAAGTAATGGATATGATTGAAGACAATCCTAATGCATCTATACCAGATGTAATAGCTAAGATGTTTGCAATACGTATACCTTCTCAAGATAATCATTCAACTATTAATAGTAAAATGGTAGACTTCATGCCTGCAATTTACGGTTCAGTTGCCATGTACTCAAGAGAGCTTGTAGAAATATCAGGAGCAGATTTTGATATTGATAAAGTATTTAGTCAAATAAAAGAATGGTATGTAAAAGCTGATAAGTTTATTGAGTATGGTAAAACAACCAATGAACGTGAAGCATATGATAATTATATTGAGTATGTAAAAACTAAGGTTGGTAAAGTAGGAACAATATATAATGAAGCATATCAATTAAAAGATTTAGATAATCAATCAGTTAAGGAAGGTAACCCTTCAGCAGAAGTTGTATCTGATGCATTAGGTCCATTATATGATCCGGCAATTACAGCATTAGAGATGTTAGGTTTACCTATATCATTTGATCAATATAAGAAGTACAAAGAGAAAAATGGTGAGCCATATGAAGCTCCTTACAATAACCAAATCTTAGATACTAAGTATGCGTTAATGGGTAACACTGCAGTAACTGAAGACGCTTTAGTTGGTGAGTTACCTGTATCATATACTCCTGCAAGTTTAGATATATTAGAAGACTTGTGGGATGAGTTTAGTGATGAGACAGTAGACAGCTCTACTAGATCAGAATATTTAGTAAGCCGTTCTAGAGAAGACAATATTGATATAGATAATCTATTAGGTAAAATAAAAGCATTTGCTGCAAATAAAGGTGCGGCTATTGGTGCAGTTGTTTCTCCTAATCAAGCCTTGAGTTTATTAACAGAATATAAAATTGCTTTGTCAGGTAAAGGACTGTCTCCAGTAATTACAATAGATGGTGTTACGTTTAACAGCTTTGAATTCTTAAGAGAAAGATTACCAGATGGTAAAGAAGGTTTAAGAAAACAAGATATCATTTCTTCTTTAATAACCATGGCAACTGATAATGCTAAAGAAAGACTGGTTGCAAAACTAGGTTTGAATAAAGAAGCATTAGCTTTAGTTACAAATATGGTAGCATTAGGAATGCCAATTAAGACTGCCTTGTTGTTAATTAATCAACCTTTTATCCAAGACATTTATACTGAGGCAATTAACAAAAAAGAAAAAACTGACCCTGGTGTAGAAAGCATAGTTAAAGCTCAACTATCTGACAAAAAAAATACTGACCTTCAAATGGTTGATGTTACATCTGGTATGTTACGTGAAGGATTAGATGTTGAACTTACTGCTGTAGAAAAATATTCTGTTCTTTTAATATTCAGAGAGGCATTGCAAGTTTCTAAGTTTACCAAAAACATGAGATCTGTTTCAGATTTAACAAATGGTTTAGGAAAAGATATAGCTAGTGTAAATTACAAAAGAGAACAAATGGAGAAGTTGTTTGCAGAAGATGCAATAATGGATCTTACTCCTATCTATAAGAGTGACACATGGCAATCTAAATACTTAGAGGTTTTTGATCAAATATATGATGAATTATTACCTGCTACATTCTTAAGTGCTAGTCCAGAGTTTACAGACATTATGAATGATGTATTGGAAAGTGTTAATACTGACTCTATGGAGTTCACTGCAGAGGTTCAATCTAAAATTGCTAAAGATTTATTATCTTATATAACAATTAAAGCATATCAGCACAACGGAGGTAATGGAACAACTGCTTCTATTGCTAATCTAAACAATGACTTCTTATATCCGTCAGGTAAAAACTCTATTAATAACATAGTAGAAAACTTAAGACTTACAAAAGCAGGAAAGAACAACTTCTTCCTAGATACTTTTGCTTTAAGTATACCGGCAAGTGATAAGACTAACTTTACAGGATTAAATCTTTTACAGGCTAACACCTTTAGAAGTTTAAATGCATCTCAGAAAGTAGATTTACAAACTTCTTTTGCTAAGTTATATGGTTCATTAGAAACAAAAGATGATGCACTTTCAATTATTAATTACATGATGGTGAAGGATGGCCTTCAATTGTCTTATGGTACTTTACTAGAAGCAATATCTCCATTTACAATGAGTTCATATCTAGATCATATAGCAACTGCTAACATAGCATTGCGTGATGCTTCTAACTCTAAAATGAAAGAAGTTTTTGGAATGACGCTTGCTGAAGTAAAAACAGAATTTAGAGAAGGTTATCTACAGTCTAATATAAATAATGCTTTGCTTAAAACTTTTTCAAGTGCAAACAAAAATGTAAATGTAAAAGATGATGTTGTAAGTATTAAAAATAAGAGTCAGTTAGTTACTAAGGATGTTGACTATATTAGAGTAAGAACTATTTCAGGTGATACTGCTTTATACAAAACATATAAGGCAAATGAAAACTTATCTAATAAAGATATACGTACTTTTGAATTAGTTGATACATACGGTTCTAACCAACAAAATGGAATAGGTTTCATGTTTGGGCCAAGGCTTACATACGCTGAAGTAAGAGATACTATTGCAGAACTGCATAGAGATCCTGATGCTGCAGGTCCTAACAACAATGCTGAAAGCTTTCCTGGTGAATTGAGTAAACAAGAACAAGATGTTGAAAAGGTAATACAACAGGCTAATGAGATTGATATAGTAGTTGGAACACCTAGCCAAGGTGGAACACAAGTAAAAGCAGATGGTAAAAATGTAGCAGATGTAAAACCTGTTGCTGAACAACCTTCTGCTAGAACTATAACTTATACACCAACTGGTAAACCTAAACAAGAGTATACAATTGACGGTGATAGAATACTTAATAAAAAAGGAGTAGAGGTGTTTAAATCAGTCAGTAAAGATAGACTTAAGATTTATGCTAACTTAGCAGTTCAAGAAGGTAGAGCTAAAGTTGTTACTTATAAGGGTAATAACTATGTAGTTAATGATAAGAATCAAATAATGTCAGTGCGTACTGGATTAGAAATGAAGTGGGAGGAAAACAATGGTAATAGAATTGCAGTGTTAAACCTAGCACAAAATTCACAGAGTGAGACAAGTGCACCACAAACTAGTGAGGAAACTTTAAATAGAGAAGAGTTTGAAGAACTTTCAAGCAATGAATTATTTGGAGCAGCAGACTTAGATACTCAACTGACACTTGAGTTTGAAGCTGAGGAAAACCTTGAGCTTGCAGCGTTTTGGGATGCTGAAGTTGATACAAATCCAGAAAAAAAGGCTATTTTTGCTAATAACAAAATGTCTACTTATGCTAGCATGATTGCATTTTATAATGCACAAAAATTAAAAGGGTTCTATCAGGGACTAGGAGAGTTAAGTTCTGAAGAAGAATTTATGGAATCATTAAAATGTTTAAGATAATATAATATGGCAAGATGTCCCAATGTAAATACGGCAGAGTATAAAGCACTCCAAGAAGTTTATAAAACTGAAATTGAAACAAACAGTATTATTAACTCTTGGCAGAACGCTAATGAAAGTGATAACTTTCCAACTGTTGTGGAAGCTGCAAAGTTTGTAAAAACTGCAAAAACAGTCTATGCTTTTAAACAAAAGAAGTTTGGTGATAGTGTTATTGGCAATTTAGTTAACAAGAAACTAATTCATATGTTTAATGGTAACTATGTTGTTAACGTTGCATACCCAGGTACACAAGAGTACAATGCTCAAGCTGTAAAGGATAATATGACAGCTATATATAAGTATTTAGATATCAATAATATCCCTACAGAAACTATTGATTTTGCCGCAACAGCTAAAACATTTAAAGTAAAAATGCTTAATAATGTTTTTACACCCAAAGATATATTAGAATCTACAAGGGCTTGGGATAAACCTAGATCTCAAAAAGTAGTGGGGCATCTTCAAAGAATGTTTCCGGGTATAACAACAAGATTAGTATCAGTTAAAGAAGCTAAAAGAATACATGATAATTTACCAAGATGGAGAAAAACATCTGGTGATTTTGCAAAAGTGAATTCATTTTACTTTGATAAAGTAGCTTATTTAGTTAAAGGAAGAGTAACAAATGAAACAGCAATAGAAGAGATGCTTCATCCATTCATTGATGCTATTAAAGTAGACAATGAATCTTTATTTAACAACTTACTTGCAGAAGCTAAAGTAAACTTTCCAGAAATGGTTCAACAGATTACTGAAGCCTATAATAATAAGAGAAATTTTAATGACTTAGATAGAAATTTAGAAATAGTTACACAAGCTTTAACAAGACATTTTAATAGTGAGTATGAATCTCAACCAACTAATTCATTCTTACAATTAATTCAAGATGCATTAGAGTGGTTTAAGAACGTCATAGAAAATTTACATGAATATGTTACTGGTGAACCTATACCGGTTTCTGCTATTAATAAGAATGCAACATTTACTGATATTGCTAGATTATTAAATACAGAGAATATTGAATTTAAAATAGAGAGTAAAGCAAGTGCAAAGCTTAGATATTCTTTTACTCCAGAAGTACAATCAATTTTAGATGCAGCACGTTCAAAAGGGAACGGTATTCAGAATGAGGTACTAAATCAAATGTTTGGTACAGCTGAACAAAGTAAATCATCTAAGGATAGATTATATGTTGGTCCTACAGAGACAAGTGAGTCTGGTCCTAGAATAGTATTTAACCAAAAGAATCATACTTACATAGATGTTAATGATCCTGATGGACAAGTATACATGTCTGCAACTACTGCTATAAAAGGAAAACTTAGTAATAAAGAAGGAGAAGCAATAATTAGGAGGGATGAGGAATTACAAAAACTAAAAGAAAAAGGTAAAAAACCTGATGCTGTTTTTAATAAAAAATTTAAAGATCAAATAGCTAAAGGTAAGGCTGCAGATGTTCAGAAAGAAAAAGATGTACAGCTCAACCTAGACTTAGGTAACGATGTTGACATGATTGTTGAGTCAATAGTTAGATTAGAAAATGGCTATGAAGGAGACATAAGTATAGTAATGGAACAAGCAATAAAGCAGATGGCCGTGCTTAGCCGTGAGCAAGCATTAGAAATGTTTGGTGCAATGAAAGTTGTAATTAAACAATTCATGCCTGTTGATGGAATAGCTTTGTCTCAAGTAGTTGTATATGATGAAGCAACAAAACTTGCAGGAACTGCAGATTTAGTTATCATTGATAGAAATGGTTTCATTAGAATCTTTGATTTAAAGACAAGTAAAAACTCAATAGATAAGAAAATTTCACTATCTCAAAGTGCAGGTAGAAGAGGGTTGGGAGCATATGAATTTACTGAATGGAGTTTACCTGCTGATAGTAGGTTAAGAAGTGAAAGTAAAGATAAGCTTGGTAGAGAGGTAACTGTCTTAAGTACTAAGGGACAACATAATTTACAAGTAAACCTTTATAGAAGGATGTTTGAGAACATGGGCTATAATGTTTATGATGGTGCTTTTGCTGCATCTACATTTCATGTTCAAATGGATATAAATGGAAAAGGTGAAAAGCAAGACTATAAAGGAACATGGAACTATGAAGATAAAGTAGATCATACAGAAACTAAACCATCAGAAAATGGTGTTTATGTAGACATGCTTATACCGTCAACAGTCAATAACAAAAACAGAAAGAAACTTCAAGAAAAAATTAATGACCAACCTGAAGCTCCATATAGAGGAGATAAAGATAAGTTGGCACAAGAAGAAATTGAATCAAATATTGAAGAAGAAGTAGCACAAGAGTTATATCCTGAATTGAATACTGTGTTTGGTGCTTTACAATCCTTTAGTAGTGCTATAGATCAAGCACAAAGAGGAGACTTAAATAGTAAAAAAGTATATTCTAAACGTTCTAAAGAACAAAGGTTGTTAGACTTTGCAAAGCTGCAAGCATATATTGCTAGTGGTATTAGCAAAGGGCCTAAAGCACAATCAAAAATCTATACAGGATTATTAAGCAATGCTTTAAAAGATATTAGAGAGTTTTCAGATTATGCTACTGATCCTAAAAACGTTACTGGTGATCCAGAATACATAGGGTTTATATTAAACTTTAATAGATTTCTAGCAACCTATGAACCTTTATATGCAATAGAAGGGTCTAAAGAATTAAATGCAACACAGCAACAACTAGTATTAAATTTAAAATTAGAAGTTGATAAGTTAATTGGTGGAACCAGACTTGTATCAGAAGGTAGAGAAGGTATAATCAATGATGCTATTTTTAATTACGTTAAAGAAACTGTAAGACTTAGGTCATCAAAGCAATTTGGTGTAGAAGGTAGCGGATTTACTGAAGCAGATTTAATTAAAGAGTTAACTATAGTTAATGATATTCCTGGTATTGATTTACAAACAAGGGATATGGACACTTCTACAGATACATTACTTGCTGTAGTAGCTAAAATATATAAATCTCAAAAACAACTTCTACTAGATAGAATTCAGTATAGAGAAAAAGTAATTAGAGCAGCGGGTAACAAAATCTTAATGCTTAGTGGTGAAAATAAAGAGAATGCGTATAACTATATGCAAAACTTTAATGAGGATGGTACACGTAATGGTACATATGTCAAACCTATTGGTAGAAAATTCTATGACAAGCAGAAAGAATTAAGAGATGCAACTAGAGATAGTGATAATGTACCTCTTACTTATTTAGATATTACTGATAAGGTTCAAGCATCTGATGCTGACTTAGCTTTTAATATTGATTTAGCAAATAAAAAAAGAGCTTTTGCTGAGTTTAGTTTTGCAGAAAGAGTTGATGAAAATGGTTCAAGAATTGATGGTGAATACTACTCATACAATCAAGAGTTTATTGATGCACGAAATAAATTTGAATACTTTGTAAGTAATGATGCATATGAAGGAAGATGGTTTAAAAAATCAAGAGTAGATTCTGTTGAGTATAATGCATATGAAGCCAGATACTATGACTTAGTTAAATATAATCAAGCATCTAGAAATCCCGGTGGTCAACCTACAGGTGTAGTAGTAAAAGGTGTTGATGGTAGGTTTGTTAAAAATGAGTATAAAGACAAAAATCAATTTAGGTTAGATAAAGATGGTAACAGAATAGAAGATTTACGTAGTGACAAATACAAAGCAATATTTGATTCTTCTAAAACTGATGCATTATCAATAGCACAGAGAGAGTTTTATGTTTTATATGTAAAGTATTTTGAAGAAGAGTTGCTTAGGATGTTGCCTGATAGTGTTAGGCAATCAATGTTAGGTAAGAATCCTGTTGTAAAATCAAACCTTTTAGATGATCTTAAGAACAGACCAAGTGTAGTTTCTAGAATGTATGCTAACTCTGTAAGAGGAGTTAAAAATTTATTTCAAGAAACAGCTGTACAAAAAGCAGTACTCCTTGACGAGGCTGGAGACATAATGAATAGCTTACCTATTTTTATGGTAGGAAGCCCTAGAAAAGAAGGAGATTTGGAAGCTGTAGAAGCTAAGATAACACTTCTTGAAGATGATTATAAAAAGAATAAAATAAACAGAGAAGGTTATAGAAGAAAATTAGCAGAATTAACAGGAGAACAAGCAAAAATAAGAAGTAGACCTTTAGCTAATGAGTTAAGTGGAGATCTAGCAACAAGCCTTATAAAGTTTAGTGCTATGGCAGAGCACTATGAAGTTATGGGTCAGATAGAAGATACTTTAACTGCAATACAAAGAGTAGTAAACAATAGACAGTATGAACCGTCTGATGTTAACACACGTTTTGTTGGGCGTTCTCAAAACTTAGTGAATAAAGCTAAGCAGAAAGTTGACTCAGCTCTTGACTCAGCTATTAGTGGTGTTACACAAAGTGGATCTGTTGGATTTAAGAAAGAAACAAGTGGTGATTCTAATACTGTAAGAAGATTAAGAAAGTATATGTCAATGGTATACTATGATAATGAGTTAATAACAAAAGGTGCAGTAGATAAAATAGCTGATCTTTTAATTCAACAATCATCTCTTGCTTATGTAGCATTTAATCCTTTTGGTAACTTTAATAACTACCTTATGGGTAGGATCAACAACAACATTGAAATGTTGGGTGGTAGATTTTTTACTAAGAAGAACTTTCTTAGAGCTGGTGGTGAGTGGAATAAACAAGCAATCACAGGTCTTGTTGAAAGGACTGGTTCTGGAGTTAGAGACTTAGCTGATGTTGCTACAGCAGGATTAGCAGGTATTGGTAAGTCTAACTATGATCCTGATTATGCAAATAATAAGTATGAAGCATTCACAGAACTTCTAAGAATGATGGATGATTCTACAGACATACGTGAATCTGGAAAAGATCAAGATGGAAAAAGCATATGGGAAAGATTTAAAGAATGGGGTTATGTAATGCAAGATGCTGCAGAATATAATGTACAAAGTAGAGTGGGTATTGCCATGATTATGGATGTTAACCTAGTAGATGAAGCAACAGGAGAAACAATGTCTATGTATGATGCATTTAACTTTAATACTAAAACTAAAGAGTTAGATTTAGAACAAGGTAAATGGAAAGTATTAAACAAAGATGGTTCTACTCAAGAGTATAATGATGCTTTTAGATATGACTTAAGAAACAAGATTAGAGAAGTCAATAAGCAAATTCATGGTAACTACGCTAGTGAAGATAGAATGGTTATTCAATCACACACGCTTGGTAACTTAGCTGCTCAGTTTCATAAGTGGGTTGCTCCTGCAATAAGAGCTAGATTCCAAACAGAATACTTTGATGAGAATCTTGGTTGGATGGAAGGTAGATATAAGTCTTGGTTTAAGTTTATGGCATTTTTCTTTAAGAATGTAGCTCAGGCCAAAGGTAATATGAAAGAGCTTACTGAAAGTTATTTAAAAGAACAAGACGGTTATGATGGTTTAGGTGGCCAAGCAGATCAAAAAGGTAAAAACAAACTTTTTGGTTTCTATAGAACAATGGGAGAGATGGCTATTATAGGAGGAGTGTTTTTAACTAATCAACTTTTAGCAGGTTTATTAGAAGGAGAAGATGATGATAGTGATACTGAAAAAAGAATTAAAAACTTAACCAAGTATCAAGGAGATAGACTGTATAAAGAATTAGTATTATTTGCTGTTGTTTTACCAGCATCAATGGAACAAATATTCCAGATGGCTAAATCACCAATTGCTACTACAAGAACAATGGGTGAATTAGGTCAAGCCTTAAGCATGACAATATGGACACCATATGAATTAATCACAAAAGGTAAAGAAGGTTATGAAGCTGACTCTGCTTATGTATATCAAAACAATCCTAACAAAGGACAATGGAAACTAGGAAAAGAGTGGAAAGATGTTATTCCAATTTTATATACTATGCAGAAATGGAAGAACGCTCTTAAATTAGATAAGTTTTGGGTTAAATAAAAGATTAAGTTCCCCTGTTAATTCAGGGGAACTTATGTTATATATTCACTAAAAAAGTGTATATTATTATATAGGATAAAGAAACACACAAGACTAACTATGAGAAATATATTGGCAGTATTAGCACTAGTATTTATAACACTCTCATCTTGTGGGACATATAACTTATCTACAAGCTATAAAATTAAAAGTATTTTGACAATAACAGAAAAAGGTGACACTCTTGCGGTCCCTGTTAGAGACTTTAAGTTTAGAATACTACGTCAAGATGATCCTTTTAGATATAATTATAATCAAAATTGGCAACATAGAAATTGGAATTACTATAGTGTTCCAAACATTAATGTTAGAAATACATACAGTCCACCTGTAATGCACACAAGACCGGTAACTGTACCAATAACTAAACCAATAGTTAAACCAATAATTAAACCAGTAGCTAAACCAATTACACCTGTAAACTTTAAAACAAAAAAAAATTAATATGAATCCTCTACTTAACTGTATAAATAAAACATCTACTACATGGACAATTTCCTACAAATAGCATTAGCCGTCATAGGGGTGTTAGGTTCAGCTTCAGTATGGAGATACTTTGAGGCTAAGTTAAAATCAAATATAGATCAAAAGAGGTTTAATTATCAAAACAGTGAAGGTGTGCAATACAGAGACGATTTAAAAAAGAGAGTATGCAATCTAGAAGAATTACTAGAAAGCAGTGGTAAAGAAAAAGATACATTAAGACAACAGGTTTTAGACCTA
>TARA_R110002074_G_scaffold203432_3_pt1 | contig 35226 bp, 23 predicted proteins | sample TARA_R110002074 | Tara Oceans TARA_R110002074 (sample SAMEA4397215) | marine metagenome | biome: Polar Biome; feature: [MIX] marine epipelagic wind mixed layer (ENVO:01000061); material: water (ENVO:00002006), including particulate matter (ENVO:01000060) such as... | depth 10-100 m | reverse complement strand
TAACCCCTTCATATCTGCCTCTCCAAAGGCTGTTGAAGTCATTGTTAGGGTCTACTGGGCTAGCCTCATAACGTTGAATAGGATTAAGAGAACTATAATCTCCAGCATCTGTTCCTTTGTTAGCCTCTCCACCAACGATTGATCCTGTTGCCCAATGATTTGGACCTTCAAAACGATTACCAAATACTCCATTCAGTGCTGAATAGGTGCCGATTAACAATCCGTCAATACCGGCCTTGGTACTTACTTGAGCATCTGCAAGCGAGTCCGTAGGGGCTACTTGCAAAAATTCATCACTACAAGACATAAATGCCAGAAGCAACGCGCCTAGTAATAACGATGGTTTTTTAAATTTAAATGTTTTCATAGTTTACTTTTTCTTAAAGTTACTAATTATTATATTATTATTTTATTAAATACCTATTTCTAAGGTGATTGCATAACTAGGCGTAACCGGGAAGTTACCAACATCAATACCGAAGTTAGTATCAGGACCAGCTACTTGAGGATCAAGACCACTATAATCGGTAAGTGTCCAAATATTATTCGCAGATAAACCTACTTTAAATTTGCGAAGACCCATACTTTCAACCAAATTGGTATCAAAATTATATCCTATTCGCAACTGTACTAATCTTAAGTAACTTCCATCTTCTACATACCAAGAGTTAGATGCGCCACTTGTACTTAAATTTGAAGCACTTTCCCAAATTGGTGATCCTGCATTGTTACCTAATTGAGGAGTCCAAGAATTAAAAGCAGATGTTCCTTTTGCAGAACCTTCAAAAGTTCCAAAGAAATCTCTAAACCATTTAGATTGGTTAAATATTTCGTTTCCAACAGAACCATACCAAAAGGTTTGAAATTCTAAGTTTTTATAACGTAATATTAAATCTAAACCACCAGTGAAATCTGGAACAGCACTACCAATAACAGTTCTGTCATCTGGGGTAATTGCTCCATCACCATTAACATCCTCATATCTGAAACGGCCTAATCCTTTACCATCTTGTGCAGGTGAGTTAGCAACTTCATCAAGACTATTAAAATATCCTATAACATTATAGCCAAAGAAAGTAGAAATAGATTCTCCTACAGAGTTACGAATTGGTGCAATACCTCTAAAGGCGATGTTGTCTCCAAAAGCATCAATTCCAGGTGCCAAGGCAGTAATTTCATTTTTCAGGAAAGAACTTGTACTATTTACTTCAAAAGATAGGTCTTCGGTAATATTACCTCTTCCAATTATTTGAAAATCGACACCTTGATTACTCATTCCACCAATATTTACAGATGGAGCTGCAGCATAGTTACCTGCTACACCAGGTAGTGGCACTTGATATAAAAGATCTCTAGTGTCTTTTTTCCACCAATCTAGTATAAATTCTAGTTTGTTATTGAACATGGATAAATCAAAACCAATGTTTGTTGTTTCAGAAGTTTCCCACTGTGCATTTGGATTACCAATTCTACTAGCAGCAAATCCTTCATTGGCTCCACTATTTTGACCATCGATTGGATAAAAAGTATTTCCACGATCAGAAGCAAATAACGAATATTGGTTATTAGGTGATACGTTAGAATCACTACCCATTTCACCCCATCCACCTCTAATTTTCAAATCAGAGATAATTTCTTGGTTTTGCATAAAGGGCTCATCGATAACTCTCCAAGCAGCAGAAACGGCAGGGAACGTTCCATATCTGTTATTTTCACCAAAACGAGATGATCCATCACGACGAAGTACACCAGTTAAATAATACTTTTCATTAAAATTATAATCTAATTTACCAAAGGTTGAGAAGTAGGTAGATCCCTTGAATTGATTACTGTTTACATTAGGACTTTGTACCACTGATAAACTCTGGAAATCTAAATCGGTTGAAAATGGATTGATACCATTACCAGAAATATTTCTTCCTCTTCCAGTATTCAATGCTTCTATACCACCAAATGCTGTTATTTTATGTTCACCGAATAATTTTTCATAACTAAATGTATTGGTAAATGTCCATGAAAAAGCGTAACCGCTACCTTCACTAAAAGAGTTACTTGCCTCAGGCTCAGAATCACCTAAATATCTGTAGTTATAATCGACATAATAGTAATTTCCGTAGCTACCACCGATGCTAGAACGTAAGGTCAAACCTTCAAAAGGCTTTACCAACGCATACATATTACCAAAACCACCAATGTTATAAGATTTGTCATCCCCATTGTTCAGTTTTAATCTTCTAACTGGGTTTCTTGGGTTGTTAAAGCCTGCTGCTTTAGTACTTGCATAACTACCAAAATCATCATAAACTGGAATAATAGTAGGCATTCTGAATGCTGACAGAACCTCAGATTCATCATCTGCTGATTCTACACCACCATTACCACCTGCAATACCAATTGCGGATCTATATGTAACTTGAAAATTCTCACCAATAGAAAGCCATGGAGTAATATCCCATTCAGAGTTGAAACGCGCAGCATATCTTGAAAATTCTTGACCAAGAACAATACCATCTTGATTCTGTGCAGAAACGCCCATATAAAAACGGCCATTTTCTGTACCACCATCAAAACCTAAAGAAACTCTGCTTTGTGGTGCAATTCTAGTAATTTCCTTATACCAATTTGTTCCAGCCAAATTTGGTCTGATTAAGAATGTATTTCCAGGATCTGCTTCGTAAGCTGCTCTTACAGCTGCCAAGTCTACATCACCGGCACTAACACCATTTTGACCATTTGCATGCAAATAGTCTGGTATAGTTGGTGTAGCGTTAGAACCATATTGAGGGTGTGTGTATTGAACTGCAGTACCATTGGCAGCTGCATTGTTCTCGTACCCAATATGAGTATACCTTGCCATGTCTAATGGGTTAAGTTGATCTGGCGAACCAGCAACATTCGGATCTACAACACCACTATTTACATTCAAAGTCATTGACGTTTTTCTTTTTGCCCTAGAACCTTGTTTTGTAACATAAACAATAACCCCGTTCGCAGCTCTAGCACCATATATTGATGCTGCGGCAGCATCTTTAAGTACTACAGCTGTTTCAATATCGTCAGGATTTATAAAATCTACGTTTCTTGTTGGTACCCCATCTACAACATATAAAGGAGCATTGTTTCCAAAAGAGTTGAAACCACGTACTCTAATTTGACTAGTAGTTCCTGGTTGACCGTTTGTAAGAACAGTTACACCAGCTACTCTACCTTGTAATTGTTGTTCGATGTTACCAGAAGGTACAGCAGCTAAATCTTCGGCAGCTACTATTGAAACCGCAGCTGTAGTTTCACGTTTCGTTTGTACTTGGTAACCTGTTACAACTACCTCGTCTAAAGCAGCAGCATCTTCTGCTAAAGAAGTATTTATTACTGATTGACCATTGACAGCAACTTCTTTTCTTTGAAAACCTAAATAACTAAATACTAAAGTAGCACCTGGACTTACATTTAATGTATAGTTACCATCAAAATCTGTTTGTGTGCCGTTAGTGGTACCCTTTTCTACTACGTTTGTACCTGGTAGTGGTGTTCCTAAATCATCTGTTACAGTACCTGTAACTGTTGATTGTACTGTTTTAACCTTTACTTCAGTTGAAGTACCAGTCATTTCATTTGCTTGGGCCAGTTGGGCTCCTAAGCAAACAAGCATCGATAAAACCCCTGATTTAAAAAAGGAAGACCTTTTTTTGGATTTGATCGACTTGTAATCACGTTTTTGACTCATAATCGTTGTTGTTTGTTAGTTTAAATTAATTAGTGTGTTTTTTGACTTTTTAAATTCTTTTACGAAGCTGTTAAATGTTAAAAAAATCAAAATCAGGTATAATAATAGCAATTTTAACGCATATAGTGATAATTCAAATGCGATATTTTACAAGATCTTTAATTCTAATTACTGCTTTTGGCATTAATATAATCTCTTTAAACAGCTGTAATCATTGATATATCAATAAATTAGAGATGTTTATATTCACAAATTCACATGTTAATAATTTTAACATCTTAAGTATAAATTGTAGAAAAATAACACGATAAAACGCCTTTCTATATCGTTGTAGTGGCAGCGTGGATCGAGGATTTAATTATAATTTATGATGTAATTATGTTAATAAATAATGAAATTTTCATTCAGTTATTCGAAGATTTGGGTGCAATTAAGGACAATTAATTTTTGATTTTTATCTGTAGTGAAAAATAAGTAAGAACTGCCACCATCTTTTAGGTGAAGTTTTTTTCTGATTTTTTCGACGGAATCAGGAAAATTTCTTGTTGTAATATTGGCTTTAGACGTATTTATTTTTTTTAAAGATTTTTTAGAGTAGTCAAGAACATTTAAAATTTTAAATACACGACCTGGAAATGAAATTAATTCGTCTGATGTATATAAATGCGAATTAGAGTGTAACTTTTTGAGGTTGTAATACCTGCCTACATATTCAAATGATCCAGATTTTAATATAGCAGCATTTGGCTCGTATAAAAATATCAATGGTCTAGAATAGGTTGAAATTGCGGACCGTTCTTGATTTAATCGAAATTGAAAAAATTGTTCAATTTCATTTTTAAAATTTATTGTCTTTATAAGTGGTTCTTCGTTGTAATTTTTATTTAACAACCATAGTACTTCTTTAACATCGTTACCTATAGCTAGAATATGTATTTCTTTTACGTTTCTTAATTGTTTCAATCCATTTTTTAAATCAAGCAATGGACCTGTTTTAATTAAAATGTTGTTTGATTTAGTGAATAAGAAATCTAAATGTTCGGTTATGTCAGGTTCACAATCAGATAAATAATATACTTTCTTATTGTTTTTATCTCTTCTTGAAGGGTCTACGTATATCCAATCAAATGATTGTGGATTATTTTTCAGAAACGATATTCCGTCTGTAGATATGCATTCAATATTTGTCGCCCCTAACTGAATAAAATTATGCTTTGCAATGGCAGATAATTCTTCGTTTTTTTCAACATGTATTACTTTATTTATTTTTTTGCTGAAAGCATAAGCATCTATTCCAAGACCTGCTGTAATATCAACTAAAGTTTTCCCTTTTACCAGGTTAGACTTATAATGCGCTGATTTTTCTGATGATGTTTGTGAAAGATTAAGTTTGTTAGGGTAAAAGATATTTTTTGTTTCAAACCAAGTTGGTAGCTTTTGTTTCGCTTTTGATTTTGATTCTATTTGTTCTACAAGTTCTTTAGATGTTACCTCAGTAAAAGGTGATTTCTTTAGAAGTACCTTATGAATATCTGAAGCTAGATTATCATTGATAAATTGTTGTACTTCGTTAGATAAAATTGAAGAATTCACTTAAGCTTTATAGATTTTGTGTCAATGATTTAACAATTTGGTTCTCTGATAGAAACTCTTTCATAATAACCTTTATGGCAGTATAACCAGGTACTGCGACAATCATACCTACAACACCAAAAAGTAAACCCGCAATAATGATAATTAAGAAAATTTCTAAAGGATGTGATTTTACACTGTTTGAAAATATGAAAGGCTGTGAGAAGAAATTATCGACCAATTGCCCGAGTACTAATCCTAAGAAAACATAGCCTGTTTTAGGAAGTATTATTTCACTAAAATCGAACCCTAAGTTACTGGTCATAGTTAATGTAAGCATCATTACACCACCGATAATTGGTCCAATATAAGGTATGATATTAAATAGCGCACAAAGAAAAGCTATGACTACGGCATTCTCAATACCAACTATTAGCAGTACAATGGTGTAAATGACAAATAGAATAAATATTTGAAGCAGTAAACCAACGAAGTATCTAGATAATAAGCTATTTATTTTTTCTATTGAATTTGTAGTGCCTTGTTTTTTAGTTTGAGGTATAAATATTAAAAGTCCATGTTCAAAAAGCTTTCTGTCCTTAAGAAAGAAAAAAGAAATGAAGAGTACAGAAAATAAACCTATGCTTGCAGAGCTTAAAACAGTTAAAAAAGAATTTAAAAAGTCAGGTATGAACCCTATGTCTAAACCTCGCAAAATGTTTTTTTCTAGCGCAACATCGTCAATTACATCTTCAACTATATGAGATGAAAGGCCAAGGTAGTTAGTAATTTGATGGTATAAAGTGTTAAGGTTCTTTTGTAATTCATCAATATCAAGTAGGGAAAGGTTTTTGCTTTGCTCTGATAGCAGTGGAATAAATAAGGCGACTATACCGGCTAAAACTCCAACCATAATTAGCATTGTAGCAATAACAGCTAGAATATTAGGAAATTTAAGTTTCAACCTCAAAAACCTAACTAGCGGTCTTCCTATTAGTGCAACTACTGCAGCGATAGCTAAATATGCTAAAACTGATCGTATTGTGTATAGCAAATAAAGTAATATAGCAACGCCAATTATAAAACCTATGGCTCTAAGTATGCCTTTTGAAATAGTTTTTGAAGTCATTGATTAACTTTTAAATACATAGGTGATAATGTTAGCACCCATTTTTAGAGCTTTTTCTCGTATAACGGCAGAATCGTTATGTACGGTAGGGTCTTCCCAGCCATCCCCTAAATCTGACTCTGAAGTAAATAGTAATACAATTCTGTTATTATATGTAATTGCAAACGCTTGAGGGCGTTGACCATCATGCTCATGTATTTTTGGCAACCCTTGTGCAAATTTGTAGCAATTTGAAAATATAGCATGATCCGCTCCAAGTTCTTCTAAATTTGTATCTGGAAAAAGTCTTTTTATTTCCCTAGTGATATATGGCTTCATGCCATAGTTATCATCAATATGCAGAAAGCCACCAGCTAAAAGATAGTTTCTTAAATTATCTAAATCTTCTTCAGAAAAAACAACATTGCCATGGCCTGTCATATGTACAAATGGATACTGAAAAATAGAAGAACTGCCAACCTCTACGGTTTCAGGTTTACTGCTCAAAGTAGTGCCGATATTGCTATTGCAAAATTTAATTAAATTAGGTAATGCCGTAGGGTTTGCATACCAATCGCCACCACCTTGATATTTTAAAATGGCTATTTCTTGTCCTTTTAATGAAAAACTTGAAATTAAAATAAAAAAGAAGAGTAGGTGGGTGAAATTTTTCATAACCAAATCTACGAAATTAGAAGATGAAAAATTATTGGAATATTATTTTCAACATGAAGTACAAACATTGAAAGTTATTCTAATTATCCATTATTAATTGAAGCTACAATAGTGCAAGCAACAATAGCTGCCGTTTCTGTTCTTAATCTAGTTTTTCCCATAGCAACAGGTGCGTATCCTTTTGACAATGCGCTTTTAATTTCATTTGGCGTGAAATCACCTTCAGGACCTATTAAAATAGTTATATCTTGGTCGGCAACAACTCTTCGCTTTAGTTCATGACGTTCGCTGTTTTCGCAATGAGCTATAAACCGCAAGCCTGTAGGGGGTTTTTCTAAAAATTCAGATAAACTTACAGCCTCATTTAATTTTGGTAAATAGGTTTGAAGTGATTGCTTCATGGCAGATTCTATAACTCTTTGCATGCGGTCTAGCTTCAGAATTTTACGTTCAGAGCGATCACAGATTATTGGTGTGATTTCATCAACACCTATTTCCGTTACCTTTTCTAAAAACCACTCGAAACGGTCATTCATTTTTGTAGGTGCTACAACCATATGAAGCCAGTGTGATTTAGGATGTGTTTTTTTTGAGGATATTAGTTCAATCTCGCATTGCTTAATAGAATCACCAATAATTTTAGCCTCAAATAAGTAACCTTCGCCATTTGTAATCCATAATACATCACCAATTTTTTTTCTAAGTACTTTGATAATGTGTTTGCTTTCGTTGGAGTCGAAAGTAAAAACAGTGTCGGTAGCTTTTAAATCAGAATTATAAAAAAGTTGCATACAATTTATGATTAGATCAAGAAATTAAATATCTCGCTTTTGCGGTCACATTTTGCTGAGCAAAAAATTCATTTTTGTATTTATAATACCCTACTATGCCTATCATGGCAGCATTGTCTGTGCAATATTCAAATTTAGGTATATAGGTTTTCCAACCGAATTTGGTTTGAGCGTCAATTAAAGCTTTTCTAATACCAGAATTTGCAGAAACGCCGCCGCCAATAGCAATCTCTTTAATGCCTGTTTGTTTAACCGCTTTTTTAAGTTTTCGCATTAAAATGGTTATAATGGTATACTGAATTGATGCGCAGATATCTTCAAGATTATTTTTTATAAAATCTGGGTTTTCTTTGGTCTGTTTCTGGATGAAATATAAGATGCTGGTTTTTAATCCGCTGAAACTAAAATTTAGCTCCTTCACATTCGGAATTGGGAATTCAAATTTATGCGGATTACCAGATGCGGCATGTTTGTCAATTAAAGGTCCGCCAGGGTAGGGTAGGCCTAAAATTTTCGCGCTTTTATCAAAGGCTTCACCAACTGCATCGTCTAATGTTTGACCAATGATTTTCATATCAAAAAAATTATTGACTTGAACGATTTGAGTATGCCCACCACTAATTGTTAAAGCCAAAAAAGGAAAACTAGGCGCCTTCATGCTATCATCATCAATAAAGTGGGCCAAAATATGAGCTTTCATATGATTTACCTCAATGAGAGGTATTTGTAAACCCAATGACAAAGACTTAGCAAATGAAGTGCCTACAAGAAGAGATCCCATTAAGCCAGGTCCTCTTGTAAATGCTATGGCTGATAATTGTTTTTTATCGATATTTGCTTTGGCTATTGCTTGATCGACTACAGGAACAATATTTTGTTGATGTGCCCTTGAAGCTAGTTCTGGTACAACCCCTCCGTATTCCTTATGAATTGCTTGGGTGGCGACAACATTACTAAGCACTTTATCGTTCATTAAAACTGCCGCAGAAGTATCATCACATGAAGATTCTATAGCAAGAATATAAATTGTTTCGCGTTCCAGCATATTTGGAATAAAATTTGAATAACAAAGGTAAAACATATCGCCCTATCAAAAAACTTAGGAAAATATTGATTAGAATAGTATTGGTGCTTTTACTGATATGTGTTTTAGGTACCCTAATTTTTTCTTTACCAGTTGTTCAAACCTTATTGGCAAAGTATGCGACAAAGACAATCAATAAGAAGTATGACACTCATATAAATATTAATCGTCTAAAACTTTCATTAATCTCTTGGGATACTGCACTCGAGGGTGTCTTTATCGAAGATTATAAAAAAGATACGCTTTTCTATATAAATGAACTCAAAACATCTATTCTCAGCATAGGTAATTTGGCTCAAGGTAATTTGGAGTTCGGCGACATTTCTGTAGACGAGTTGAATTTAAAATTGAAGACATATTATGGGGAAGAAAACACTAACCTTGAAGTCTTTGTAGATAAACTTGATGATGGTAAACCTAGAGCACCAGGTACGCCCCCTTTCAAGTTATCGTCTTCTGAAGTTGATATAAAAAAAAGTAAATTTAAATATATTGACGAGAATTTAGAAAATCCAACTATTTTGAATTTTGATAGCCTGAATATTAGCGCAGGTAATTTTCTTATTCTTGGACCAGAAGTGACTGCAGATATTCGAGACATGTCTTTATACAGTAAAAGAGGTTTAAAAGTAAATAAGTTAGCTACTAATTTTAAGTATACGAAGCAGCAAATGCGTTTCGACTCCCTTAAAATAAATACCCCATTATCTAAATTAGATGGTAATCTGGTTTTTAACTATAATCGAGAAGATTTTCGTGATTTCTTGAATAAAGTAAATGTCGTTGCCGATTTTAAAGAATCGAAGGTGGCTTTTGATGAGATTAATCTGCTATATAATGAGTTTGGAAAAGGTAAAGAGGTAACCTTTAGCGCTGACATAAACGGTGTTTTGAATGACCTTAATACCGATAATCTTTTTCTATTTTCAGATAATACTGGTATACGTGGAGACTTCAATTTTAAAAATCTATTTAGTAAGCAAAAACCCTTCAGCTTAAATGCAGAAATGAAAAATGTAACTAGTAGTTATTATCAATTGAATGCTTTGTTGCCTAATTTAATTGGTAATTCATTGCCATCAACTTTTAGTAAACTTGGTCAATTTACAATTCGTGGTAATGCATTAATTACGAATTCATCTATTGATGCAAAGGTTAACTTAAATACGGCTATTGGTAGTAGTTATGCTGATATTGTACTAAGTAATTTTAATAATATAGATAATGCGACTTATAAAGGTTTTATTTCCTTAATCGATTTTGATTTAGGCGATTTTGCTGAAAATAAAAGTTTAGGTAAAACGACGTTAGATTTTAATGTAGAAGGAAAAGGTTTCGTTAAAGAAAGATTGAATACCGAAGTTATAGGACAGATATATTCTATCGAATTTAATAAATACAACTATCAAGATTTAAGAGTTTCTGGTATTATTAAAGACCAATTATTTGACGGGTCTTTGATAAGTAATGATGAGAATTTGAAATTTAACTTTAAAGGTTTAGCTAATGTTGCTGAAACTAGAAATAATTTCAATTTCATTGCCTCTGTAGATTATGCCGATTTAAAGAAGCTTAACTTTATTAAAGACAGCGTTTCTATTTTTAAAGGGAACGTTAGTATGGATATTACAGGAACTAATCTAGACAATATAGTTGGTGATATTAAATTCACTCAAACGAATTATCAAAATATAAATGACACGTATTATTTCGAAGATTTTGCGATTACTTCTAATTTTGATAATAATAATGCACGTATTATAAATATCAATTCTCCAGATATTATTACCGGTTTTATGAAAGGTAATTTTAAAGTTCGTGAATTAGGTAGGCTTGTTCAAAATTCATTAGGTAGTATCTACACTAATTATAGGCCTTTTGAAATTTCTGATGGTCAAAATCTTTCTTTCAATTTTAAAATTTATAATAAAATTGTTGAAGTGTTTTTTCCTGAAGTGCGTTTTGATCCTAATACTTTTATAAAAGGAAATATAGTTGCTGATGAGGGGGATTTTAAACTAAATTTTGAATCTCCTAGTATTGAAGCTTTTGGTACGGCTGCAGATAATATAGAAGTGCGTATAGATAATAAAAACCCACTGTTCAACACATTTGTTTCGGTAGGTGAGTTAGATACCCCTTATTATAATTTTAAGGACTTTAATTTAATAAACACTACTCTTAAAGATACTTTGTTCTTTAGGTCTGAATTTAAAGGAGGAAGTGATTTTAATGATTCTTACAATCTCAATTTTTACCATACGTTTAACAAAGACAATAAATCTGTCATAGGTTTAAAAACATCTGATGTAAATTTTAAGGGTAATAAATGGGTTTTAAATAAAGATGGCGATTCTAAGAATAAAGTAATATTGAATAGGGCTTTAGATAGTATTATTATTCAAGAAATTGTAATGAATAACGAGGAGAAAGAACAAATTAGATTAAAAGGTCAGCTAGCAGATTCTACCTATAAGGATCTTCAATTGCAATTTAAAATAGTCTCCTTAGATAAAATCACTCCGGTTATCGATAGCCTTAAATTGCAAGGTGAAGTAAACGGAACTTTAAATGTTTTGCAAAAAGATGGTATTTATTTACCCTCATCAAACTTAAATATAGGGCACTTCGGCATAAATGATATTCCCTTAGGTGATTTGGCAATTAGTATTATTGGTAATAAAGATTTAACTGAATTTCAAGTCAATTCGCAACTCTCTGACAATGGTTTAGAAAAGTTTAGCGTTGTGGGTAGTATCGATAATAAAGGCGATATACCTAAAGCCAATTTAATAGCTAATTTTAGTGATTTTAGTTTAGAACCCTTTAGTCCCTTGGGTGAAGGTGTTATAGATAAAATACGAGGAGATATTGATGGTCGGGTAAGTATTATTGGTAATGTTGACAACCCAAGTTTTAACGGACTTTTGACTTTAGATAACGCAGGTATTGCCGTGCCTTATTTAAATGTAGATTATAGTTTTGCACCACGTTCTAGGGTCGTACTTTCTGACCAGACTTTCGATTTTGAAAATATTGCATTACAAGATATAGCTAAAGGTACCAGGGCTAATCTTGATGGTACTATTTCACATAGCTTTTTTGATAATTGGATTTTAGATTTAAATGTAGATACACAAAATGAACCTTTTTTAATATTGAATACTGAGTTTAAAGAAGGTGAGTTGTATTATGGTACAGGCTATTTAAATGGTACCGGGCGTATTTACGGCCCTACCACTGCATTAAATATTACAGTAGATGGTTCTACTGCGAAAGGAACTTCCTTGAAAATTCCATTAAGCGATGTTGCTAGTATAGGTGATTATTCTTTTATCAATTTTATTGAGAAGAACGATAAACAAACAATAGGGAGTCAACGGCAATTAAAAGATTATCAGGGGTTGGAATTAGAATTTAACCTTGATGTGACTCCAGATGCAGAAGTCGAAATTGTTACTGATACCAAAACCGGAAGTTCTTTGAAGGGTACGGGAGATGGAATTATTTTAATTCAGATCAATACCAATGGTAAGTTTGAAATGTATGGTGATTTTGTAGTTGTTACCGGGGAGTATCATTATAAATTCGGTGGAATAATCGATAAAAAATTCAAAGTTAAATCTGGAGGTACCATTAATTGGGACCAAAAACCGTTAGAAGCTTTATTAGATATGGAAGCGGTCTATTCTCTTAATGCTAATCCAGCTCCTCTGTTAGATGACCCTGGTTTTACCAGAAGAATTCCAACAGATGTTATAATTCGTTTAACAGGAGAGCTTCAAAGTCCAACCATTGACTTTGCCATAGATTTTCCGGGAACAAGTTCAATTGTTCAATCAGAATTAGAATATAGGCTTCAAGACCCAACGGTAGAGGAGAAGAATGCTATATTTTTATTAGCTCAGGGTACTTTTGTGAACGCACAAAGTGGTATCAACCAACAAGCGATAACAGGTAATTTGGTTCAAAGTGCCTCTGGTATATTAAATTCTATTTTAAGTGGAGGTAATGATAAGTTCAATCTAGGGCTTTCATATGAACAGGGTATACTAGACAGATCTGCCGATATTGAAACAGATGACCGAATTGGGGTTACAGTTTCAACACAAATATCAGACAGAATATTGTTCAATGGCAAAGTTGGTGTACCGGTAGGTGCATCGAGTGAAACTTTGGTTGCGGGTGATTTCGAAATACAGGTTTTATTAAATGAGGAAGGTACTTTAAGTGCAAAATTCTTTAGCAGACAAAGTGAAATACAAGCATATTTATCTGACCAACAAGGCTCAACTCAAGGGGCAGGATTATCCTATGAAGTTGATTTCAATAATTTCAAAGAACTTTTTAGAAAAATTCTAACTAAAAAGGAAAAGATTGAAGAGCCCAAGAAGCTGAATGGGACTCCTACTGCAGTAATGGGAAATGATAGTTTAATTCGATTTTATGATAAACAAAAATCAATAAATTGATAACGTCATTTGTGCTTATTGTTAAGAAAAGTGGGATTTTAAGAAGTATTATAATAAAATGTCACAACTAAAACGTTTTCTTTAATTTCTGTTATAATGCAGACTCACATTATTTCTTTATTGCGTTAAGATTTTGTACTTTCGTTGGCTTAAATTTTTCGATGTCTTCAGAAATAAAAAAAATAGCAGTACTGACTTCTGGTGGTGATTCTCCTGGCATGAATGCGGCCATAAGATCAGTTGTTCGTACCTGTGCCTACATGAAGGTAGATTGTGTTGCAATTTACAGAGGGTATCAAGGTATGATAGAAGGGGATTTTAAACCTATGGATGCCCGTAGCGTAAATAATATCATTAATAAAGGAGGGACAATATTGAAGTCTGCCAGATGTGATGATTTTAGAACACCAGAGGGTAGAAAGAAAGCACACGAGGAGCTTCTAAAAGCCGGTATAGATGCATTTGTTGTTATCGGTGGCGATGGTAGCTTTACTGGCGCCATGATATTCAATAGAGAGTTCAACTTTCCGGTAATGGGTATACCTGGAACAATTGATAATGACATTTTCGGAACCACTTTTACATTAGGTTTTGATACAGCACTTAATACAGTTGTAGAATGTATTGATAAGATTAGAGATACCGCTAGTTCTCATAACAGACTATTCTTTGTAGAAGTTATGGGTAGAGATGTTGGTCATATTGCATTAAATGCAGGTGTTGGTGCTGGTGCAGAGGAAATCCTAATTCCAGAAGAAAATCTTGGTCTTGATAGATTGTTAGAATCCTTGAAAAGAAGTAAGGAGTCTGGTAAATCATCTAGTATCGTAATAGTCGCAGAAGGCGATAAATCTGGTAAAAATGTATTTGAACTAAAGGAATATGTTGAAGAGCATTTACCAATCTATGATGTTAGAGTATCTGTTTTAGGTCATATGCAAAGAGGTGGTGCTCCATCATGCTATGACAGAGTGTTAGCTAGTAGAATGGGAGTAAAGGCAGTGGAAGCTTTGCTTGAAGGTAAAACCAACCTGATGGTAGGTATTCAATGTAATAAACTAACGTTGACACCTATAAATAAAGCAATTAAAGGGCATACAAAAATTGATAAGGAACTCATAAGAGTTTCAGAAATAATGACTACGTAATATTAAATATTAAAATTAGAGAATATGTCAAATTTGAAAATAGGAATTAACGGATTCGGTAGAATAGGTAGATTAGTCTTTAGAACAACGGTAAAACGTGGTGATGTTGATGTGGTTGCCATTAATGACTTACTAGATGTGGAGCATTTAGCTTACCTTCTTAAGTATGATTCAGTTCATGGTGCTTTTGATGGTACTATTGATGTAAAGGATGGTAATTTAATTGTAAATGGTAAAACTGTTCGTATTACTGCAGAGAGAGATCCTAAAAATTGTAAGTGGAATGAAGTAGGTGCTACAACTGTTGCTGAATGTACTGGTATATTCACAACTTTAGAAACAGCTCAATATCATATTGATGGCGGTGCTAAGAAAGTTGTTATATCTGCGCCTTCTAAAGATGCTCCAATGTTCGTAGTAGGTGTAAACCACAAAGATGTTAAAGCAACTGATACAATTGTTTCTAACGCATCTTGTACTACAAACTGTTTAGCTCCTTTAGCTAAAGTTGTTAATGATAACTTTGGTATTGAAGAAGCATTGATGACTACGGTTCATGCAACTACTGCAACACAAATGACTGTTGATGGTCCTTCTAGAAAAGACTGGAGAGGTGGTAGAAGTGCAATGTTGAACATAATACCTGCTTCTACAGGTGCTGCGGTTGCAGTAACTAAAGTAATACCTGCATTGAAAGGAAAACTTACTGGTATGGCTTTTAGAGTGCCAACTGCCGATGTTTCCGTGGTAGATTTAACTGTGAAAGTTAAAAAAGCAACTTCTTTAGAAGAGATTAAAAAAGCTTTTAAAGCAGCTTCAGAGGGTGAATTAAAAGGTGTATTAGGTTATACAGAAGAGAGCGTTGTTTCTCAAGATTTTATTGGCGATCCTAGAACTAGCATTTTTGATGCAGGTGCTTGTATCGAATTAAACTCTACTTTCTTTAAGTTAATTTCTTGGTATGATAATGAAGCAGGTTTCTCCAACAAAATGGTAGATCTAATGCAGCATGTTAACACACTATAACTAACAATTTAGTATAATAAAGATATTTCCTGAAAATGAGGCATTTTTTTCCTTATTTTCAGGTTTATTTTTTAAAGACAACCTGCATATGATTTTAATAGTAGATAGTGGCGCAACCAAGTCAGATTGGATTGCTCTAAATGATAAGGGAGAACAGCTTTTTTTAACCCAAACTTTGGGTCTAAGTCCAGAGGTTTTAACAAAAGATGTTATTGAAGATCGATTGGCTAATAACTTTGAGCTTTCTAAAAATCGTGAAAAAGTAACTCACCTATATTTTTATGGAGCTGGCTGTGGAACAGATCGTATGAAAAAGTTCTTAAAAGCTATTTTTAAAGATTTCTTTCCCAATGCTAAAGCTGATGTAAAAGAAGATACCTATGCGGCAATATTTGCTACTACGAAAGTAGGTCATCAAGGTATTGTTTGTATTCTAGGTACAGGTTCTAATTGTAGTTACTATGATGGTAATCAATTATTTCAAAAAGTAACATCATTGGGTTATATACCAATGGATGATGGTAGTGGTAATTTCTTTGGACGTAAACTAATTAGAGATTACTATTTTCATAAAATGCCTGCAGACTTGGCTCATAAATTTGCTAAGCAACACGACCTTGATGCAGATGTAATAAAAGAAAATCTGTATAAGCAGCCTAATCCTAATACTTATCTTGCAACTTTTGCTCGTTTCTTAATCGAGAATAAAGATCATCCTTATTCCAAAGGAGTAATAGATAAAGGATTTCAGCAATTCATTAATAACTACGTAATGCAGTTTGAATTGGCTACTAAAGTGCCCATTAACTTTGTAGGAAGTATTGCCCATTACTTGAGAGATGAGCTAACTTCTGTGTTATTAAGAAACGACTTAATAGTAGGTGTAATAAGACAAAGACCAATTGAAGGTTTAGTTGAATTTCACCAAGCAAATATGTGATTTTTATTTAACGGCTATCATAGAAATTTCAACGTTCACAAATTTTGGTAAATTTGCTACTTCTACCGTTTCTCTTGCAGGTGCAGTTTCCGCATTAAAATAGGATGCATATACTTCGTTTACTTCAGTGAATTGTTTCATATCACTAAGAAATATAGAAGACTTTACAACATTTTCAAAGGTCATTTCAGCTTTGGCTAAAATGGCCTTTAAATTTTCCATAGACTGTTTAGTTTCCTTTTTTATATCTCCAGAAACTAATTCACCATTTTTAGGATTCAATGGTATTTGACCAGAAATGTATAATGTTCCATTGCTTAAGATAGCTTGATTGTATGGGCCTATTGGGGCTGGGGCATTTGAAGTGTTAATTATCTTTTTCATATTGTAAATTGAATTTTATTAATTTCTAATGGGTTGACTTCGATTTTCCCATTTAAGGTCTTTAAGGATTGATGAATCTATGCCGATAAAGAAGTACCATCTTTTGTATTGTCCAAATGGCGTCCAATTAAATCGCATAGTAAAACTCTTCAAATCCCGTTGAAAACGTAATTGGGTTAACGTAAAACCTTGGTTTTTAAAATCATAACCAGAAGAACCGCCAACAGACCATCTCGGTGCTAATTCTATATCGCCCGAGAACATTAGGGAGTGACTGCTGAACTCATTTTGTCTTGCTGAATTTGCATAACTGGCAGAATAAGCGAGTCTTAAATTCCATAGTATTTTAGTGCCGTAAATGGGGTTTTCTACATCACCGTTCTTATCATCTTTACGAACAGGGTTGTCGTTGAAATTATCAGCTCTACCAAAGAGGTCATCGTCTCTACCACCACTTTGTGCTACATAATCGAAAGGGTTTTCCTCTTCTTCTGTTTCATCATCATCTTTTTTGCCAAACATTTCACTACTAATTGAATAGGAAATATTGGCATTTGCTCTTGTGAGCCTAAAAAGACTGCCGCCATTGTCAATATTCCAGGTGTCAATTCTTTTGCCATTATTGTCAATCGCATATGGGTCAAGACCTGCCGAAAAGTTAATCGACATTTTATTGTCTAGAATATTTGTACCACCATTCACGGTTAAAGGATTTAAACGGAGTGAATCGGATTCAAAATTATACCCCGTTGAGATATTGAAGTTGCTTAATAAGGAAACTTTTTTAGGCTCTATTTTGGTAGAATCTTTATCTCTTACTTTTGCTTCTAGGGTGTTGGCTAAAGAAAAACCTAAACTATTAGATTTCCCTAATGAAGGTGCGCCATTTAAGGTTCCTTGAAAACGGCTAAATTGAACAACATCGCCATCACCATCAATATATTCATCATAAAACTGGTCAAAAGATGGTGCATAGCCATAACTTATAGATGGGCGCATGGTGTGCCGGATCGCTTGTATTTTTTTATCCTCACCTAAATCGAAAGTTCCATAAAGTGTAGTACCAACACTTGCGCTAAAATTATATTTATTATATCGATCAAAACCACTTACGGTGTCTCGTATTATTGAATTAGTTTCTGCATCATAACTTTGATTGTAAGTTTCTAATGTCCAAACATCTTCATAGTTTCCGCCTACACTTACACTAAAAAATTTAGCTACTTTAAAGTTTGTCGTTAAAGGTATACGATGCCTTGCACCCACCTTAGCATTATCGAACATTCTAGAGGTTAAAAAATCATCATCGTTAGTAGTTAACCTGTTTTGGGCATTAACATCATATTGAAAATTAATGTTGTCAATAATCCCTTTTTTTATACCATCTCTTTTTGCAAAAGGATAAATACGCTCCATACTTGCCTGAAAAGTAGGCAAGGTCATGTTAATGTTGTCTGTATCAGAGGCAGTTGCGGTTGGCGATGTTAATTGTGAATGTGTCGCTGTTAAACTCATGTTTACCGACGGATACTCAGGAAATGTTTTAGAATAGGATATTGACGACGATAAGGTGTTATTTTGAGTGTTAGGTAAATTCCGTTGTTGTAACGAATTTCTATAATATTCACTGCTACCAAGATTTACCGAGGCCGAAAATCTAGAGTTGGGGCTAGATTTTGGGTCTTGTGAGTGTGAGAATTGAATATTGTAATTTCTTGATAAACTATAATCACTAAAGCCTTTTTGGCTACGAACTTGATTTTCATATCTCAGATTCACATTCCCCCTATATTTATATCTTTTGGTGTAGATGGAGGCTGATCTAAAAGCATAACTTCCATTGGTGTAAAAATCTCCTGAAAGAGTTACATCGGCATAGTCGCCTAATGGAACATAATACCCCATGTCTTGAAGAAAATATCCTGTATTAGGGTCATTACCAAAAGAGGGCATTAAAATACCAGCAGATCTTCCAACAGAAAGTGGAAAATAGGCAAATGGCATTGCTATCGGGGTTGGTACATCTGCTATGTATAAGTTACTAAACCCTGCAATGACCTTTTTCTTGGGTACGAATTTTGCCTTTCGAACCCTAATGTAATAGTCAGGATTTATGGTGTCGGTTGAAGTAGTAAGTTTACCTTCGCTTAAAAAATAAACCGAATCATTTTCCTTTTTTGTAATCTCAGCATATACTTTCATGGCATCGCTACCTAATTGCCCGGCGGCTGCTTGTTGCTCTGTTCGCGAATTCCAAATTAAAGCCTTTTGAGTATCAAAATTAAAGCGAATAGAATCTGGTATAACTATGTTAGTACCTTGTTTAAAATAAGGTAGTTGAGTATAATTGCCTAAAGAATCTTTCATTCTACCAGCATAAACTTCGTTTTTAATATAATCCATAATGATTATACCCGCCTTTAATTCCGTATCCTGATAGTAAATTTCAGCCTCGTTGTAGAGATAGATTTTATTTTCTTTTTGACTTAATTTAACGTAGTCTTTAGCCTTATAGGTTATTTTGTCTAATAATAAAGGAGGTTTTTTATTAATAGAATCTGCAGCTAAAGAATCTGCGGTAATAGAATCTCTAATACTCGTGGATGGAAATAATGGAGCTGTGATAGAATCTTTCTCAACCTTAATGCTTAAAGGTGTAATTTTTCCTTCTTGTCCGATGGCGTAAAAAGCACCGGCAAAAACTACGAATAGGAAAAGTAAGTATTGTTTGTTTGATTGCAAGGCTATATATCCTATTTTTGTAAAGGTTTGGCAGTCCAATGAGCCATTGTTTCAGATGTCAAACTTACATATATTTTTTAATCCTAATGTAGGGTGTTACAATAAATTTAACCATTATCAGGGCTATATAATGCCTAGTACTTATGAAAATAAAATTCTTTTACATATCACTGGTTATAGCAATTTCATTTTTGCTTCAATCTTTTGTAGGGTTAGATACAGAAAAAAAGTCTGATGATCCTTTTATTGTTGTGTTAGATGCTGGTCATGGTGGGCATGATCCTGGTAACTTAGGTAATGGTTATTTAGAAAAAAAGATTGCACTAAATATTGTCTTGAAGGTAGGTGAAATTTTAAGTAAGAATAAAGATATCAAAGTCATTTACACACGTAAAGATGATACTTTCATCGATTTATATGTAAGAGGTGAGGTAGCTAACAAGGCAAATGCCGATTTATTTGTTTCGGTTCATTGCGATTCTCATACTTCAGATGCACATGGTGCAGGTACTTTTGTACTTGGACTACATGCCAATAAGCAAAACTTTGAAATAGCTAAGAAAGAAAACTCGGTAATTTATTTAGAGGATAATTACGAGAATAGATATGCTGATTATGATATTAATTCTCCAGAATCTGTTATTGGTCTTACAATAATGCAAGAAGAATTTTTAGATCAGAGTGTAGCATTGGCTACCATGATTCAAGAGAATTTTTCAAGTTCTTTAAAAAGAACGGATAGAAAAGTGAAGCAGGCTGGTTTTATTGTGTTACATCAAACCTTTATGCCAAGTGTTTTGGTTGAAACAGGTTTCTTAACCAATAAAGAGGAAGGTGCCTATTTGAATTCAGGTAAAGGTCAAAACGAAATGGGAAGTGCTATTGCAAAAGCAATTCTACATTATAAAGAGGGTGTACAACCAACTTTGAAAACAGTAGAAACATCTATCGAGAAACCAAAAGCACCACCAATTAAAGAAGAAATTGCTGTAATAACAAAACAAGAATCGACTGATGTTCCTACAAAAGTTGAAGAAGTAAAAGAAATTATAGAAAAGCCTGTAGCTGAAGCTAAACCAAAAGAGGTTATATCTTCAAAAGAAGTTGCTGAATCAATTTTGTTTAAGATTCAGTTAATGGCTAGTAGTAAAAATGTGCAACTAACTTCAGCTAATTTTAAAGGTCTATCAAATTTATCACAAGAGCCTTATAAAAATTTGTATCGTTATATGTACGGGGAAACTAAATCATATCGAGAAGCAAAAATGATGCAAACTTTGGCGCAAGAAAAAGGATATAAAACAGCATACATCGTTGCTTATAAATTAGGAGAAAGAATTCCTATTAAACAAGCAATAGACGAGGTTTCTGAATTAACACCTTAAAGTGTGAATATTATTCCTAATTTTGAGTGTAATAAAAATATAATTGCTTGAAACTATCTAGAGAAATAAAAACAGGAATTATTGTAATAGGGGGTATTCTTTTGTTTATCATGGGATTCAGTTATTTGAAATCCACTCCTATTTTTGATAATAGTAAAACTTTTTATGCTGTTTATCCGAATGTTGGCGGTCTTCAATCTGGTACTTCCGTTTCAATTAACGGGTTTAGTGTTGGAAAGGTTAATGATATTAAGTTTTTAGACGAACAGGGGAATTTGTTAGTGACTTTTACGGTCGGTAATGATTTTAAATTCTCTAAAAATAGTCTAGTTGAGCTTTACGATACTGGAATTATAGGAGGTAAGGGATTACAAATTAGACCTGTTTTCGATGCTACCGGTGTCGCGCAGACAGGTGATACCTTACAAACCGAGACAAGGCCAGGTATTACAGATTTAGCACAACAAAAATTGACTCCTTTAGTACGTAAGTTCGAATCTGCTATTTCTGGTGCTGATTCTGTGTTGGTTAACGTAAATTCTGTCTTAGACTCTAAGACAAAAAAGGAATTGAAAGAAGTTATTGGAGGACTTAATGTTTTAATATCAAGTTTAAACCAGAGTGCCACTTCACTTAATTCTGTTTTAGAAGGAAATAAGGAGAAATTAGATAATTCATTTAAGAATTTTGATGTGCTTACTTCAAATTTTGCAAAGCTTTCAGATTCATTGAACTCAGCAGGTTTGGGGCGTACTTTGGCTAGTTTAGAATCAACGATGGCCAGCTTAGATAAAGTAACCCAAAAAATTGAAAATGGCGATGGTAGTTTAGGTTTACTCATGAATGATAAGGAACTATATTCTAATTTAAATAGTTCTAGCAGAGAATTAGAACTTCTTTTACAAGATTTCCGTTTAAATCCAAAACGATATGTTAATGTTTCGGTCTTCGGTAAAAAACAAAAGGAATATACAGTGCCAGAAGAAGACCCAGCTGATAAAATAGAAGAATAAATTTATGCAGTACCTCCCTAATATTATTTTTGTACTCCTACTAATAGTTGGTGTTGGTTTTTTTGTCAAGAATATTTCAAAATTAAAACGAAATATCTTCCTTGGAAAAGAGGCTACTATTAATGATAATAAGCCACAGCGATGGAAAAATATGGCAAAGATTGCATTAGGTCAATCTAAAATGGTTGTTCGCCCTGTAGCAGGTTTTCTTCATATTATTGTTTACGTTGGTTTTGTTATAATTAATATCGAGGTGCTTGAAATTATCTTAGATGGTATTTTTGGTACACATAGAATGTTTTCAGTATTAGGGGGGTTATATAGCTTTCTAATTGCATCCTTTGAGGTATTAGCATTTTTGGTAATTATTGCGGTTGTAGTTTTTTGGATAAGAAGAAATGTTATTCGTTTAAAAAGATTCTTCAAGCCAGAAATGACGGGTTGGCCAAAGAATGATGGTAATCTTATTTTGTATATCGAATTGGTATTGATGTTTTTATTTCTTACCATGAATGCAGCAGATTATCAATTACAACAAATGGGAGCAGAGCATTATGCTAAAGCAGGTTCGTTTCCAATTAGTAGTTTTATAGCTCCATTATTCGAAAATTTAGCCATATCAACTATAATAGTAATTGAACGCACTGCTTGGTGGTTACATATAGCAGGGATTTTATTTTTTCTCAACTATTTATACTATTCTAAACACCTACATATACTTCTTGCATTTCCGAATACTTATTTTGGTAGGTTAACTCCTAAAGGTCAGTTTAAAAATTTACAATCTGTAACCGATGAAGTTCGTATGATGATGGATCCAGATGCTGATCCTTATGCAGAACCTGAAGAAGATGCGGCTGTACCAGATAAATTTGGTGCTTCAGACGTCCAAGATTTAAGTTGGGTTCAATTATTAAATGCATATACCTGTACCGAATGTGGTAGGTGTACCAGTGAATGTCCGGCAAATCAAACAGGTAAAAAATTATCTCCTCGTAAGATAATGATGGATACTCGTGACCGGTTAGAGGAGGTGGGTAAGAATATAGATGAGAATAATGGTGAGTTTAAAGATGATGGCAAGCAATTATTGAACGATTATATAAGTCCAGAAGAATTATGGGCTTGTACTTCGTGTAATGCTTGTGTAGAAGCTTGTCCTATTAGCATTGATCCTCTTTCTATTATTATGGATATGCGACAATATTTAGTTATGGAACAATCTGCTGCTCCAACAGATTTGAATAATATGATGGGTAATATTGAAAATAATGGAGCACCTTGGCCATTTAACCAAATGGACCGTTTAAACTGGAGTAAAGAATCTTAAAAGAAGATATGGTAAGTGAATTGAAAGTGCCGACAATGGCAGAATTTTTTGCGGCGGGTACCGTGCCTGAGGTTTTATTTTGGATAGGTTGTGCCGGTAGTTTTGATGACAGGGCAAAAAAGATAACAAAAGCTTTCGTTAAGATTTTGAATAAGGCTAATGTATCTTTTGCTGTTTTAGGAACTGAAGAAAGCTGTACGGGTGATCCGGCTAAACGCGCAGGTAATGAATTTTTGTTTCAAATGCAGGCAGTAACTAATATAGAGGTGCTTAATGCTTATGAAATAAAAAAAATAGTAACCGCTTGTCCTCATTGTTTTAATACCATTAAAAATGAGTACCCTGGTTTAGGAGGTAATTATGAAGTTGTTCACCATACACAGTTTTTAAAACAACTGCTAACCGAAGGTAGAATTTCAATGGAAGGTGGGACTTTTAAAGGAAAAAGAATCACTTTTCATGATCCTTGCTATTTAGGAAGGGCTAACGGTGTATACGAAGCTCCAAGAGATCTTATTAGAAAATTGGATGCAGAGTTAGTAGAAATGAAAAGCTGCAAGCAGAGAGGTCTTTGTTGTGGTGCTGGAGGCGCACAAATGTTTAAAGAGCCTGAAAAAGGAGATAAAGACGTTAACATTGAGCGAACTGAGCAGGCTCTAGAGGTTAAGCCCGATATTATTGCGGCAGGATGCCCTTTTTGTAACACTATGATGACTGACGGTGTTAAGAATAAAGAAAAGGAAGATTCAATTGCGGTGATGGATATTGCAGAGCTTATTGCCACAGCAGAAGATTTATAAACTATTTTTTATATACTTTTAAATACCTAAATCACATAATTTGCTAGTAGAATTTAACACATTGCCAGAAACATCACGAGTTTGGATTTACCAATGTAATAGGTCATTTTCTGAAGACGAATTGCTGTCAATTCAATCAGAATTAGATGTGTTTTTACAAAACTGGACAGCTCACGGTAATGATTTAAATGCCGGGTACGAAATAAAGTATAAAAGATTTATAGTAATTGCTTTAGATCAGAATTCACAAAACGCTACAGGTTGTTCAATTGATGCATCCGTTCATTTTATTCAAGCTTTAGAAAAGAAATATGATGTGTTGTTATTGGATAAAATGAATGTTTCTTATAAACAAGGGGAGTTCGTTGCTTATAAAAGTTTACTTGATTTTAAGGCAATGGCGAAGCAAAAAGCTGTTTCAAAGAATACAATTGTGTTCAACAATTTGGTAACCAATAAAGGCGAGTATCTTGAATATTGGGAAGTACCAGCCTCTGAAAGTTGGCATGCTCGTTTTTTATAAAACGATTTCTTCTTAACTATCATTATTATTGGGTTTTATCGATGAAATGCAATAATTTCATACCATAATAGTTATCTCAGTACACACATTTTTATGCGCCTTATTTTAATCTTTTTTTGTGGTTTATTTTGTTGTTCAAGTCTTCTTGCTCAAAACCCTTTAGTTACTGAGGACAGCATAGCTCAAAAGACTTGGGTCGATAGCCAATATAAAAAAATGACCTTAAATGAAAAATTGGGTCAATTATTCATGGTTAGCGTCGCATCAAATCAAAATAAACAAGCAACAGATCAAATTAAAAATTTGATTATTAAAGAGAATTTAGGAGGCGTTATATTTTCTAAAGGAGGGCCTATTAGGCAGGCCTTGCTTACTAATGATTATCAAAAGACATCAAAAGTTCCTTTACTAATTGGTATGGATGCTGAATGGGGTCTATCCATGAGGTTAGATTCTACCTATGCATTTCCGTGGAATATGACTTTGGGCGCTATTCAAGATAGTGCAGTAGTTGAAAAGGTGGGTTATCAAATCGGTAAACATGCAAAACGATTGGGTGTACATATCAATTTTGCTCCAGATTTAGATATTAATACAAATCCTAATAATCCAATAATAGGCAATCGTTCTTTTGGTGAGGATAGAGATAATGTTGTTGAAAAGGCTATTGCCTTTGTTAAGGGTATGGAGCGTGCAGGTGTTTTAGCAAATGGTAAACACTTTCCAGGACATGGGGATACTGAAGTAGATTCACATCACGATTTACCAGTAATTCCTTTTTCTAAAAAACGTCTTGATAGTTTAGAATTATACCCTTTTAAAAAACTGATTGCATCTGGGTTAAGCAGTATAATGGTAGCCCATTTGGAAGTGCCTGCTCTTGAAATTAGAAAAGGATTACCATCTTCTATCTCTGAACAAATAATTTCAGGACTTCTTAAAGAAGACCTTGGTTATAAAGGATTGATTTTTACGGATGCCCTTAATATGAAAGGTGTGTCGACCACAGGAAGCGAAGGCAGTGTAGAGTTGGCAGCATTTATGGCTGGTAATGATATGCTATTAATGCCCGAGAATGTGGTAAGTGCTAAATTGAAGTTAACTAAAGCTTATGAAAAAGGTAGATTGACCGAAGAGCGCTTAGCATATTCCGTTAAAAAAATTCTATTAGCAAAATATAAAGCAGGTTTAAATAATTATAAGCCAATAGTTTTAAATGGTTTATACGATGATTTAAATAGTCTAGAAGATGATGTTGTATATGAAGAAGCTATTGAAAATGCAATAACAGTTTTAAAGAATAAATTAGATTTAATTGCAATTAAAAATTTAGATAACAAGAAAATTGCTTACGTAAAGTTTGGTGACTCTTCTAATGAAGCCTTCGTAAATGGACTTAAGAATTATGCTGAAGTAACAGTAGTAGAAGCAAGTGATATCAATACTTTAAAGGTGAATTTGAAGGAGTTTAATCTTGTTATTGTAGGTCTGCATAAGAGCAATGAGAGCCCGTGGAAATCATATAAATTTTCTAGTACTGAATTGAATTGGTTAGATGAGATAGCAAATGAAAGAACATCTAACCTTATTCTTTGTGTGTTTGCCAAACCATATGCATTATTAGATATTCAATCATTTCAAAGTATCGATGCTGTTGTAATGGCATATCAAAACAGTGATATTGCTCAGGAAAAAACAGCTGAAGTGCTTTTTGGAGCTTTAGGTGCTTCAGGGAGATTACCAGTAAGTGCTAATAAAGAATTTCTTGTAAATTCAGGAGTAAGAACCCAATCTTTAAGTAGGTTAGGGTATAGTATCCCAGAACGTGTAGGGTTAAGCACCGAAGGGTTAGGAGAAATTGACCGTATGGTAAATGATGGATTAGATAGTTTAATGTTTCCTGGAGCACAAATTTTAGTAGCTAGAAAAGGTAAAGTGATTTACCAAAAAGGTTTTGGGAAGCCAACATATGATTCGAAGGAAAAGATTACCAATGATTATATCTATGATTTGGCCTCATTGACTAAGATTCTAGCAACATTACCCATGGTAATGAAAATGGAGGAAGAGGGCAAAATAGCATTAAACGATACTTTTGAAGACTTGGTACCTAATTACTCTAATACAGAGATTAAGAATGTAACTGTCCTTAAAGCCTTATCTCATTATGGTCGCTTGCCTGCATGGATACCTTTTTATATTAATACATTAGACGAAAATAGAAAGCCATCTGGCGAGTTTTATCGAAATTCACTATTGCCAGGTTTTTCAACCAAAGTTTACGAAAACCTATATTTGGCAGATGCCTACCAAGATTCGATTTATAATAGAATTGGAAGACAAGATTTAAAGTCTAATAGGTACCGCTATAGCGATGTACCTTACTATGTGATGAAAAAAGTCATTGAAGAAAATTATAAGCAACCTTTAGATTATTTAACTAATAATTTTCTATATAGTCGACTAGGAGCAAACCATACCTCGTACAATCCTTTAGAAAAGTTTGAAAAAAATATGATTGTACCTTCTGAGGAAGATGATTATTATAGATATGGTACTGTTCAAGGTTATGTTCATGATATGGGAGCAGCAATGCAAGCAGGGGTAGGAGGGCATGCCGGACTTTTTAGTAATTCAAATGATATAGCGAAGATTATGCAAATGTATCTTCAAAATGGGTATTATGGCGGCACCAAGTTTTTTGATTCTAGAACAGTTAAGAAATTTAATACCTGCTATTTTTGTGATAAGAATGTGCGCAGGGGAGTGGGTTTTGATAAACCACAATTAGAACATAGCGGACCAACCTGTGGTTGCGTTTCTAGAAAAAGTTTCGGTCATAGTGGTTTTACAGGTACCTATACTTGGGCAGACCCTGAAGAAGAAATTGTTTATGTGTTTTTATCCAATAGAACATATCCATCTGCATCTAATACATTATTAGTTAAATCTGGGTTAAGAACTAGAATTCAACAAGTCATTTACGACTCAATTCTAAATTAAAAAGTTAGTTTTGTAGTAATGAAAATAGCAATAGTATGTTACCCTACTTTTGGTGGTAGTGGTGTTGTAGCGACAGAATTAGGAATTGCATTGGCCAATAGAGGTCATGAGATTCATTTTATCACCTACAAACAACCGGTACGTTTAGAATTGTTAAGTAATAAAATATTCTTTCACGAAGTTCACGTACCAGAATACCCACTCTTTCATTATCAACCTTACGAGCTGGCATTATCCAGTAAATTGGTAGATACCATAAAGCTTCATAAGATAGACTTATTACATGTGCATTATGCTATTCCACATGCGTATGCAGGTTATATGGCTAAGAAAATGCTAGAGGAAGAAGGAATTTTTGTTCCTATGATTACTACACTTCATGGTACCGATATAACCCTTGTTGGTAAGCATCCTTTTTATAAACCTGCTGTAACCTTTAGTATAAATCAATCTGATGTGGTTACTTCTGTATCTGAGAGCTTGAAAAAGGGAACTTTAGAAACCTTTGATATTAAAGGTGAAATTGAAGTTATTCCTAATTTCATTGATGCCAAAAAATATAGCACATCCTTTACTGATTGCCAACGTTCAAACATGGCTACTGAAGAGGAACGTATAGTTACGCATATCAGTAATTTTAGAAAGGTTAAACGAATTCCTGATGTTATCAAGGTATTTAGTAAAATACTACTTGAAATACCCTCAAAACTTATTATGGTGGGTGAGGGTCCTGAAAAAGAAGGGGCTGAAAGACTTTGCGAAGAATTAGGAATAGTTGATAAAGTTATCTTTTTAGGTAACAGTAACGAAATCGATAAAATTTTGTGTTTTTCAGATTTATTTCTATTACCGTCGGAAACGGAGAGTTTTGGTCTTGCTGCTTTAGAAGCTATGATAAATAAAGTACCTGTAATATCTAGTAATGCCGGTGGTATTCCTGAGGTAAATAAAGAAGGGGTAAGTGGTTATCTTAGTGATGTTGGTGATATTCAAGATATGGCAGCTAAGGCTATATCTATTTTGAAAGATGATAAAGTCTTAGAAAGGTTTAAACTTAACGCTCTAAAAGAAGCTCATAAATTTGATATTCACAAAGTACTTCCACTATATGAAGAAGTTTATGAGAGGGCATTTAAAGGTCGTTTTAAAAATGTATAAATACTTCATTTTTTTTGTTCTTATTTTGATATTCCATTTGAATGCTTGCAAAAGTTCAGTTACAAATGATTTACAGCATTCAAATGAAATAAGTATGCAGAACATCTTGAATGAAAATTACAGTGGTTTTGAAGAAGAAGATTATTTTTTAATTAGAAATGAAGAAGATTTGAATACTTTTTACGGCAAAATTAATAGGACAAGAAAGCCAGGTTTAATTCCTCCAGTAGTCGATTTCACTCAAAATATGTTATTAGTTTGGTGTGGCGATAGTAAAACATCTAATTTTGTAGATTTAGAAATTAATGAGAGTGCTGATAGCTTAATAGTACATAAGCTTAAATCTAAGACTGAGAAACAAGACAACTTGATAGTCAGTCCTTTCAGTATTTTTAAATTACGATTAAGTGCTAAATCTCTAAAGATTAAACAGTAACTAGTCGATGATTAATCTACATTCAACTATCAATCGATTTTAATTGCTTTGTATAGTACTTATTTGTCCATTACTTGAACTACACTTAATTTTACATTTAATAACCCAAATTTTATATTATGAAAACTACTAAAGTTATTGGTTTTTTAATATTATTACTAACTGTCAATTTAACTTTTGCTCAAGAGGAGCTTGAAATTACGGCAAAAGATAGTATTGTTCAGAGTTCATGGATTGTTGGTGTTGGTTTCAACGCTGTTGATGATTCAGGGAACGTTTTTGATGGTATATTCAACGTAGGGCAAGAATGGAATATAGTTCCATTTCCTTCAAGAGTTAGCGTCGGTAGATATTTTAAAAATGGTTTGGGAGTTGAAGCTATTGGTACTTATAATAAGTATATGAAGGATAATATCATAGACGGAGTAGTTTTGGCTGATGATATACCTTATTATGGTTTTGATGCACGTTTGACATACGACTTAAATCAAGTAATTGGACAGACAGGTTGGTTTGATCCATATGTTGGTGTAGGAGCTGGATATACAGATGCTAATAATTTAGGTAGAGGTACTTATAATGCCGTAGTAGGATTTAGAACATGGTTTTCAGATAGATGGGGTCTCGATTTTAATTCTTCTGGAAAATGGTCGATGAATAAAGGTGATGGAGCCACTAACCATATTCAACATGCTGCGGGTGTAGTTTATCAATTTGGAATTGAGAAAGGGTTATCTAAAAGAGGTGAAGAAAAGTTAGAACTTTTAGCCGCAATAGAAAAGGAAAAACAACGTCAAAATGATTCTATTAATGAGGTGAATAGATTAAGAGATGATGTTTTGTTGGCTGAAAGACTTGAAAAACAAAAAAAGGAAGATGCATTAGCTGCTGCTGAAAAAGCAAAATTAGATGCTCTCAATAATAAAAGAAATGCTATTAAAGCAAGAATAGAGAAATTAGGCAACATATATTTTAATTTAAATTCATCGGTAGTGAACAATAAATCTAAGGTTGTATTAGATTCGTTGGTGTCGATTTTCAATGAAATACCAACCTTGAAATTAAAAATAACCTCGCATACTGATTCAAGAGGAGCGTCTACCTATAATGACTGGTTATCGCAGCGTAGGGTTGATAAAACTAAAGACTATTTGTTATCTAAAGGAATATCTGAAGTTAAATTAATTACTGAGGCTTATGGTGAAAAAATGTTGCTGAATGAGTGTGATGACAGTACTTATTGTCCTGAAGAAAAACATGCGATTAATAGACGTTCAGAGTTTGTAATACTAGAGTTTTAATAAGTAGAATAAATATTTTAAAGCCCGATAGGATTAACAAAATTCTATCGGGCTTTTATTTTTGCACGAATAAACAACTAATAATTTTTTTTAAACGAAGTGAAGCAGATAACTAAACCTTAGGCAATATTATATTTATAAGCCAACGCTAAAGGTGAAAATAGGAGAGGTTGATTCATTACCTCCACTATCTTTAGTAACTATTTTCCAGTAATAAGTTTTTCCTGCCTCAACTGGGATATCGTTAAATCTAGTTTCAATAATATCAGTGCCATAGAGTTCAGGGTCTTTTGCTTCACCAAAATATAGGTCATGAGAAACGATATCGTTATCTAAATCTTCTGATCGCCAAATTAAATTAACGGTAGTACTAGTCTGTGAAATTGATGAACCAGAAACAGGAGAAATAGCAGTGGCAGGAAAAGGAATTGTTGATTCAAGTCCAGGACCTTCATTATAGAAACTCCAAATTTCGCTACTACTGTTAAACTTGCCAGTAATGTACCAAGAATATGTAACACCTCGTTCAAGAGTAATGGCTACTTCTGTAGTCTCACTTTCATATGATTCTGTCTGAGAGCTAGAAATATTGGTTAGATATAAGATATATGGAGCATTATTATTTTCATCAATCCATTTAAAAATCAGTTCACTCTCCGTATCAGATACAATAATTCCTTCAGTACATTCAGAATCATTTTCAGGAAAAATAAGAAATAAATTTATATTTTTTTCAGCATATTTTAAAACATCCGAATCTACTCCACAAGATTGGATTGCCATTATCACAAAAATTAAAAATCCAATTTTCCTCACTGTTTTATAAGTTTGAAGGATTTATTTACTTTATCATTTTTAATTCTTAAAAAATAAATACCTGAGCTAAATGCACTTGTATTTAATTCGATTTTAGAATGTTTAACTAAATAAGTTTCAGAATGGACTAAAAGTCCTGCTTCCGTAAAAATAGCTATTTCAACGGTATTTGAAGTCAATGATTTTAAATCTATTGTAAGACTCTCGCTAACCGGATTTGGATAAATTAATAATGAGCTTTCTAAAATAATTGTTTCTTCAAATTTTCCTTGACAAGATTGGTTTGTACTTACACTAACATTATTTACTTCATCATATAATGGTATGGTTATAAGTTGATTTTTGACTTCGATACTTTCACCATTAATTTCTATAGTATATTTTTTAGCTCCATTCATTTTTAAGGTAACACTATTGGTCAATGAGTGGAAGTCTAATTGCACACTTAATAGTAAAGGTTCTGTTATTTTTATTTTAGAACAGGTTTGATAATTAGGAAATTCTATTGAGGAAATACAAAGATTGTATACTCCTAAATCTAAATCTTCTATGGCTAATATTTCAGTAAATGGTAATGTAATAGTATTGTTAGGCCCTGTTAACGTTGCTGAGAAGTCTTCGTTTGTAATTGATTCTATTAAAATAGATCCATTATTAGAGCCAATACATGACGTACCTATAGAAGTGATTTTAAATTGATTGTTGGGGTAAATTTTAAGAGCACAACCATTTTCATCTACAGATGTACCTTTTAATGTATTAGGACATAAATCTAAAGTATCAGTAATGCCATCGTCATCAGTGTCAATTTCTTGTTCGGGACAACCATTTAAATTTACTGTGGTACCATTCTGAGTATTAGGGCAATCGTCTTCTGAATCAATCACACCATCTTCATCACTATCCAATTGGCTATTAGCACATCCATTTGAATCAACAGTTTCTCCTGTTGGTGTGTTAGCACAATTATCATCTTCATCAAGCACACCATCATTATCTTGATCAACTTCTACTGAAGAATGTACTAAAATCTCTAAATTTTCAAGACATCCATTGCTTGTTTCGTAAATATATGTACCCCATTGGTCAGGAGTTATAGTGCCTAAATTATAATCGCCATTTACTTTTGAACCATTAGGTAAAGTGATCGAAAACGAAAGGTTATTAGGTAGCATGCTTAATAATACTTCGTCTCCTTCTTTTACAGTTAAGGAATTGTTTCCACTCTCAAATACACCATTTATTTGATATTCTGGAATAATACTGTTTTCTTCACAAATATTTTCACTCCAAATAGCTATATTATTGGTAGTGATATTACCAGCCTTGTTGAAATTACCACCTACAATAAGTTCTGTATTATTATTAGTAAATTTTAATGAGTTTACCTTAACGTTTACTCCTACATCAGTATTCGGTCCTAAGGCTTCCCAACCAGAATCCACACTCCAACGCGCTAGGTTATTTACTATTTTATCTAAATTTCCGTCATCACTGGCCGTATCAAAACTACCCCCAACATAAATATAAGGTCCATTTGAAGTTATCGTATTTACATTACCACTTAGACCATTACCTAAGCCTTCCCATGTTTCAGTATTTTTATTGAACCTTGCAATTCTATTTACGGACTTGGTACCTGCAATAGAAAAATTACCTCCAATATAGAGGTAGTCTCCTATAGATTCTATGGCTTGAACGAAACCACTTGTGCCTGATCCTAAGGCAGACCAATTAATACCATTCCAACGAGCTATTCTAGAAGCTGAAACTCCACCAGCAGTATCAAAATTACCTCCTATATATAAATTATTATTCTCGTCGAAACCTATTGAACGAATTTCATTATTTGTTCCAGCAACCTTAGTGAAATTGTCCGCTAATGCACTCCATGTATTATTCTCCCATTTAGAAATATTATTTACTATTATGCCGCCTGCAGTAGTAAAAACACCTCCTACAAACAAAGTTCCATTTTCATTAAATCTTATTTTCGAAATTGGACCGTTAGTTCCGGTCCCTAACGATGACCAAGTAGAACCCTCTAACTTAGCTATATTATTTGCTGTAACCCCACCAATTGTTGTAAAGTCACCAGCAGCATAAATTGATCCATCTGGGGCTATGTCAATGGAATAAATAGTACCATTGCTTCCATTTGAAAATACTTCCCATTCATTAGTGTTATTTATACTCGCTAAATTACTTAAGTTAATGTCCCCTGCGGAGCTAAATGTACCTCCAACATAAATTACGTCATTTGTAGATTTCGCAATAGTTTCAACAATACCATTAATGCCTGTTGAAATTGATTTCCATTCTCCAAAACCATTTATAGGGGTAGTTACGGGGCCTGTAAATGTTTCAGTTAATTTATATAGTTTTACGTTAGAACCGTAATCAGAAAAATATAGTTCACCTGCTTCATCTTCACCAAAGCTAGAGATAAATTGTCCGTTGGTCTTAAACAATAATTCATTTGAGATATTGCCGTTGGTTGTATCATAACTTAAGGCCCAAACCCTGCCAGAAACATAATCTGCATAAATATAATTGTTTTGTAAATTGCTACTAGTTAAAGATCCGTTATACACATAGCCTCCAGTGATAGAAACATCTGCCGCATTGTGATCATACAAAAATATGGGTTTTATATCTGGTGTGGTAGCAAGGCTAGTTCCATTTCCATAACTAGGTTCTGAATTTGCTTCAAATCTATTCCAGCCATAATTCCCTCCCTTTATAATTAAATTTATTTCTTCGTAACTATTCTGACCAACATCTGCTCCCCATAAGTTACCTGAAGCATCGAAAGAGAATTTCCAGGTATTTCTAATACCCCAAGCATATATTTCATCTAAGCCAGATTGGCCAACTCTAGGATTGTTTGCAGGTATTTCATAATTGCCGTTCGGTAAATCGGGGTTGGTTTCTAAAGGATTATTACCGTCTATATCTACATCAATTCGAAGTAAACTCCCAAATACTGTATTTAAGTTTTGTCCGTTACCTTGTGGGTCACCACCACCACCACCATCACCAATTGAGATATATAAATAACCATCAGGACCGAATGCAATTTTACCGCCATTATGGTTTGAATCTGTTTGATTTTTGGTGAATTGTGCTATGATTACTCCCGAACTAGGGTTAAGTATATTCAAATTATTACTATCTACTTGATAACGTGCTATGTTAATTCTATAGTTGCTGGGTTGGTCTATGTAATAAATATAAACATAGCCATTTACTAAATAATTTGGATGAAACGCTAGGCCTAATAACCCAATTTCTTGACCAGCGTTATATGATACAATTGAGGAAATGTCTAAAAAGGTAGTGAGCTCTGCTGTAGTTACGTTAGATTTATTAGGAAACACTTTTACTCTACCCGGCTGTTCAACGACAAATAAGCGATTGGTACCATCGTTGCTACTTTGAATTTCAACAGGAAAATTGAATGATAGATTTGTGAAGGCATTTTGATAAGAAATATCCTGACTAAAACAACTAAAAGGAATGACTATTAAGCCAAAAATAAAATATAGAAACCTATATAATTTCATTGATAATTTTGTTGGGGGAATTGATAAGAATTAAAAACTCGTAAACTAATGGGTTTTAAAACCGCTTTGCCAAAAATACTAATTATAAGGAGTTAAAGTAAAATATACAACAATTGATTTTGACTGGTTTGAAATTTATAGTAGCTCTACTTTGGGAATAATTTCTTTAAAAATAATCCCACGAATCTAGAGACATTCATAAATTCGGTTATATTTTCAAGTTAAAAGG
>TARA_R110002074_G_scaffold2167_16_pt1 | contig 35409 bp, 42 predicted proteins | sample TARA_R110002074 | Tara Oceans TARA_R110002074 (sample SAMEA4397215) | marine metagenome | biome: Polar Biome; feature: [MIX] marine epipelagic wind mixed layer (ENVO:01000061); material: water (ENVO:00002006), including particulate matter (ENVO:01000060) such as... | depth 10-100 m | reverse complement strand
ATGCCACCTGAAATGCCACCTGAAATGCCACCTGAAATGCCACCTAGTATAGTTAGTCAAACACAACCTGAAATGCCACCTGAAATGCAGTCTAATATACCTCCTGTACCAGATAAACTTGTTGAACTATCAAAAAAACCATTAGATAAAATAGATTTAGTAGATAATGAAACTAAAGATATTTTAAGTAAAGTAAAAGCGACTATTAAAAATCCAGATGTTTATTCGCCTACACCAAAAACAGTAACCATTTCTCCTAGTCCATTAAATGAACAACAATATAATCCAATAATTCCTAAAGTTGAACAATATTAAGGGTTTTTTACTGCAGTAATTAAATCATTATTATATATTAATTTACCAGTAGGTTTATATGAATCAATTGGTTTTGTCTCTTTATTTTTTAAAATAGATATAATTGGATTTTTATTTTTATTACCTATAACATTATTGGTTATACTAGGAACTTCATTTTTATTATTTTCATTTTCATTATTAACAATGTTACCATATCCATCAATAGTGACCCCAGTTTTTTTTTGAATTTCTGTTCTTACATATGATGGAACCCAATGTTGCCAAGATATAAGTAATAAATTAGGATGGGTATATCTTACATTAAAACCATTATCTTGAAGTTTACCTATGACATATGATATACAAGTTGCTATATCATATTTAGGCACGCCAATCATAACTTCTGGAATAACAAACCAACAATAATGACTATCAATTTGCTGACGAGATGTTAGTTTAATTTTATTATGAATACGATTTAATATGGCGTTATAATTTTTTGTAGTTGCCAAATCGTGAATTTGTTTTTTTTCAAATAGTTCATCTAAATTTAATTTATCTACATAATTATCTGGATCATCAGTTGTAAAAATTGTATTCATTATAAAATGAGTTAGAAAAAAGTTATTTAAAATTACGTTAATAGTTTTAAATAAATGACAATTAAACATTTAGTACTTAGTGGAGGTGGAGCAGCAGGATTCACAGTATATGGAGCTCTAAAATATTTAAATAAAAAAAATTTTTTTAATTTAAGCGATATTAAGTCTATATATGCAAGTTCGGCCGGATCAATTATAGCAGGGCTAGTTATGTTAAGTGAAAATTGGGATATGTTAGATGATTATATATTAAAAAGACCGTGGGATAAATTAATTAATATTAATCCAACAAGTCTTTTAAATTTATGGCAAAAAAAAGGAATATTTAATGAAGAAATGATAAAAGTAATTTTAAAACCATTTTTACAAGCTAAAGAATTTGATGAAAATATTACACTAAAACAATTATATGAAAAGACTAATATTGAAATATATATGTATACTACTAATATTAATTCTTTAGAATTAGAAACAGTCTCTTTATCATATAAAAGCCATCCAGATTTAGAATTTTATAAAGCTATTACTATGTCTTCTGCTTTTCCTCTAATGTTCATGCCTATATGTGATGCTAGCAATTGTTATGTAGATGGTGGATTATTAAATAATTTTCCTTTAAATAATTGTATAAATTTAAATAATGATATTGATGAAATTCTTGGGATTAAAATTAGTAGTAATAGTAATAATATAGAATATGTTAATAATGATACATTACTCCCTATGTATCTATACAGTATTATAATTAAAATGTATATATTAGTAAATAAAAAAAATATAGACATTGAAATACCTAATTTAGTAAATTGTTATATTGAAGATAATAGTTTTAGTAAATGGGGAAATGCTGTTGTAGATATGTCTACTAGACAAGAATATATTAGTATAGGTGAAAATTCAGCTAAACATTTTTTAGAGCACTAAGGATTAGTAAATATATCTGATAAAAATTTCGCTAATATACTACGATCTGGTTTAGCATCATATTCATAAATTTTATCATTATATACTAATTTAATTGTTGGATATCCATTAATATTAAATTTATCTGCTACTTCAGGATCTTTATCGCAATCTACTTCAATAAATGTTAATGATACACCATCATAGGAACCACCGGTATCTTCTTTAAATCCTTTCCATTCCGGTTCAGCTTTTTTTGATAAAGGACACCAATCAGTATAAAAGAAATATAAGGTTGCTTCATTGCTTTTAGAATCTCTTGCTTCATTGCTTTTAGAATCTTTTGGTATAAATTCTCTATTATCTACATAATCTTTATTTATATATTTTGGATATACGATTTTATAATAGTATACGATACCAATAACAATAAATACAACAAAACATATACCAATTGCTAATTTATTATTACTAAATGCCGATTTTATACCTGTAATAAATTTATTAAATAAATCGCCTACTGACATAGTATAAAATATATAAGAATAAATTATAATATGATATAAACGAATTGTTTTATTAATATAAAATGTTAATGCGTAAAAAAAATGGATCTATTGTAAATGTTAATAGAATAGATTTTACAACAGATAAAGCTTATTATGAATATATAATGAACATTGTATAAATTTTTTTCTAAATATAATTTAATGAGCTTAGGTACAAAAAAGAGAGACAATAGAGTATTTACTAAAAAAAATTATATGAGTGGGGATGGTATGTTAACTACAGTATGGGGACCAAGTATGTGGCATTATTTACATACTATGAGTTTTAATTATCCTGTTAAACCAACTAATGAAGATAAAAAACATTATCGTAATTTTATTTTAAGTTTACAGTATGTTTTGCCTTGTAAATATTGTAGAATTAATTTAAAAAATAATTTAAAACATAATCCAATTAGACAATGTGATATGAAAAATCGTGAAACTTTTTCTCGTTATGTTTATAAATTACACGAAATTGTTAATAAAATGTTAAAAAAGAAATCTAATCTTACATATTGTGATGTGAGAGAGAGATATGAAAATTTTAGATCTAGATGTACCGATGATATTAAAATTTTAAAAGATGAAAATAAATTATTTAAATTTAAAAAAAATAAAACAAAAAAAGAAAAAGGATGTACAGAACCATTATATGGTAAAAAAGCTAAATGTGTTATTAATATTGTACCACAAGATCATAAAGGAAAAACCATTAATATCGATAGTAAATGTATAAAGCGAAGAACTTTAAAAAAATAATTATAGATTAGGCTATTTATAATTATTTATGTAAACTGACTAAAATCATTAAGTAGTGGTCTTGGTAAATTACCTGGTATTATATTTTTATAATCAGGCACTTTCTTACATTGAAATTGTGGTTCTGGACATCTTTCACACGGTGGACAAGGTGGAACAGGAGGAGGTCGAGGACAAGGTGCACATGTCGCTTTATAAGCTGCTGGACAGCCTCCTCCTTCAATTACTGGGGGACAAGCTGGACACACTGGTGGAACAATTTCTGATTTTAAAATATATAAATTTTCATCGCCTGGTAGTATCTCGTGTCGTCGTTTTACTGCGTGTGCAGAATAACTTCCTGCATTTTGATTCCTTGGCTGATGTTGACCGGTTTGTTGATTTTGATTAAAGAAATTGCTTATATTTGATTTTAATTGATTCCAATCATTTGCCATATTACCTTCCCAATCAGAATCATCACTACTTGAATCAGACTCTGAATCAGATTTATCTTTTACACATTTATTCTTCTTATTATTCCAATGCATTCCATTTGGGCAATGATCTTTTTTACTATGTTCACACATCATTTTATGCTGATTCCAATGCATTCCAGATGGACAATGATCTTTTTTACTATGTACACATTTTTGTTTATTTTTATTCCAATGCATTCCTGTAGGACATTTATCTTTTTTAGTATGTACACACATTTTCTTTTTATGATCCCATTCCATTCCTTCTGGGCAATGATTTAATGTGCCACCACCATCTTTACCTGGATAATTAAATTCACAACTATTTGTTGTAGAATTCCAAATAAATCCTGCATTTTCACATTCCCCACGGCTTTCATATTTATAATTTCCACCTGGTCCTAATTTATTTTCGCACGTTTTAAGTGCATTATTCCATATAAAACCCGCATTATCACATCCTTTTTTATTATTATATTTTCCAGGATTTGAATTTTTATTTTTTGCATTATTTTCTAAACAATATCCATATTGATCCATACCATTAGAACACTGTCCTGAAATTTCATTTTGATACTCTTTACCTTCTTGTTCAGCATGATCTTTACCAGCTTTTGCTACCGCTTTTGCCGGATCATATGTTGGTGTTGGTAAAGGGGTTGGGTTTTGTTGAGTTCCACCTGGCCCTATTTGTCCTTGAGATTCGTGTACTACTGAATTTACAAGACTTTCACTAATATTTATTGTTCCTAAACAACAATATAATAATATAATTACAAGTAATGCTACTAAACACCGATTCATATTATTGCTCATTATATATAAGTGATGAGAAAAGTTTAGTCAAATTTTAAAAAATTGATAATTCTAAACATATTAAAATATATATAAATATGACTCTAACACAATTTTATAATCAAGATAATTCTATATTAGAAATTGGTGTTGATGAAGTTGGTAGAGGGCCTATGTTTGGTAGAGTTTATACTGCAGCTGTTATTTTACCAAAAAATAATACATTCCAACACGAATTAATGAAAGATAGCAAAAAATTTTCATCATCAAAAAAATTAAAAACTACTGCTGATTATATTAAAAAAAACTGTATTGCTTATTCAATTTCATATGAAGATGAAGATTCTATTGATAAAAATAATATTTTAAATGCTACTCATATTGCTATGCATAAAGCCATCAAACAATTAATTGATTATACTAAAAATTATTTAATTTTAGTTGATGGTAATAGTTTTAAGCCTGTTACTTACTTTGATAATGATTCTGAAACTATTAAACATATTGAACATCATTGTATTATTGGTGGCGATAATACATATACTGCAATTGCTGCAGCATCAATTCTGGCAAAAGTAGAGAGAGATATTTATATTGAAGAATTATGCAATAAATATCCTAAATTAGATGAATTATATGATCTTTTAAAAAATAAAGGTTATGGAACAAAAAATCATATAGATGCTATTAAAGCTAATGGGATCACCAAATGGCATCGCAAATCTTTTGGTATATGTAAAAATTCAACTATTATTGATATTATTTAAATATTATTAATTAAATTGAAATAATATAAACTTATATTTTTTTACTAAACTATGAAGATACTAATTTTTGATACCGAAACTTCTGGTTTACCCGAAGAAAGAAATTGTTCTGTTTTATCAACACAAAAATGGCCTTATATTTTACAATTATCATATATTTTATATGATACTGAAGAAAATATAATACTAACATATGTAGATACTCTAATTGATATTGATAATAATGTTAATATTGATCCTGAAAGTATTAATATACACAAAATTACTAAAGAAATATGTAAAAAAAATGGTAAATCTATTAAAGATGTATTAACCCAATTTAATTATGTATTAAATTTATCTGATTTATTAATTGGACACAATTTAGAATTTGATAAAAATATACTAATAGTTGAATATATAAGAAATAAATTAAATAATAATTTTAATCCAAAAAATATACCCATACCTAGTTTTTGTACTATGAAAAATAGTAAATCTATATGTCAGTTAACATATAAAAATAGATATGGTAAAATAATAGCAAAATATCCTAAATTATTAGAATTATATAAGCATTATTTTAATACTGAGCCTGATGGATTACATAATGCTATGACCGATGTTATTGTTACACTTAGATGTTACTATAAAATGCAATTTAATTTAGATATATTTGAATGTAGTTTAGATATTAAAAAATTAAAAGATCAATATCTAAATTAGTCTATTTTGGAAAATTATGGCTTTAAATAAATTAAATAATTATAATAGTTTATAAACTCTATACTACATAATCTTCCATTGTAACACTCAAGTTACGTATTTCCATTTCTGATACACTATTCCAATTAGTATAATCAATTAATATTTTAGATAGACGTTCAGCCAGAGGCAATCTATTCCAAGGTTCACCCACAAAATCACCAGCAATAGCAATATTAAATATCAAATCATAATATTTAACATCACTCCCATCGGATGCTTCAAAAAGTTCTTTATTTATGGAGTTATCATCAAAATATGTATGTATTTTTACACTATTAATAAGGATATCTATTTTATTTTGAGTAGAATCAGTACCGGCATAAATTATTATTTCAAAATCATTAAATGTTTCTGTTAAATTTTTATTAGTTTTATGCTCCTTGCTTTCATAAGTATGATTGTTTTGATTATTTGCATAATGGACTACTGAACTATATGTGTCGCGATCATATTTATTAGAAGCAAACTCCATTATATCTATTTCCCCACAAAAAGGCCAATTAATACCAAATTTAACTTCAGATCCTAAAAGCCATAATGAAGGCAATAAAGGAACCTCTGGTATTGCGCTACCATTGACATCTCTAGCAATTGGTAATTTAGCTGTAATTTTAATATGTGTCTTTTTACCCCTTTGTATTGTTATAAATGGCATTTCAGGTGATGAATATGCAATTAATCTTGATGACAATACTGATGGTTCATTTAAAATTGATTGTCCTTTTCCACATGCAATTTTTAAAGATCCATCAGATAATATTTCGGCATTGTTTTCATCATAAATTTGAATTTCATTGTTAATAGTTTGCATCCGACCCCACCCACTAGTTTCATAATCAAAGACTACACCTTGACGTATCATATTATCAGAACCGATAGAAGTTGCATTCGGAAATAATATTGAACGTGAATCGTTTGTTAATTCTATGTTAGTTATTTCAAGTTGGCCTTCATTACATAAATATAAAATAATATTATTAAACTCATTGGTACCTTGACTTGGTATAGGAATGCTTATATTTCTTGTAGAATTTCTAGGAAGTGTAATAGTATCAGTATAAAATGATGGTTCTGTATTAGCCAGGTCGTAGTATCCAAAGAAAGTGCTACTAAATCGTTCAAACTTAAATTTAATTTTCATATCGTAATTTTGAGAATTATTATAATTAAATGCTATTTTACTACCAGAATTATTAAATGAAATAGGATATAAATTTCGTACGTTAGTGTTATAAAATCCAGACCAGTTAAAAGTACCAAATTCATATACATTATTACTTACACTGGCACCATTTCCAAAGTGTACAAAGTTTGGGGATATAGTAGTATACGCTGTTTTATTCGCATTGGTAAATTCTCGTATTTCTATATTAGTTAATTTAATTTTACCGTAAGCATGCAAATATAAAACTATATTTGTAAATGTTGTACCACCAGTCTGGGGTGCTATATTAATTGTATCAATACCACTTTCACCTTCATTTATTATTTTACCGGTAGAGATTAGCTGAGGTAGGTTATCTGGAAAGAAAGCCTTTTCGTGTATGATTTTTATACGATTTGTTCCTTCTCCACTTTGCTCTGTTCTCTCATAGTTATATATTATTTCACCACCATGTTCGAATTGAACACTTACTTCTTGCATATCAGGTTGTCCGTCACCAGTGAGATCAAGGCTATGTCCGAATCCAGCCCATGAGTCGACGGCCGCTAAATATTGACCCCCATATCTATATGTATAACCGATAGTATTCCCATTTACTTGTTTTGCTATTGGCGGTGTATAATCAGATCCATTCCCATTATATGGTCCAAAATGACCTGAAAATAGAATAGGCGATTTTCTTAAAAGACTTTGACTAGCAGTTATTAAATTATTTTGATTATTTTGATTGTTTTCATTATTAAAATTGTTTTCATTATTAAAATTGTTTTCATTATTAATACATATAAAGCAACCAGGACGTTTACAAGTACATTTTTCAGAAATGAAACCTTTAGGATCTACTGGTAAGTAATATCTAGCTTGTTTAATACCATCAGCATCTACATTAAATTGACTTCTATATCTTCCAATTCCGCTAAGTTGATTAGTATTTACTACAAGACATCTTGTATCTATTAAAATATTTCCATTATCACACGTATATGGTAATGGTTCTGTTAGTGGACCCCCGGCAATATTTGCTGCTGCTTCCCTAGTTACTAAAGTATTTGTTCTCTCTCGTGTTTTATTGACAAGATTATGTGGTATACCAATTGCATTCGCTTGACTACTTCCTGGCAACCAACCTCTATCTCTACCTTTAAGTCCACCAGCTCTCTTATTTTCACTTCTCTGTCTAGCTCTCCAAGCCATAATTATATAATATTAATATTATATAATTTATATTATTTATATTATTTAACATTATTAACCAGAACACATAGTGCAACCATTCTCATCACACTCTACATCTCGTTTTGGTTTTTTACTTTCAGGTTCAATTGTAAACTGCTGTGGTTGATGTCTTGGTTTTCTGCGTAGATAATATATTCCAGTTTTTAGTCCTTGTTTCCAACTATAAAAATGCATATTTGTTAATGATTTTGCAGTTGGATCTTCCATCCAAAGATTTAAACTTTGCGATTGACAAATATAAGCTCCTCTATCTCTAGACATATCTATAAGATTTTTCATTGGTATCTCCCAAACAATTTTATATTTTTCTTTTAGTCGTTTTGGTATAGTGTCGATATATTGAATACTACCTTTATTCTGAATTATATTGTTTTTAATTGAATCATCCCAAATACCTAAATTAATAAGATCATTAATTAAATATTTATTAACAATAATAAACTCACCAGCTAGTGTTCTTCTTGAATAAATATTACTTGTAAATGGTTCAAAACATTCATTATTACCTAAAATTTGACTGGTACTAGCAGTTGGCATAGGTGCAACTAGTAAACTATTGCGAAGCCCATATTCTTTAATACTATGTTTAAGAGTATTCCAATCATAATTAATATCAGAATCTGTATCTGGATTTCGATTCCACATATCAAATTGTAAAATGCCATTATATGCTGGGGAACCTTCAAAAGAGCTATATGAACCACATAATTTTGTATTACTCCAAGTATTTTCTATCTCTTTTCTAATTGGTCTACATTTATTTAGTAATCTATCAATAATGTCATCATTTTTAATTGCATTTGTAATACTAGCATCTGTAACATTATATATATTATATTCTGTACAAACATCATCTTCTGTTTTAAAAGTCCAATTTCCTACATTATATTGATCAATAAGATATTCTATATCATTTTTTCTATCAATTGCAATCTGATTAGATTGTTGTAAAGATGCATGATATATAGTTTTAAAAATATTAATGTTAATCTTTTTTGCTTCATCACTTTCAAATGGTAAATCTAATAATACAAATACATCAGCTAATCCTTGTACTCCAATACCAATTGGTCGATGATTTAAATTACTGCGTTTAGTCTTTTCTGTTGGATAAAAATTGATATCAATAATCTTATTTAAATTTTCTGTTACAATTTTAGTAACACTATGTAATTTTTCATAATCAAATTTATCTCTAAGTATATCTTCAACTTTATTATAACCCCCAATTAAAACACCATTATCAAATAATTGAGGTAATGTCTCAATACTATTTTTTTCTTTAAATTCAGAAAATTCTTCATCACTTGATAAAATGATTTCATTATAATTGATACCGCGTTTTTTGAGAAGTGATTTCATAAGTACACACCAATTACAGTGTTTTTTGCTATATACAGTTACATCAGTAAATGGATTAGGTGTTTCTTTAATAAATTTACTTAATCCAATACTAGCTAAATTACATACCGCAGTCTCATTCTCATTACTGTATTCACAAATCTCTGTACATTGTGAAGTAATAATACCATTAAAAATACCAGTGTGTCTTATAGGTTCATTAAAACAATATGTTTTATCAACCCTATTATTATCAACTACTTTTGAAATAGTAATAAATTTATTTGCACTTCTCTGATAATTACATTGTTCTATAATCAATCTTTTTGGAGAAAATCCTAATTCTAATAATTTTTGAAGTTGATTTGATGCTATTAATAATCTCCATAATTTTTTACAATCATATTCTTTATATTCATTTGAACCATCATTCTTTGGTAAATATACTTTTCTTTTATCCATATTTAATGAAACAACAGAACTTATACCACACGTTTGCAACATTAATTTTATATTAATAAGAAATTCTTTATGTATACTTGAAATTTGTAGACTCTGATTTTTACCATTTCTAGAAATTGATCCATCTGCATCGCAATAACCTGAAAACCAATCTATTTTACTTTTAATACAATAATTATTGGGAACAAAAAATTTTTCTTCTAATGTTGGAACAAGTGTAACATTTAATTTATTATTTTTTATTTCACCTTTACTAATGTATGATAAATTTTCTAATAATTTAATTTTTTCTCCATACAGAGTTACGTGTGGTTTTTTTTCATAAGAATATGCATTACATAAATTATCATTTCTTAATTCAGAGTTTTCTATTTTTTTATTATGAATATGCCGTTTACAAAATTGTTCATTTTGTGAACATTTAAAACTACATAATCTAATTTCATTATCAGTTATATTTGCATAAGTTCCATCGCCACTAAAAAATCCATTACTATAAGCATCTTCCAATACTTTTTCTTTATTATCAATTACAGGATATTCCGATTTAATAATTTTCATACCCTCTTTTAAATCTTTTGCTTCTACTATTTTTACATATTCAGAATCAATAATATCACCTTTTTTATTTTTTTCATATTTAATTTGAATATAAAATTTATGATATTTTGTACATGATAAAATACATCCATCACTTGTATGTACTTCTATTAATTCACTAGATTCACTTGTTTGATATACTGTAGTTTTACTAAAGGTTTTTCCATTCCATACTTCTGTCTCTTTATCTTTTAAATCTTCTATTTTTTCTTGACCATTTTTTGTTAATATTAATGTTTCTGGTGCTACACATAAATTACTAGACTTAATAGTACCAAGGTTTTGTTGATTTGTTTTATAATTAACAGCATCTTTATATAACATATATGGTGTACCTGTTTCCATTTGCGAATCTAAAATTTTGATCCATAAATCACGAGCATTAATTTGTTTAGTAAATAAATTTTTTGATTCATATTTGAGATATAATTTTTTATAATTATCTCCATAACATTCTGATAATCCAGGTGTTCTATCTGGACAAAATAATGACCATTTGCTATTAGTATGTACTCTTTCCATAAACAGATCTGAAATCCAAAGAGCATAAAAAAGGTCACGAGCGCGAAGTTCTTCGTCTCCATGATTTTTCTTTAAATCTAAAAATTCTTCAATATCCGGATGATGTGGTTCAATATACATAGCAAAACTTCCAGCTCTTTTTCCACCACCATTATGAATTATACCATTATGTATCATATAGTTATGTGTATTTTTTAATTGCAAATCATATAATGTTCCTTGATAATGATTTTTTACAATTGATTTAATTCTTGTAAATAAAAGATTCTTATATCTTAAAAATTTAAAAAACTTTGAAGTATATTCAATTTCTAACAAATTACATAAATCTTCAGTTTGTGGTATTCTCAGTGTATACGAAATTTTTTTATTCTCAATAACACCTCTTTCTGTATAATGTTTTTCACCAACTCTATCTCTTTTATAACCACTAGTTGGAATACCCATTTTAAGTAATAAAAATCTCATGTTTTCTATTAAATTATAAGAAGTAGAATCAAATACAACTTCTCGATTTATACAACCATCGGTATCTATTAATCCTTTCACGATATATTTACTCTTATCTATTGGAAGATTTATCCAGTCACTTGCAATATATTTTTCTTTATTTGTGTCATAAATATCTGAATATCTGATTGGCATATTAAGTGTTTTATTCCATCTTATTCTTGTAATGTTTTTATTAGTGTCAATAACATATTGTATATATCTTTTATCAAAATAATTTTTACAAAAATCTAGTATATTTCTTTTATTTACGGTATGCATACTAATATAACCATTTGTATATTGATTACTTAAACAACCATCCCCTAAAATTATACCATACATATAACAGTCTTCCCAAGTTAATTTATTATCTTCTGAATATGTTGGTATTACATAAATTGGCATATCATCATATGTTAATTGTTCTGCTTCTTTCCATTGAAATAATTGGTTTTCTTGTTCAGGATTCTTTTCAAAAATATCCATAATATTATTATTTTTTTCATAAGACATAATTCTTTTTTTAATTATATCAAATTTTGTTCCTTTACATTGGTCTACCATAACTAATATAGGATGTTGTGGAGTTATTTCCAGTGGATGTATACTGTGCGTGGTTTCAATTTTAAAAATATCACCATCATAAGGATGTTCTAAAATATTATCTACTTTTTCAATATCTCCTTTGCTATTATAAATATAATCACTGTTTTTAATATTTTGAATTTCGATAGCACCATTTTTAGTGTAGATATATGTTTCTGGTACAACACACTGGTCAATATATCGAGCTGTTTTATTAAATACGCCTAGCATAGGAATAATACCATTAGAAGTTCCATTTGTTCCTCTAATATGACTGCCAGTCCCTCTAATATTATGTATATGTAATCCAATTCCTCCTGCCCATTTTGAAATATTAGCACATTCTTTTAATGTATTATAAATTCCATCAACACTATCACTTTCCATAGCAATTAAAAAACAAGAACTTAATTGTGGTCGTGGCGTTCCAGCATTAAATAAAGTAGGAGTAGCATGTGTAAAATATTTTTGAGACATTAAATTATAAGTAGTTTTCACTTTTTCTAAATCATTTTCGTGTAAACAAATTGCTACACGTAACCACATATATTGAGGTCTTTCAATTATTTTTTTGTTAATGTGCATTAAATATGCACGCTCAAGAGTTTTAAAGCCAAAATAATCTATTAAATAATCACGTTTATGATCTACTAAACTGTTAAAAAAATCAGTATTGCTATTTACTACAGTAATAAATTGTTTTGATAATAAAGGTACTTCTGCATTATTAACATCTTTAAAATTATATAATTTATTCATCGCCTCTGAAAATTTATCAGTAGTATTTTTTTGTAAATTTGATACAACTAATGCGCTTGCAAGTAATCCATAGTCTGGATGTTTTGTAGATAATGATGCTGCTTGTTCAGCAGTTAATTCATCTATTTTTGATGTACTAATATTATCGTGTAATTGGTCTATAACTTTGATTACTAATCCACTAAAATTTATACTTAATTTATGTTCGCTACCAATTTTTTTAACACGATTTAATATTTTATCAAAAGAAACTGATTCTGAATTTCCACATCTTTTAATGACTTGCATTTCTTTTGTTTCAATCCCTTCCATTTATTATTTATACTAATATAATTTTAAGCATTTTATTTATATATTTAAATATGTAAAGTAAAAAATAATAAAACTATATAATAATTTTATTATCTATTCTAGTTTAGTTACATTGATTAAACATCTTTTTGGCATATTATTTACTATAGTTGATCGTCTTTTTGGAGCTCTATGTTCATATCCTGTTACTCTCTCTCTTAATATAGTTTCCCAAACATCTCTAAATTTAGGTAATGCTTGTTCAAACCATAATTTATTACGTAATACTAATATATTACTTAATTTCTCTAATTTCCAATATATTGTTCTTATCCATTCAGATTCACTATGTTTTTTAAACATATCTTCTTCCCAAATTTGATATCTCTCTAGATCAATATTAATTGGTGCATATTCATAAAAAGTATTTCCATTATTATTAAATAATAACATAATACCTTTTTGTTTATTATCTTCTGTCATAATAAATGTACCATCACTCATAAAATCATCATAATTATGATATTCAAGAAATTTTGTTTCAAGAAAATCACATTCATTTAAATCACAAGTTTCCATTTGTACTTGCATTTGAATCCAGTATTCCATTTTAGGAATTCCATTAATTTCACGATTAACCACATTTTTAATTTCTAACATACGTGCATAACGAGGATTATCTTGATCTATATTAATACCATCTGGTGATGCTCCAATAAATGGATATTTTGGATGTTTAATGCAACCAAAATCTTCTATTTTTGTGTTATATAAATTTTCATATAATTCAACAGATACAGGTTCATATTTTTGACCCCAATGTAATGGCGAATCTAATGAAGGGTTTTTAAAAAGCGTGAATGGTTTACATTTTTCATATATAATATTATTAATATTAGCTTGTGTACTTAATATTTTCCATATAGAGCTTGCTGTTAATAAGCCATGACGAAATTGATACCATTCATCAGTTCTCTGTTGTGGTTGTGGAATATTTCTTAGATACTCTACTTTATTTTTTAGATTAATAAAATTTGATTTAGACTTTATATTTCTAATAAAACTATCTTTATATGATCTATATGGTATGACTTTTTTCCAAGAATATTTTGTAGTTTTTTTAATAATTTTTTTTAATTTTTTTTTCATAATTTGTTTATTACTATTATTATACATATGTAATAAATTTTCCTTGATATTATCATATATATAAGTTGTTAATTCTTTATCAAAAGATGAATTACTTAATAATAATATATTATTATTAATAAAATCTTTAAATAATTCGATACACATATCTTTTATAAGTTTAAAATCGCTTTTAGTAAATGTTGTATCAGACTCTAAAGTTTTTTTTATATTTTCATACATTGTTATATTATCAATATCCATTATATCTTATATAATTAATTTATATTTAGTATCAATTTTTATATAAATTAATTATTAGATCGATTAATAGATGCTTCAGATTCTGGAGATTTTGGTCGTTTGCTAGATTTATTTTTTTTTTTTCTAGTTGGACCTAAAGTTTTTAGTGCAGATGGTTGTGACTGTTTTCGTAAAGTAAATTTTCTTGTTGAATTATTAAAATATAATGTTGGTATATTTTCTAATACTCCTAACTCTTTTGTATAAATAACGTCTTTATTTCTTTGTAAAGCTTTTTTATCTAAATTGTGACTTAAATATGTTTTTAAAGAATCTATTTCTTCATTAGTTAATTTATGTGTAGGTGCTAATTTTTTTATATAATCTGTTATTTTATTCATTTTTGCCGATTTATCTAATCGATTCCAAGATTCGCGTTTACTTTTTTCATTTTCGGTATCTAATATTAAATCTAGGTTAGCAACATCTTTAATTACAGAATTTAGTGTTTTTTTGTTATTACTATTTAAAAGCATTGTTTTGTATTTAATATTTCTAAGTTCTTGACATTCTTCACTCATTATAATATATAATGAAATAATAAGTTTAACCTATTTTAATATAATTATATAATAATTATTATATGGATATTGATTATATTAAATCTATTATTAAAACAGGTAATATATTAATTTATAATCAAATAAATAATTTAAATAGTATTGAACATAAACCTACAGAATATTGGTATTTAATATTACAAAATGTTGAACAATATATATTACTATATGAGTATGATAATAATTATAATTTATATAAAAATTATATAAATTGGTTTATTAGAGAATGGCCTCCTAGAATAAATAAAAAAAAAAGACTAATATTTCCAAAATATTGGAATCCTCCTGAAATCTTTTTATGAGTTATATATTGTAATATTATATACTATTAAGATATAATGAAGAGTATTGAAATATCAGGTAAAAGACAAAAAGATAAAATTAATAAAGCAAATGATCCTAATAATAAAAACATTGTAGCGTTACGTGATTGTATGAAAAATATATCGTCAGATTTTTTTAACTATAATATTCAAAAAAAACTAATTAACCAACTCTATTTGGAAGAAGATAATATAGAATATCGTACAGAGTTATTGAGAGAAATAGATAAAAAAATTAGTAGTTATAAAACCCAAGATATAAATAAAAATAAATATGATGGCAATAATATAACTAGAGAAGAAACTATTGAAAAACTTGTAGCTAGTAAATTAAAATGTTATTATTGTAAACATAATGTATTATTATTTTATAATAAAGTTCGGGATATGGAACAGTGGACATTAGATAGAGTTGATAATAGCATAAATCATTCAAATAACAATGTTATAATTGCTTGTCTAAAATGTAACTTACAAAGACGATGTCAAAATAAAGATAAATTTTTATTTACTAAACAATTAAAAATTATCAAAGAGTGATTAATATTTCCATTCACTAAAATATTTTACATCATCTATAGTTAAAAATGGATTAAATATATTAATAATAAATCTTAATGTTTTTGGAATTGAATAAGTTATTTTACACATTGGATGACTTAGTCTACAAAATATACCATCTATATTTGTATATTCTAATCTACCAGTTATTATAGGTATATTGGTAGTATCTAGTAATAATTGTCTTAATCTATCTATTGTATCTGGCTTTTCTATTATACATTTACCAATATAAGTTGATGTTATTATATTTATATTATACTCTATAATTGGTATATTTATAATATTATCTATAAATTTCTCTCTTATCATAGAAATATCTGCTGTCTTATTTTTATAAAAATTTTTCATTTCTAATACTGTATCATATATATATTGTTTATTATTTGGACTAATACTTGCTATAACAGCTAGACAGCCTGATGAATAGCAATATATTTTATCTGAATTTGTTACTATATTTGTGTTATTATAAAAATACCAAAATCCTGAAAATCCGCCACCTCTAAACATTAAACAATTATCTCTATTTAAATTTATAAGATTTAATAAAATTAATAATAATTTCATAATTATTTATTATTAATTTATTTTTAAAATAATAATTGATTATAATTTATTTTTATAAATATAATTATAATGCGAGTATTTAAAAGAGTATATTATACTATGGTGCAAAAGCAACAAGTAACAATTAGTAAAGTTCCAGATATGATATCTTTACCATTAGTTCAATATATTCCAACATTTGATTATATATATAATCCACCGTTACTATTAGCATATGGTTAAATTACCATAAATATATATGACTTAATATTTTAGGATTATAATAATTTCTACTTTTTTTTTCTTCATATTGGATTGCTTTTTTACGATTTTTAATTCCTCTACTAAATCTACTATAATATCTCTCTTGCCGTTTTTTATCAGAATGATTTAATTTTTTATAAAGTTTTAATGGAGTTCTATCTTTAAATTGTTGATATCCTAGTGCTCCAAAATTTATTTTTCTAGTTTTACCTGTTTTAATATTTTTAACTTTTGCTGTATATTTTTTTCCTTTTGTTTTTGATTTTTCTATTTTAATAATTTTTTCTTTCATAGGACCACCCATATAACCTCCCCCGTTTTGTGGATTATATGGTGTATTCATACAATTATCTATACATATTTTATTTGATATACCACAACAATCTCTGCAACCACTTACTCCATCTGGACCAGAATTTTGACAATTTCCACCTTTATATATTTTTTTTGTCTTATTAAATTTTTTCATTATATAATTTATACTTATATTTATTTTTATAAATCCGACTTTTACTAAGCATACTATATTGAATAAGTTTTTTAACCTGTTAGAGTATATTTTAAATCATTATAAAATGAAGGTAATAGAAATAATATTACAGCTACCCTAAATACTAATAATACTATATTTATTCTATTATTATCTGATTGATATTCCGAAATAAGTAATAATATATATGAAATAATAAATCCTAAATAAAATAAGTATAAGTACTATTTTTGACTATCCATTAAATGTAATATATGTGTTACTAATATAACAATAACAGCTATATTAAATACCGTATTATATTTTTTATAGTTAAAATCTATATATTTTGCAATTCCCATCTATATAGTAATATATTATATTAACTATTATATTAAATATTTTGCCATTTGTATATTTTTTTGTATAAAACCAAATTTTTCATAAAATCTTTTTAATTCTTCACTACAATTTAAAATAACTTTATAGTGACAATCACTTGATAGTTTACTAAGACAATATTTAATTAATTCTCTAGCAATACCTTGTCCAGAATATTCTTTATCAACTACTAAATCTTCAATATGTGCAACACAAGCTCCATTATGAATTAATTTTTGTTCTATTAATAGTGTTATTATACCTACTACTTTATTATCTTTTATATAAATATATATATTATGATTATCTTTTAAATTATAAACTATATTATCAAACCTTTCTTTATCTATTAAGAAACAACTTGTTAATTGAGAGAGTAAATTTAGGATTTCTACTCTCTTATCTAAATTAAATTTAATATTATGTATATTTTGGTTAAACATATTAATATTTAATATTAATATGTTTAATTTATTTTAATTAATTTATATATATTTATTAATGAGCGTTATAATTTGGACTAGTGGAGAGAAATTTGTCAAAACTAAACGAGAAGATAAGCCTATACTAAATGATAAAAATGAAATAATTAACAATATACCATTAAGAAGTGAAACAACAAGAAGAGGTGATAAAATTAATCCAGAAAAATATAAACAATTTATTGATGAACGCCCTATGATTGTACAAACTTGCCAAAATCCATTTCTATCTAAAGATTTTAAAGATGTTATTAATGATCAAGAAAAATTTTTAATACCAAAAGACTCTTTTTGTGAATATTAAAATTATATTTTAATATATTTTTTTTTGCCACTTATTAGTACTTCACCTATACTATCTGTTTTTTTTAATCGTTTTAATAAAGTATAAATTATTTTTAAATCTTTTAAATATTTATATTTACTATTTTCTTTACATAAATTTGCTCCAAATATTAAAAAATCATCGATATTATTTTCTGATATATTTTTAATATTTTGTAATGTACTATACATTATTACGTATGGTGATGCAAAACTATTTAAATGAAACCAAATATATTCATTATTAATCATTTTACTATTATCTAATAAATTCCAATTTTCTTCAGCATTTTGACCTATATAAAATTTAACATTGTTATATTCAACACATTTCATTTACTATATATATCATAATTTACTATCTTAATTAGATAAATAATGATTTAAAAGAGAAAACTTAAATACTAAATTAATAATGGCTTATATTAAACAAAATGACTTATTATTAAATCGACTTCTTGAATATTATAAAAATGATAACTATATTAATATGAATAAAATGCTTAGCATAATTAATGGAGATTCTAGAATATCATTACGAATAGTTGATTGGTTTACAACTAATTATGCAAAAAAACACTATACTATATATAATTTAAATTCAAATGAAAATAGATTTAAAGTTTATAATGATTATAAACTGAATCTTAAAGCATATTCTAAAAAACGTTTTGATCCATTTTGTAGGTGGGAGAGAATTACGGTTCCATATCAAAATAGTAAATATATACAAACAACTATTGGCCAATTAAATTTTTTTAAATGGGCTATTCATAATGGCGTAGTTAAATATATAGAAGATAATTATGCTGAGATTGAATCTGATATGAATATTAGAAATAGTAGTGCTAAAAAGAAAAATAATGTACAAACCGGCAAAACAAGAAAAAAAAGAGAAGAATTATCAATATCTGCTACTAAAACAGTTAAACGTGAAGAAATTGACATTACAGTTGAGTTTAATTAAAATTGAAAATTATATAAATAGTTATTATTTATATAATAATGATATTAGGCTGGTTAAAAAGTCTATATTATATTTTAGTATGTGTTGAGTTTGAAGTTAAAACAATAGAACGTATTAATTCAAATGAGACATTTGTAACATATTTATCTGATAATGAAGATTAAATTAATATTTAATTATAAAATATTAAATATAAAATTAAGTAAATATGATAAATTAATGGGTAATAAAATATCTACAATATCTACAATATCATTTAATTTATATAATTTTGAAAAAGTTCAAAATGCTATTAAAAATAATGATATTATTATAAATACATTATCTGATAATGAACAAGATTGCTTAATTTCAGGAACTACTAATATTAAAGATGAAGTTACTATACTTAATGAATGTCTTAAAAATAAAAAAGATGCTCTTATTATTGTTTATGGTAAAAACAATAATGATAATACTGTTATAATTAAATATAATCAACTTATTGAATTAGGGTTTAATAATGTTGCCATCTATTTAGGTGGTATATTTGAATGGCTATTACTACAAGATATTTATGGATACGATAATTTTCCAACTACAATTAAAGAATTAGATATTTTAAAATATAAATAAATTATTATTCCCAAGGTATTATATCATTTTTATAATGTAAATTATCTTTTAAATAGTGTAAATTATCTTTTAAATAGTGTAAAAATAACCATATTTGGTATCTTTTTTCATCAATAGTTTCATATTCATTTTTTATCTTATCTAATTGTGATCCAACATATTTATTATATCTTGGATGTCCTCCTTCGTGCACCCGACTATTTGGATCTAAATTTAATTCTTTAATACCTAATCTATTTGGCATCATTATAATATTTCTTGAAAAATTAATATCATAATTAATTTCTCTAATTAATTTGTGATTTCTAAATTGGCGGGGAATACAGTGATGATCTTGCACTAAATATCTTATATTTAATAAATCTTTAAATCTTCTTCTCTCTTCACTGCCGTAATTAAATTTATCATTTTCATTATAACTAAATAGTAGTGGAGTAAATCTTGTATTTAAAATTACTGGATAATAATTTATCTTTGAGATAATATTACTAGTTAATAATCCAGACAAACAACTTAAAAACCACATTTATATATACTATTTATAAAAATTGATAATAATATAAATAGAATATTATTAAATTATATAAATGAAAAAACTATTTACATTTATTATTCTATCACAATTATGTTTTACTAGTCTATCTTATGTTCAAGATATTCTAGATGATCTTGAATTTATAACAGTTAATCCATCTCCATCTCCATCTCTATCTCCATCTCCATCTCCATCTCCATCTCCATTACTAAATTTAATTCCATATATTTATAATTTTGTAAATAATAATAATTTATTTTAACATTTCCATCTTGCATTACATTTAATACAGGTAACAAATGTTGTCATCGGTTCATCCGCACTTCTTGTTTGTAATTGATAATATGTACATTGGTTAAATGCATTATGATCAATTTCTCGTTTTTCTTGTTTCGCTTTTTTTCTTTCAATATCCATACATTTTATACACTCAAAATCAGATGTAGATGCTTCTAACTTTGGTGTATATTTATTATTATTTTTAATCCTAATATCTTCAATTAATTTACTCCATTTTTCTGGTAACATTTCTTGATGAGTCATAAATGCTAATTTATGTGGCTTAATCATTTTTTTTGTAATTAATTCTTTTACCTTGTCATTTTTTAAATTATTATATATACTTCTATACTTAGAAACATATATTTGGGTAAAATAATGATTATTCCATTTTTTTACAATATTTTGTTTATCTGATTCTAGTAATGTAAAATTATATATACCTTTTTCTAAGTTATTGCCATATGTAGATTTTTCTAAAATATCACTTAAAATTAATTTTACATTTGTTCTAAAAATTTCTGCATTATCAACTATCATTATTATTAATATAATATTAATAATAATAATTCTAATTCAATTTTTTATATTAATATTTTTTAATTTTCTTCTTCACTTGAATATATATAATCTTCTAATTTTAATTCAGAATCTAAATCAGATTCATCATTATCATCATTATCTTCACTATCACTATCACTATCACTATCCTCATTAACATAATTATCTAAGTCATTACTACCTTCTAGATTATTTATAACACTATCATCTTTTACATTTTCTATTTTATTTTTTAATAATTTATCTAACATACTTTCAGTTAAATTTATATAATTATTACCATTTTTTAGTAATATAGCTACTGTTCCATATAATACTAAATTTGTATCTAATGGAAAAATATAACTATTTTTTATATTGGATCTACCACTATTACGACCCCATAATTCGATTTTTCCTTCACAACTATCATATTCATATAAATTAATAAATCCTTCTATTTTACGTAAACCACACTTTTTATATAAATTTTCTATATTATCTAATTTTTCTTCATATAATTTACTATTTTTTTCAATTTTAATAAATGTTACCATATTAGAATTACTTATTAAAATTAGTTTAAATAGTTTATCTTATACAATTATAATATGAAAATATATATATCTAAACGTGATATTAATATTAATAGTCTCGAAAATTATTGTAAATATAATAATAATTTTAAAATAATTTATTCAGACAATGGTATTTTTAAAATACATAATAATAATATTAATAAATTAAATATAACAGATAAATCTATCGAAACTCTATCAGTTAATGGGATAGCATTATTTATAGATAAAAGTATTATATCTATAGTTTCAAATATTACTACTATTCCTTATAGACATAAAACAATAGATATTAATGAAATTAAATATAAAACAACTACAAAATCTTTACTTGCTTTAGTTGTACAATATAGTAAAAATAAAATTATTGATACATATTTTGAATATAATGATAATATTATAAATAATAATATTATAAATGATATTAGTGAATATCTTAAAATAATTTATTAAATATAAATTTAAATATTATTATTCTTATATTTATATGTCATTAGAAGATAACTTTCATATTAACTCTCACAATAACTATAAAACACTAATAGCTCGATTTAAAGTAAACAAATTATTTATTGATAATCTAAAAGATAATATTAAATCTGATAGATTTAATAATGTTTTAAATCTTATATCTGATTATAATAATTATTTACAAATATACACTGGAGAAGATATTTTAAATAATAAGCATCCAGATATTGAAGTACAAATTAATAATAATATATTAGAATTTCATATTAATCATAGTAAAATAGGAGGATTGCTTTTAATAAAACTATTCGAATGTATTATAAATTCAAAATCTCGTAAAATTTTAAAAACTGATATTTTACACGGATTATTATATTCTGTATATGATATAAAAAATATATATAATCTAATTAAAAGTCCTTGTAATAAAGTATACAATGATAAACTATTACATTATACAAAAACATATAATATAGTTGAGACTTTTAATATTTCTAGAGTAACACAGTCTTATTATGAATTATTTTTTGATGTATTACACGCATTAGACAAATCTACTATTAAAATTGGTATTCCTATACCATTTGATAAATATAATATTATTAATAATGTAGGGATTGTTATTTTTGATTTTAATAAAACGACATCAATTAAAGAACTAGATAATATACTCAAAAACAATATAAATTTAGCATATGCTACTAATGTTATTAATCTATATGGAAATAATTTTACAAATTTATTAAACATTGATAATTTTAAAGCTAGAACTAAATTAGATATTATATGTAGTACATTTATTTCTGATAATAGTGCTATTCCTGGAGACTTTAGTCTACAACCTACAGTAAATATTTATGAAGGAGCATATATATCTTTATATATTAGACTATCTGGTACTAGTAATAAAAAAGAAGCAACAGCATATGCAGCAGTTACTTCTAATAATTCAAAACAAAAATGGAATAATTTAAAATTTATAAAATATTAAATTAATAAATCTCGTTATAAATTATATTAAACAATATAAAATTATATATATTAATGTTTTATGATATTACTTTATGGGTTATTACATCTTTAATACTAATTATTTTAATACATTATTTATTTAATTTTTTTAAAGATACTCTAACTACACCTAAAATAAAAGATTTAATTCAAGAACCATTAATGCGTTACAAAAATATAGAAAATATTACAAATATTCCAAATAGTACTAATAATAGTAGTAATAATAGTAATAATAATAATAATATTATTGGGACAACAAGTATAGAAGAAATTATTGATAACAAAGATTTTAAAAATAATAATGAAAATGATATGAAATCTGAATTAAAAAATTTTTTTAATGAACTTAAACAACAAAATAGTAACAATAATTTTACTAATAATTTTAATGAAAAATTATATAGTGAAATTAGATAATTTATTATCAACTATATATGCTCAGAAGAAATAAATATTGAAAATATATTAAAGATAAAAATTATATATATATAACATGCGAGATAAATACTACTATATTAATCGTCTTCCAGAAATAAAACTTTCTTATGATAATATTTTACATAAGAAAGTTTATGCTGATCTATTTGCATTAGTACCGGTTGGTATTAAAGTATTGGCGTGGTTTACATATGATAATAATAATAATATATGTTTACTACTACATTTAAATAAATATAATAATATTATTAATGTTGAAACTATAACAGTTTGTTATGATAAAATTTTATCATATGGAACAATAATTTATGGAACATATTTTAAACATAATAATCAAAATTTTATTAGTTGTGAAAATATATATTATTTTAAAGGCGAAAATATACAAGAAAAATCATTTAGTTATAAATTAAATATACTTGATAATATATTTAGTAATCTTTTACAACAAAAAGCTTATAATAAAAATTTTGTAATATTTGGTTTACCTTATATTAATAATAATTTAAATAATGTATTATCAAATATAAAAAATTTACCTTATCCTATTTATTCTATTGCATTTATAAAATCAAATGAAATAAATATTTCTGGAATATTACTTAATAAACATAATAATAATATTGAAAATATTTTTAAAATTAAAGCTGATATAGAACAAGATATATATACTTTATATTGTAAAGGAAATAATAAAGATAATTTTTATGGATATGCTGGTATATTTGACTATAAAACTAGTGTTATGATGAATCGATTATTTCGTACTATTAAAGAAAATTCTAATTTAGATTTACTTGAAATGAGTGATAATGAAGATGAATTTGAAAATATTTCAGAAGATAAATTCGTTAATATTAAAAAAATAGTTTATATGAAATGTTTATTTAATAAAAAATTTAAAAAATGGCAACCTATTGAATCTGTTAACTTTAAAGAAAAATTATTATCTAAACATGAAATTTATAATTTAGAAACTAGTTAATACCGAAAATTTATCAATTATTAATATATTAATAATATAATGAATAATCTTAGTGATATTATTCCAAAACTTATTTTTCTTATTCCTTATAGAAATAGAGCACCACATTTAGTACATTTTAAAGTTTATATGGATTATATATTAAGTGATTTTTCAAAAACTGATTATAAAATTTATTTTATTCACCAAAAAGATAATTTACCATTTAATAGAGGTGCTATGAAAAATATTGGATTTTTAGCTATGAAAAATAAATATCCCGATCATTATAAAAATATTACATTTGTTTTTAATGATATTGATAATATGCCTTGTGAAAAAAATCTATTAAATTATGAAACTAATAGTGGTACTATAAAACATTTTTTTGGGTTTAATTGGACACTAGGCGGAATTGTTTCTATTAATGGAGGAGATTTTGAAAAACTTAATGGATATCCTTGTTATTGGGCTTGGGGTCAAGAAGATAATGATATATATACAAGAGCTCTGCAATCTAAAATTAGAATAGATAGATCCCAGTTTTATAAATTTGGTGACACCCGAATTATTAATATTAAGAATGATGCTAATCGCACACTAAGTAAAGAACAAATTTTTAGAGCTGGACATAAAAATACAGAAGGAATTACTGATATTAAAAATTTACATTATAACTTTAATAAAGATATGATTAATGTTACCCATTTTACAAGTAGAGTTAATCCATTAAAAGATAATTATTATGAATTTGATCCAACTAAAGAACCCAGACCAATTGTAGATCCTAAATATACCCCAAAAGATGCAGTAAATAGTTTAAATGAGTTAACTAAATGGGGTTTACCAAGACAAGATAAAATTCATTCTCAACTTAACCGGTCTAGAGGGATTGGTATGAAATTATTTTAATATTAATATATATTAACATATATATATTATTATTATATATGTTACTAGATATTCCATTAGATATTTTCTTTATAATATTTTGTAAACTTGACAACTTTAATTATCTTATTAATATAATTAAAACTAATAAATATTTTTATAATAATATAGATGACACATATTTTATTCAGTGGGGGATTAATAATTATACATTAGATTTTTGGATTAAAGCATCGCAAAGATCTAAAAATATATCAAAGCCTCTAAAAACTATGAAATTAGAATTATTAAGATTACAAACTTTTATTAATGCACTAAAAATACAAAATATTACTTGGTCTAATAAAGATTTCTATCATTATTGGAATATGTTAGAAGAATTAAAAGATAAAAAAAATAAATCTACTAATAATTATATATATCCTACCATATTTATTCAACCGTGACTACTTTTGCCAAATTTCTTGGTCTATCAGGATTTATATCTCTCGTAACAGATAAATGATAAGCTATATATTGCAATATTATTGCAAATAATATTTCATTATAATATTTTACATTAGGAATTACTATTTTATTTTTAAATAAATCTGTCTCTACATCTGTTATTACAAAACAATTGGTCTCTCTTGCTGTTATTTCATGATATGTTGATGTAAGTTTTTCAATATTATCTGCATCTATTAATAATATTACTATTGTTTTACTATCTAATAACGCAAAAGGACCATGTTTTAGAGCACCTGCTGAATATCCTTCTGCACGTATGTATGATATCTCTTTTATTTTTAGAGCACCTTCTTTTGCTACCGAAAATAATTTACCCGATCCTAAAATAAACATATTTTCTATTTTATTTCTATTTGTAAAGTTTACCAAATTTAAACAATCATTTTTTATATGATCATTTTCTAATATATCTGATACTGTAGTTGATATATTTCTTAAATTATTAATCATTAAATTATTATTTTGATTAAACCACATAGCAATTAAAGAAAGAACTATTAACATTGATGTATATGATTTTGTAGATGCAACCGCTTTTTCCAACCCAGCATTTAGATAAACACCACAATCCACCATTTTAGCAAGCATTGAGTCTACTACATTTATTACACCAATTGTTATACTATCATATTTTTTACAAATTTCTAACATATTTATTAAATCACGAGTTTCACCTGATTGACTACAAACTATAAATAATGTTTTTCCTTTATTTGGTATATCTAATTCTGTAAATTCTGATGCATCATATGCTGTTACTATATTAAATTTTTTATTATTTTGCATATAATATTTAAATAACATAGCTGCGTGATAACTGGTACCACACCCTAATACAATTATATTATCTATGCTATTTTTATAATTTTGCAAATAATTTAAGCCACCCAAAACTATATCATTATCTTTTATTCTTCCACCGTTATTAATCGCATTATTAATTGACTTTGGTTGTTCATATATTTCTTTAAGTGTCCAATATTTATAAGGATCAGGCGTTGTTTCATAACTTATATTATTTATTTTATTTATATTATATTCTCTCTCTGTATGATATCCATTTTGATCAACTATTATAATATCATCATTATTTAAAACTATATAATTATTTATTTGTCCAATAAATCCTGATATTTCTGAACAACATATAATTTCTTTATTATTTTCTCCTATTAATAATGGAGAACCATGTCTTGTAATATATATTTTGTCTCGTTCTTCAGTATTTATAATACCTAATGCCCAAGTACCTTCTAACTTTTTATTTATATTAATTATTGCTGTATATATATTTTTTGTTATACTTAATTCATCTTCTAATAAATTAGATATTACCTCAGTATCTGTTTCTGATATAAATTTATATCCTTTACTAATTAACATATCTTTTATTACATTAAAATTTGTAATTATACCATTATGTACAACAATTATTTTTTTATTCATAGATATATGCGGATGAGCATTTATATCACTTCTTGCACCGTGTGTTGCCCATCTTGTATGACCAATTGCTATACTACTTTTAATATTTGAGATTTTTTCTTCTAATTGTTTTATACCATCTTTACTATTTGTTGATGCATATTTTTCAATACACCAATCTCTTAAATTATCACTAAGATATGATATTCCTATTGAATCATAACCTCTATTTTGTATATTATATAAACTATCTAAAATTTTTCTAATTATATCTGATCTATTTTTAGAAAAAAAAATTGTTATACCACACATGTTATATAATATATAACATATAATACTTATTTAAAAATTACGAGTATTCTTTTTTATTTTATAATTACGCCAACGTTTTTGAATACAATTTACACATTTTTCTATATCTTTTTCATTAATACCATTTTCTATATCAACTTGATTTATACTAGTATAGTTTTTATATTTTATATTTTCTTGTAGTGTTTTACAATATGGACAACGTTGATTTATACTATTTATATCATATAAATAGTTTCTATTGCATTTAATACAAACTTTTGGTGTCATTTTTTTATTTGATATATTTGATCTAGATAGAGGAGGACTATTTCCTCTATATGGTATTGGTCTATCTATTGAATTATGTATTGCTGAAATACTTAATCTTTTTTTATTAATCATAGTTTCATTTTTTATAGCATCATCTGTATTATTACTACTATTATCATCAATTAGAGATATTTGCTTATAGCTTGGTCTTAATGGATTTAAACTAATTTTAGTCAATGAAGTTTGACTTAATTCATCTAATTCGTAATTTCTTTTTAATAATATTTTAGCTCGTTCTATATCATTATGTGCTATACGTTTCATATATTTTGCATAGTCTGTATCTAGTAATTGTCTTTCTATATTAGTATTACTTTCCAAATATTCTGTATATATATCTCTAGTAAATCTATCATTTATTTTATTAAAATCATTTACTGTTTTGCAAAAATATAATTCTTCTTTTACTTCTTTTAATTTTGCAATTGTTATTATACATTTTTCTGTTGCTCTTGTTATATCTTCTATTTTTTCTTCATATTTATTAAATTTTATAATTGCAGCAATTAATGATACTAAACTACTTAACAATAATGGTGAAAATTTTAAAAAATTCTTTAGTATATTATTTTGTATCGTTTCTAAATCAAAACTATTCATTAATGCCTCTATTAATGTTAAAAAAGTTGCTAAATATATTATTGATATACTATATCTTCTAAACCAAAATCTTACATCTTCAAATTTATAGTTTACAAAACGCATTCTCTCATCTAGTCTTTCTATCTTATTTTGAACGTGCTTACTAAATTCATTTATTTCAATTGATAAATCTAATCTTATTATATCATGCATTCCCTGATCTGTTGTTGTTTCTTTGTCTTTCTTACTCATAAATAATTATAATATTAAAATCCATCATCGTTAAAATCAAATGCATCATTTCCACCATCATTATCTTTTTTTGCCATCGCATACTCACCTACTCTTCTTTCAAAAAAATTTGTTTTTCCTTCTATACTTATCATTTCCATAAAATCAAACGGATTACTAGAATTATAAATTTTATTATTTCCTAATTGAACCGCTAATCTATCTGCTACAAATTCTATATATTGTGACATTAATTTACTATTCATACCTATTAAATTACACGGCAATGCTTCACAGATAAACTCTTTTTCTATTTCTACCGCATTTTTTATTATTTTTTCTATTTTTAGATTTTCTAATCTATTATCTAATTTATTATATAATAATACAGCAAATTCTGTATGTAATGCCTCATCTCTTGATATTAATTCATTTGAAAATGTTAATCCAGGCATTAAACCTCTCTTTTTCATCCAAAATATTGCGCAAAAAGCTCCTGAAAAAAATATACCTTCTACACAAGCAAACGCTACTAATCGTGTTGCAAAATTTGAATCTTTGTCTCCTATCCATTTTAATGCCCAATCTGCTTTTTTCTTAATACAAGAAAAATTTTCTAAAGCATTAAACAACTTCGATTTCTCATTATGATCACTTATATATGTTTCTATTAATTGACTATACATTATTGAATGTATATTTTCCATTGCTATTTGAAATCCATAAAATGCTTTTGCCTCTGCTATTTGTACTTCTGTCATAAATCTTAATCCTAAATTCTCTAATACTATACCATCACTTGCCGCAAAAAATGCCAATATCATAGAAATAAAATATCTTTCATCATTGGTTAATGATAACCAGTGCGATAAATCTTTTGATAAATCAACTTCTTGTGCTCTCCAAAAACAATCTTCTGCTTTTTTATACATTTCCCATATATCTTGGTCTTGTATCGGAAACATTACAAAGCGACTATCGTCTGATGTTAATAATGGTTCGTTATCATTACTTTTCATTCTAAATAATATATACTATAGATTTTAATATCTTTTAATAATTCATATAAAAAATATATTATTATATTTTAATATGAATTCAACTATATCTACAAGTGATTATCATACAAAAAAAGTTAATGATCAAATTGATCAAATAAAAAAAAATTTAGCATCTACATATGAAAATCTTTTAACTAGGGAACAAGATAATGAACTTATCTCTTTATATAAAAATTATTTTTCGAATATAAATCAAGAAAATATTCAACAAGTTAATATGTTAAAAAATATTATTAAATATTTAGAACAAATTAATGATTCCCAAAATTTATCTCTCGAACAAAAAAAAAATATAGAGAATGATATTCTTCGACTAAAACAAGAAATAGATAAGTTTAATACATAATCAAATTATAATAAAATAATAATCTTATTTTATTATATATGGCATCTAAAAGTTATACGCGCAAAAGAAAAGGTGGTAATAAATGGAATTGTAATTGTGCTTTAGCTTCAAATCCAACCACCAAAACTGTTATTGCTGTTCCAGTTAACAAAGCTACTGCTGCTACTACATTACAAAACGCGGTACGACAAAGACAAGCTGCCCAAAGAGTTGCTAGTCTTAAATCTGCAAAAAAACCTACTACACCAACAGGTCTTACATCTGCAAAAAAACCTACTACACCAACAGGTCTTACATCTGCATTAGCAATACAATCAGCTGCAATGTCTCCTGAACAAAAAGGTATGAAAGCTCTTATGGCTAAACCAGATATGACAGAGGCAAAAGCAAAAGATATCCTATTACGACAATCTAAGAAAAAATCTGGTAAAGGCGGAAGAAAACGCAAAACTCGCAGAGTCACAAGAAAACGCAAATCTCGCAGACTAAGAAATAAACGTAGATAAATATCTAAATAATTTTATATATTAATCTAACTATTAATATATAAATGACTATTAAAAAAAAAACTAAACAGAGTAACACTAGAAAAAAATACAAATATAGAATGATTGGTGGGGATGATTGGTATTATAAGTATGTTGATAGTACTAAACCTACGCCTACAGCTACTCCCGTCACATCACAGTTTGCATCCGCAAAAAAAGCTATTAGTGATGCAGAAAAGGCTAAAAAAATAGAAGTAAAGCCTACTACTCCAAAACTTGCTCCTCATCCTAAAGTAACACCTCCTCCCGCGCCTAAATCTACATATACACAAGCAGTTAAAAATCCACCACCACCACCTTCAAAACCTAGTAATCCATCACCTTGTAAACCTTTTAAAATTCAATTCCCAAAAGGAAGCAAATCATTTCAAAAAGTTGAAGCTTTAATAACTCAAGGTATGACAGCAAAAGATGCTTGTGAAAAAATTAAAAAAGAAAATCAGGAATTAGATAAACAACAGCGATTGACACGTAAATCTAATCCAAAATCTAAATCTAAAAAAAATAAAAAAGGTGGTTATAAATCAAAAAAGCAAAGCCCAACAAAGAAAAAGAGATCTAGAAGAAAACCTATGTTAGTTATTTTTTAAATACTAAATATTTTTATCTAATATTTAGTATATAATGAAATCTTCTACTTTAAAAAAGTTTTTTAATGAATTCACACATAATAAAATCGCCTTATATTTATTATTAGTTATAGCGGTTGTTAATTTACTGACTTATTTACAATACAATTATTTAGGTGGTATCGTTATTTTTTCAATTGTTGCACTTATAACTAGTCATTTTAGTAAAAATATGGTTATTGTATTAGCTGGTACAATTCTTATTACAAATTTACTTGTATCTTTAGGTTTTCTTAGTAATTTAGGAGTTAAAGAAGGTTTAGACAATAGTAAACCTAATGATAAAGCTAATGCCGATACAGATGATGACTCTTGTACTGCAGATAAAGACTGTAGCAATGGTATGCACTGTGATATGAAAAGTAAAAAATGCGTAGGTATGACAGATGATGATGCAATTGATCTAACTGAAACTGCTCTAGTCAATATTCGTGATCCTTCTACTATTAAAGTTAAACCAAAATCACCTACGTCTACACCAGCAGTACCTAAACCACAACCTACTAAATCGGGTTTCAAAAATTTTGATGATGATGACGAAGAAACTATTACTATCAGTCAAAAATCACAAAAACATAGTAATGCTATGAAAGATGTACAAAATAATCTTCAACAATTGCTTGGAGGTGATGGTACACAAAAACTTGATACTACAGAATTACTCAAACAACAAAAACAATTAATGGAAGCAATGCAAGGCATGCAACCTATTATTGATAGTGCAAATGGTATGATTAATAAAATGGGTAAATCCCCTATTGGAAAAATGCTTGGTCTCTCTCCTCAAAATTAAATTTAATATTTATAATAGATATTAATATAAATATTAACTAACTAAGTGTTGTGGTATGCGACCAAATACACAATCATTATCTATATCTGAATCTATATAATTTTTATATATATTGTATTTATTATCTATCAAATTATCTAATTTATTTTCTGGTATTTTATTCCATTGTATATTTTCTCCCCACTTAATTGTATCTATTTTATTATTATTTTTTACTAATGTACCATTTATTATGTGTTCATTTGATGACCACTTACCACTAATTAAATTATTTATAATTGTACCTTCAAACATACCATAGCCTGGATAATTAGCTAATACAATATTACCATATTGTGTTATATTTATAGGTCCATTATCTAATCCTGTACCTTTCCACTGACCAGAAATACTTACTGCCGGCATTAATTTTTTCCAAACTAAATTATTTTCCCATTTAATACTTTCTACTTTATCATTTAGTATATTAATTATACCAAATACTTTATTATTTTTATTATTTAAAATAATTTTATTATTTGTTACTAATGCTTTCATTGATCCTAAATCTTTATCAATAATAGTTATTATATTATTATTTTGTCGAAATACTAGTGGCCCAGATTTCATATCTGTACCATACCATTTCCCTTCCATATCAGGTATTTTTACAAAAGGTTGTTCTATATTATTTGATTGTGCTGGTATATCTTCTCTATTCCAAACTACATTATTATCCCATATTATACGTATTATATTATTACCGTTTTGATCTTTTATTAATTTACCACTAATTTCTTTACCATTATCTTCTATTTTCCAAAATATTTTATCATCTAAAACTAATCCTAATGCATTTCCTACCATTGGATAAGATGCGGTTATTATATTTCTATTCTGATTTAATGTAATAGGTCCTGATTTTAAATCTTTACTATTCCATCTACCCGATATATTTTGAATATTATCAAAATTTTCTATGTAATTATTACTAGTAGTAGAGTATATTAATATTAGAACTGTTAAAATAAATATTATATAGTTCTTCATATAATATTTACACATATTATTATATTTGTCTTCCGGCTTACTATGCTATCATATAATTTAAGAATTACTTTTAACCCTAGTTATTTTTTGTAAACCTTGTTTTACACTAGATCCAAATCTACTTGCACTATTAACTACTCTTTCTTTTGCTCCACCATCAATTATACCAGGTAATGCATAAATAAAAAATAACAACAATCCTAATACTAAACATACTGATATTATTATTATTAAAATATCTCTCCATTTTTCATATGTATCTTGATCCATTCCCGAAAACATACCAAAACTATTATTGCTAAGTACACCACCTTTACTCTCATCTACTAAAATTTCACCATCTTGTCCTGTTGGATGACAACTTATCCATATATTATCATTATTTCCAAAACCATATATTGCACCTCTTTTATTATATGAATAACCTAATTTATTTGTATCTTCATCAGCTCCTATATTTACTATCTGATTTTCACTTATTATTCTATTAAGTATACCCATTGTCATATTATCTAAGTTAATAGATGCATCTGATAAATTATATACTATATAGTCTGTACATTTATCACACGGATCCCAAGGTAATGATGCAACATAATGATAAAATCCCTTATTTTTAGGAATAAAATTATTTAGATTAAAATTTAATCCTCTTACCGTACCACCTTCCCCTTGGTTATTTCCTACTCTACTAATATATCTTATTATATTTGTTAGTTGTTCAGTTGCATTTGGTAAAGTTCCATTTACTGTAGAAATTGGAATACATATTACTGCATTTTTTCCACCAGTTGAATTACTTAATAATATAATTAATTCTGCATTCGCTTTAACTCTTTTACTAGTATATGTATGAAGTGAACCTCTATATATTCTAATTTCCTGTACTATTAAACTACTTTCCCCTCCATTTTGACATAATGGTGTATTTGTTGAAGAAAATCTGACACTTATATCATTATTAGATAGTTTTATAGAAATATATTCACCTTTATTTGATCCTCTTACCTCTGTTTTTTTAAAATCATACTGAAGATGACATTTTTTAAAACAATTATTCATTTTATCTTTTCCCAAATGTTCTATATTTATAGGTCCTGTAGGAGTACAACTCATTATATATATATATTATTAATATTATTCAAATAAAATCTATTTATTAATAATTTATATTAATTTAATATATATGAAAAATTCTAATATACCTAAATTATTAAAAAAGAAATCACGCAATTTTAAATATAACTCTAAACGTAATAAAAAGATTACATTTAGGAAAAAAAATGCTCTTAAAGTACCAAAATATAAATCACAAAAAAATAAAAAAATTAAAAAACATAAACATATAACACAAAAACATAAACGATTTATTGGCGGGGCACCTAATCCTATTGATAATTTATCAGCTGCATTAGCTGAAGCTTCTGCTGCGCCACAACCTGCAGCAGATATAGCAAATGAAGAACAGGCAGCAGAAGAATCTGCTCAAGATGTAGAAGCAAGGCTAATATCTACTAGAATATCTCCCATAGATGCTGCAAATGAACAACAGGCAGCAGAAGAAGCTGCTCAAGACGAAGAAGTTAAGCTTGGTTTAGCAAGTCAATCATCAGACAATAGAGATGTTGATAGATTACTAGATCAATCTCCTGATAGACCACCT
>TARA_R110002074_G_scaffold161480_5_pt1 | contig 35494 bp, 35 predicted proteins | sample TARA_R110002074 | Tara Oceans TARA_R110002074 (sample SAMEA4397215) | marine metagenome | biome: Polar Biome; feature: [MIX] marine epipelagic wind mixed layer (ENVO:01000061); material: water (ENVO:00002006), including particulate matter (ENVO:01000060) such as... | depth 10-100 m | reverse complement strand
ACAAAGCATATGCCAACGATACATTGACTGCCATTGCGAATGCGAAAATAGCTGTAGACCTATCTGAAAAAAGTCAAAATAATGAAAGATTACTTTTGGGTTGGGAATTTTTAGCGGAATTAGAAAAAAAAGAAGCAGCTAACTACTTTAAAAAATATATTAAACTTAGTGACAGTCTTCAAAAAGAAGAACGGAAACTACAAAATAAATTTGCCCGTATACGTTTTGAAACCGATGAATTTATTGCTGAAAATGTAGAACTAGAGGGCGAGAAAGAAATACTCTCTAAACAAAAACAAATTTGGATCGGTATCGCAGCCGGTTTCTTTTTGTTAGGGCTCTCCATCTATATTATCATTAACCAACGTGCAAAAAATCAAAAATTACGTTTTGATCAGCAACAACAAGCCAATAATCAAGAAATATTCAATTTAATGTTAATGCAAAAACAAAAAGTTGATGAAGTAAAGCGTTTAGAACAGAAAAGAATATCAGAAGAACTACACGATGGTGTATTAGGCAAAATGTTAGGAGCACGTATGGTATTAACAGGTCTTAACAAACGTGCTACTGAAGAAGCAATACAAGAGAAGTCAAAGGCCCTTGTCTCTTTACAAGAGATAGAGCACGAAATACGTTCTATATCGCACGAATTAAGTCATAGTGCCTATCAAAAAATTAACAATTTCACCGATTCGATTGAGACTCTATTATCTAGTGGTACTAAAAATTTAAATATTAAAACGGTTTTTAATTTTAATGAAGATGAAAGCTGGGATAGTCTTGAAGGTACCATTAAAATTAATGTGTATCGAATTATTCAAGAGACATTTCAAAATGCCATAAAACATGCCAATTGCACTGTTTTCGAAATCACATTCTATAGAACTGAAGACGTCTTTAATGTAATAATGAATGACAACGGTCGTGGTTTTAATATTAATAAAGAAAAAAAAGGTATTGGCATTAGAAACATAACTTCTAGGATAAACAAACTGAATGGCACGTATCACGTAGATTCTATTGATGGTAAAGGCACTACAATTTCATTACAAATACCAGTTAATAAGAATTTGATTAATTCTTATGATAATAATCCTCAACTTAAAAACGTTTAGTAAATTACAATAGAATCTAAATCTATATGAATACTGTACGAATTTTAGCGGTAGATGATCATGAAATGACCACTTTGGGATATAAATATATTCTTGAGGATTCTGATTTTAATGATTTTAACGTGAAAGTTGAAATAGCCAAAAGTTTTGAAAAAGGTAAGAGTAAGATTGAATTATCGAAGCGGGCCATACCTTATGACCTTATATTATTGGATATTCAGTTATTTTCCCCAGAGTCAAAAGACCCAAGAACAGGTATTGACTTAGGTATTATTGCTAGAAATGAAGTACCGAATACTAAGGTTGTCTTTATGTCTTCTTACAGCGATAATTTTAGAATTAATAATATTTTCAAAACCGTGAATCCTGATGGATATATGGTGAAGTCTGAGATTGATGAAATGTCTCTTAAGACCATGGTTGAAACCATCATGAGCAATTCACCATACTACACCGCTAGTGCCTTAGCAGCCATTAGACGTAGAATGTCTAGTGATATTGTCATCGATGAGCAGGATCAAAAAATTCTTTATCATCTTTCTCAAGGTATACACACGAGAGATATTGCTCCATTAATAGGCTCAGCCAACACGACTGTTGAGGCACGAAAAAGACAGCTAAAAGCACTTTTCGATATTAAAAATGGAAACGATTTAGCCCTTATTAATGAGGCTAAAACCCGCGGATTTCTTTAATATTCTTCTTTATCTGCAACTTGCTGAATATCAATAAGTTATAAATAAGCATGTTGTTTTATAATAATATCCTCCAAATTTGTATGGTTTTCCTAAGGCGAAGTAAATAAGGTTAAAAGTATCTTTATAAAAAGAAATTTTTTAATTCTAGCCTTGCATGCCATTTAATATCGACGATTTTATAAAAAAATCATTAGTCAATTTAGACTACACTAAAGAGATTATTGGAATAGATGAATTTCTAAAAGCTTTAGAGTTTCATTATTTTTCTAATATAAAATTAAAACGAAAGAGCTGTACTTTAAATTCGGTTCACTTAGTATTAGAAGTGAATTGTAATATAGATCTATTAGAATTATTCACGAATTTCACTACTGGTAGATGGGGTACAAGTATAAAAAACGATTCACCACTTCAGTATAATTTAGAACTTTTAAATTCGAGAAACAATTGTAATATTGATATTGAAGAACTTACTATATTCCTGAATGATACGAGCATTGTAATAAAACGTATTTACGATAAGAGTATCGCTACACAACTAAATGATATTTTAAAGCAAATTGCTTATAATTATGTGTTCTTAACTAGAGGACTTACGCAAAAACCATATGAAATCTTTGTCCCCATTTTTGAGGATAGTCTAGATAATATGGAGTTTGAAGATGACCAAACAAATATACTTCCAAAATCGTACAGCGAATTTTGGGGTATTTACTTAGACAAAGAAGACGAAGCTTCTATTTTTGAAGTACAAAGAAATACCTACGTTACAGGCGATTTAGAATTTTTATCTGAATAAAACGATTTCTAGAAAAATACTAGGCGTTAAAAATTGGCCTAGTTTTCATCATCGCGTTTACTTTACTTTTCACATTGTTTATAACTGTGTCATTTTCTGGGCTAGTTATTACTTGATCAATAAAATCAACCACTTTTTCCATATCACTTTCAACCAGTCCTCTCGTAGTTATAGCAGCGGTTCCAAAACGTATACCTGAGGTTATAAACGGAGATTTATCATCAAAAGGCACCATATTCTTGTTGGCAGTAATATCAGCAAGTACCAATGCTTTCTCAGCATCTTTACCTGAAATATTCTTATTTCTTAAATCAATAAGCATCATATGATTGTCGGTACCACCAGATATGATATCATAACCTCTTTTAACAAATGCTTTCGCCATGGCATCGGCATTCTTTTTTACTTGCAATATGTAAGTACCGTAAGAATCAGTTAACGCTTCGCCAAAGGCAATAGCTTTACCTGCTATAACATGCTCTAGTGGTCCACCTTGATTTCCAGGAAATACAGCCAAATCTAATAAAGCTGACATTTTTCTTAGATTTCCATTTTTTAATTTTATACCAAACGGATTTTCAAAGTCGCTGCCCATCAAAATTAATCCACCTCTCGGGCCTCTTAAAGTTTTATGCGTGGTAGTTGTTACAATATGACAATGAGGAATAGGATTATTAAGTAGACCTTTTGCAATTAAGCCTGCTGGGTGAGAAATATCGGCAAGTAAAATAGCATTTACACTATCTGCAATTTTACGAAAACGTTCAAAATCCATATCTCGCGAATATGCAGACGCACCTGCTATTATTAGCTTGGGTTGTTCTTTAGTCGCTATTTCTTGAATCTTATCATAATTTAATCTTCCTGTTGCTTGATCTACACCATAAAACACAGGATTATATAATCTACCAGAAAAATTAACTGGAGAACCATGAGTTAAGTGACCGCCATGCGACAAATCGAAACCTAAAATCTTATCTCCAGGCTGTAAACATGCATGATATACTGCAGCATTGGCTTGCGAACCAGAATGCGGTTGAACATTTGCGTATGCAGCACCGAAAAGCTCCTTAGCTCTATCAATAGCTAATTGTTCAACTTTATCAACCACTTCGCAACCACCATAATAACGCTTACCTGGGTAGCCTTCAGCATATTTATTGGTAAGAACAGAACCCTGTGCTTCCATTACCTGCGGACTAGTAAAATTCTCAGAAGCGATTAATTCAATTCCGTTAATCTGACGTTGTCTCTCTTCTTCAATAAGATTAAAAATTGTGGTGTCGCGTTGCATGTGCTATTTATTTTAAATAAGACGCAAAAATACAAATAAGAGTAGTTAATGAAATAAAAAAATGAATAAACCAATAACTTATTTATTAAAATAAGTTAATAACTATACCTCTATTCGTATAGATGATTTAGTCCTTAATTATGCATCTTAACGAAAATATACTATTCCTTAACCCTGTACGTTATGATAAAAGCCATTAATGGCACGGCTGTTGAAATAGCTTAATTAAATTCTAAAAATATTAGACATGAAAAAATTTCTACTTTTTGGTTTTATAAGTCTACTACTATCTTGTAGTGGGGTTAAGAAAACACAGGAGGCTCTAAATTCTGGCAATTACATGGCTGCTATTAACAAGGCTGTTGTAAACATAGCTGAGAATAAGACCAAAAAAAGCAATCAGACTTATATTGTACTTCTTGAAGAAGGTTACCGTAAGCATACCGAAAGAGAACTTCAGCATATTAAATTTCTTAAAAAAGATGGCAACCCTGCGAATTTTGAAGAAATTTTCAATACTTACGACCGACTTAAATCGGTTCAAGAAAGTATTCGACCGTTGCTTCCTTTATATATTCAAGATGAAAATAGAAAGGCACAATTCAACTTTAAAAATTATGACGATGAATTAATTGCTGCTAAACTAAAATTATCTGAATTTCTTTATAACAAGGCTACAACTTTATTAGACAATGCTAATTATAAAAATGATTATAGGAATGCTTTTAGTGATTTAAAATATCTACAAGAGCTAAACCCTAATTATAAAAACGTTGTTGCTAAAATTGATGAAGCCTATCAGAAGGGTTTAGATTATGTTATTGTAGAAATGACTAACAATACGGATAAGGTAATTCCTAAAAGATTAGAGGATGAATTATTAAATTTGAATACATACGGGTTGAATAGTCATTGGACCGAGTATCATACGAATAGAATTCAAAATCAAACCTATGATTACCAAATGGAGGTTTCTTTTCAAGACATCAACATTTCTCCTGAACAGATTAGCGAGAAGCAGATAAGCAAAGAGCGTCAGATAAAGGATGGTTATACTTTTGTAGAAGATCGAAATGGCAATGTAGTTTCCGATAGCTTAGGCAACAGTGTTAAAGTTGACAAGTTTAAAACGGTAAAATGTGATTTCTATCAGTTCACCCAATTTAAAAGTGCACAAGTTACTGGAGTGGTAAATTTTATAGATTTAAAAAAACAACAGAAAATAAATCAATACCCATTATCAAGTCAGTTTGTTTTTGAACATATTTATGCCAATTATAGTGGTGACAAAAGAGCTTTAGATAATGATTTGGTTTCACTTCTGCAATTGGCAAGGGTTCCATTCCCTAGCAATGAACAGATGGTATATGATGCCGGTGAAGATTTAAAGAATAATCTTAAGAATATTTTGAATAAACAAAGTTTCAACTAATAAAAAGCCCCGTAAAACGGGGCTTTTTTTATATATACTGTTCCAATTTAATATCAGATATTGACCCATGGGAGTCATGAACTACCACTACCCCATTTTTAATTATCAGTATTTGGGGCGATTGATGCACTACCCCAAATAATGAGGCCACTTCATGTGAAACATCTCTATTAGCTAGCAAGTCTAAAAAATAGAAATCCATTTGCCCCTTCTCTAAACCATAGCTGCTTTTAAACATATTTAATACCATTCTACTAATACCACATGAAGTAGAATGCTTAAAAATAACCTGAGGCCGTGTATTCGATTGTTTTTTAATTTCTTCTAATTGCGCTAATGTATTTAAAGGTTTCCAAGGAATTTCAGAAACTTCTTTTCCATCACTATCCTTAGACCCTCCAAATATTCCACTAAATATTCCCATAAAATTCTTAATTTAATATAACCATTCAAGAAATTAATATCTGACTAATTGTCAGCTAAATTATTCAAATTCAAGCCATTTTGTCTTGTCTTTGGTATTGGTAAGATTCTTGAACATTACCTTTCAAAAGTATTACAAATAACTAAAACTAGAGAAAATGAATATAAATAATTTCACTATAAAGTCACAAGAGGCTATTCAAAAGGCCCAGTTGATTGCCCAAGAAATGGGGCATCAGCAAATAGAAAATGAACATATTTTTAAAGCACTTACTGAAGTAGAAGAAAATGTAATGCCTTTTTTACTTAAAAAATTAGGTGTCAATTTTAATCTGGTTCAACAAATATTAGAAAAGGAACTTACTAGTTTCTCAAAAGTGGAAGGTGGTGAATTGCAATTTTCAAGAGAAGCAGGCAAAACACTTAATGAAGCCAGCATAATTGCCAAAGATATGGGTGATGAGTTTGTTTCTCTAGAGCATTTGTTCTTAGCAGTATTAAAGTCTAAAAGTAAAATAGCTCAAATATTAAAAGACCAAGGGGTTACAGAAAAACATCTTAAAGCAGCTATAGAAGAATTGCGAAAAGGTGATAAGGTAACTTCACAAAGTGCTGAAGAAACGTATAATTCTCTACAGAAATATGCAAAAAATCTTAATGAACTTGCCGATAGCGGTAAATTAGACCCTGTTATTGGTCGCGATGAAGAAATAAGAAGAATACTTCAGATATTATCAAGAAGAACTAAAAATAATCCAATCTTAGTTGGTGAACCTGGTGTAGGTAAAACTGCAATCGTTGAAGGTCTTGCCCATAGAATTATACAAGGCGATATACCTGAGAATCTTAAAGATAAAGTTATTTACTCTTTAGATATGGGCGCTTTAATTGCAGGGGCTAAATATAAAGGTGAATTTGAGGAACGATTAAAATCCGTAATTAAAGAGGTTGTTAGCGCAGATGGTAACATCATTCTTTTTATTGACGAAATTCACACATTAATTGGTGCCGGTGGCGGTCAAGGTGCTATGGATGCCGCTAATATTTTAAAACCCGCATTAGCTAGAGGAGAATTAAGGTCTATTGGAGCTACAACTTTAGATGAGTACCAAAAGTATTTTGAGAAGGATAAAGCATTAGAAAGAAGATTCCAAAAAGTTATAGTTGACCAACCTGATACAGAAAGTGCAATATCTATTCTTAGAGGTATTAAAGAGAAGTATGAAGCTCATCACAAGGTGCGAATTAAAGATGAGGCTGTAATTGCTGCTGTAGAGTTATCTCAACGATATATTACAAATAGGTTTTTACCCGATAAGGCAATTGACCTAATGGATGAGGCTGCATCTAAACTTAGAATGGAAATCAACTCTAAACCAGAGGAATTAGACGTTCTAGACCGAAAGATAATGCAATTGGAAATTGAGATTGAAGCAATTAAAAGGGAAGATGATAAGCAAAAACTTAAAATCCTAAACTTAGATCTTGCAAATGTAAAAGAAGAGCGTAATGAAATCTATGCACAATGGGAAAGTGAAAAAACTGTTGTAGATAATATTCAACAAACTAAGCTCGATATTGAAAATTTCAAAGCTGAAGCTGAAAGGGCTGAACGTAATGGCGATTATGGTAAGGTAGCTGAAATTAGATACGGAAAAATTAAAGAAGCGCAAGAAAATCTAACAAAATTACAGGATGATTTGGCTGCACAACAACATTCTGGAACCCTAATCAAAGAAGAAGTTACTAGCGAGGACATTGCAGAAGTTGTAGCAAAATGGACAGGAATTCCTGTGAATAAAATGTTACAAAGTGAGCGTGAGAAATTGTTGAAACTTGAGGAAGTATTGCATAAACGTGTTGTTGGTCAAGAAGAAGCTATACAAGCAGTATCTGATGCTATTAGAAGAAGTAGAGCTGGATTACAGGATGCAAAAAAACCAAATGGCTCCTTCTTATTTCTTGGTACAACAGGGGTTGGTAAAACAGAATTAGCCAAAACGCTTGCATCATATCTGTTCGATGATGAAAACGCCATGACACGTATCGATATGAGTGAGTATCAAGAAAGACATGCAGTAAGTAGACTCGTTGGGGCTCCTCCAGGATACATTGGGTATGATGAAGGTGGTCAATTGACTGAAGCGGTAAGAAGAAGACCTTATTCTGTGGTTCTTTTAGATGAAATAGAAAAGGCACATCCAGATACATTCAACATTTTGTTGCAAGTTTTAGATGAAGGTAGACTTACTGATAATAAAGGTAGAGTTGCGGACTTTAAGAATACCATCATAATTATGACTAGTAACATGGGTAGCCAAATTATACAGGATACATTTGAAAATTCAAAAGATATCTCTAGTGCTACTGAAAATGCAAGGGAAGAAGTTCTTGGTTTATTGAAGAAAACTGTACGCCCAGAATTTATCAATAGAATCGATGACATTGTTATGTTTACTCCCTTAACCAAAAAGAATATTAAGGAAATCGTAAAACTTCAATTAGAATCTTTAAAGAAAATGTTACTTAAACAACAAATTACTTTAGAGGCTACAGAAGAAGCAATTGATTATTTGGCTGAAAAAGGATATGACCCACAGTTTGGAGCTAGACCTGTAAAACGAACCATTCAAAAAGAAGTCTTAAACAATATGTCTAAATCACTATTAAGTGGCGAGATTAAAGCCGACAGTGTCGTATTGTTAGATGCCTTTGGAAATGCTTTGGTTTTTAGAAATCAAGAAGATATTATGGTGTAATGTCTTAAAAATGCAGAAAAGCGTTCTTATTTTAAATAAGGACGCTTTTTTTTATCAACAATATATACCATGCAGTATAGATTTTTTATATTCGCATAAAACAGTCGTAAATGTCAACTAAAGCCGAAAGAACTACCGCTTATATTATTGAGACTGTTGCCCCTGTTTTCAATAAGCATGGCTATGTTGGTACTAGCATGAGCGATTTAACAGAAGCAACCAATTTAACCAAGGGCGCGCTTTATGGTAATTTCGAAAATAAAGAGGCTCTTGCTTTATCTGCTTTCGAATATAATCGCAACCTATTACTTACAGCTATTGATGAACATTTATCCATAGATGGAAAAGCAATGGATAAAATCGAAAGCCTTATTGAATTTTATAAGAAATACGACATTTTCACAATGAGAATGGGTGGATGTCCTATTTTGAATGTTGGCATAGATGCCCAACATAACAATCGCTTGTTGGCCGCAGCGGCCAAAGAAACCATAAATGAGATCGAAGGCAAAATAGCCTTGGTATTTGAAAGTGGCATTAATAACAGAGAGTTTAAACTTCCGGTCACGCCATTACAATTCTCAAAGCAATTATTTACTATTATTCAAGGTTCTATTGCAATGGCTACCCTTACAAAAGACCGTAAATATCTTTTAAATACAGTTACCTACTTAGATGTTCTAATTAAAAGAGAGCTCAAATAAATTCACGTGCATTTTTTTATCTAAAAAGTACCAATGAAATAATTGCGATTAATTAATTTTTATTCGCCAGTTACTCTAAATATCCAAATCTTCTCTTTGTATTTTCCACCTAAATTAGAATCTCTAGCCTCTCTTGCTTCTTTTATAGAGTTATATTTAGCAAGATATACATAGTTGTATTTATTCAAATCTCTATAGAAAGATTTTGCATCAATACCTTTTTTCTTCATATCGACCATAAATGCATCGAAGTACTTCTTAGTTCCAAAGACATTAGCAATCAAATAATATCCTGGCGATAAGGACCCTTCTTTAGCAACCTCTTCATACTTTTCACCAGCTTTAGGCTTAACAACCTCATTTCTTGCAGCAAACTCTGCTTTCTGCTTCTCAGCTTCAGCCAAGAGCGCCTCACTTTGGGCGATAGAATCTTGTCTTTGTTTTTGAGCAAGTGCAACTGCTTCTGCTTCTTTACTAATGACTGCCGCTATTGAATCTTGTTTTCTTTGTTGCTGTAAAGCTCTAGAAGCTGCCAAAGCTTGCTCTGCTTTTGCATTAGCAAGAGAATCGCGTTTTCTTTTAATATCTCTTTTAGATTCTTTTATAGCAAGTTCTGTTTGTCTTAATGCTTCAACTATAGAATCATTTATTCTTTTAGATTCTATTAGCGCTAAACGTTCTTGTTTTTTGGCCTCACGTTTTATGGCCATTTCTTCTTCTTTAGTTAATTCTTGAGCTACTTCACCATCCTTTATGTCTGGTTTAGCGATTATGCTTTCTTCTTTTCTTTTTTCCTCTTCTGCTATTAATTGTTCTTCAAGCTTTTCTTCAGGCGTCTCTATGGTACCTAATTTGTACGATGTTAAAAACTCAAAAGAAGGACCCTGCCCCTTTAAGTCTGAACTAGTACCTACTTCAATCAAAGCTCCTATAGATAATCGTTTAAAGAAACGACCACCTAATCCACCTGAAAATCCGTAAAAACTATTATAGCCCGCTTGTGCCCAATATTTATTAGTTGTTAGTAATGATGTTAATCCTATTTGATTATCTAATCCAGGAATGGTTTTGTAATAAACTGATGGTTGTAAAATGGAGCTATCATCTGTACTTAGAATAGATATCGGGAAATCATAGCTAGCCAATGCTAAAAACATACGCTCATCAGGACTAGAATTTCGTTCGTTTTTACTAAAGTTATAATCGAATAAATTTTCTGAAACCAAACCAATATTAAATCCGTCTACGCTCAAATTTATACCGGGTGCCATTTGCACAATAAAATCATTGGTAATTGAAGTTTGAATGGGGTTTGGGACAAAAAAACGTTCATCAGCAAGCTTTTGTTGAAAAGCAAATAAATTTAAACCGACACCTAAAAACATATTTTCACTTAACTCAATGTTATATGCATAGTTCAAAGCTGCTCCTGTATTTAAAAAAATACCAGTATTGTGCTGAAAAAAACCTGCACCAGCCGATGAAACATCATTTAATCGAGTAGTGTAATTTAAAAATAATGAAGTTGGGTCTGCATCGTATGCCTGCCATTGCCATCTTGCCCATAAAGCAACCGAAGATGGGTTATTACGATCTAAACTATAGGCAGGGTTTATGAGACTACTATTATATTCCGTAAGATTTTGCTGCCTGAAATCACTAGGAAGCACAACTTCTTGAGCCTTAAGGCCTAGAACTACAAAACCAATAAGAAGTGCCCCACAAAATTTTTTCATATGCAAAAAAACAAAAAATAGACTATTTATAGTACTTTTTTGAAGTAATTTTAGTTATTAAATTAATACATCAAACAAATTTTCATGAAAGTCATAAAATTTCTTCTTTTCACATGCCTATTAATCAGTCTTTCCTGTAAAGATGAGGTTGTAATAGATACCTCGCAAGATCAAACATCTGTTTCAACATTTTATTTAATTAGACATGCAGAAAAGGTAAGAAGTAATCCTGACGATTCTGACCCTGAACTTAATCAAAAAGGATTAGGTAGAGCCATGCATTGGGCAGAAATTCTTGCAGATGTTGATTTAGATGCAATTTATTCCACAGACTATAATAGAACATCAATGACTGCAGCACCAACATCGGTAAAGAAAAATATTGATGTACAGTATTACGACCCAAGCTCTATAGACATTACACAATTTAAAAACGACAATTTAAATAAAAATGTTTTGGTAGTTGGGCATAGCAATACCACACCAGAGTTTGTAAATAAATTAATTGATGAAGAACGGTTTCCTAGTATCGATGATAGCGAAAATGGAATTTTATTTATAGTACAGATTGTAAACGGAAGACCTACGGTTAATAAACTAATTTTTAACTGTAACTGTCCTGATTAACAATCCATCCTTTCAAACCCACTTACACTATTTACAAATAGTTTTAAAAGGTTAAGACATTCATTGAATTGTTCTTACTTTTGCCTTCGATGCAAAACACAATTAATATAAAAAATAAGAAAGCTCATTTTGAATATGAGCTGATGGATAAATTTACGGCCGGCATAGTTTTAGCTGGAACAGAAATTAAGGCCATAAGAGAAGGCCGTGCATCTATTACTGAGAGTTTTTGTGAATTTAATGATAGAGATGAGCTTTTTGTAATCAATATGCAAATCGACGAATACTCACATGCATCTCACTTTAACCACAAACCAAAGGCTGAACGAAAATTACTTCTTCAAAAAAGAGAGCTTAAAAAATTGAGCAAGGAGGTAAAAACCTCAGGTTTAACTATTGTACCTCTTCGTGTATTCTTAAATGAAAGAGGTTTTGCAAAAATGCAAATAGCTTTAGCAAAAGGTAAAAAACTTTACGACAAAAGAGATTCAATTAAAGATCGCGACAACAAGCGCGACCTCGCTCGTGTAAAAAAGAGCTTCAATAACTAGTTAGTTCTTATTCTCTAATAAAGGTACAAATCGAAACGACCCATATTCAGACTTCGAAAATTCCTTTTCTGTAGTTCGCACATACAGCGTCATAATCTGTTCTTCAAACCCTATCGGTATAACTAACCTACCTCCTACTTTCAACTGTGAAAGCAATGCTTTTGGTACTTCAGGAGCACCTGCAGTAACAATAATACAATCAAATGGTGCCTGCTCTGGCAATCCTTTATAACCATCTCCAAAAATAAGTTTCTTAGGTCGGTAACCCATTTTCTTAAAAAATATATTAGTCTTCTTAAACAGTTCAAGTTGTCTTTCAATGGTATAGACCTTAACCTTTAACTTTAAAAGAATAGCCGTCTGGTAGCCACTACCTGTGCCTATTTCCAAAACTTTTTGACCCTCTTTTAATTGTAGCAATTCAGTTTGAAAGGCAACAGTAAATGGATGTGATATTGTTTGATTAGCGCCTATAGGAAATGCTTTGTTTTGGTAGGCATGGCCCTCAAAGCTACTATCCATAAACAAATGACGTGGAATTTCACGAACGGCATCGAGTACCTTTTTATCGGCTATTCCCTTTTCTTCTAATAATTGCGCTAAATGGTTGCGCATGCCTCTATGCTTAAAGGTATCTTTCAATGGTAGTTGGTTTGACTTTCAAAGTTAGCAAAGATCTTCTAACAACGGAAGAACCTGTTTAAAACTTAAGCCAATAAATGATAAAATTGAAATAACCCATAGGATAAAACTACCTAACTATGTGTATTTTTGAACAAAACAAAACAAATGCTAAAAGTTGGTGTTTTAGGAGCTGGACATCTTGGTAAAATCCACCTCAGACTTCTAAAAGAATCTAAAAAATATGAACTCATTGGGTTTTATGATGAAGATCGCTCTAATGGAGAAAAGGTAAGTGCCGATTTTGGATATACCTATTTTAAAAATCTTGATGATTTAATAGATGCCGTAGATGTAATAGACATTGTAACCCCTACACTGTCGCATTATGTATGTGCTAAAAAATCTATTGAAAAAGGAAAGCATATTTTCATCGAAAAACCGATTACCCATACTTTAGAAGAAGCGAATACACTATTGGCTTTAGAAGCTAAACATGGTGTAAAAGGTCAAGTTGGTCATGTTGAACGATTTAATCCTGCATTTACTGCGGTAAAGAATACTATAAAACAACCTATGTTCATTGAAAGCCATCGTTTGGCTGAGTTTAATCCAAGAGGTACCGATGTACCTGTGGTTTTAGATTTAATGATTCATGATATTGATGCAATTTTAAGTGTAGTCAATTCTGAGGTAAAGCAAATAAATGCAAGTGGCGTATCTGTAATTAGTCAATCGCCAGATATTGCAAACGCTAGATTAGAATTTGAAAATGGATGTGTTGCAAATTTAACAGCAAGTAGAATTTCATTGAAAAATATGAGAAAATCTCGTTTCTTTCAAAAAGATGCTTATATCTCTGTTGATTTTCTTGAAAAGAAAGTTGAAGTAGTTAAAATGAAAGATGCACCTAAAGAACCTGGTGATTTTGATATGATTCTACAAAATGCCGAAGGAATCAAAAAACAGATTTACTTTGAAAATCCGTCGATTGAAACCAATAATGCCATTTTAGATGAGCTTGAATCATTTGCAGACGCCATAAACAATAACACCACACCAATTGTCAGCTTAAAACAAGGTACTCAAGCCCTTAAAGTAGCTTTGCAAATTATTGCTGCATTTAATCCAAAAAAAATATGAAAAAAATAGCTGTAATAGGTGCTGGCACTATGGGTAATGGAATTGCCCACGTATTCGCCCAAAACGGATTTCAAGTACATTTAATTGATGTTTCTAAAGATGCACTTGATAAAGGACTTGCCACAATTGCCAATAATTTGGACCGGATGTTGGCCAAGGAGAAAATTTCAACCGCAGATAGAGATTTCACACTTTCGAATATGACACAGTTTACTAATTTAAAATCAGGTATTTCTGGTACAGATTTAGTTATTGAAGCTGCCACTGAAAATTTAGTTATTAAACTAAGTATTTTTAAAGATTTGGACGCCATATGTGATTCAAATACAATCTTAGCTTCCAATACTTCATCAATATCTATTACGCAAATAGCAGCAGCAACTAACAGGCCAGATAAGGTTATTGGTATGCATTTCATGAACCCGGTCCCTATTATGAACTTAGTTGAAATAATACGTGGTTATAGTACTTCAGACGATACGACCAAAAAAATAATGGAGCTTTCCAAAAAATTAGGTAAAACTCCTACCGAGGTTAATGATTATCCAGGTTTTGTCGCCAATAGAATATTAATGCCTATGATCAATGAGGCGATAGAAACCTTACATCATGGGGTTGCTGGTGTTCAGGAAATAGATACCGTAATGAAACTGGGCATGGCTCACCCCATGGGACCATTACAATTGGCAGATTTCATAGGTTTAGATGTTTGTCTTTCTATTTTAAATGTGATGCATGATGGATTTAAAAATGCAAAATATGCACCTTCTCCCCTTTTGGTTAATATGGTTATGGCCGGTAAAAAAGGTGTGAAATCTGGAGAAGGATTTTATGATTATTCCGAAAGTAGAAAAGCAGAAAAAGTATCAAGGCAATTCGAAAATTAAATTTATTCCATAACAGAATATACTATGTCAATAAAGGAAAATCTTTCCTCCATTTTAAGTACACTACCCAAAACAGTAACCTTAGTTGCCGTTTCAAAGACTAAACCAATACCAGACCTTCAACAAGTTTATGATGAAGGCCAACGCATATTTGGAGAAAATAGGGTTCAAGAAATGACAGAAAAATGGGAGAAAATGCCAAAAGATATCGAATGGCATATGATTGGTCATCTTCAACGGAATAAGGTCAAATACATGGCTGAATATGTTTCTTTAATACATGGTGTTGACAGTCCAAGATTATTGGCTGAAATTAATAAGCAGGCTGAGAAACACAACAGAATTATTTCATGTCTTCTACAAGTGCACATCGCAGAAGAAGATACCAAGTTTGGTTTTGATGAAGAAGAATTACTTGCTTTAGTAGAGAATGAAGAATTTAAGACATATAAGCATGTGAAAATTGTTGGTTTAATGGGTATGGCCACATTTACAGAAGATATGAGTCAGGTAAGAAGAGAATTCAAAGGCCTTAAATCATTATACACCAAATTAGAAAACAACTACCCAAATTTCACAACATTATCTATGGGTATGAGTGGAGATTATAAAATTGCTATAGAAGAAGGAAGCACTATGGTACGTATTGGAAGTAGTATCTTTGGAACGCGAAACTAACAAACGATTTCCACTACTTAAATTAATCAGATTTTACTAGATGTACGCGATTTTAGATATTGAAACCACAGGCGGAAAATTTAATGAAGAAGGTATCACCGAAATTGCTATTCACAAGTTTGATGGTCAAAAGGTAGTAGACAAATTTATCAGTTTGGTAAATCCTGAAAAGGAAATTCAACCCTTTGTAGTTAAACTTACTGGTATTAACAGTAAAATGTTACAGACGGCGCCTAAGTTTTACGAGGTAGCCAAACGTATTATTGAAATTACAGAAGATACGGTTTTAGTTGCTCACAACGCCCAATTCGATTATCGAATTTTAAGAACGGAATTTAGACGATTAGGCTATAATTTTGAACGTAAGACTTTATGTACCGTAGACCTTTCAAAATTATTATTACCTGATGCAGAATCATATAGTCTTGGAAAGTTAGTTAGATCATTGGGCATACCTGTAAGCGATCGCCATAGAGCGAATGGAGATGCTTTAGCGACTATAAAGTTATTCAAGCTTTTGTTAGCAAAAGATTCTGAAAAAATAATTATTAAGGATACCATTAGAAAAGAAACCCAAGGCGAACTCTCGGAAAAACAATTAGATATTGTTAGAGAACTACCAAATAAAACGGGTATCTTTTATATGCATAATAAAGATGGTGATATTATCTACCTTAGTAAAAGCACTGATATCAAGAAAAGGGTAAACCAACTCTTTACAAAAAATGGTGACAAATCTAGAAAACTAGCCAAGGATACTAAAAAAGTAACTTATGAGCTAACTGGCAACGAACTCGTGGCAATTCTAAAAGAACACGAAGAGCTATTAAAATTAAGGCCTAAATATAGCACCATTCCTAGAAAGAGAATGTTTAGTCACTCACTTTGTAAAACTGAAAATGAAAACGGATACTTTGCCTTAGAAATTAAAGCTTATGGTCAATGCAAAGAACCTTTAGCCTTGTTCAATGGTATTTTCAGTGCTAAGAATTACTTGTATAAAATAACAAAAGAGTTAGAATTATGCGAAAAAGTAAATGGTATTAGCGAAGCTCGAAAAAATTGTTCAGGATATGAAAATGGTACTTGCAAAGGTGCTTGTATTAGTAAGGAAGATCAAAAAGTATATAACGAACGTGTAGTTGCCGCAATAACAAAGAATAGCATTCGCAAAGATGCAAATATATTATTGCTTGATAAAGGACGTGAAATTGGTGAACAAAGTGCAATTTTAATTAAAAATGGCTCTCTTGTTGGTTTTGGTTTTTACGACCTTAACTATCAAATAAATAATATTCATATCTTGGAAACATTAATCACCCCTATGAACGGTACTCGTGATGCTAATTTTCTGATAGAATCTTATCTCAGAAAAAAACGAGTTCATAAAATTGTAGAATTAACGGCTTAAGTTGAAAGAGGAAGACAAATTATCACCCTGGAAAAATAAACTTCATGAAATTATTTATGAAGCAGATACCCCCATGGGTAAATTGTTCGATTTAATTTTATTTTTCATTATCATATTCAGTGTAATTCTGATAATGCTTGAAAGTGTTAAAGCAATTGACGCAGAGTATCATGATATATTATTTATACTCGAATGGGTGGTTACCATTTTCTTCACCATTGAATATATTGCTCGTATAATTTGTATTAAAAAACCCAAGAGCTACATATTTAGTTTCTACGGAATTATAGATTTCTTATCTACGATACCCCTTTATATATCATACATATTTGCAGGATCACAAGTGTTATTGGCTGTACGTGCCTTTAGATTATTACGTGTATTTAGAATATTAAAATTAGCACGATTTTTAGGCGAAGCGTCTCAATTAAAGAGAGCTTTAAAAGCTAGTAGGGCTAAAATAACTGTTTTTCTTTTCGCAGTACTAATTGCTTCAGTGATGTTGGGAACACTCATGTATTTAATTGAAGGCGACGAAGCTGGTTTCACAAGTATACCTACAAGTATTTACTGGACCATAGTAACTCTTACCACGGTAGGCTATGGTGACATAGCTCCTATAACACCCCAAGGTCAAGCTATTGCTACTATCATTATGCTAATAGGATACGGAATTATTGCCGTGCCAACTGGTATGGTTACTGCTGAATTTGCTAGACAAAACAAAGACAAATCTAAGGATGGCGAATCTGGTACTTATGTTCACATTAACACCCAGAGTTGCCCTACGTGTAGTAAAGAAGGACATAGAGATGATGCAACCCATTGTTATAACTGCGGAGCACTTTTGAATGAATAAAATTCTAATTTCTGTTGTAGGCCCTACCGCCATAGGCAAAACCAAGCTAGCCATTTTGTTGGCTCAGTATTACCATACTGAAATAATTTCTGCTGATTCTAGGCAGTTTTTTAAAGAAATGAATATTGGCACAGCGGTACCTTCAAGTGAAGAATTAAAACTTGCAAAGCATCATTTTATTCAACACAAAAGTATCACCGAACCTTATTCGGTTGGAGATTTTGAGCGTGATGCTATTGAAAAAATATCTTTCCTATTTAAAACAAATGAAGTTGTAATTATGGTAGGTGGTAGCGGACTTTATGTCAACGCCGTAACCGACGGATTAAATTCCTTTCCAACAATAAAGGCAGATGTTAGAGAATCACTGAATTTAGAACTTAAGGAGTTTGGAATTGAATATTTACAAGAAAAATTACAAAGGTTAGATCCTGTTTATTTTAATAAGGTAGATATTTATAATCCACAACGTGTTGTTAGAGCTCTTGAAGTAACAATTGGTAGTGGACAGCCTTATTCTTCATTTATAGGCAAACCAAAAGCAGAAAGAGGTTTTAGAGTTATTACAGTCGGCATTAAAGCAGATAGAGCAATAATTTATGACCGCATTAACCAAAGAGTTGATTTAATGATAGCTGCAGGTCTGCTTGAAGAAGCCAAAGAGGTATTACCCTATAGAAATTATAACGCATTGCAAACAGTTGGTTACAAAGAACTTTTCAATTTCTTTGATGACGAGTGGACATTAGAATTCGCTATTTCAGAAATTAAGAAAAATACCAGAAGATTTGCTAAAAGACAACTTACATGGTTTCTTAAAAATGAAAACACCTTTTGGTTTGATTATGACTATGAGCAAAACCATATTTTAAAAGCAATAAATACTGAATTTTTAAAACTTAAGAATGGTTAGATCACAGATTTTATTTGTCATGGGAGTTTCAGGTAGTGGAAAATCAACTATTGGTAAACTATTGGCTGAAAAGTTAAATATTCCTTTTTTTGATGGAGACAGTTTTCACCCAGAGGCAAATGTTAAGAAAATGAGTGAAGGAAAACCTTTGAATGATATTGACCGCCAAGGGTGGTTAGAGCGGCTAAATGGGGTTGCGCTAGATAACATATCAACGGGTGCAGTAATTGTTTGTTCAGCACTTAAAGAAAAGTATAGAACTATTTTGGGCCAAAATTTAGAAGGTCAATATAAAATCATTTATTTAAACGGAAGCTTTGAACTGATCAACAAGCGTTTAAATGAACGTAAGAATCACTTTATGCCTAAAGGTCTTTTAAAATCTCAATTTGACACCTTAGAAGTGCCTACCGAGGCGCTTAACATATCAATTGACCAAACACCAAGCGAAATTGTAACCGAGATAACTAAAAAGCTTTAAAACCGAAAAGCATCCCAAATGGGATGCTTTTTTAATATAAATTTTATTGAAATTTATTCCCCTTCAGTCTTGACAACTAAACGGAATCCTTCCCCGTGAATATTCAATATTTCAACCGTATCATCAACTTTTAAATACTTACGTAATTTAGCTATATACACATCCATACTACGTGAAGTAAAGTAATTATCATCTCTCCAAATCTTAGTCAATGCTAATTCACGTGGCATTAAGTCGTTCTCATGTAATGCTAATAAACGAAGTAATTCATTCTCTTTCGGCGACAATTTAATTGCTTCAGTATCCTTATATTTTAAGAATCTTAGTTTAGAATTTAAGTGGAAGCCACCAATGGTAAACTCAAATTTCTTACTATCAGCTAAACCATTAGAAGCCTTTCTTTGAAGAATAGCTTTCAATTTCATTAACAAAACTTCAGAATCAAAAGGCTTATTCAAATAATCATCTGCACCAGCTTTATATCCTTTTAAAACATCTTCCTTCATAGTCTTTGCCGTCAGAAAAACAATAGGAACGTTTTCGTTCTTTTCACGAATCTCTTTCGCTAAGGTGAAACCATCTTTATATGGCATCATAACATCCAAAATACAGATATCATAATTATCTTTTTTGAACTTTTCAAAACCTTCCATTCCATTTTTAGCCAATGTGACATCGAAGTCATTCATTGACAAATAATCTTTCAATACGATTCCAAAATTTGGATCGTCCTCAACTAAAAGTATCTTCTTATTTATTGTTTCCATAATATTTATATTAACGGCAGTTTAACGTAAAATGTACTTCCTATTCCTTTTTCGCTTTCAGCGTAAACTTCACCTTGGTGATCTTCAACTATTTTTTTAACGTAAGACAATCCTAAACCATGCCCCTTAACGTTGTGTATATTTCCTGTGTGTTCTCTATAGAATTTTTCAAAAACTTTCTTGACAACAGCTTTGCTCATACCAGTACCTTGATCCTGAACTTTAATAATGATATAATTCTTTACTCTTTCTGTAAACACATCTATTTTAGGTGCTTCTTCAGAATACTTAATGGCATTATCGAGCATATTTACTATTACATTGGTAAAATGCATTTCGTTAGCTAATACTTCTGATCGTTCAGCATCTAAATGTGTATGTATATATCCTCCTCTATCATCTACTATTAACTCAACATGGGTAATAGCATCTTCAATTATGTCGTGTACATTAACCCTATCCTTACTAATATCAAGTTGATTTTTCTCTAACTTTGATATCCGTAATACATTTTCTACCTGAGCATGCATTCTTTTATTCTCATCACGAATCATTTGCAAATACCGTAACACCTTTTCTTGGTCCCCAATAATTTTTGGGTTTTTAATAGCCTCAACCGCTAAGTTTATAGTCGCTATTGGTGTTTTAAATTCATGCGTCATATTGTTAATGAAATCCGTTTTTATTTCAGATATCTGTTTCTGACGAATCAATTGATAAATTGCACCAGAATATGCCACCACAATAATTAGGGTAAATAGTAAAGAAAGCATTGCTAAACCTAGTATTGATTGAACCAAAAAACGTTTCTTTTTTGGAAAAGCAACCAAAAGATCAAAATTAGATACTCCCTCAAAATCTACAAACATGGGAGATTTATAAATATTAGTTTCAGCATATTTGAATTTAGATGATTTTACCTTTGTTGGTAAACCATTGCTATAAATACCATACTCAAAAGCAATATCTACTCCTCTATTCTCCAATTCACGCTGCAATAACAATTCAATCTCCTGCTTAGAAACCCTCATGTGAATTGCTGTTCGTTTAGCGTGCACCATAAACATCTCTTCCATGGCGGCCTTTTCCATTTTATTCAGACCTCCAATTTTTTCAATTCGTTGAATTGGATTTAAACGAAAAGCATTACCTTCTAAATCGAAATCCTCTTTAAAAATTGAAGTTGTTCGTTTACTAGTGAAATTTTTTATAATAGTTGTATCTGCACCATCAGTATTATCAAAGAACGTGGACGAAATACCATAATCTTCTTCCAAAATACCGTGTTCATACAGTAAAATTTCATTAGAGTTGACATCCCTATCAATGAAGAAAAAATTTGTTAACTGTGCACCCTTAAGTTCACCTAAACTATCTTTAGCATTTAAATACCTATCGAAGTAGTTTTTAGTTTCTCTTTCAGAAATTTTATTGGTGACACTATTCAACGCCTCAGAAACACTACTAGAGAATTGCTCTTCACTGCTTTCAATAGAATTTTTAATCCAGAAACTTTGAACGAAAATCAGACCAATAAGAGAAAGGCTCATTAAAACTACTAAGAGCACAAATAACTTTTTGTTCATTGGGGGATAAAATTAAAGATTTAACAGTTAGACAATAGTACGTTTAACCTAACCTTAACAAAAATGTTAAAATTACCAAATAGCTAACAATCAGCAAGGATGGCTTCATGTACTTTAAGAACTTTTATTGCTGTACTTTTTAGGTCAATATTTTCTATAACTAAATTGGCTAAATCTACCTTAATTTCATCATCAAGTTGATTATTCATTCTGGCCATAATTTGGTCTTTTGAAGTTTCATCGCGTGACAAAACTCGTTCTATTCTTAATTCTTTTGGAGCGGTTATAAGAATTACAATATCATATAAATCTTGCGTATTATTTTCAAACAACAAAGCTGTTTCTTGAATCACATATGCAGCGTTTTGTTTTTTCATCCATTTAATAAAATCTTTTCGCACCACAGGATGTACTATATGATTAAGCTGCTTTAATAAATTAGCATCATTGAAAACCTTTTTTGCTATAAAAGCCTTATTCAATTTGTCATCTAAAAAAGCTTTTTTACCTAAAAGTTCAACTAGCTGTTTCTTTATTTTTTTTGAGGTATTCATTAAGAGCTTAGCACGTTCATCTGAATTATACACGGGTACACCAAGCTCGCGAAACATTTCCGCTATGGTAGATTTACCACTTCCTATACCACCTGTTAGCCCTACTATAATCATTCCCTTCTTAAAATAAATTCAACTTCATTGGTGTCTATCATTGCATTGTTCAAAGTCTTAGGAAATTTTGTTAGTCTAACCGATAATCGATTACCTGTTTCTGAAGAAACATTTGAATAATCTGCTACAACCTCAAAATCCTTAGGATCTAATTCTTTTAAACGCTCTAATGTTCCTTGGCAACGTACTTCTACAATTTCAGGAAAGGTTCTCACTTTTACAGCGGGCGGTAAATTTATTACCGTAACTGGCACTTCAATAACTAGCTCAGAAAATTTAACCACATTACCAATAACACGAACAAAATTATTCGAGTATCTAGTTCCATTCAATTGTTTAGGCAACTTTAAAGCAACATCGTTCGAAAATGAATAATTTAAATCATCAATTGCAAGCAGTTCAGTTTCGATAACATTAATGGTGTCTATCTGACTTTTAGGACCTGATATTTGAATGGAATCTGGCTGTAAAAGTATTTGTCCCTCTAAAATATGATTTGCGGCAAATGTCAATTCTATCATTGCGCGAACAGGAACTTTCTTGGTTTTCAATGATGTAAAATCGAAATGAATAACATCACTATCGAAATCAGTTAATGTACTGTAATTATTAAGTTGAGCTTCTAGCTGTATTCTAATCTGATCTGATGTTAAGTAATAGCTATCGTCTTTATGCACTACTTTACTTACATCTAATTGAATCTCTTTAGGCTTCAAGTGATATCCTAAAAATTGAAATCCAGCCGCTTTAAGTCGTACTTGAAGTTCTTTCTTTGGGGTATTTGCCAATAAAAATTCTGACGGAATATTTATATAGGTTACGTTAAATGTCGTATTACTCGTATAGGTTTGTGAAAGCTTATTAATAAACCAAGCGAGCGAAGCACATAGTAGAAATAGAAGAAAGACCTTCACCTTTCTCTTTTTCAATCCTGCTCGTATCCATTCTATTTGCCGTACCATCAATTAGCTGTAAAAAATAATTTAGGAAAAATCTCCTCTGGTTTTTTATTACTTAAATTAATATACAAGGTTGATTTTAAAAATCCGTACCCATATCCAAAAAATTGTATGGCTGTTGCCATTAATGACAAGAAAGCAACTTTTAAATTTCCAGTTTTACGCAGTGCATCGATGAACAAAATTAAAAAATAGGTTGCATAGAAATATAATGGAATATTAAAACCGACTAAGGCTAATACGATAGAAATCAATAGACCTATACAGAAAAGTGTAGGAAACCAATAGGTTATTTTTTTAGTTTCTGGGTGCCATATATTTAAAATGGGCCTTACCATACCAAATTTATTTACTTGCATATAAAACTTATTCCAATCTATACGTCTTTTATGATATACAAATGCTGCTGAAATCAATTTGGTTCTATAACCTTTGTTCCATATGCGTATGGTGAGGTCTGGGTCTTCCCCTGGGTGAATATTTCCATAACCACCCACATTTTCAAATGCTTCTTTTGAAATACCCATATTAAAGCTTCTGGGCTGAAATTTATCTACCGCTTTTTTACCACCACGAATTCCACCAGTGGTCAAAAATGAAGTCATGGCATAATTTATAGCTTTTTGAACTACTGTAAAAGATTCGTGTGCCGCATCTGGACCACCATAGCAGTGCACAAAATCCTCTTTCAAACTCTGCTCTACTACTTTTAAGTATTCAGGAGGAAGAATACAATCAGAGTCAAGTACAATAAAATAATTACCCTTAGCCCTTTCCATTCCATAATTACGAGAATCTCCTGGGCCTGAATTGGGTTTTTTATAATAGGATATGGAAACCGAATCTAGAAACTCACCTATGACATCTTCTGATGAGATAGAAGAGCCGTCTTCGACAATGACCACCTCAAAAGCATTGTCATAGGTTTGTAACCGCATACTGTTCAACAGCTCCTTAATTTCGTTGGGTCTATTGTATACGGGAATGATAAAAGAAAACGATAAGTCCATTATTACTTTCCTCTAATAAATAGGCTCCAAAAAAATTGGATGATTGAAAACCTGATTAAAATTTCTCTATAACTTCTTGACTTACTCCTGTATTGGAGAAACCACCATCATGAAACAAGTTTTGCATGGTTACCTTTCTAGTGTAGTCTGAGAACAATGTAACAGTATATTCAGCACAATCTTGAGCAGTTGCATTACCAAGTGGTGACATTTTTTCTGCATAACTAATAAAACCACTAAAACCTTTTACACCTTGCCCAGCAGTAGTTGCAGTAGGTGATTGTGAAATAGTGTTTACCCTAACTTTTTTCTCTTTTCCAAAGAAATATCCAAAACTACGTGCAATAGATTCTAAATATGCTTTGTTATCTGCCATATCATTATAATCTGGGAAGGTACGTTGTGCAGCCATATAGGTCAATGCAACAATACTACCCCACTCATTCATGGCATCGGCCTTATATAATGATTGCATTACCTTGTGAAAAGAAAGAGCTGAAACATCCCATCCTTTTGCAGTAAAATCATATTTTTCATCGGTGTAAGCACGCCCTTTACGAACATTTACAGACATACCGATAGAATGCAATACAAAATCAATCTTACCTCCTAAAATCTCAACTGCCTTAGCTACTAAATTATCTAAATCTTCAACACTTGTAGCATCTGCTGGAATAATCTGAGAACCGGTTTTTTTAGCCAATTCATCAATTTGACCCATTCTCATTGCAATTGGGGCGTTTGTCAAAACAAAAGTACCACCTTCATCGTGTACAGTTTGTGCTGTTTTCCATGCAATAGAATTCTCATCTAATGCTCCAAAAATAATTCCCCTTTTTCCTTTTAATAAGTTATATCCCATGATAGTTGATTGTATAGTTAAAGTTATAGTTCAAAGATATCTAAAATATGTTAAAACCGAATTGTAGTGTGCAGTAAATACCCATATCAAATAGATAATACAAAGGGCATTCTAAGCCATTATAAAATAAAAAAATGCAACTGTAAAGATAAGTGAACCTAAACTAAACTTTTAATGACGGATTCAATAATTGCCTTGCATGAGCCAATGCGGAGTCTGATAGGTCTTTACCACCCAACATATGTGCCAATTCGACAACCCTTTCGTCGGTCGTCAATTTTTTCATATTAGTCATCGTGCGTTCAGCCCCTTCTGTTTTAAATACTTTAAAATGATTGTTCCCTTTTGATGCTACTTGTGGTAAATGAGTTATTGAAAACACTTGTAAATCGGCACTCATATCTTTCATGATATCTGCCATTCTGTTTGAAATTTCGCCCGATACTCCTGTATCAATTTCGTCAAACATTATAGTAGGTAGCTTTTCATATTTGGCAAGAATAGCTTTTATGACTAACATAATTCTAGATAATTCTCCCCCTGATGCTACTTTTTTCAACTCCCCATAACTACCACCCCTATTCGCTGTAAAAAGGAAAGAAAGCTCGTCCATTCCTGTTACCGTGAAGGTATCGGTCGCACTTAAGGCAATTTCAAAAGATGCGCTTGGCATTCCCAATAACCCCAAATCTGCTTCTAACTTCGATTTCAATTTTGGTATAACGGCATTTCGTTTTTCACGCAATACAACAGATTGTTCCTCTAATGCAGATTCCATATCCTGCAACTCGCGGGTCTTCAATGAAATTTTTTCATCTAAATGAGCGGTCTCAAATACTTTGTCTGCGAGGTCATTTTTTATAATGATTAACTCTGAAATCTCACTTACATTATGCTTTTTTAGCAAGTTATATAGAAGCTGTAATTTTCCATTTACTTCTTCAAGCCTTTTTGGGTCTGCTTCAACACCCTCTTGCATCTGTTGTAATTCTGAGCTTACATCGTCTAATTCAATAAATACTGATTGTACACGTTGATACAACTCTTTATAGCTAGCGCCAAAATCGACCAATTTCGATAGGGACTGCCTCATTTCTGACACCAAAGACAGAACTCCTATTTGGTCGTCATTAAACAATTGATCTCCTTTAGACAATTGTTCCATGATTAACTCAACATTGTTTAATTGCTCATACTCTTCTTCTAGCTCTTCAACAATACCTATTTTCAAAGGAGCTTTCTCAAGCTCTGTCAATAAAAATAAATTATAATCTTGTTCTTTATTAGCTGTGTTCTGGGCATCAATTAAACCTTGAAGCTCTTTTTGTGCCTTACGATACGTTTTTAAATCTTTAGTATAGGCTATTAATCGTTTCTGATTGTCTGCCAATGCATCTACCAATTTCAACTGAAAATCATTTTCAGTTAATTGCATCGTTTGATGCTGAGAATGAATATCAATTAAATTTTCACCTAGACTAGAAAGCACATCTAAAGTTACCGGAGTATCGTTTATAAATGCTCTTGACTTACCACTAGGTAAAATTTCTCTTCGTATAACTGTACTAACATCATAATCTAAATCGTTCTCCTCAAAGAAATTTTGAAGTCCGTAGGTGTCAATTTTGAAAATACCCTCAATAATACATTTCTCATCTTTTACGCGTAAAGAAGATAAATCTGCCCGTTTACCAAGCACAAGAGATAAACCACCCAGTAGTATAGATTTACCTGCCCCAGTCTCACCTGTAATGACGGTAAAACCTTTATCGAAGTCTACTTCAAGACTATCAATTAATGCATAATTTGTAATGGTAAGGGTTGAAAGCACGCTTCAGAATTTTAGATTAACAAAGGTAATCTATATTCCGTTTTGAAAAAAGGTTCAATATTTAATATCGTTCCAAGTAGTAGCGTATAATGGAGCAATTTTATTTAAGGTTTCCTTCAACTTAACGATATCCACCTTTGGTCCGTCAGAAAAAATATTTTGTATTTCTTCAGATTTTGCATCAAAGAACGTAGAAATCAAAAAAGCATTAGGCCTTCTATTAATCATTGTCTGAAAGAGATTCATAGTCCCGGCAATTACTTGTTTTCCGGTACTATTATTATCAGACATAATGTCTAAACCTTTTCGATGATAATTGTACATAGCAATACGGTATTCTCTATATGTATTTGACAACAGATTATCTACCAATTCAAACCTACTTCTATTAGAGTCTGCAGATTGGCTCCACCCAGCAAAGTTACTTCCTTGTGCCATGGTCACAATATTCTGAGCTTTTCTAAAAAAATCTGTACCACCTTCTAAAGAAAAAGTGTCTGCATCAAGCCCTAAAATAATATAGGCATAGTATGACAATACGCTTACCAAATTAGATTCGAATTGATTTTCGTTGAGTATTAATGGCTGAAATTCTATGTATTGAAAGCTAAACTGATTGTCTTTATAATTGAAGACTGGCGTGGAATATGAGGTGTTATAAACTGGTCTTGAAGATTGAATTTGAATATTACCTTTAAATCGGTTCGATTCATATTCTGTAATCGTTATGAACATTTGTGCATTTATACGCTCATTCTCTTTATATACACGGTTTGTCCATTTAGACTTGTTCACAAAATCATTCAACGAACGCTCTAATGTTTTAAATATCTGAAGGTCTCCTTGCGATAACTGGTCAGAATTAACCGTAACAGTACAAGTTAATTCTTGTGCTTTAGTAGTGAAACTTACTAAGCACAACAGTAGTAGAAAAAGAATTTTACGCATAACGTCTTTTAATAATTTCATTAAAGATGTCCACGGCAACGTCTGCCTTGGTCTTTAGTTCAAACGTAGTTATGGTAGAATTGGTATCTATAAAAGAAATTTTATTGGTAGTACCACCAAAGCCAGCACCCTTATCTCGCATCGAATTCAATACTATTGCATCTAAATTCTTCCGTTTAAGCTTACCCATTGCATTCGCTACCTCATTTTCAGTCTCTAAGGCAAAACCAACTAAGTACTGTTCTTTCTTATGTTCACCGAACGTTTTTAGAATATCTTTATTCTTGACCAATTCTATAGTGAAGTTCTCGTCAGACTTTTTAATTTTTTGCTCAGCTACCGACTTAGGTCTATAATCGGCAACTGCTGCGGCACAAATTACGATGTCTGAATTGTCAAAATACATCTGTGCGCTGTGATACATATCTTCCCCAGAAACTACTTTAACCACATGAATATTATCATGTGCAATCGACAAATGTGTGGGACCCGTAACCAAATAAACATCGGCACCTAAATTAGCTGCTGCTTTAGCAAGCTCAAACCCCATTAAACCTGAAGAGTGGTTTCCTATAAAACGGACAGGGTCAATAGCCTCGTAAGTTGGCCCAGCTGTAATCAATACTTTTTTTCCAGATAAAGGCAAACCTTGAGAAAGTTGGTTTTTAATAAAATCAACAATAGCTTCTGGCTCAGCCATTCTGCCCTCGCCGTGTAAGCCGCTTGCGAGTTCACCACTGGTAGCAGGTATAATCATATTACCAAATGATATGAGCGCATCCATTGAGCTTTTTGTACTCGGGTGCTTATACATATCTAAATCCATAGCCGGAGCTACAAATACCGGACATTTAGCGGATAAATAGGTTGCCATCAAAATATTATCGCAACTTCCAGTAGCCATTTTAGCCATGGTATTGGCAGTTGCCGGTGCTATAATCAATAGGTCTGCCCAAAGTCCTAATTCTACATGATTATTCCAATCAATAGTATTTGCCTCTGACTTTACAAAATCTAATACCACAGGGTTTTTAGCCAAAGTGGCTAACGTAAGTGGGGAAACAAAAGAGCTGGCACTATCGGTAAGTATGACCTTAACGTTAGCGCCAGCTTTTATAAATAAACGAACTAAGAATGTTGTTTTATAAGCAGCAATTCCTCCGGTAATTCCTAAAAGAATATTTTTGCCGTTCAACATATTTCTTAAGCGTCTTTTTCTGTATTTCTATGGTAGATTTTATCTGTCAACCACTCCTCTACTGCCATAGCATGAGGCTTAGGTAATTTTTCGTAAAATTTAGACACTTCAATCTGTTCTTTATTTTCGAAAACTTCCTCTAAACTATCGCTATAGGTAGCAAACTCTTCTAATTTCTCTAAAAGTTCTTTTTTAATTTCAGAATTAATCTGAACAGCACGTTTTGCAGCAATTGAAATAGCCTCGTAAATATTTTCAGTTGGCTTATCGAACTCGTTACGGTTAATAGTAACAGTAGATACCGCTGCTTTTGAGTTTTTTAAATCGTTCATATTCATAATTAAATTATTTATTTTGATTCAACGGTCTGTGGTTGCAAACGTTGTAATTCTTTATTTATTTTCTCGATAATGGTATTAGCATCTTTATCGAATTTTGATGTTGGATACTGTTTCTTAAGTGTGTTGTAGGCAGCTTTTGCTGCTATTAAACGCTCTTCCTTTAAGCTCTCAAAACTGTTCATAGCCATATGCGTCAAAGCCTCCAATTTAACGAACATTGCATCTTCCCTAAATATTGAACCAGGATTATCAGAAACAAAGTTATCACTTGCAGCTACAGCAGATTTAAGCATATCATAGTTAAACTCACCTAACTTATTGTATTGCTTCAATATTTTAAAAGCTTTCTCTTCTTTCTTGGCAGTAAGCTCTTGTGCCATTGCATTGGCTTCAACAAAATATTCAGATTCAGAATACGTATTAATAAAATTTTGCAACTTCAATAACGCCTTATCTGTATCTGTTTGATCTAAAGAATATTCAGGTGATAACTCATAATAGCTTTTTGCCCCTAAGAACGATGCTTCAACAACCTTATCACTTTTAGGATACGATTTTATGAAACGTTCAAATTGATACCCAGCCATATTAAAATCGCCACGTTGATAATAACTATTTGATAAAAAGAACATTACACGCTCACCTTGCGGCTTACCAACGTATTTTGGCGCTATCTGCTCGTACAAACGGTTAGCTCTTTTGAAATCTCCTTCTTCATAGTATTTTTCAGCCAATTCGTATTTAGCCTTTACATCATCGTTCTTAAGCACCTTTTGGTATTCGCTACAAGATTGTAAAGCAATGGCAATCAATAGAATCGGAAATATTCGCCTCATTTTAAAAAACATTTTGCAAAATTAGTGATTATCAATGGATTTAAAAAACATTTTAAACCAATAAAAATACAGGCTTTATGCGGCACAAAACTACCTTTTGGGGAAGTTTTAACGAAAATTATGCAGGTATACGAATCACCGATTCCATAAATGAAACAATTTTGTGTTTCAAAGAATCGGTCGCAGCCATAAGTGGAAGTCGAACAAAAGGCTTTGCTACTCCTAAATATTCAAATATAACTTTAATACCTGCTGGGTTACCTTCTTCGAAAATAAGCTTCATACCTTCTTGCATCTTATAATGATACTTATAGGCCTCTTCTGTATTTCCATTTAATCCTTCATGTACCATTTTAGAGAATTCAACGGGCAATCCTTGTCCTATTACTGAAATTACACCGTCGCCACCCGCAACAATCGTAGGTAATGCTGTGATGTCATCTCCAGAGAGCACCAAAAAACCCTTTGGTCGTTTAGAAATAAGCTCTAAAACTTGTTGCATATCGCCACAAGCTTCTTTAACGGCAACAATATTTTCAAAACTCTTTGCCAAACGCACTACCGTTTCTGGCAACATATTGCTTCCTGTTCTGCCTGGTACATTATATACAATAATAGGTAATGGCGATGCTTGTGAAAGTGCTTTAAAATGCTGAAAAATTCCTTCTTGTGTTGGTCTATTATAATAAGGAGATACTGATAACGCTGCGGTATATGCAGATAAATCTAACGTCTGTAATTCTTCTACAAGACCCAATGTATTATTACCTCCTATGCCTATTACTAAAGGTAAAACACCTGCATTGGCTTCCTCAACCGTGCGCATTACCAACCGCTTTTCATCTTTTGTAAGCGTTACAGATTCTGCAGTTGTACCAAGCACTACCAAATAATCAATACCACCTTCAATAGTATGGGCTACCACCTTTTTAAGGGCAAGAACATCTACCGAACCATCTTCCTTGAAAGGCGTAATTAACGCAACTCCTGCACCTTGTAATTCTTTCATAATTAAATCTCTTTAAAAATGCCCAAGTACTTCTTCAATTCTTTTTTAAATAATTGAAAGTCCTTAAAGGGCGTATCTAAAATTAAATCGTTATACGTAGGACCAACTTCTTTAAACCCTACTTTTAAGCGAGCTTTAGTCTTTGCCGACATTAAATTCAACAAAAGACTATCCTCATTGTAATAATTTACTAATAGGTCGTATTCCCTTCCCAAAAATTCAAGGGCATAACTATTTTGTATTTCACCATTCCACCCTAAATCTTTATCTGAAAATACAGGGGTTGCATAGGGTGAATTTTTATCATAAAAACGCTTATATCCTATAATCTTTACCGCATTTGGCTGTAACGAAAATTCCTCTTGAAACTGAAAAAATAGCTCTGACTTTTCGAATTTATCCAAATCTACAATACAACCTAATGAACGTATACCCTTTTTCTCACGAGTTACAGGAACCGGCGTTGCCACCAATTGTTTCAATGACTTACGGCCAGATTTTCGTTTAAACTTGTCCTTAATTCCTTTTAAAAACATGTATTTTTACATTTACACAAATGTAAATAATATACCTACAACTCTATGGCGAAGTTAAAACACTTTGGTATTTTAAAAATAAAACATTTTGTTATAATTGTAACATTATTTGTTTTAGGCTCCTGTAAGAAGGAAACAAAACACCTTACCGAATTGACGGGTACCCAAATAGCCATCGATCGCAGCTACACCCTTGTCGATAGTATTCAAGATTTTATAACTCCTTATCATAACCGAGTAGAACAAATTCTTGATAGTACTATCGCTTACGCACCATATACCATTTCAAAAACAGATGGAAAATTCAATACAACGGCAGGTAACCTCATGGCCGATATTGTTATGAGTGAAACGAATCCTATATTCAAAAAGCGAACAGGAAATTCAATAGACTTTGTATTACTAAATCATGGCGGTATACGTTCTGTTATATCTAAAGGAGATGTAACTGCAAGAACGGCATACGAGGTTATGCCTTTTGAAAATTCTGTAGTAGTGGTAGAATTAAAATCGGAGTCTCTTGTAAAAATGGTTGAATATCTTATAAAAGCAAAACGAGCGCACCCTGTTTCTGGCATTCAATTAATCTTGAATAAAGATAATACCGTAAACACTTTTACTATTGGCGGCAAGCCAATTGATATGAACAGAACCTATTTTGTAGCCACCTCAGATTATTTAGTGACCGGTGGCGATCATATGAACTTCTTTAAAGACGCGGTTTCTAAAACCGAGACCGATTATAAAATACGAAATGCCATGATAGATTTCTTTTCTAAAGTAGATACCCTATCACCTAAAGTAGATCTAAGATTTTATCAACTACAGTAATATGGAAAGAAGAAAATTTATACGAAATACAGCAGCATCTTCAAGTTTATTAACTCTAGGCGGGTTAGCTCTTCATTCGTGTGGTACACAGACTAAGAAACACATTACTATTTTACACACCAATGATGTTCACAGCCATATAGATACTTTTCCAAATGATCATGCCGATTTTCCAGGCTTAGGTGGTTTGGCCAGAAGAGCTGGTTTGGTAAATAGTATTCGAAAAGAAAACCCCCATACTTTACTATTCGATGCGGGTGATATTTTTCAAGGTACACCCTATTTCAATTTTTATGGTGGTGAACTAGAATTTAAACTCATGAGTATGCTCAATTATGATGCGACTACTATTGGTAATCATGATTTTGACAATGGTGTAGACGGACTGTTAGCCCAAATGCCTTATGCTAAATTTAATTTCTTAAGTGCTAATTATGATTTCACCAATACAGATTTAAACGGCTTTACGCAACCCTATAAGATATATGAAAAAGATGGTGTAAAAATTGGTGTTTATGGCTTAGGTATTCAACTTGAAGGATTGGTTACAAAAAAACTTTATAAAGAAACTCAATACCTTGACCCTTTTGAAATGGCAACCGATATGGAAACCAAATTAAAAGAAGTTGAAAAATGTGATTTGGTTATTTGCCTCTCTCATTTAGGATACGAATATGATATTGCTGAAAAACCAGACGATTTAAAACTAGCCAAGAAAACCAAATACACCGATTTAATAATTGGCGGTCACACGCATACATTTTTAGAAAAACCAACAGTAGTTACCAATGCAACTGGCCGTGAAGTTTTGGTTAACCAAGTAGGTTGTTTTGGAGTAAATTTAGGTAGAATCGACTTTTACTTCGATACTACGGGTAACGCTGCTACTGGGTATACTATTAAAGTCTAAATTTTAGACCTAATTATGGAGCAATTAAAAAGAACCACAAGTACCGATAATAAATTTAAAGCTTTGGTTGCTTTACTTGATGCTGATCTAGCTGAACGTGATGGTGATGATAATGCCTTTTATGCACAGTTTAATGGTATTGTACATCTCAACCATTGTGTGGTTTACTATATGGAAGACCTACCTGTAGCTTGTGGTGCGTTTAAAGCGTTTAACGAAACCACCATAGAAGTAAAACGAATGTTTGTTCTACCTGGCCATCGTGGAAAAGGTATAGCCTCTAAAGTACTAAATGAACTAGAACATTGGGCGAAAGAATTGAATTATTCCTCAAGTGTGCTAGAAACAGGACTTCGCCAACCCGAAGCCATTGCTCTTTATAAAAAGAACAGATATACCATTACACCCAATTACCCGCCTTATGAGGGTATGGAAAATAGCGTATGTTTTCACAAATTGCTTTGAAGCAATACTCCATAATTTTATGCTTCATTTCGTATATCATTTTCCGTTTTAAAACAGTTTGATATATTTTTATCCTACTCTTCTTTTCCCTCCTATACCTTTAAAATACAAGGCTCCTATATACTTTATTAGTTTTTGTATCTTGGAGAAAAATTACACATATTTATGTGTTGTGCTTCATTATAACCAACTAATAACCAATGATAAAATTCTTTAGAAAAATTAGGCAAAATCTGCTGTCTGAAAAAAAGTATAGCAAATACCTTCTTTATGCGATTGGAGAAATTCTACTTGTGGTCATTGGAATTTTAATTGCCCTACAATTAAACTTAAAACAAGAAAACATTTCCAATCAAAATAAGATTGATAAATACCTTTCACTTCTTTTAAAAGATTTAGAGAAAGATAAAACCGGCGTTCTTAAATGTATAGAATTTGATTCTTTAAAAGTGGAAAACATAAACCATTACATTGATTCTAACGGTCTGATGCTAAACAACTCTACTTTAAGATTTGCAACATTTATGGAAAATTTTACAATTCATAATACGACGTACAATTCAATACAATTAAATAATGTATTCGAATTGATAAAAGATATTGAAATTCAAAAGGCAATATCTGAATATTATTCATATGCCGAAAGCGTTAGAGATTTTGAACAATTGGAGTTAAATACTCAATACGCATATTTTCTAGATAACCTATTGAAAAACAAACGTTTAGTGCAGTTTTACCATCACATAAATAATAATGATGATTCGATTGATTTAACCGTTGAGGAGGATAATCTGTTTTATGGATATTTAGTACATTTTAGAGATAATAGTAATGCCGAGCTTAAGAGGTATAATACGCTAACTATAGAAATAGAAAAACTGAATACATTATTAGAGAGATATAAAAAATAATGAATTTAAAAACTACAATGTACCAAACGCTACAATGAGTATGACCGAAGACAAAAACGGAAATTTGTGGTTAGGATGTGCTGGCGGTTTATTTCGTATAAATTTAAATGGAATAGTAAATGTAACAACAAACGGACCTTGGCAATAAAACACCAATACAAAACAATGTAAAAAAAATAGGCGAAATAGTATTAAAGTCAATGCATTTGGCTCTTGTAAAACTTTGTGTTTCAGAATTACAAACTAATTGCTCAACTTTTTATATAAGTTTAAAATAGATAAATTCGTCATAATTGATCAAACTAACAAACCACCTCTCATGAAAAAAATAGTAAAACTAATTGGAGCCATTATCGTTATCGTTTTAGGCATTCTAATTGTTAACACCTTAAGGTTAAGCTCAAAACAAGTAACGCCAGATACTTTGGAATCCGTGACGCTTCCAAATGATATCTTCCAAAATCTTTCAAAAGCTATACAATATCCAACCATTTCTTTTAATGAAGACGCTATTCCTGATTCCACGGCGTTTTTTGGTTTTCATAGGTTTCTTGAAGAAACCTTTCCGCTTACACATGCAAAGCTATCTCTAGAAAAAATTAACGATTACAGCTTGCTTTATACTTGGAAAGGATCAGACCCATCAAAAAAACCAATTATTTTAATGTCACATCAAGATGTTGTCCCAGTTG
>TARA_R110002074_G_scaffold130705_2_pt1 | contig 35829 bp, 43 predicted proteins | sample TARA_R110002074 | Tara Oceans TARA_R110002074 (sample SAMEA4397215) | marine metagenome | biome: Polar Biome; feature: [MIX] marine epipelagic wind mixed layer (ENVO:01000061); material: water (ENVO:00002006), including particulate matter (ENVO:01000060) such as... | depth 10-100 m | reverse complement strand
GATTGTCGGCTATAGAGCCACCGATATCCCCTACACTACCACTGATAGTTTCTTGGATGTCTGCCATAGTGAATATACTACGGTCAGCATTGGCCGTGGCAGAACCACGATTGACGGTGTCCACATCCGTTGCTATAGTGTGGAACTTTTGAGAGGATGGTATAGTAGCCATTATTTATATGGGAATTTTCGGTTCAAAGAATCACGACGCTCATCACACCCACAGTCCTTGCCTGTGGCTTTGGAAACAGTATCAGCCACACGCCTAATGCCCGTGGCCCGAGTTACCCTTTCTATGGTGTCGCCCAATCCCTTGGAACCCATTACTTACGGATTAAACCCGAGAGGTGCTTCTTTACACCGTGGATGTGGTCAGAACGCATGCCTTGGTCAGCAGCGTATGCATGACCCGTAGACTTCTTGCTCATAGCCTTGGACTCGTCACGACGAGACTTAAGAGATTGAGACTTCTTTCCGTTACGTGCTCCGAGCGATTCGTCGAGGCGAGAATTGTATCCTTGCTTTTTCATGATGATTATTTTTTCCGCTTCAATCGGGTGACTCGCATCCGCCCTTTAGACGTCGTCAAACTACCCTTAGCCTGCTTTTTTCTCCCCGAAGTCACATACCCCTTGCCTCCTCCTTTAGTTGTGGTAGACTTAGACTTCCCAACCACTCTCGTGCCAATAGGTGTCTTCGTCTTAGTGACTGTAGTAGTGCCTCGACCCCGCGCAGTTGTCTTTTTCTTTTCCTTCGTTACGCCCCTGCCACCCTTGTAGCTGTCCCCATATATACTCGGTATCGGAGTTTTAGTCTTAGACTTGGTTATAGTTCGACCGTCACGGGTTGTACGGGTTCGAGTCTTTGTCTTGACCCCGTCCTTCTTTGTCTTGACGCGGTTCTTTTTTGTCACCGTCTTGGTAACCTTGCGCTTTTTTACAGGCATACTAATCTCTGTTTGCCCAAAGATAGGGCTATTTTATTTTGTAGATATTGAAGACACTACCTCCCCTGACCACGATAAGGCTTCTTATATAACTTTGAGTTCATAGACTTAGAAGTCTTCGTCTTAGAATGAATGCCGGGACGGGGAACACTCTTAGATATCTGAATAGAAGAGATAGCCTTAGCCATGACTACTTCTTAGTGCTGCACCCAAAGTTTTTGGCGTAGTTAGCCATCTTGACTACACGCTCAGAATACTTGCCCGTGCTCTTCATAACAGAACTAGCCGCGCTACACGCATCCTTGAATCCGTTGTTCTTAGCCCACGAGGTAAACTTACCTTGGTTAGACTTTTTAATGTCAGGGAACCCTCCCTTGGTGCGTCCTCTCTTAGCCATGACTATTTACCTTTTCCGTATAAACCCTTTAAACCCTGAAGACCCGAAACACCACCGCCCGAATCACGACGCTTCTTGCGCCTAGCAGCACGAGCAGCAGCACGAGCAGCAATGCGAGCAGCAGCGGCAGCACGTCGCTCAGAACGACGAGTAGTAGACGCCGAATGGATGTCAGCAAATTGAGACTCTAAACTCTTTTTCTCCTCAGCCATGGGAATACCTGTAACTTTACAAAGTTACAATAAAAAAAATACCCTTGGAAAGCAAGCCCGACTACCTGAAGTTTTGGAGAGTAATACGATACTTCGTGAAAGCAAAATATAACCTCACGCAAGCAGACCTAGATGTTATCCTGTTCCTATACTCCGAATCGTACTTTAGTAAAGACAAGTTTAAAGAGTTCGATAGACTCCTGAGTTGGGACAAGAATAGATTCGACCGATTGCTGAGAGACGGGTGGATAGTCATCTTCCGTAAACGTAGCGGGAGAATAAAAGCATTGTACGAACTATCGTACAAAGGAAGACGATGCGTGAACTCTATATATAAAAAGTTGAGCGGAGAGGAAATCCCAACCGCAAAATCCGCCAACCCGATGTTTAAGAAAAATGTCTCATACTCAGATAAGGTGTACCGAAATATGATAGAAGAGATGAACGCAGCTACACGACAACAACAACGTCAGGCTCCCGAATAATGGTGACCACACGCTCGTTAATCATCATCGTGTGACCCGCCCCCTTATCGTAAAAAATAAGGTCGCCCTCCTTAATCTGAGTGACCTCAGTGCCCGGTTTTATAACCGTGCCCTTCTTATATCGGAAATCTTTTACGTCGTCAGACGAAAGCATTAAACCCGAAGAGGTCTTTAACTTCTCATTGATAGGCTCAATGGCAATGTACTTTCCAATTGGTTTCATGTGTCGGTATAGATTATGGCTGTGTCAACCTTACACTCAGTGGAAGGAGTAGGACAACTGAAGTTAGTGACGATGCCCTCGCCCGAAACCCCATAGTCAGAATAGTCATGGTCGCCACCCCATATCATTTCGCAAGAACACGTAGGACACTTCATTCTTGCCCCACCTCACGAGCCATAGTGATAATGGCATTGGTGCTTAGAATAGTGACCGCTACAGAAACAGCGTTCTGTAACGCAACCTTAGTAACCTTCAAAGGGTCAATGACACCCATGTCTATAAGATTCCCATACTTGCCGTTCTTTACGTCATAACCCTCCGACTCCTCAGGAGTGTCACCCTTACACCAATCATAATAATATATGGTGTCATAGGAAGTGCCCGCATTTTTTAAAATCTGCCGCAAAGGAGAACTCAGAGACTCCCGAAGAATAGAAGCCGCAGCACACATCTCAGGGTCGTCACTGTCCTCATACTTTTTAATGACATGACAGTAAGAGTTGTGTAAGGCAATACCCGAACCCGGAAGGATACCCTCCTCAAGAGCCGAACGTACAGCACATACCGCATCGTCAACACGGTCGAATAACTCCTTCTGCTCCAAATCAGTCTGACCGCCAACATAGATGACACCAATGCCGCCCGTAAGGGTGGCGATGCGAGAACGGATGAACTCCTTATTTAACTTAACCTTCTCCTCCTTTAAAGCCCCACGCAATTGCTTTACACGCTCCTTCAAGCGGGGAGAATGCTCCTCAGAAGACTTGAGCAAAATGGTGGAGTCACGACCGATGACAGCACGAGAAACAAGACCCAAATCGCTAGGCTCCATTAAACTTAAATCGTCACCCGTCTTCTCACTATAATACGTGGCGTCAACAGAAGCAGCAATGTCCTGCATCAACTCGTGTTGCTTGTAACCGAAATTCGGGGGTTGGATGATGCAAACCTTTAAACCGTTCTTCATGACATTCGCAGCCAAAGTATTGGTGACCTGCTGAGAAACAGGAGCAATAATAAGTAGACGCTTGCCCGAAGGAATGATGTGACTGAGAATCTTCTCAATCTGAAGGACACTGTCAATGCCCGCATCACTAACCAATATGTGGCAGTCGTCAAGGATGCACTCGTCACGCGTTTGGTCGTTGATGAATAAAGGAGCCGAATACCCGCGCTCAATCTTGATGCCCTTAGTAGTCTCAAAAGTGGTGTCGCTAGTTTGACTGTTCTCTACAGTGACAACACCGTCCTTGCCAACCTTCTTGTAAACCTGAGCAATGATAGCCCCAACCGTGGTGTCGTTATTACTCGAGATGGTAGCCACGTCAAGAAGACGCTTGTCAGTGAGTGGCTCGCTGAGTTTGGTGAGATACCCGATGACACCCTGAGTTAAAGTGACAAGGTGACGTAAGATACCCGTCTTATTTAAATCACCACCGTCAAGGATGTCATAACCCGAACGAACTAAACTCTCAGTGAGAACAATAGCAGTGGTCGTGCCATCACCCGCCTCCGAAGCAGTCCTGTCGCTAGCCTCCTTCATCATGCGAACAGCTAAATTCTCGACAGGGTCGATGAGGTCAACAGCCTTAGCTACCGTAACACCATCCTTAGTAACCGTAATGCCGTGAGTGTGGTTGGGAGATTCAATCAACACAGTCTGACCGCTAGGGCCAAGTGTGCTCTTTACAGCGTGGGACATCTTCTTAACCCCCTCGATGAGCCGAAGGCGACCCGCGTCGTCAAACTGCAAGTCCTTGGGCGTATAACCCGAGTTGTCTTTGAACATTTAAATAGATTTAATTCAAAGGCGAAGATAATGTAGGAATGACAAACTTCTTTCTCCATATAGAGAGAGAGAGAGAAAAGATACTTTTAAAAAAAGTCTACATACGTGATTTAAAAATAAGCATTATCGACACTGCAATTGATAGTCAGTGAGTTAGGAAAACTAAAGCGACACAGAATCGACACCAAGTCGACATTACTCGACACATTAGAGCAAAAGAAAGGGGCAACCCGAAAGTTGCCCCGCTCCATCAATCAGTAAATGCATGGACTACATTAACCTAAATCCCTTGCGCATCTCAGAAAGTTCTATGCCCTCAGCAATAATAGAAGCCTGATTGCCACGCTTGACATTGCGACGTAAACGAGCAGCCTGCGCTATACCCGATTCGCCAACAGGTCGGTCGTTAATCAAACGACCATCCTTAACTGTAAGACCCTCTCCTTTCATAATAATGCAATTTTGTTCCCCGCTAAGATACGATAAAAATTTTGCTAGATATGCAGAGTGTTTGGGCTCCCCCCCACCCTGCGCCGCGCCTCGCTCATCCCAAGCCGATTTTTTTTTCGCGCCCCCGAAAAGATTTTGAATGTGATGTCCCGATTGTTTGGCGTTTTTCTGACAGGCTCCATGCCCTGTGCCGAGGGGCGCACAGCGTCCCCTCGTGCCTGCCATCCCTCGCTCGTTCGACCGAGCCATCGGTCGCACTGCCATGCTCCCTCCCTCCCTCGCTCCCCCAAGACAGAGAGTTCAAACTCTCACAGGAATGGAGACCTTCCCCTTTGCCCCTGTCGCCCTCTCTCCCTGTCTAACATTCTGCCGTGTTCAGTGGTGCCTGTGTTGTTGGTACGTGTTGGCTGCCTGTGGTGGTGGAAGTCCGACCAAAGTTTATTTTGCCATCGGTGTAGGATTAGACATTAATTGAACTATATTTACACAACGGCCGCAGCTAAATGGCCCTCACAAACGCCTTAAGGCACTGAAAATCAACAAGTTATGTCTACTATTACTACTTCTCTCTCCATTACCGCTCAGTTCGCTGAGATGTATCTCGTCGCATTCGAATGCACCGACAATGACATTGTCACGATGAGCAGCGACACTTATAGCAGCGGTGCGCATCTCCGTCTGAATGCCCGCACCATCAAAGTTGTTAAGCAATTGGTCGCTCAGAACGGCACCGGCAATTGGGGCAATGTCACTGATGTTGTCGTCACTACTTGTGACATGGATTACACGCCCAAGGTCAAGTTCAACTATGACGGGTTTCCGTTCGATTTGGTTTTCAGCCACCAACGTCAGTGCGACTAAGTTGCACTGATGAGTCCTGATGGGACGAAACGCCGTGAGGCGTCTGCAACGGGGCAATTCCGCCCCCAACTAAATTTAAGAGTTATGAGTACATTATCGATTGAAACGGCGTTCATCGCCAATATCCGCTTCGAAGGAGGGAGCATTTCTAAACTTCACACGGCCCAAGACGCTGTCAAAGATGCTCGGAAGTCGGGCTTCGACAACAGCATGAAGGCTGCCGTCCACATCAAGGCTGCGTACACTTGGTTCGCATCGGTCGAGGGCAAGGCTGAGATTGAGGCTGCCGGCCTGTCGTGGAACAAGACTGAGTTCGTTGCGAAGGCGCTTCGTTATGGGCGCCGCACAACACCTGATTTGATGGTGCGTCTTCAGGAGCGCGTTGAGGAGCATCCTACTTTGCTTCCCAAGTACAAGCGGGAACAGACGCGCTTGGCGAACGCTAACCAATCGGCTCCGCGTTCCTTGCAGCACTTCGACAAGTGGTCGCGGGCTTTGCTTGCTGAGGCTGAGGAGGCCGGGACGGAGGCCACTGATGCCATCGAGGAGGCTGCCGTTGAAGGCACATCGTCTTCGGCGCAATTGGGTCAGTTCCGCTTCAAGAACCCGATGACGGGAAATGTTGCTGCGAACGTTTCTGAGGCCGGTGAAGTGGCGACCACCAATTCGCGCACTGAACTTGGCGAGGCTATGATTACGTTTGCTGCGATGTGCGGCATCACGATGAACATTGCCGCCATCGTTCCTGAGTTCTCTGACCTCTCTGATGAGGCAGCGATGACCGGTGAAGAGGCAGCGATGTTTGAGGCCGCGTAATAAGACAGGGAGTGAGAGTTCAAACTCTCGCTCCCGCTGTCGCAGAGTGAGTGCTCTGCCTGATGAGACCAAAAGGTCGAAACAGCAATCTGACTCAAAATTTAAGGTCATGACACAAGGAGTAACTTACAGCAACAGCGGCGACTCGCGCCGTGCTGAACTGCGCAACTATGGCGACAAGCCCCCGTTCCGCGATTTCCGCAAGGGTGCTGCCCTTCAGGACGCGGTCGGCCTACGGCCCGTTGACCGGGCTGCGCTCGAACTGCAAACGCCAACTACCATCGGAGCCAAGTACGGCATCGGATTCGAAGTGGAGAAGGAGCGCTTCTCTCGTTCAGTGGTTCGTGAATACCCACTGCTCTGCGGCTTCGAGCGTGATGGCTCATGTGGATGGGAGGCGGTCACCAACATCCTCCCTTTGCTCCCCGCTTGCAATTGGCGCACCAAGATATACGACCTGATGCATCAGGCCGAGCGTGTCATCGACGACCAATGGTCTCGGTCTACGCTCAATTGCGGAGGGCATGTCTCGGTCTCTGTGGAGGGCATGTCGGGCGACGAATTGCTGATGCGCATGCGGCCTTTGTCGGGCATTATCCTCGCTCTATATCGCGGTCGCCTACTCACTTCAGAGCGGTATATGGCCCACAATTGGAACATGTTGCCGAGGCAGTATTCAGACAAGATGATAGGATATAGCGGGTACAACGGCGCTGCGGGCAAATACTCACTTGCCAATCCACGCCGTGAGTCTTTGGAGTACAGGCTCCCATCTCGCATCACTTCTGTGCGTAGCATGAGGCTGCGTTATGAATTGATGTACGTCTTGGTTGACGGCGCGGTCAAGGTGCAAACGGAGGCACAGGTACGGCGCCGATACACGCCCATTATTCGTGCGATGTACGATGACGTTGCGAAGGCAGACAAGGTCATCGAGTTGAGCAAGCACTTTGACAAGTTTATCATGACGGGCAAGGTCAACGCGAAGGTCTTGCCGTGGGTAGACCCGAGGCGCAATATCCCTGAGGCATGGACGCGGTGTGCCAAGCGTCTGTGGCGTGAGCATTCAGGCGAGCGGGATTGGCGCGGCAATCCTGTCCTCCCAAGGTTGTGAGGGGACAAGGGGCGAGAGTTCAAACTCTCGCTCCGCCGTCGAGCGGTGTGTGCCGCTCCTGATGAGTCCCAAAGGACGAAACGGAAATCAAACAGGTGATGGCTTACCATCAAATGATTATGCCCACAGATATTAATGGATACCAAAACAAGATAGAATTTTGGACGGAGCAATTGACATATTCAAAGGCCGGTGACGGACGATACTCTGTTGCGCGTTGCGAGGAGTCTTTGGCTCACTTCACTGACAAGCAAGAGACGCTGTTGCAGCGGCGCGTTGACGCGGCTGCGGAGAGTCTCACTGAGTCGCGCCAACGCCGCGCACGACAACTTATGGACGGCGACTTTGGATTCACGCACGGCCACCAAGAGTTGGTTTCTGTCGTCGTCACGATGATTGAGGACAAGGTTGTCAGGGACTTCCTGTCGTACTCAAAGGGCAGCCCATGCCGCACCAAAGTTCGCAGGACTATAGGCGATGCGATATGGAAGGCTGTGCGCAATGTGATTCAAACTAACCACCATGAATTGTGAACCCATGGCAAAGTATGACTGCACCCTACAATTTGAGACGGGTCAAGGCCGTCGAGGACTATGGACAATGTCTCGCACGTTCAATGGCATGAAGCACCTTGACAACTTCTGCGATTACATTTTACGCACGAAAGGTTGGCACCTTGACGAGTGTTACGTGAACAGCGGCTACCCTTTCGACCTTGGTGACACCTACTATATGGTTGAGCGCGGCGAGGTGATTGAATCTCGTTGGGATGCTGCGAGTGAGAAGGCGAATGATTTGAATCCAAATCAGATGTACTTCTACTCCAAGCGCGGCGCGACCGAGTACGCACAAAGGAATGTTAATAACTTTTAACATATATTGTTTGGAATTAGACAAACAATACACTATATTTGAACAATGGGAGGAGCGCTTCTGCTCTTCCCCAACCCACATCTCATGAACGAAGACACTAAGCAAGCACTTCAGGTGACATTAGGATTCATCCTATTCCTCACCGCATTCATACTCGCATCGCAGTTCGACTATCAAATTGCATTACTCGAAGCACGATGACTGAGCGCACCCACATCTACGTTGTAAAGTACAACGGGGTAGAGTACCAACGTCTCACTGCGCATACTACGTGGGAGGCAATCGACCGAACATGGAACGCCCATGCTACGTCACATATGACACGGCAGTTAATGACTGCCACAAAAATTTAATCATGGACACATTAGCTTTCCTCAACCTCGACAGACTGCGTGCTTTCCACGTCAAGTTCGTCAGCCCCACCACCCATCGTGGCGCCCGAGTTCGCGTCAAGGATACGTGTAACAACAAGGCCGTCTTCCTTCCGTACAACTACAAGACAGGCAACATCCTCAAGCAGGCCGCAAGCCACTTGGAGACGTGTGGAATCTTACCGCACGCCATCATGCATGATTCGATGGGCGGCTACACCATCGGCTCCAAGAATTTTTCTACCGACCTAACATAATCCCCATGAACAGGAAGCAATCACAATACCTTGCGTTCGCCGCATCGACAGGAAAGTATGGTGCTGACAGAAAAGCACAGCGCATCGAGGACATCGTCACCATCGTGTGTGTGGTGGTCATACTCTCCGTATTCGGCATCCTCCTATGGGAGATGCACTCACTCACCGAGGCCGTCCGATTGGACAGCCAATGGCCGCGTTCAATTTAAGTTTAATTTCAAATCAGAAGTGAGAGTTTGAACTCTCACCTCACCATCTTTTAATACCATGGACACAAACATTATCAAGAGTTATTACTCTTATCGTTCCGACCTTACTGACCATAGTCAGACCCCCCGTTTCTTGGCGACTGAGTTCATCAAGAGAAAAGTTCTATCTCGCAACTCTTTCACGCGCTTAGTGGGTGGTGACGGCTATCGCACCGCTGCATTCTATGACTTAAAGAAGGAGGCGTTGTCGTTGTTGCGCTCTAACTCCAAAGAGGTGCAGTCGTTTGCTCTTACGTTAACCGAAGAAGCGTTGGGCTTTCCGCCAAGCACCCCCCCCAAAAGTTGGGAGGAGAACCATACCGAGACAGCGGAGGCAATGTGCCGATACAACAGCCACATGGAGCACTTAGTTGAGCGTGCATTACATGTAGTAGACGATGCCATTGCGGATAATCGGAGAGGCTTCAAGCGCAGTGTATTTTTCAAAAATGCAGGCACAGAAGGGAGTCCCTTCAAGGCTGTCATCATCGGCTCTCCCCTACATGTTGAGTTGACTGCCGCGGCACATGACCTTGGCATTCCTGTCTCCCACCTGAATGACGTTCGTATATGTGGTGAGTCGGGGCACTACGTTGCATCCTTGGCAGATAGAAAACCCTTCGACTACGGGGATACGCTATGTGACATGCGCTCTAACATCGTAGCGGCTTATCGTTCCTCATTCAAGCACGCCGAATCCATCTTACACCAAGAGGCACGGCGCGGTGGAGACTATGAGCGGAGATGGAGGTTGTCCCGCAGTGCGCGTGTGTTCCCTGAGGAGGTGCTGAGTTCTATTGTTTCCTCCTTCGTGGTACCTGAGGTAGAACTATACCATGTCCATACCATGGAGACGTATAGCCGCACTGAGTACGTGGTACTGCGCGACAGCGAACCCAAGGAGTGCATCATTTCTCCGCGTCCCCTGCTGTGGAGTGTAGCGAAGGAATTGCAAGAGGCTTATACTCAGAGGGACAACACGCACCGAGATTGGAAGCTGCGTAAAGAACAACTTCTTCGAGTGCAGAAGGGGTTGGCGGAGGCGGAGGCGGAGGTCATTCGCACTGTCTCCCTATACACTCATGCGGGAGCGAAATTGGAGACTCTTATTGAGGAGGTAGAAAAAGAATCTCAAAAATAAATTTGGATATGTACAAGTAATGTACTATCTTTGTACCATCAGTGTACTGCTGATACGTAACGAGGGGTCGAACCCTCACTAAGACTAAGAGTCATGAATCGAAAACAATTCAAGGAAAAAATCCAAAGCGTTTGGAACCTTCGTGAAGCGAAGCGCATACTGCGCGACGCCAAGCTGAAGAAGGCAGAGTTCAAGAAAGGAACAAGAGACTACCGCATGGCAGTCTTCTGCATCAAGTGGACGGAGGTACAGATTGATACCATCGAGTGGAACCGAGACCATAATCCGTTTGCGGATTTCTTCCAACTGAAGTCGGAGGATGGAATCAGAAACCAATCGTGATGCGTGATGCCCTTATTGATGTCTTCTATGTGGAGACACCGAGAAAGCCAAGGAAGCGCCGCGTTCACTTCGCCCTCGACCGCAACGGAACTCGTCACGAGATAGCCCGTGCCGCACCGGGACAATGGGAGGTGAACGTCGGGCCGGGACACGAAGCAGAGTTCCCTACTCTTCGAGAAGCGAAGGCTTGGATTCAAACCACCAATACTTGGGACGCATCCGTTGTCACGAAGTAACTAACCCGGGGGGCTTCGGCCCCCCATTAACCCCTTGGGTGGGAGTTCAAACTCTCACCCATTTAAATCCAATCAACATGTGTGTGATTATCATTAAACAAAAGACGAACCTTATTCCGAGTGAGGTATTAGAAAACTCGGCACGCATTAACCCGCATGGGTTAGGCATAACTTTTCTTGACACCTTTGAGACCACCTATCATAAGTCCACCGACTATGAATTGCTTCTCACTGAGAGACCTTTCATTGCCCACTTCAGGTATGCCACGGTCGGCGCTGTGGGTCTATCCAATACTCACCCATTCGTATGTGGTGAGCAGAGCCATGAGTTGCTCATGCAGAACGGAACCATCAAAGGTCTTGGAACCAAGGCCAAGTGTGACAGCAAGGTGTTAGCCGAGAGTCTCGGTGACCTTCCTCGTGCGCAGTGGAAGGATGAGTTAGAGCAGCACGAATCACGATTCGTTTCCATCAATACCAAGGCGCGAACGTTTCAGATTTACAATCGAGACCTATACACTAAGCAAGATGATGTGTGGTACTCCAAGGCCAACGTCCTTCAAGACAATGTGGTCGCGGTATACGGCACCCTTAAGCGTGGTCATGGCAACCATCACAGGTACCTCAGGTCAGCACGTTTTGTTGGCGCCGGGGTAACTCAAGACAAGTACCCTCTTGTTATCTCAGGCTTGCCGTACCTGTTGTCCAATAAAGGAACGGGTCATAACGTAGAGGTCGATGTCTTCAAGGTTAGCGATAGCGACTTTGATTCTCTCGACCAACTCGAGGGCCATCCTATTTGGTACCGCAGACAAGAGACGCCCATCACCATGGATGATGGGAGCGTAGTAAATGCTTGGGTATATTTCAATGACACGGATAGCGGTGAGATAGGCAGTGAGAAATACCATCACACTTACGCGGTCAAACCTCGGCGAGTGTTTTACTCGGCGCCCATCATCCCGTTCTCCCTTGGCCCTACTGACCCTGACCTCCGTCCCTCTGTGTTATGGGACGAGGACGAAGTGGCGCAAGACCTTGCTGAAATAGAGAGTAACGACTCTCCGTTTTGTGTCGAGTGTTACAACGACCTTGTTAAGGAAGAGTTCCCGGGAGGTACGTATGCATGTACAGGGTGCGGCGGCTCGTTCACTGAGGACGAGGTATTAAAATTTAATTTCTAACCGAGAGTTTAAACTCTCACTATACATATATCATGGCAGAGCATTCAAAATTTATATGGACACCTGAAAGGGTGAAGGAGTTCACCGCAATTTATGCGGGCAACTTCAGCAACAAATCTATTCGTTACGAGCAGCTTGGATACACCGAGTTCATCGGACTCAAGTACGACGAGAAGGTGCGCAAGTACGAGCGTCTCGTTACCTCATTAGAGGGAGACGTCACCTCCAAACTCTCGACGCGATTCCCTTCTGACGGGAATAAACTCGAGCGTCCGTTCACTACTATCCGCAGATGGATAGTGGGGGACATCATGTCTCGCATCGTCCTCCCTAATATGGGATGGCGTGCGCAGTGCGATGAGGCGCTGCTTGCTAAACGTGAAATCGGAGAGGCTGTTGAGGCATTGGTCAACGACATCGACTTTCATTTTCAACCTGATGATTAAGGTTGAGTTCATTATGCCTGATGGTGGGCGGGTGCATGTTGCTTCCTTTAAGGAGGATGATATGTACCTTGCCTGTCTCGATTCTCTTGAGGCGCAAGCAGACAAAGAGAATGCCACCCTTGATGAGACCATCATTGAGGACACCGCCCCCGCACTTCGGTGGGAGGGCGTTCATAAAATTCTTCACCAAGGTTATTGGTACGCCAAGTACACTGACCTACAACACAAACCCCATGGCAATTCATATTAAAACAGACGGAACCCAAGTCTCTGATGTAGACATCAGCACGCTTGACAAACAACAGAAACTTGTTGGAGGGTACATAGAGTATGTGCCCGTTGCACAGAACATGCACAAACTTCTCATCGTTAACGAGGAGGGGAGGCTTCAGGAGGTGCCTGAACTAAATGAAATCGCATCTCTCCTTGCGGGGCAGCCCATCATTGGCGATGTAGTTCTTGTGCACATTGAGGAATTAGATGATGATTAAAACTCAGGCACAACTAAAAGCTATCCTCAAGAGCGATGGCATCATCTGCGTCACCTCCTTTTCGCAAGACTGCGATGGGGTGAAGGCGTATGGGAAGCATGAATTCGACTCACTTCGAGCGTACAACAAATCATACGAGAGCTTCTGCGATAGTGTGGAGGGGTTGTATTCTTGGGAGGTTGTCCCAAGGGAAGGGGTTGTCTTTATAGAGCAGCAGTGTGGAACTTTCGGACACGGATGGGACATAAATTAAATTAGAAATCATGAGACAATATTTTTTAAAGGCCACGCGCCAAGCCAAAAGAGACCGGGAGCATAAGGGTCGCATTCAACTTCTCCAACAACTAACCGACAACAAGACATGGGATATTAAAGATGTGATGCAGTTCGGTCAACTCCTTCGCTTGAGTTCTTTCCGTGCTGAGTACGACCTCGCTATCTATACTCTCCACCCCCGCGCCACCGACATCATGCTCTATCCTCAGATGTATTACATACAACTGCTGAAGGAGGACGATAGGTGGTACTACAAGAGTTTATCTACGGGCAAGGAGTTCTCTCACCCTGACCTCAAGCAGGTAGAGCAATTTGTTTTTCATGAAATAAAAGATTCAGAAAAAATTTCAACATAAGTTGTACAATAGTTAAACCTTTTGTATATTGTACATCAATTAAATTCAATCAGTATGTCTAAAATTAAACAGCTACTTGATAGCAATCCATCCGACGAGAAACATCTCGACGATGAGTACCGCGCAAAGGACGACGAGGCGCAGTACAAGACGGTGCGAGAGTTCAAACTCTCACCTCATGGGGTGGCCTTCTCCGACTTCATCGACTCTCTTTTAACTAACCCCACTAAACGTAAGCCTAAATGAAACAGGAGATATTTGAATCCTACATTAAGAAAGTGTGCAAGAGGTTCAGCATTAAAGAATCCTCGGAACTGTTTGCCAAAAACAAACGCAGAGACGTGGTCGATGCGCGGCACCTTCTTTATTACATGTGTTACCAAAGGCCGATGCGAATCCGTTACATCCAACAATACATGCTTGACAAAGGGTACGACATCAGTCACTCCTCCATCATTCATGGTATTAAACAGGTGACTAAACTCGTAGAGAACGACAGTGATTATAAGACGTTAATAGAAGAATTAGAATCCAATGTCCTACAGTCTTAGTGATGTATTTCAAGAGGCAATAACAGACAAGCTATCAGCTAAGGTAGACACCGATGCTTATGAGGCGAGGCTCTTATATGGAATCAAAATCGTACAGGAACCACGCACTCGGATTGTCACCATCTATAACACACACTTAGGTGGCGACCACTACAAAGAGATATGCCGTGCCGACTACCAATTATTTAAACAAAGTGGTTGGCGACATGCGGTATGCATCTTATGCTTATCTAACTGTCACGCAAAACTAGACAGGCTTCACGAGTCTATGGAGCGAGAGACAGAGAGAGAACCTCAACGTCTCAAGCACATAGAGGGAATAATAAAACAGCGAGAAAAAACTGAGGCTCGTATACGTACACTCCAAAGAAAGTTTAATCGAATAAAATCAATCAGTCATGACACAAGTCAAGAGTAAATCAGTTTTTGATACGTTATCTGCAATCAACGTATACGACTACATCGACAATCGAGGTGGCCTATCATATGTATCATGGGCGAATGCTTGGATGCTACTCAAGGAAGCATTTCCAAATGCAAGTCGCACCATCTATGAGCACGACCACACAGGGTTGAACTACTTCAGTGACGGCCGCACATGTTACGTCAAGGTAGGGGTGACAATCAACAAGCAAGAGATTGTTGACATGCTACCTGTGATGGACTACAGGAATAAATCTATCTCTGTAGATAACGTCACCTCCATGGATGTGAACAAGGCTATCCAACGTAGCACTGTCAAGTGCATTGCTATGCACGGACTCGGCATCAGCGTGTACACAGGAGAGGATATCCCTGAGCCTGCGCCGGCGCCTGTGGTGTTGGAGCATCTCACTGCAAAGCACAAGAGTTACAAGGGAGTAGTTGAGTGGCTCGTGTCTCAGCGACACGAAGAGTTCGAGGGTCTCCTTCGTAAGGTTGGAACCAAGTTTACCATAGCTGCTGCCACAGAGAAGAAACTCCGTGGTGCCTATGATGAATCTAATGAAGAGAAGCAGATATGAAAGACATCATCGAAAAGTTAAGAGACGATGCAGAATATTATGGAGGGGTAGGAAGAAACTACCTCTCCAACTCTGACATCAGTAAGCTACTCACCAATCCCAAGGAGTATGGTGTCCCTCAACCCGACAACATAAACTTTGCCAAGGGGAGATACTTCCATCAATTAATCCTTGAGCCTGAGAAGGCAGAGGGAACACTGCATGTGGATGCATCCACTCGGACAACGAAGTTCTATAAGAATTTCATAGCTGAGAATGATGTGACCTTTGCGATGCTCACCAAGGAGAAGGAGGCACTAGAGGAAAGCGTCCGAGTGATGATGAGTAAGTTTGAATTCTACGAGAAGATTAGGGCGGAGAGCAATCGATATGAGGAGCCTGCCATAGCTATGATTAAGGGTGTGATGTGGAAGGGTAAGGCAGACATCATCACCGATGACTGCATCATCGACCTCAAGACCACGAGTAATATCGGAGACTTCAAGTGGTCAGCCCGCAAGTACAACTACGATTCTCAGTGTTACATATACCAAACCCTCTTCGGTAAGCCGTTGGTATTCTATGCCATCGACAAGGGTTCCAATATGCTTGGGATGTTCACTCCCTCTGATGACTTTGTCGCAAGAGGAGAAGAGAAAGTTGAGAAAGCTATAGAGGTATACAATAAATTCTTTGCACCTAATGCCCCGCAAAATGTGGAAGATTATTTCATCACCCAAACTTTATAGGATAGTAAGTATCGTCCATTGGTTCAGGAGAGTCCTGAAGCTAGACGTAATGCAGGTAGAAGTTCCAACTGTCTGCGGGTCATCGCAAATGAAACAAAACATTATAGATGCGATGTCTATTTTTTTGGAGCGAACAATTAAAGTAAAGTAACCATGTCAAAACAAGACGACAAGGTGTTCGGAGAAGGTATCTTCTTCAAGCAGAAAGAAAACGCTCCGGACTTCGTCCTCGGTGCGGTATCAATTAAGGTGGACGAGTTCATCACATTCCTAAAGGAAAATGTCAAGAAGGGATGGGTTAATATGGATTTGAAACAATCCAAGGGAGGCAAGTTCTACTTCCAAGTGGATACGTGGGAGCCAAAGCCGAGGGTAGAGGAGGCCGCTGCACCTCCGAAGGACAAGGCGAAAGCTAAGGCGGCACCGCCCGAGGAAGACCCAAGCCTACCATTCTAATCTTTGAGTAGGGTAATACGGGAGGTGGGAGTTCAAACTCTCACCTCTTTTTTACCCATCATAAATGTCGAGTGCTCAAAACAAACTCATCACTATACTCTCTTTACCTTTACTCTCTATATTTTTTTTCCTTGTATACGAGAAAGAATAATTGACATTTTCGACACACCACTTGGTAATCAATCAGTTAACCCCCACCTAATCAGCACAAAATTGTCATGGACACGACACCTATACCACAAATCACCATCTTCAGAAACATTCGAGAGACCTCCGCCCCATTCCATAGGAGCGTTGGGTTCGTACTAGACCGCATCCGCAATGGCGCATCGAAGACTCTAGTTAAAAGGATACGCAGGCAAAAAGACAAGTCTCAGCGTAACGAATTAAAGAAAGAACTTCCCGCTGTATGCTTCAGCGGAACGTTTACAAAAAGAACTGACGGCTCTATCCAATCCCATAGTGGATTCCTTTGCCTAGACTTTGATGGGTATAGCAAACAAAAAGACTTGGTGGCAGATAAGGACAGGCTATCTAAGGATAGGTATGTGTACTCTGTATTCATCTCACCTTCAGGCGCAGGACTCAAGGCACTAATCAAAATCCCTGAAGACCCGAGCAACCACACCAACTACTTCAACTCTCTTGAGAAATACTTCGACAACCCACACTTTGACAAGACATCTAAGAACATCTCTCGTGTATGCTACGAGTCTTATGACCCGCTCCTGTATCTCAATGAGAGGTCTTCTATATGGACTAAGATTGAGGAGCCTGAGTACACTGAGGTTACACATCGTGACCCGCCAACTATTCCTATCACCGATGAGAATAAGATAGTAGACATCCTAGTCAAGTGGTGGATAAAGAAATACCCCATGCAAGAGGGGCAACGTAATCACCACGCCTATGTGTTAGCCATGGCGTTCAACGACTACGGCATCTATAAGAACCTTGCCACCAATATCCTTCGTCAGTATGCTAGTGATGACTTCAATGAGGAAGAGATTGATAGAACTATTACCTCGGCTTACAGTCGAGAAGAGAACTTCGGAACCAAGTACTATGAGGATGAGGACAGGGTGCACTCTATTCGCACTCAACTCAAACGAGGCACATCAAAAAAAGAAATCCGCTCCCAACTGAAGGAGTCCAACTTGGAGGGCGATGTAATAGAGGCTGTACTAACTAGGGTTGAGGCCGAGAATGAGGCTCAAGTTTTTTGGACTAAGTCCGACAAGGGAGTCATTAAGATTGAGCACATAGACTTCAAGAGATTCCTTGAGGACAATGGATTCTACAAGTACTGCCCTGAGGGAGGGAAGAACTATGTGTTTGTGAAGGTCACCAACAATCTCATCGACCACACCTCAGAGAAAGAGATTAAAGATTTTATCCTTGACTACTTGCTTGAGAGTGACGACTCAAGCATCTACAACTTCTTCGCCGATTCAGTGCGATACTTCCGCGAAGAGTTCCTCACGCTGCTTGCTACGATTGACATCTACTTCGTTGAGGATACCAAGGACACCTCGTACCTGTACTACTTGAACTGCTCGATACGCATAAGCAAGACGGGCGTTACCATCATCGACTACCTTGACCTCGGTGGGTATGTATGGAAAGACCACGTAATAAATAGGAACTTCACCCTATGCGAGATAGACGACTGTCATTTTGCTACGTTCATCGGCAACATCTGTAACAATGAAGAGGCGCGTACCGCCACGATGGAGTCCACCATTGGGTACATGATGCATGGGTACAAGAACCTTAGCTACTGTCCCGCTGTCATCCTCAATGACGAGGTCATCAGCGACAATCCTGAGGGCGGCACGGGGAAGGGATTGTTTATGAATGCCCTCAGCCACATGAAGAAGTTGGTGGTGATAGACGGTAAGGCGTTCGCCTTCGAACGTTCTTTCCCCTACCAACTCGTCAGTGCCGACACGCAGATTCTGTGCTTTGATGACGTTAAAAAGAACTTCGATTTTGAGAGGCTGTTCAGTGTGGTCACCGAGGGTCTTACCCTTGAGAAGAAGAACAAGGACGCCATTAAGATTCCTTTTGAGAAGTCTCCGAAGATTGGCATCACAACTAACTATGCCATCAAGGGGGCGGGCAATTCTTTTGCCCGAAGGAAGTGGGAGTTGGAACTCCACCAACACTACAACAAGTTCCACACCCCATTGATGGAGTTTGGCAAACACTTCTTCGCCGATTGGGATGACACAGATTGGTGCAAGTTCGACAACTTTATGGTCTACTGCTTACAGGGATACCTCAACACGGGGCTTGTCGAAAGCAAGTTCATTAACCTAGACATCCGTCAGCTATCAGCAGCCACTAGCCATGACTTCATTGAGTGGTGTGGATTGCTTAAGGGCACCGAGGCAAACAATTGGATTGACCCCGACACTAAAAACTACAAACAGGATATCTATCTTGACTTCATCACTGAGTACCCTGACTATGGGCCGAAGGCTAAGTTGACTATCTCGCGCACCCTCTTCTATAAATGGTTAGTACGCTTCTGCTTGTACAAGTATAAGGTTGAACCCGAGGAGGGAAGAGATAGCACAGGTCGTTGGATTAGGATTCGAACCAAGCATGATTTAGAAACCCAAACACAAATGGAGATATGAAGCCCGAAACATTTAAATGGAAAGGGAAGGATATCTACAAGAGGAAGTCCTGTTACTCAGATGAGATGATGGTTAAGGACATGTCCTTGATTGCGGGTGTGGTGAACGCCACCATCACCAAGACAACGGGAAGGGGGCGCACCTTAAAGACAACCGAAAGGTTGAAGCATCCGCTCACCGAGAAGCGGGTGATAGAGATTATAAACGATAGCCTAGAATACTACACCGAAAAGATGAGCAGCAAACTAAAGTTCCGCGACTACCAAAAAGAAATCATATCCGAGGGCAAGGCCATCCTCACATCCAAGAAGTTTTTGTACCTCGCTATGGAGGTGCGCACGGGAAAGACACTAACGAGTTTGGGGATAGCCGAGGAGTTAGGGTTTGAGAATGTCCTGTTCATCACCAAGAAGAAAGCTATGAGCAGCATCACGGATGACACGAATCTATTGTGTCCTTCGTATGTATTCTTCGTCATCAATTATGAGAGTCTGCATAAAGCGCCCGATGTAAAATGGGATTTAATAATCTGCGATGAGGCGCACAGCCTTGGGTCTTACCCTAAGCCAAGCAACAGGGCGAAGGCTGTAAAGGAGTTGATTAAAAAGAACGGCTCTTCAGTAATCCTTTTGTCAGGGACACCGACTCCCGAATCATACAGTATGATTTACCATCAGGTGTATGGTATCCCATACAATCCTTTCCGAAAGTTTAAGAACTTCTATGCCTTTGCCAAAGAGCATGTCAACATTCGGGAGATGCGCATCAACGGCCTGTTCCATAAGAACTATGACAACGCCTCGGAATCCGTGATGGATTTAATGAAGCCATACACGATTAACTACACCCAAAGAGAGGCCGGCTTCAAGGTCGAGACCACGGAGCATGTGTTGTATGTCGAGATGGCAGATGCCACGTATGCCCTATGCAATAGGTTAAAGAAAGACCTCGTAATCTCAGGCAAAGACAATGACATCTTAGCTGACACTCCTGTCAAGCTAATGCAGAAGCTACATCAGATGTATTCGGGGACGGTCAAGTTCGAGAGCGGCGACTCTATGGTCTTGGATTACACCAAGGCGGAGTTCGTTCGAGAAAGATTTAAACAAAAGAAGGTGGGTATCTTTTACAAGTTCAAGGAGGAACTCAATGCGCTCAAGAAAGTCTACGGCGACGACCTCACCACCGACCTCGTAGAGTTTGAGAATACTAGCAAGAGCATAGCTTTGCAGATTGTATCGGGGCGCGAGGGCATCTCCCTGCGGCAGGCGTCAGCCCTTGTGTATTACAACATAGACTTCTCTGCGACTAGCTATTGGCAGTCCCGAGATAGGATGACCACCAAGGATAGGTTGAAGAGTGATGTATATTGGGTGTTCTCACGGGGAGGCATTGAAGATAAAATTTACAAGGCAGTTACCAAGAAAAAAGACTACACACTCAAACATTTTAAGAGCCATAATAATGCCTAAACAAGATTATTATATCCGACCTATCAGTAAAGGCGAGGCGGGGGAAATATTACTCAAGCACCATTACTTGAAAGATATTTCTAAGGGATTTAAAAGTGGGTTTAACTATGGGCTTTGTCTTGATGGGGCGGTGATAGGGGTAATCATCTTCACAGGATTTCCTGTTCCTGAACTAGCTAAGGGGATGTTAGGGTTAAAGAGAACTCAACAGCAAGGCTTGTTTGAATTAAGCAGGCTGTGCTTAGAACCCGAGGCTCAGGGTGTAGAACATAATTTATCAGGTTGGTTTTTGTCTCGAGCAATCAAAAGACTTAGAAGGGAAACCGAGGTAAAGGTTATACTGAGTTATGCAGATGCAGATTTTCATCAAGGAATAGTGTATCGAGCCTGCAACTTTAAATATTACGGGCTTACTGCTTCCAAGAAAGACTTTTGGATAAAACAAATAGATGGAACTTATAAGAAGCATGGCAGGGGCGCAGTAAAAAATTTAGATGGAGAGTGGAGAAAGAGAAGTCAGAAGCATAGATATCTATTAATTTTTGATAAAATATTAGAGGTGAGATGGAGGGAAGTGAGCTTTAAAAAAGAGAAGGACAATGAGATTTGAAGTACAGAAAGACAGAGTCAGGGAGGCGGCGGCCATAAAATTTTGGGGAGCAGGGCACGTCGAGTATATGAAATTAGGAAAATGGGATACCGACTTTAAAATAACATCTCACACCTCTAGTAAGGTGGGGTATGCGGAAGTAAAGGGGCGTAACAGAAACATTGATGATGCGTTCCCGCTCCCTATTGCTGCACGGAAGTTGGTGAAGCTAGATGACAAGCGCAAGCAGGACAGCGAGGCGACAGTAGCGTTTGTTATTTGGGCATGCCTTGATGGAATCGTGTGGTGTGATTTAGATACCCTAAAGGGGGTTATCAGGATTGGCGGTCGTGCTCCACGGAAGGGGTCAACCAATGACATTGAAGTCATGGCCTACTACTCCGCCAATTCGTCTCCCTTCAAAACAAGAAAGTTTTAATGAGTAAATTGTGTGGTGAAGTTTGCTCTTTATTTAATCCGTTGGATAAGTCAAAACCTCGCTGTTCCCTTTTGGATGGTTGGACATATTCATCTCACATCTAATGTGTATGGAGACGTGAAGGAAATACTGATGTCATTAGGACTAAATATTGTAGTGGCTATTGGATTTATGTTGGACTATCGAATCGAAAGGAAAAATGACAGAGCAGCAGATACAAAGCAAACGAATAAAAGAACTTGAAGAGCAGGGGTACTACGTAATTAAACTTGTACAGACCAACAAGAATGGGATACCTGACCTCATAGCTATACCTCCTGATTGCGGGGTACTATTCAGTGAGGTGAAGCGGCCCAAGGGAAAGCTGTCCAAGCTACAGGAGTTTAGAATAAAGGAACTAGAAATACATGGAGTCAAGACTGAGGTATACAGAGGATGAGAGACCGTTTGATTATGACGAAACTTTTTTGATTAGCCTACGCCGGCTACACAAACAGTTGCTCATAAATATCATACGCACCCTTGAGGACAACGCGTCCTACCTACCTAAGAAAGATGGGTGGGTGCAAGATGTGGCGGGAGTAATCAAAGGAGATGACCCCTACTTTTTTAAGGTGGAGTATTTGCACCAAGAACATGAGACGCCTTTGTTCCTTGAACTCGAAGAGATTTGTACGGACGAGTACCTCGACTATATGCTTGAAGACAAAATTTTAATTGACCTAGAAGATGATACCTACACAATACATTGACGCCTTAAAGGAGGTGGTCAATGCCACCTTTGACCTTGACATTATGGTTAGGACGCGGCAGCGAGAATACGTTGATGCCCGTATGACCTTTGCATATATCCTCATACATGAGGGAGCCACCCTGCAGTCGGTGGCACGATACCTCGGTATGAACCACGCCTCTATACATTACTATAAGTCTAAGTTCCCATGGATTGTTAAGCACGACTCCATGCTTAAGGAGAAGTATGACCACATCATGAAGATTCATGAGCCTAGACCTGAGACCCCCGCCATTTACTTCTTCACTAAACACGAGTTGATTCAAGAGGTGTTGACCCTGAGGGAGGAAGTAAATGCCTTGACTTGCGAAAAGGATAGACGGTTGGCAACCCAACGAAAGGAAAGGAATCTTGCCCCCTTGTATAAGTTGGTGAAGGAAAGAACTCGTTCGGGTCGAGAGGCGTACACTAAGCAGCACCTCGTTAAATTTTTTAATGGATTAAGTTAACCCATGGGCCGTCCGTTATCAGTGCTAGACTCTCATCGAGTGGCCTACATCAATGACTTGATGGCTCGGGTGAACGCCCACACGGACGGTCTCTATGAGCAGTTAATGGACGAGGAGTTTTCATACGCAAGTCAAACAGCACAAGACCTTATTGTCCTACTCGAGGATGCGATTAGTTCGTTAGACGAGAGTTCAAACTCTCGTTAGTTACTCTCCGTAACGCTGCATGTTGCGCTCTTTCTCCCGCTTCTCCTTCTCTAGTTTCTTGCGCCTCATATACTCAGGGTTACTTTCTCGCATCTCCTTTATCCTTTCCTTTCTATCTAACTCCTGCTGATATGCAGGTGTATAAGGTTTGTAATCCTTCTTCGCTGTAGCCTCTCGATATGACTCAGAGTACCCAAGGATGTCGTATACGTTTCTTATATCTGCCTCGTCCATATCTGTTACGGTTTCCCATAGCGCAATGAATGGGTCTGCCTGTGCTCCCACTCCTATCTCAAGTGCAGTCCAAGCCGCACCCACCATCAACTTGTCATCCTCTCCATAACGCTGCATCTTCCTTACAAGGGAGACAAAAGGATTCACGCCCATGTCAGTTGGCTTCCGCTTCCCTGTTAATTCATTCTCTGCCATCTTCACTACAGTCCCCAAGAAAGGAAATTGATAGCCGAGGTTCACGCCTATCATAGCCCTTTTTACTTGCGCTAACACCTCTTCTTTCTCTTCATCATCTCCACGCAGTAGCATTCCAAGGTTGGACATCGCAACGAATGCTGCGTTTGCCATGCCAAGATTTAATGCCAACCTTCTCACGTCTTTTGTCCTTGGTTGCTTCTTGTGTTTGAGACTCCTCCATATATTAGTCAAGGATTGCATCACATTGTTGATGTACAATATGGGAGTAGAGCCGAACATGGTGAATGCCCTAATAAGAAAGTTACTGTTCTGTTGGAGGATAGATTTCTCTGTCGCTCTTCTACTCTGCTGTGTTTGGTTAAACTCATTGAATGCTGTCCAAGCCTTCTCTTCGCTCATACCATTTTTAATATTGCGACGATAGTTTGCCATGTACCCCATCACACCTGTAAGGTCACCAAGAACAGTTGGCGCTGCACCCGACTTTTTAAAACCTCGATACAATCTTCCCCTCCAATTGGTGCTGTCATCAAGAGAGGTACGTGTAGGTGAGCCGGACTCAAGACCTGTCAAGTCTCCCTGTATTCCTTGTTGCACACGATACTTATATGTGGGGGAGTTCTTCATCGCCAACTTATGGTACTTCCTAGGTTGAGCGATAACCGCTCCGTAATCCATGAGGAAGGGGATGAGGTCTATAAGCACATTCTGTTTCCCGCTCTTACGATATGAGTAATTCTCAAAGGCATTGATAAAGGATGTGGCCTGCTTACCTATCTGAACTATCCTAAACGCAAGAGCAAATGAAGTGAACTGAGTTTGAAGGAAGTTAAAGAACTGTCCTGATTGGTTCAACGCATTCTTAGCAGAGTCAGGGTTGATAGAATTATTAACCGACTGCTTTACCATGCCCTTCGTAGCATACTGAGTTAACACTGCATCTATAGCAGCCGTATTAAAGACGGTGTTTAACTTCTTCGTCCCATCAGCATAGGCTTTATACCTCTCCATAGTTTTGATGTGAGACTCAAGGGCTGTCGTGAACGTAGCCCCCTTGAGGTCGATATCGCTCTTCAAATCCTGCCTGTTCCTTAAAGCGGGGGCACTCTCGGCATTAAAGATTCCATTAAAATCTCCCTCAAATAACTGCTTCGGATTTACATCCGACTGCGTGGTCATAGTAGGGAAATAGTTTTCAATGTACGATAGGTTGACATCGTTTACTGCTCGGTACACATCGTTTACCTGTTCATAGTATTCATTGCTGAGATACTGAACCACCTTATCTGCGAAGTCAGTTGCGTCTTTACCTAGCGCCTCAGCTATAACCTGCATGTTAGCACTATCAAATCCCATAGCCTCTAACTTCCTACGTTGGATAGGGTTCTTTGACAAAGCGTATATCCTTAGTAGTTGGTCTTTACTAAACTGCTCCTCCCTTACGTGTCCGGTTTTGGTAGAACGGATTCCTTTAATCGTTACTAACTTAGTGTCGAGTAGTGATTCTTTGACAGCATCAAACCCTAGGTCTGTTAGAATATCCTGTTGTTTAAAGTACCCCTTCAGGGCATTGTTATCCATTAAGTTTAAACGGGTAAACACCTCCTCATACAGGGTATCATTTATGGCATTCATAAATGTTCCAAGGTGCTTAAGGCTATCCACCATTGACTTTAAAAGTTGTATCGGAGTACGCATTCCAAAGGTCTCGATATATAACTTCGCCGCCTTAGCTTGTCCCCTTACCCTTGCTGACAATCCTTTACCCTTACCTTCCTGCCAATACTTACGCACCGCATCTATCTGTGCACGTAATTCATTATGGTCTTTTAGACTTCCGTCTTCGTTAAACATCTCGGGGTTAGACCTACGTAAAGAGTCTGTAACCTTTTGTTTAATCGCATCATTTTCTAGTGCCCGCTTTTTTCTTGTCTCAGATAACTCTTGACGAGACCTTTGCGCTGCAACCTTATAGTCTTTTGCTAAAGCCTGCACCTCCTCTAGTTCCATTGAAGGAATGTTCTTTACTAAATCTAAAGCCACAGCTAGGTTAACTAGCCGCTCTTGTTTTGAAGTAAGAATGTCTCCCGTCACACTCTTAGCTAGAGCCTCTACTGCTTCATCCGTCTCTAGCTGTTGGGCGAGTTGGAAGAATTCATCCATAGCTTCCTCCTGCTTGGAGTCAGTAGCCAAAGCAAGAATAAGAGCCTTCTTAAATTGCTCGGCGAACGACTGACCTTGAACACTTAATGACCCCGCTCTATCTTTCTTGGTATCAGTGGCCGCCTTCTTAGCGCCGCGCCTTACATCTGACAATAAAGTCTTGAGCACCTGCTTACGCATCTTAGCCCGATGCTTCTCTACTACCTGTAATACTTTCTCTACCTCTACACGATAGTTATCTTCGTTTACGCGCTCAACAGCCCGTACCATTTTATTAATGTCAGCCTGACTATAGGTCTTAGACTTAGGCAAAGACTTACGAATCAACTGACGTAGCTGCCTCTTGATAGCCTGCACTTCTCTTACCGCACGCTTACGCTGCGTAAGGGTATTTCGGATGGCGCTAATTTGTTTTGACACCTCACGGTTAGCTGTGATACCAAGCGTCCTATCCATCGCTATAACGAGTTCCATTTGAACCGCCTCGGTTTGCTTTTCGAAAGTAGGATTAGCACGCAGAATCTCCATCGCCTTCGCCCGCACCTCAGCCACAGACTTTTGTGTAGTAACCGTCTCAGCCTGTACCCCACGACGCGGGTATCTGCGTAGTAACGCAGCGTCTGAAATTTCTACTAACGTGGGATGGTTCTCCCTTAATTCTCCAAGCCTCTCTCTACGTTCTTGGGCCGTCATCCGTGCCCCTGTACGCCGAGTAGTGGGCGCCGCAAATGCTGCCAACTCTGCTTGCACCTGTTGGAAGAGAGCAATCCCCACCTGCATCCCGCCCTCAACGTTTCCGAATTCAAAAGGAACGACGGCATCGCTAAACATCTCGACCTTAACGGCCATAGCTTTCCTGATGTTAGCCACACTCTGACCTCTTGCCCTGAGCACCTGACGAATCGATGCCTCAGAAAATCCTTCCGCCCTACCTCGTGATATGATGTCTGACATAGAGTCTGACATACTAAAGGCAGCCTCAGGGTTCTTTAGTTTCTTGGCCTGAACTTCCGTTAGCTTCAAGGGCTTGCCACTCATGATGTCGGCAAGTGCTGTGCCTAAGAACTCATCAAGCGTAAGGTTTTGAATCTCCTCTACGCTCAGGTCTTTAGACATCTTAAATGTATCCTTGATGTATGTCCATGCTGCGGTAAGCCACGCTTGGAACTGCTGCTTAAGAGACGCATCTATAATGGTCTCGCCTTTATTGCCAATCAGGATAGCCATCGTTTCATTGACCGCGCTCCTCTTGGCCTCCTCTTCTGTCAGCCCTTCCTTTTTGAATCTCTTTAATTGGTTCTTGTACTCTGCAGTTTGAGACACCAATGCCGCGCCCTTAGCGTAAATCTCACGGCCTTTCTTGGTGGTCTGTAGGTAGTCAGTCCATACGTGCCCGAACTCGTGCACAGCGGTGTTGTATAGGGCTGATTCGCTACTGTGCACATCAGGGTTCAGATAGACATCGCCGTCCTTAGTTACACCATATACAATCTCATCTCCCTTTAAGTATTCTCTCACCCCTTCCGAGGCCATAACATTATCGAAGGTCTCGGTATCTACAGATAGGGTAACACTAGGGAAGGAGCGGTTTAAAAAATCAAGGACGGCCCCCCGTTGGTCTATGCCCGCTATAGCCCCCACGAACTCGGTGTTCGCCATGCCCGCTTGAACGGGGATTACTTGGGTAAGCCTCAGCCTCTCGCTCCTCTTCTGTCCACCTGCTTCTTCAGCCGCAATTCCAAGTAAGACATTATTTTGTACGGCGGGGAATTTTTCTATAACTGACTCCGGCTGCTCTAGTATGCCAATGGTTTTTCCTCGTGGGCCAAACTCGTAGTTGGGGTGATTAGTAGTTAACACCGCAGGGTTTAACACATCGACACCCTGAATCATAAAGACAGAACGTTGAGGCACGCCCTCCAACTGCGGCTCTGTAATCAAGTCTGTTACTACCCCTTGATTGAGTTTCGCCTTCTCTGCAGCAGTGGGATTCTCTCCAAGTAAAATTTTAGAAACCAACTTGGACGCAGTCCCCGGCTTCTTCTTCGCCTTGCCCACCTCATTGGGCTTTCCGGTCATAATTAAATCAGTGATAACATTAACTGAAGTAATACCCTTTAATCTTTTAAGGGCGGCGGAAGTAAGAATGTCATCTATAGTAGTGGGGTTGATGTAGTCAATCATCTGAAGCACATCCTGTGCCTCATCTATCCACTTCTGATACTGCTTCACAGTCGTTGCCCCCACTCCTTTCTTGATGGAGTCTTTCTTCTTTTTTATGCCCTCCTTTACAGCCTTCTTAAACCCGGTCATCGCCCTCTTTCTCTTCGCTACAGGGAAAGAGGATATGTTATCCGCAAGCACTCGTACCACAGCCTCATTGCTTAGGATAGATTGTTGGCCCATCTTAACAATAGCCATAGGAACAAGCCCCTTGTACTGAGGGTTCTCCTTCCACCATCGGGTAAAGATTTCCTTGTTGTCGTTATAGACCTTAGTGGCGCTATCAATCTGACCCTGTGCTTTCTTCTTTGTCACACTAGCCCATGCCATACCTTGATGGCCCTCCACTCCCGTGAATCCCATGCCTCCCTTAAGGTTGTCAATGGTATTCCCTGTTGATGGGTTTACCACATCTCCCGTTCTAAGTTGGTCGGAGATATTAAATATCATCGGCACTCCATCTACCACCTTCCACTCAACAGTGGGTAGCGGATGGTCGAGGCGAGAGTTTAACTCTTCAACATTTATTTTGGTCGGCTTGGCTTGGGTTTCGCGGGCCTCCCTAACCCTATTAAGTTCATCTCTTTTTTCGGAGTAACTCTTCTTCTGCTGCGCAGTCAGTTTCTGAGTTCCCTTCTCATTCATCCCCGACTTCAATAAGGCATCGAGGCGCTGCACTTCCACATCTTGAGCGGCCATAGCATACGCCCCTGTCTCATTCATTGTCTCAAGGACAGCAAATGTTTCTGTGTCAGTCTCGTCTTGAGATACCCCGAGAGACTCGCCCTTCATCCGGAACTCGGGTGCGTCGTCGTCTGTCGCCTCCCTTGTCTCCGTCTCATCCGCTTCGACAACAGGAGAGTTTGAACTCTCGTCGGCGGCGAGGGACGCCTCTAGGTCAGCCGCCTCTAGAGCAATGGCGTCTTGCTCTGCTACCGCAGCCTGTAGTTCTGCAATCTCAAACGCATTAACGTCTGCCATCTCCTGATGAAACTTAGTCAGCTTCCTCCCCTCGTTCAATCGTTGGGCTACCCCTGCGAGTAGAGCGTTCTTACGGGCAGCCGAAAGCGTTCCTTCTCGAAAGGCTTTAATATCCCCACGAGTTCCTTTGTCTACAACCTCTACGACCGTCTCTTCTTCAACCTCCTCCGCAGCTTGGTCGTCGGGTGCAACCTCTTCGGTAGTTTCTGTGGTGACGTCTCCTTCTCCCACTGCTCCGCCATCTCGGGCTTGTTCTTGTACATCCACCTCCGCTGTGCTTGACTCTTGAACGGCATCTTGTTTTAGTTTTAATAAATCGTTTCTTACTTCTTCTCTTTCTTCAGGCGTGACTCTCCCCTCTGTAAACCTACTCCCTTCCTTTTTACGCAGTTTTATTTCCGCCGAAACCTCAGCGTCTGTTACCTCTAAAGAAGTATCCTCTGTAGTTTCGGGTGCAAATTCTTTTAGTTTCTCATCGAGAAGGATAGAGGTCTCCTCATCATTGGTGATTTCACTATCCTTTAAAATTTTATTGGCACGTCGAGGAGAAAGGTTCTCGATGTATCTCAAGAACTCTGCCCTAGAATACATTGTGTTTCCAATACGATACCTTGGCACCGTTGACCGCTTACCTACCCCGTCGAATGTGTCGATGTTGTCTAGGTTAGTGGGGGCTTCGGATAATTTATTAGTCCTTGCTATCTCTGCTAACTCAGTATTAATATCGCCAATCTCTTGGCTGAATATCTCTCGCAAATTTTTGTTGGCCTTAAGCCCTTCCCTAACATTTAAAAGTTCCATCACCCGCGTGCGCACTTTTGAACCTACCCCAAGGCGAGAGGGGGCTGTAACGCCAAGGAGTTCATTAGCCTCTCTGCGTAACCCTACGTTCTCTAAGATTCTCTGCTCTTGCGCTTGGCTCACCTTTCCGAGTTTGCGCATATTCTTTGCCCACGTTTGAATCTGTGAATCACTAGCCCGCTCCTTCGCCATTAGCTTGGTGTCCATCAACGACTCAGCTATCCTTTGATTGTAGTTGCCGCGAGTGGCGCGATAAATATTTACAGCAGCATTGGGCGTTTGATTTCCTACTGCCCCTCCAAACTCCGCCATGATTTCCTTTATGGAGATTTCATCGCCTACATTTAATTGAGCAAGAAATTCTCCTGTAGCCTCAGCGGGGGCGTCAAGCAATATTCTTTCTGCCGCGAACGCTGCAATCTTTCGGCCTCTACTTGCGACTGCGACAGGGGCAAATACCCTACCCGCAAGACCGCCCATAAAGATATCCATCGCAGCAATGGGAATGCCACGCTTTAGGCCACGCTCCTTTCCCCGCTCCCATACTCTTTCGTCTTTGAAAGCCCGCGCCGCTTCTTGAGGGTCGTTCATATTGTACCCAAACTCCCGACCTGCATCGAGCACCCCATTGGTATACTCCAATACAAGGTTGGTGGCAGCAAATCCTGTGCGCAATCCCCACATCCCTCCTGTCAGTGCTCCTGCACCTATGGTATAGGGGTTTGCGCCTAGTGCTCCAATTCCCGCGCCCGTTCCCGCCCCTACGCCTACAAATGAGGGTATGATTTTAAGCCCATAAGGAAGTATCTGCGACAACGAAGAGGCAGCCCATGTAAGCATTACCTCAGCAGGGTCGCGGGCCAATGCCCCCCGCGTCTCACGGTTCCACCCATCCTCGGCTGCATTAAATCTAGACATAGCCCTAGACTGTCTGCCGTCTACGGAATTCATATTGTCCGTCATTCTTTTGGCAGCCCTTTCATGGCCCGACTCGTCGTCGTCATAGATGCCCATAGCTAAGTACAGCAACTGCTGTGCTGCCGTTCCATTCTTGTATCCATCAGAGGTGGCTGTCCACCATCCCTCAAGGTTATTGGTAAACTCTTGTGATACTTCTTTATTCGCCTTAGCGTCGAAGTAGGTAAGGGCGGTTTCGTATTTCAGTGCCGCCGCATTTTTATTAGCCTCAAGAGTATTTGCCACCTCTATCATGCCATTAAGCTGTCGGCGTTCGGACTCATTTTTTGGCTCGTAGGTATTGAGTTGGTCTAGCGTAATACCAAAATCCGTTAAGACCTTATTCTTTAGCCCCTGCTCAATAGTCTTAGCCTGATAGTTTTCATTGGCGGCTTCTTGGGCTAATGCTTGATGGCGCTTCTCAAGGTGTAAATCCAAATCCTCCTGCGCTATACGATAGTCATCGCCATTAACTGTCTTCCACAACTCTGCCGCTGTATCATCAAGAGATTCTGCAATCTCCTCAGCATCTGCCCTAAGGCTCCCATCTTCTCGGAAGTACTTGGCATACGCCTTCTGCTCACTAGGGGTGAGGTCATCGAACTGACCCGCTCCTCCCCATGTCGCTGTTTTTGCTATCTCAATCTCCTCGTCAAGAAAAATGCGGGCATTACGAGCATCCATATAGTTGTCGTATGCATTTCTATCGGAGATGTAATCGCGCCCGTGTTCATTGTAAAGCTGTTGTGCCTCAACATCCACTGAGTTCGTCGTCTTCCAAGACCCCTCAGCAAAAGCCTCCGCCTCCTCTTGAGAGTCGAATGTAAATACCTCTCCGCGACGTTCGGCTTCTGCGATAGCCTCGTCCATATCTAGTTCTATCCAATCCTCTGCACGAGGAGAGGCAGCCTGTACAGTGCTCCTAGGGAATAGAGTGGGCGCCACTTTGTGTACTCCGTCCTGTTCATAGGACATGAACTTAACCGTAGATACGGTGCCATCATCATTCCACCTTTCATTAGTACCGCGCATCTGTTGGGCACGCATGGCGCGGCTTATCTCGTCCTCATTTTCGTTAGCAAGAGAGGGGTTGTAATGGGAGCGTAGGAAAGTCTGTAACTCCGCTGACTCCGCTACATCGCTCGCGTTCCTGAAGTTATCTAAAGAGATGTCTATGGAGTGCAATCCGTCTGTAGTACGGACATTCATCCAACTTCCCATCCCCTCTTCAAACGTGAATCCACGCCCTCTAAATATTTCTCTAAGTTTCTCTACTGCCTCTCCCCCGCGCACAGGGAGACCAATAAGGTCGGCATTTACCTGCTCTAATTTAGCATTCACCTCAGGCGTAGATATAGCCATCTCGTGCGCCGCTATCCGTGCTGCCTCTAGTTCTCCCTCAAGAGCCTCATCCCTTATCTGAAGGGACTTATCCATCTCGGCTTGGTTTACCTCCTGCAGTTCCCGTGAGGCTTGGTCTTGATATCGAGCAGGTTCCACCAAGTCTCCACCCGAAGTGGCCGCACCATCAAATCGGGTGCTTGCGGGTTCCATAACCTCAGCCTCCACTCCCACATCAACAGTCTCCTCAGGTACTTCGAATAAATCCAAAGAACCATCTCCCGAAATAGATTCCGTAGGCTCTTCTTTTTTTTTTAAGGATATATGAGGGAAAAACTGTTCGGAAAACTCTTGAGCCGTTTTAGTATACTGCCCACTCTTACTAAGGGAGTCATACAATAGCCCCACCTTCTCTTCAGTACCAAATTGCGCTTGGAACTCCTCAAAAGATTTCGTGTAGTCTCCGCTTTCAAACAGACTATTGTATAATAATTCAGACTTGCCTTCCATGTTCTATTATTCTCATAAGTTATTTAATGAACCCGGTGGCTTCGTTCCGACTACTTCAGCCTCCGCCTCTGTCAGTGGTCGGCCCCGTGGCCCTAATCCACCATTCCATTGAAGCCCCAAGAACCCCTCAGACATCTTAGCGTTATTGTACTGACTAAACTCATCAATGCCTAGTTCCTTAAAGTCGTTAGGAGTAAGGAGTTCACTGCTATTTCTAATGTGGTTTAAGATAAGGCGATTGATGGCCTCAAAGTCATCCGCATCATTGCCGTCAGGTATAAGAATAGGCATACTCATGACACCGGGAATAAATATCTCAGTTACGCTGTTGTCATTCATGTTACCTCCAACAATGTAATCATCTATTTCGTCCTCATGAATAGCCCTTACTTCCGCATTGGTGATACCAATCTTAGAAAAGAATTCCGTCTCTGCGTTGGCCTGCTTCTTATAGTCAGTGCCCACGCCTTCAAATGCAGTTGCGTGAACGCTCGAAGGGGTAGCAGAAAAGTCGTCAGCCGCATCAAGTTTCTCATCAAACGTGGGGATGATAGGCGCGACAGGTGTGCGCGACTCTCCTGCTGCACCGACGAAACCTGTCTTGACTCGACCGTCTTCACGGATACCTGAACTTTCCAAGGCTTTTTCAACGTCGATTGCATTAGGAACGAGAGTGGTGATTACACTCTTAACGAAATCCTCAACGCTGTCGCCCTTAACAAATGGCTCCATGACAACGATGGTTCCATCCTCCTCCTTACGCTCTATCAATACGTTATCAGGATTGTCAGGGTCAATGTATACCCTGCTAACCGAATCGTCGAGTCCTTGAACAAACCCAAGGGCCGCATTAAGTTCAGTTTGGTCTCCGTAATAAATATCAGCGATGTTGGTTACGGCCTGTTCAGTTCTCTTGAGTTCTTGGGCTGCCTCTCTACGGTCTTTTTCATCGTTGAATTCTGTCTGAGGAGTGTCAATAAGATTAAGTTTAGACAGGACGCTAACTTTTAAAGCCTCATGAGCGGCCTTTAGTTGGCCCTCGTTATGACTCTTAACTGCCTTTACCTCCGCGTCTGTCAAACATCCATCGACCTGATTGGTAGAACACCGAGCATTTTCTAGTACCGCATCCATATCTACACCAAACGCAGGCATAGGGATACCACTGTCAGGCTGCATGGGATTTACAATGGACAGAATCATATCAGGATTAGCTGCCGCCACCTTTGGGTCGTCAGTAAAACGATAGGGGTTCCCTGTGTCAGGGTTAACCCCCAAGGTATTGGTAAGGAGAGAACTTACGTTAGTGGGAATCTCTAATTGAGACCCTATAAAATTATCAAGCGCACCTGTAAAGTTCGGGCCTTTCCGCGCATCATCACGAGTCTTCACGCCCTCGCTCATCCGTACCTCGATGATTTGTCCGAGTTGGGCTACCATGCCGGCGGTAGATTTATCCACATTGTAGATGTCGTACTTGCTCACCACTCTATTCCGCAATTGGTTTACGGGAATGTAGCTGCCGATATCTTTTTTTACGTTGCCATTTTCATCAAGAGTTCCAAGGTTAACTCTTCCATCTGTAGGGTTAATCCATAGCTTATGGTCAGAATAATTTCCAAACCCCTGTACGGTTCCCAATACAAACTCTTCATAGAGTTGATTTGTCGGAAGCCCTGTCTCAGGGTTAATTTCACCGCGCTCTAATGACTCTTTGTAGTGCTTGTTGTATTCTTCAGCTACCGAGAATGCCTCCGTTGTTCCTTGGGTTAGATTGGCGCGGATATTCGTGTAGTCTCTAAGATTCATTTGTCCGGACTTAAGAAGCCCTTCCACCATGAGAGAATAATCTTGAGTGTCACCTGCAAAGTTTGTGGTGAAATCATTGAATCCCTGATGCTCCCCCATAGGAGGATTAGAGAGGCGGTCAAACTCTTCACGAGCCTGCTTGTCGATGGCGTCTTTTTTCTCTTGCCTGATTCGTGACTCTTCAGCCACCATATCAGTCATATCCTTCCCTACCTCAGCCCAATTGATTCGGTTCTCAGCATTCCGCTCTGCATATTTATAATAAGTTGCCATGGCCTATCTTATTGTTGAGAACGATATGTCTTGTAGTTCTCCATGTACTGAGGGTTAAACAATATCTGCTGCTTTTGAGCATCAGTAAGCCCTCTATTAAACTGCCTGAACTCGCGGTTGCTCATGCCGCCTACACTTGAAAAATCCATATTACTAAAGCCTTCGCCCGCTGCGTCACCCATCCCCACTTTTACATTACCGAAAGTTCCAAATTGCTCAGGAGTAAACTCCATCCCCGCGATAGCTTGTTTCTGTGCTCCCATGTCTTGTCGGTAAAGCGGAGCCATCGCCAAGCCCTGCTGTGCCATGCTGCCAACGCCCGCTACCACATCTTGTTTAGCCATTGCCGCTTCGTCTTCATATCGGGCCGCTGCCTCTTGCGCTCCGGCCACCTCCTCAAGGTCTATCTGAGTATTGACATCCCTTAAGCGGCTGTCCTCAGTAATCTCCAACTGCTTGAGACGTTCCAACTCTTTACCGTAAGCCACACGCTGCCCCTCCAACATTGTGTTCTGAGCGGTTTGAATGCGCCCCACATTGGCTGCTCCTCGCTGTGTTTCACGGGACGCCTGCACCGCGTCAGCACCCTGTTGTAGGGAAGCCTCAATAGCCATGGTATAGGGGTCTTTGCTAATGCTCATACCCTCTTGATAGTTTACGTCAAGGCGGCGGCGGGCATCCTCCATAGCTTTGGAGGCATCCATCTCAGCCCGAGCCTGTTTTTTTTGGGCTTTGTTTTTTTGATGATAAGAGATACCCGTGGTGGTAGCTGTAATACCAAGGCTGATTGCACCTAATAATCCTGACATAGCAATAGTTTATTTAAGATTATGTGTTCGGGCAGTTCCCGATAGTCGGTGGTATAGACCTCCTTCTCAGCCTCCTCAATAGTGGGAGCATCTGTTTTATACACACATACCCATGTGCAGTCTTCGTGCATATAGGCTACTCGTTGAGTGCCTATCTCAGTCATGACTTTCATAGGGGCTTTAATACGTTTTACTTCTCCTGTATCAAGGAGGATAGACATCTCACCTGACATAAAGAAAGAGGGATGGTTTTGTTTATGAATAAAACTCACCACTAAAGAACCCTTAGGCATAAGAACTTCTCGCGTGTAGAGTCCGTCAATTAAATCGTGCTGCAGAGGGAAGGTCTCCTCCATCTCGGGAGTATGGTGCGCCACCGCCCCATCAATTGCCAACAACTGTTCGGAAAAAACATTAATCTCTTCCCAAATCAATCCCCTTTTTTCGTGTACCTGACTGAGCAAATCTTCAGGGGAAGCCCTGAGTATCTGCTTAAAATCATTTATAGGCGCTACGGGGGAATTCATGCATTCAAAGATACGGTGTTTCAAGGATAAGATTTCATGACCTCAGACTTGACGGCAAACAACTCTACCGCCTCTGTGTCTTCATTGGTGAGGGTGAACAATCCATAGTGCCCGAGGATACCGTGTGACTCCGCCACAAGGTTCTTGGTTACCATA
>TARA_R110002074_G_scaffold323894_1_pt1 | contig 35893 bp, 32 predicted proteins | sample TARA_R110002074 | Tara Oceans TARA_R110002074 (sample SAMEA4397215) | marine metagenome | biome: Polar Biome; feature: [MIX] marine epipelagic wind mixed layer (ENVO:01000061); material: water (ENVO:00002006), including particulate matter (ENVO:01000060) such as... | depth 10-100 m | reverse complement strand
CTCGTTAATTTTAACCGGTGCAGGTGCAGAAGCTCTATCAGCTGCAATTGTTTCTTGATTCGACTGCTCAGCAGTCGCTGCTTTCATATGATTAGAACTTGCTCCATTTTTTACATAGTTCAAAATATCATCTTTTGTAACCCTACCATCCTTACCAGTACCTTGTATAGTTTCTAGCGCATCAAATGAAATACCTTCTTGTTTAGCAATATTCTTAACCAAAGGCGAATAGAAGCGGTCTGAATTTCCTATAACCAAATCTGCAGAAGAAGTATCTAACTTAGCTTTTATAACAGCCTCTTCAGCTGCAGAAACCATTACTTCTTGAACAGGTGCTTCAACTTCATTTTCATTAGTCGAATTTGAGACTACACTTACATCACCATCAATCTCAATAATCGCTACAGTTTGACCAACTTTTACAATATCATCAACATTAAAGCATTTCTCTATCAAAACACCATCTACCTCACTTGGCACTTCACTATCAACTTTATCTGTAGCAATTTCAAAAATGGCTTCATCCATCTCAATAGTATCCCCTACCTCTTTCAACCAAGATGTTAATGTTGCTTCTGCAACACTCTCACCCATACGTGGTAGTTTCAATTCAAATTTTGACATATCGATAATTTATAGCTTGTTTTGTATATATTTTTTGCAAAAATAATAAAATTAATACCTTTTAGCTGATATTATAATGAAATTACATGAACTAATCTTGTCTTAGCGAACCTTCAAAAGGAACTCTATTCACTATACTTCTCCCTAAGGTAATCTCATCCGCATATTCTAATTCATCACCTACTGCGATACCTCTTGCAATAGTTGAAGTCTTCACCTCTAAACCTTCAATTTGCCTAAAAATATAGAAGTTAGTGGTATCGCCTTCCATAGTAGAACTCAACGCAAAAATCAATTCTTTTATTTCGCCTTTTTTCACTTTCTCAACGAGTAATCCAATTTTTAAGTTTTGTGGACCAATGCCTTCCATAGGAGAGATTTTACCCCCAAGCACATGATACTTTCCTCTAAATTGGCCTGTATTTTCAATCGCCATCACATCTCTAATATCTTCTACGACACAAACCAAAGTATCATCTCTTTTAGGGTTTGCGCAAATCTCACACATACTGGTATCTGATATGTTATGACAATTCTGACAGAACTGAATTTTACTTCTCAAATTAACTAATGATAAAGATAGATTTTCTGTGCGCTGTTCTGGTTGTTTTAGTAAGTGTAACACTAAGCGTAATGCTGTTCGCTTACCAATACCTGGTAATTGCGACACTTCATACACTGCATTTTCTAATAATTTCGACGAAAAATCCATAGGCTTTATTGGGTATAAATTTACGATTAAAGTTGAAAAATATACCGTACCACTTGTACAAAATTATTATTCACCTATTGAAGCATTATATTCCAAATAGACAAATATCCTATGCCAACAACGCATTAAACTAGCTGGTAATTCCTATTTAACTTCTTTAAGCATTTTATTAATCTAATAACCAGCTTCAGATACCGTTAAAAGCAAAGCTAATTTAATAGCCTCGGCACCATTCTCGTTTAACCACCATTCATTTAATGAATGCGCACCACCACCAACACCACCTCTACCGATAGTTATTGCCGGAATTCCTAATGAGATTGGAATATTACTATTGGTAGACCCTCTTGTAAGACTTGGTGTAGAACCAAATAATGTTGTGGCACTGATAGCTCTTTGCACTAAAGGCGTGTCAATCGATAATTCACCTGAAGGCCTATCTCCAATTTTAATTAGTTCTAGAGAAATCTTATCATCTATACCTGAACTATTGTACTCTTCTATAGCAGTTTGCATTGATGCTTTGAATATTCCATCAATTTCAATCAACCTATTTTTATCGACCGACCTCATATCTACTTCCATCCAAGATTCGAAGGGAATGGAGTTTACAGAAGTACCACCGCCCATTCTTCCAATATTAAAACTTGTTTTAGGCCCTTCATCAGTATACTTTTTAGCATTGACAGAAAACTCCTTTATAGCATAGCCCAAAGCGTGATGCGGATTCGCTAAACCAAATGCACCCCAAGAATGGCCGCCTTTACCAGTAAATAAAGCCTTATACCTAACAGACCCCAAACCTGCATTATTAACCCTACCTATAGCGCCGCCGTCAATGGATATCCATGAATCTATTTTGGGAGCACCATCTCTGAAAAGATGCTTAACCCCTCTTAAATCACCTAACCCTTCTTCACCTACTGTTGCAACGAACCAAATATCTGCTTTGGTCTCAATTTTAGAATTTTTCATTGCTTTGAAAATAGTTAGCAGCATCGCTAAACCTCTTGTATCATCTCCTATTCCTGGTGCAAATAACGTATCGCCTCTTTGCTGCACAGTTACATTTGTGCCTTCTGGAAAAACAGTATCTAAATGAGCATCTAATACTATTATCTTTCCGCCTTGTGTTCCTTTTTTTAACGCAACTACATTACCAACTTCGTCTATTGAGACATTGTTAACACCTGCATCTACAAACATTCTCTTTAATGCCTTAGCTCTTTTCTCTTCTAAAAAAGGAGGAGCCGCAATCTCAGTTAATTCAATTAAGTTTTTATTTGTTTCTTCTTCAATGGAGTCTATATAATAAAAAGCACTTTTTATACTTTTATCTTTTGTTAGTTTCGTCAGTTCCTTGTCAATTTTCTTATCGGTTTTTAAAACATCTTGACCAGACAAATTAATAGTCATACCAAAAATGAAAACCAACATTATTACAATCACTTTATTAGAAAAATTATTCAATCGATTCATTATTTTGGCTTTTAGGATTTTGTACCATGAAAAGGTATCAATAAAAAATTCTACTAGAAAAATTCGAATACATTATTAACTACAAATTCAAGAATTTACAATTTAAGCTCAACCTTTTCAGCTAATCACAATACGTCCTTTAACTTTTTGTAATTTGCCCACAAAATTATAACTAATGAACGCCTCTCATATACTATTTTTGATTTCTGGCTATTTCGCTTTGCTTTTGATTATTTCATATTTCACTGGTAAAAACGATTCTAATGAAGATTTTTTTAAGGCTGGAAAACAATCTCCTTGGTATTTAGTCGCCTTTGGTATGGTTGGCGCATCTCTTTCTGGTGTAACATTTATTTCAGTACCTGGCTGGGTCGATGCTTCCCAGTTTAGTTATATGCAAGTGGTTTTCGGTTACTTTCTTGGTTATATGGTTACAGCATTTGTACTACTTCCTATCTATTACAAACAGAATGTTACATCTATTTACGAATATCTAGATGACAGATTTGGTTTTGTTAGTTATAAAGTAGGTGCCATATCCTTTTTTATATCAAGAGTTTTAGGCGCTGCATTTCGTTTATTTTTAGTAGCTATTGTACTGCAACAATTTGTTTTTGATGCTTGGAATGTTCCGTTCGAAATAACCGTTACTCTTTCCATATTACTAATTTGGGTGTATACCTTTAGAGGTGGTATAAAAACAATCGTTTGGACAGATACGCTACAAACATTATTCATGCTAGTATCTGTAGGTCTATCCATATACTTTATATTGGATAAAATGGATTGGACGTTTATCGATTTTTTAAATTCCCCAGAATTAAGACACTACAGTAAAATTATATTCGTAGATGATTTTATGTCAAAAAACCATTTAGTAAAATCATTTTTAGGTGGTATGTTCATTACCATATGCATGACTGGTCTTGACCAAGATATGATGCAAAAAAACTTGACCTGTAAAAATTTAGGAGAGGCCCAGAAAAACATGGTCAGTTTTAGTATTGTACTTGTATTGGTCACATTTGTTTTTATGTTGCTTGGTGCCCTTTTATTCATTTATGCTGACGCACATAATATAGCCTTACCCCTTATGGATGGCTCGCCTAAATCTGATTTACTTTTTCCTGAAATAGCATTAAATAGTGGTTTAGGAATAATAGTAGCGGCAACTTTTATGTTAGGTTTAATAGCAGCAGCATATAGTAGTGCTGATAGTGCACTTACTTCACTAACAACTTCATTTTGTGTAGATTTTCTTAATACTGAGAAAAAACCTCAAAAAGAAGCGAAGAAAATAAGGAGAATTACACATATCGGAATGAGTGTATTACTCATTATGGTTGTGATATCTTTCAAATATATTTTAGATAGAAATGTAATAGATGGTTTACTAACCGTTGCATCTTATACTTATGGCCCATTATTAGGTCTATTCTCTTTTGGTATTTTCACAAAGCATAAGGTAAAAGATAATTATGTTTGGATAGTAGCATTAATATGCGTTTCAATAATTCTTATTCTAGCTAAACTACCTACTGAATATTTGGGAGGATATGTATTTGGTTATGAACTTCTACCCCTAAATGGACTACTTACCTTTATAGGGCTTTGGCTTATTCGTAAACAACCTGCTAAACTTAGTATTAACGATATTCCTTAGAATTTTGAATTTAATATTGACCAGTCGATAATAGCACTAAAGTACAGGCTACATTGACCTCTATACCGTTCTTTTCTAACAATTTATAAAATGTAGGGTTTTCGGTACCTGGATTAAAAATCACCCTACTTGGAGCTAAGGAAATTATCTCATTAAAGTATTCTTCTTGTCTTTTTGGATTTAGATATAGGGTAATTGTATGAATATCATTAATTTTGTCGAAATTATTACTGATGTTGACTCCAGAAACCTCACCTTCCCTCAAACCGTAGGCTAAAGTTTCTACTCCTGAATTCACTAGTCTTCTTATTGCTAAATTGCTATAACGATTTGGATTTAAGGAAGCTCCTAAAACAAGAGTCTTTTTCATAATATATAAAAATGTTAAAATTATATAGAAATGTAACTACTTACGCAATTTTTCGTCTATAAGTAAAGTTAGTTATTATCTGAGTATTAAATTTTTTGTTGGTAACGCTATATGTTTATAGTTAATGGTTAGTGTTTAGTATAGCCTATCAGCATTATGAAGCCCGGCTTCCAATTTATTTTGGAATGTCCGGGTTTCTATTTTTTATGACGTTTGTAAGAGCAAAAATCTACACTAACTAAAATAAGTTACACCCCGGTAGTAACAATAGATAAAAAAATTCGTCTATTATATTGTATAGGTATATTTAATATTGAAAAATGGTTGGTTTTTTCTTGTTAGATAAAACTATATAGAACCCATGGCAAAACCATGGGTTCTTTATTTACCATCGTATGATAACACTACCCCATGTAAAGCCACTACCAAATGCGGCTAAAACGACAAGGTCACCATCTTTAACTTTTCCTTCTTCCCATGCTTCTGTAAGTGCAATAGGAATAGATGCCGCAGTAGTATTACCGTATTTCATAATATTGTTGAATACTTGATCATCGGAAAGTTGAAATTTCTTTTGAATAAACTGTGATATTCTAAGATTTGCTTGATGTGGCACCAATAAATCTATATCTGTAGATTTTAATTTGTTTTTTTCTAAACCTTCTATGATTACCTCACTAAAACGCACAACCGCATTTTTAAACACGAACTGACCGTTCATATAAGGAAAGTAAGATTCATCATTAGGATCATTGTCTGCTATAATATCATTTACCCATCTTTTACCCATACCTGGGGCAATCAATGAAAGTTCTTCAGCATGTTGCCCTTCAGAATGTAAGTGGGTAGAAAGAATTCCTTTAGAGTTATCTTCTTCTCTACTTAAAACTGCAGCACCAGCACCGTCACCAAAAATTACGGATACACCTCTACCTCTAGTAGTCATGTCTAAACCATGAGAATGTAGTTCAGAACCAATAACGAGTACATTTTTATACATACCTGTCTTAATATATTGGTCGGCAATAGAAATTGCATATACAAAACCTGAACATTGATTACGAACATCTAAAGCCCCAACAGTTTTTATACCTAAATCTCGTTGCACCAAAACACCCGGCCCAGGAAAATAATAATCGGGACTTAGTGTGGCAAAAACTATAAAATCAATATCATCTTTATCGATACCAGCTCTTTCAATTGCGATTTTTGCAGCCTTTACACCCATGGTAGTTGTAGTATCACCATCACCACTTATAACATGCCTTCTTTCTTTAATACCGGTTCGTTCTTGAATCCAGGCATCATTGGTATCCATCACTTTTGACAAATCATCATTTGTCACTACGTTATCAGGAACATAATGACCTAAGCCAATTATTTTTGAGTTATACATAGTAATATTTTTATCCTGAAGGAATTCAGGCAGAATTAGTGTTGCAATATAAACAACAATTAATAATCAACCTTAAAAATATAACAAACACTAGTAATTTGAAAAATGGCGAAAACAATTAATCCAGGTATTTCTTATAATTGTTAACTTTAATATTCGCCTTTAAGTCATGAAGTAAATTATACAAGCCGAAAAAAGTGCGATTCATATAAAGAAAATGCTTTGAACCTCTGTTACCATTCATCTTTCTTATCTGTTTATCTGATGCAAAATGCTCACCTAGGTCTGCTATTTTACTCCAAAAAACTTCATCACCAAAATCAAATCTCTCATTATGAAACGGGGAAGTGAACAAACTCAGCAACTGATAAAAAAGTGATTTAAAAAAGAGCACGTCCTCTGGCGAATCGATAGCCATCAGAATTTCTAGTTCATATAATTTATTGGTAAAAATCTTATCATCGGAAATACTATTAGGCTTTGCCAGTTCAAAATATGGTATGTAAAATGAATCAGGAACCTCCTTAATACAGCCAAAATCGATGGCAATCAATTCATTATCACCATTTACTAAAAAATTACCTGGATGTGGGTCTGCATGTACTTTTCGTAAACCGTGAATCTGAAACATATAAAAATCCCATAAAGCTTGCCCCAACTTATCCCCTATTTCTTGCGAAAAATCTGTTTTGGTAAATTCACTTAAATGCTTACCGGTCATCCAGTCCATGGTAATAATTCGTTCACTAGACAATTCAGTGTAGTACTGCGGAAATTTTATATTTGGTATCACCTTACAAGCCTTTGTTATTTCTTTACTCTGAGCAACTTCTAACAAATAATCAGTTTCCTCAATAAGTTTATTCTCTACTTCTTGAAAATACTTTTCAGAATCTTTACCTCTTAAATTGAACATACGGGTAGCCAAAGGTTTTACTATGGCCAAATCACTACTAATACTTTGCGCAATACCTGGGTATTGAATTTTTACCGCTAATGGCTTACCATCTTTAGTTGCCTTATGCACTTGCCCTATACTTGCCGCATTTATAGAATCCTTTTCGAAAGTATCGAAAACTTCTTCTGGATATTTATCTAAATATTTTTTGAACGTTTTACGAACCAAAGGAGCTGACAATGGAGGAACAGAAAACTGAGATAAAGAAAATTTTTCTACATACGCATTTGGCAACAGATTCTTTTCCATACTCAACATTTGCGCTACTTTTAAGGCACTACCCTTAAGAGATTTTAATCCGTCATAAATATCTGTGGCGTTATCCTCATTCAGTTCATCTTTTGTAGTATCTGAATTTATAATTTTCTTACCTAGATATTTGGCATAATTACCACTTATTTTGGCTCCTGTCTTAACTAACTTACTAGCTCTTTCAATCTTTCCTGTTGGTATTCTATCAAGTGTTTTCAAATTGTAGTTTTGTTAGATTAGGCAAACTTTTCCTTGTAAAGAAATTTTCCGAAATCGAGAATATTCTCTAATGGCGTATTATCGAAAACATCGAATATAGTATTGACAGATTTTTCAATAGCTACATCAGTTTTTTCGAAACCTGCAGAATCATCTGATTTCCAAAAATTCAATAAAAACATAAATTGCAACCAAGCACCCTCAGAGAATAACTGAGGATTATGCTTTGTAATTTTTGTGTTTTTATTCTCATTACCCGCTATTATTAGACCAGTTGCAAACTCTTTTATATTCTTTCGCAGACCTTTAAGTTGCTCCATATTCTTTAGGGTATTATTAGATTGTTCCATAGCGAATAATACATAACTCCTATTTAAGGTTAATACCTCAAAAAAAGTGTAAAAGAAAGTCAACATTTTATCGCGATTAGAAAAGTCTTGAAATTCATTATTGTTCAACATAACACTAGAAGCATTCTCAAAAAAGGAAGTCCATATCCCTTTTTGCAATGTGCTTATTGAGCCAAAATGTAAATAAAAATCAGATTCTAGTATGCTGTTTACTTTACAAAACTTATAAACTGTCTTTGGTACTTCTTCATGTTCTAAAACATAGCCCATAAACATTGTAACAATAGATTCTCTCGATATTTTTTTTGCTTTTGCAGACATATTAAATAGTTTTTAAAAAAGGTGTGATGCAGATTTCATAGTTAGAAGTTTGTATGAAACATTAGCTTTTGTTTAGTAAAAACGTGCTATTAAAAAATAGCACGTTTTAAACAACCTAACCAATAAATAATCAACTTGTGATTATGTGTAAAATTCTTTTTCATAGCACTTTTTCATAATCACACTACAAATATACATTATGTTTAACTTTTTATTACAATAGGTAAACAAAATTATTTGTTAAACTTTATAAGGGCTTATTACTGTCAGTTTGTCACAATCTTCTATTGTGGTATTTTTTTTGACTTCACAGTACCAACAATTATATATAACAATAGTCACTAGAATGGTGACATAAACAATATAACATATGGCAACAGGTAAAATTAATGTGTCTGTAGACAACATTTTTCCACTTATTAAAAAGTTCTTATACAGCGATCACGAAATTTTTCTTCGAGAATTAATTTCAAATGCTACCGATGCAACTTTAAAAATGAAGCATTTAACAACTATAGGTGAAGCAAAAGTTGATTACGGCAATCCTATTATTGAAGTTAAAGCGGATAAAAAAGGTAAAAAACTTCATATTATTGACCAAGGTTTAGGTATGACCGAAGAAGAGGTTAAAAAATATATTAATGAAGTTGCTTTTTCTGGAGCAGAAGAGTTCTTGAACAAATATGAAGATTCTGCCAAAGATTCAGGTATTATTGGCCATTTCGGTTTAGGTTTTTATTCTGCTTTTATGGTTGCAAATAAAGTAGAAATTATAACTAAAAGTTATAAAGATGAACCCGCAGTTCATTGGTCATGTGATGGTTCTCCTGAGTTTGAAATGGAAGAGGCTCAAAAAGATACTCGTGGTACAGAAATTATTCTGCATATTGCTGACGATTCTACTGAGTTCTTAGAAGATGGCAAAATAAAAAGCTTACTCAGTAAGTATAACAAGTTTATGCCAATTCCGATTAAATTCGGAATGAAAACGGAAACGTTACCGAAACCAGAAGGTGCCAAAAAAGAGGACCCTGCACCAACAGTAGAGGTTGATAATATTATTAACAACCCTAATCCAGCATGGACTAAACAACCTGCAGATTTAAAACCAGAAGATTATAAAAGTTTTTACAGAGAGCTTTACCCAATGCAGTTCGAGGAGCCTTTGTTCAATATTCACTTGAATGTAGATTACCCTTTCAATCTTACAGGTATACTTTACTTTCCAAAACTTTCAAATGATTTAAACCAACAAAAAGATAGAATTCAGCTTTATCAGAATCAGGTTTTTGTAACGGATAATGTTGAAGGAATTGTTCCTGAATTTTTGACCATGTTACGTGGTGTTATCGATTCTCCCGACATTCCTTTAAATGTATCACGTTCTTACTTACAGGCAGATGGTGCCGTTAAGAAAATTTCTTCTTACATCACTAGAAAAGTAGCCGATAAATTAAATTCTTTATTCAAAAACAATAGAGAAGAATTTGAAGCAAAATGGAACGATATTAAAATCGTTATTGAGTACGGAATGCTTTCTGAAGACAAGTTTTTTGAAAAAGCAGATAAGTTCGCACTTTACCCAACGGTAGATGGTTCTTATTTCACTTTTGAAGAATTACAAGAAAAAATTAAAGAAGCACAAACTGATAAAGACGGTAAAACGGTTATTCTTTATGCTTCTGACAAAGAAGCTCAACATAGTTATATCGAAACGGCTAAGGCCAAAGGATATGAAGTGTTGTTATTAGACTCTCCTATTATTGGTCACTTAATGCAAAAATTAGAAAGTTCTAAAGAAAATATTTCTTTTGCACGTGTAGATGCTGACCATATTGATAAACTGATTCAGAAAGAGGAGACTCAAATTTCTAAATTATCTGATGAGGAAAAGGAAACTTTAAAAACTGAATTGGAAAAAGTAATTGGAGAAAAAAGCAGCTATACCGTTCAATTAGAAGCTATGGATAGTGCTGCATCACCATTTACTATAACAGAGCCTGAGTTTATGCGTCGTATGAAAGAGATGCAACAGACTGGTGGCGGTGGCGGTATGTTCGGCATGGGTGCTATGCCAGAAATGTACAACCTTATTGTTAATACTAATAATGAGTTAGTCGGCGAAATATTGAATACAAAAACCGCTAAGAAAAAAGAGCGCTTAATTAATCAATCACTTGACTTAGCCAAACTATCAAAAGGTTTACTTAAGGGTAAAGATTTGACCGAGTTTATAAAGCGGAGTTACGAGATGGTTAAATAAGCATATCCTTCAGCATTAAAAAAGCCACTACACAAAATGTAGTGGCTTTTTTGTTCTCTAAAAACTCGCGTGCTTACCAAAAAATTGGCTCAGTACCCAAATACTTTTCGGCAATTGGCTGGTAGTAATCCAGCACCTCATCTAAATCATATATTTTTTGACTTTTAGTATATAAATCGTATTTATTAAAATCTTTAATTAACTTTAAATAACCCGCATCTTTATCACTTAAAAGTTCTTTATAACTGCCACCAGAATGCCAAGGATAAAAAGAGTGATATCTAATCATCACCATAGCCTCTTCTGGCAACGTATTTGTTTTATGATTGTTTAACACCTGATACAAATATTCATCATGACCCCAGGCTAAATCTACATTATCTATACCACAGCCTTTTTCATATATGCCAGTTGGTGTATTATATTGTTCATTCTGCATGTCTTTGTTAAGACTATTGAATTCAGGAAATACACAACTGTCTGGTAATGCACAGCCTACTATAAACACATCACCTACCATACCCCACTGTTCTGCCTGGCTCGTACCATCTTCATCACTACCTTTTAAGAACATTACTTTTCCCAAATCATGAATTAAACCTGTCAATTGCATCCAATCGGGTCTACCATCTGCGCGAATAGCTTCAGCACTTTGTATTAAATGTTGAAGGTTAGGTAAATTAATATCTGGATCACTAACATCAATAAGACTGTTTAAATGGCGCATGGCCTCCCAAAGACCCATTGGCTTATCAAACTTTAAATATTTATTATGCATATGATGTACATAATCTAAAGTTTGATTTTTTCTCATCTTACGATAATGTTCCTTTACTGCAACAGAAACATCTGGTGCAGTATAGTCTCTGAAAACTTTTTCTTCCATGAGTTAGAGATTAATTGTTAGTTAAATTTACACATTCCCTAGAATAATATATAATACCACAGTAAACAATACTAAGAACAAGCTAAATGGCTTAGCATATTTCCAAGGTTTCAAATCTAATTTTCCGGAATCCTTCATCTCAAACCTTTCTTCTTTTGAGAAAAAGTACGAAGCTATGTGCATTACTATAATATTCAGAATAAATTCTAATCCCCAAATATGAACAAAATGAAGATTTACTTTAAATCCGAAATTTACTATTACATAAAAAAGCAATCCAAATAATAACCCGATTTTAGCTCCGGTTGCGGTAACCTTAGGAAATAAGAATCCTGCTATAATTACGCTCGCAATTGGAATAAAGAATATACCATTCAATTCTTGTAAAAGTTGATATAACCCTGCTGGGGCATTAGCAACAAATGGTGCTATTGAAATCGCAAAAACAGCAAGAATAGCTGATGTCAGTTTCCCTATTCTCACCAATTTAAGTTCGCTACTATTTTTATTTATATATCGTTTGAATATGCCCAGACTAAAAACAGTTGCTGCACTATTTAGAGCGCTATTAAATGTACTTAAAATAGCACCCATCATTACTGCAACAAAGAAACCCGTTAACCAAAGTGGCATAACTTTCTTCACCAATAATGGATAAATACTATCTTGATTTTCGTAATGGGTTTCTCCAAAATAATAAAATGCAATTAGCCCTGGTAATACAATAATAAGTGGTACTAAAATCTTTAAAAGCCCTGTAAACAGCAATCCCTTTTGTGCTTCCTTCAAATTCACCGCACCCAAAACTCGTTGTATAATTGATTGATGCATGGTCCAAAAATAAATCTGATTGACCATCAATCCTGTAAAAAGTACCTCGAATGGTAAAATTGCCGTTCGGGCTCCCTCACCAACACTGGTTTCATTACTAATGACGTTAAACTTTTCTGGACTATTATTAAATACCAATTCAAATCCACTAAATAGATTACCATCACCTATACTTAACAAAGCCAAAATCGGCACCAATAAACCCGCAACCAAAAGTCCGAATCCATTTATGGTATCGGTATACGCAACCATTTTTAGTCCTCCAAATATGGCATATATCGCACCTAAAACTCCAACAATTAAAATGGTGATAAATATGCCCTGTTCTTGGCTAACTTCTAATAAACTGGAAATTTCAAAAATCGCTTCAATATTTAAGGCACCTGTATAAAGAACTATAGGCAATAGTGTAGCAACAAAAGATATAATTAATAATAAGGCTACAAGTGTTCGGGTTAATCCATCGAAACGTTTTTCTAAGTACTCAGGTATTGTAGTCAATCCCATTTTCAAGTACTTAGGTGCAAAATATAAAGCACCTATTACTAACGCTAATGCAGAGGTTACTTCCCAAGCTATAATTATAGCTCCGTTTTTATACGCAGAACCATTCATACCCACTAAATGTTCTGTCGAAATATTGGTTAATAATAGAGATCCTGCAATAACAATACCTGTTAATGACCTACCTCCTAAAAAATAACCATCTTGAGTGTTAAGTTTATCTTTACGCAGTTTCCAAGTTGCATAAAAGGCAACGAAGCCTGTAAAAAGTATAAATGTTAAAAATGCCATCTCCGTAAATATAGAAAAAGGATGAATACAGATTATTAAATCATAATGCTAAAACAACTTTCAATTGATTTGAAAATATTCAACCCATTCTTTTTTAGAGCTAAAAGATTGATTAATCATATTACCATAAATATTAGTGCTTTTTTTATCTTCACCATATGAAGGTGATTTCAACTAACATAGGAGACCCAGTAACATTTGAATGGAATGGTGCAAAAGAGCAAACTGGTATTTTCAAATATCCCACTTCAACAGGTTTATTCTTGCGGCAAAATGATGTTAAAGAAGACACCATTATAGACCGTGTTCACCATGGTGGCACTAACAAAGCTTGCTATCTTTTTTCTGCTGATTATTACAGCTATTGGAAAGGTTTATACCCAGACTTGAAATGGGACTGGGGTATGTTTGGAGAAAACTTGACCGTTGAAGGCCTTGATGAGTTCAAAGTTCGTGTGGGCGATATTTATAAAATCGGAGGTGCTTTAGTTCAAGTTTCTCAACCACGAGAACCATGTTATAAGTTGGGCATACGCTTCGGAACTCAAAATATACTTAAAGAATTTGTCGCTCATAATCATCCGGGCACTTATGTTAAAATACTTAAGGAAGGCACTGTTAATACAGGAGACACCTTAGTTTTAATTGAGAGGTCTTCAAATTCTCTTACGGTTCAGCAGTTTTATGAATTGATGTTTTTAAAAGAGAAACCACAAGAACTTTTGTCCCTATTTATGGCCAATGAGTCTGTACCCCAATATAAAAAAGACAGATTCAAGAAATACCTATCTTAAATATATAAACAAACATTTTAATGAAAAAAGTACTAATTGTATTCGTATTAATCTTTGGGTTAAAAACTGAAGCTCAAATAAACAACAGTAAAGAAATAACCATAAACCCGACCATGCACAATGTTGGTTTCATTACATTACTAGCACATTATTACGAAGACGGATTAAAGTTGAATCCATTAAACGCCACTTTTCAAGGAGATTACAGGTACAATGACACCTTACCCAATTTTCTTTCTGCAGACTATAAAAAAGAACTGAAAAACTATTACACAAGCTATTTGGAGAAATCGAAGAAATTTGAAAAAGTAAAGCTTTCAGAAAGTGAACAAATGTCCAATGCCATTTTAAAATGGGAATGTGAAATAAACCTAGAAGGTTTAGCATTTGAAAACTACACTCCAATCGACCAAATGTGGTCTATGAATTTAATGATTGGCCAATTAGCTGGCGGTAGTAGCGCACAACCTTTTCAAACTATAGAGGATTACGATAACTGGCTAAAACGCTTAGAAGATTATCTGGTTTGGTTAAAATCAGCAAAGACGCAAATGGAAGCGGGCATAAAGGCAAAAAATGTATTGCCAAAATCTTTAATTAAAAAGGTATTACCTCAGCTAGCAAGTGTTGCCAATGCCAAATTGGAATCAAATTTATTCTACTCGCCTATTCATAATTTTCCTAATGAATTTACTGAGACCGAGCGTGCAAGATTAACTTCAGATTACACATCTCTTATTACCAATAAAATTGTACCAACTTATAAAGAGCTTCATGCTTTTATGGCTAATGAATATATGAATGCTGGTCGTGAATCTAGCGGAATACAAGACATACCTAATGGTGATGCCTATTATGCTTATCAAATAAAATTATATACCACAACGACCTTAACCGCATCAGAGATTCATGAAATTGGATTAAAAGAAGTTGCCAGAATCAGTTTTGAAATGGAAAAAGTTAAGAAGGAAGTTGGTTTCACCGGTAATCTAAATGAGTTCTTCAGCGAAGTTCGCACTAAAAAAGAATTGATGCCTTTTACCGACCCCCAACAAGTCATTGATAATTTCAATGACATTCATGAAAAAATGACCCCCAAAATAAATGCTTTATTCAGTAAGCAGCCTAAAACTCCTTTTGAAGTTAGGAGAACAGAAGCTTTTAGAGAAGCTTCGGCAAGTGCCGAATACAACCCTGGCTCTTTAGATGGCACCAGACCCGGTATTTTTTATGTTCCTATCCCAGATGTATCGTCATACAACATCTATACTGACGAAGATTTATTCTTACATGAAGCCATTCCTGGCCATCATTTTCAAATTTCACTTACTCAAGAAAACAATGACTTACCAGAGTTTAGAAAAACATTATGGTATAGTGCCTATGGTGAAGGCTGGGCATTATATACGGAGTCGTTAGGTAAAGAACTAGGTCTATTTCAAGACCCATATCAATATTTTGGAATGTTAGGAGCAGAAATGCATAGGGCAGTTCGTTTGGTTGTAGATACTGGCTTACATTCTAAAGGTTGGTCAAGGGAAAAAGCCATACAATATTCATTAGATAACGAGGCAGAATCTGAGGCAGCTATAACCGCAGAAATTGAACGCTATATGGCAAACCCTGGTCAGGCATTATCATATAAAATAGGACAATTAAAAATTATGGATCTTCGGGCTAAAGCAGAAGCTAGATTTGGTAAAGATTTCGATATAAAACTATTTCATGAAAAGGTTCTTGAAGCTGGTTGTGTGCCACTAGCCATTTTAGAAGATAAAATAATGAATTGGATTACTCCAAACACCAAATTTTAAATAATTAAAATTTCAATTATGCTATATCCTTGGCACCTATATCTCATGGGTGCATTATATGTTTTTGCAGGCTCAATGCATTTTATGAAGCCAAAAATGTACCTAAGAATTATGCCTAGGTATCTTCCTTTTCACAAACCATTAGTTCTACTAAGTGGATTGGCAGAAATAATTCTAGGTATTAGTCTCTTTTTTGAGTCTACCAATGAAATTTCCCTTTATGGAATCATCGCCATGCTTGCCATTTTCTTATTAGTTCATTTTTATATGTTGTCAAGCAAGAAAGCTGGTGCAGGTTTTCCTAGATGGATACTTTTATTAAGGTTGCCCTTACAGTTTGCACTTATGTACTGGGCCTTTTTCTATTTAAAAGTTTAAACAATAAAAAAAGGGACGCTCCCGTCCCCTTTTAATGAAATCAACTTAAATCAACTTAATTAACAACAAAATCTTCAGTATACGTTTTGCCTCCAGACTTAACTGTTACCGTATATGTACCTGGGAAAGCATCTGCGAAATTGAAAGCTTTTTCAATAATCATTTCGTCAGTTACTTCTTGTGTAAATACTGTTCTACTTTCAGCATCAAATATTTTTATAGACAACTTTGCTTTATCCAAGTTTAAGTAGTTCAAAAATATCATATTGCTAGTCTTTCTAAAGAATGGCTTAATGTCTTCTGCTCTATCAACGATGTTTACTGTATTGTTTTTTAAAACAATTGTGTATGAATAGTTTTTAAAGTTATCATCAGCTGAAAGGTAATAGATACCATCATTTAAATCTTTTAGATTTAATTTTTTACTAAATTGACCTTCAGACATATTTTCAGAATATATAACATTCAAGTCTGCATCCATTAACTTTACCTGTACGCCTTTAGAAGAAGCATCCATAGTTAAAACCACACTTTTGGCTTTACCTGCTGATAATAAGTTCAATTTAGGCTCTCTTGCCATGCCTGCTACTGTAGCGAACATAAAGGCAACTACTGTTGTGAATTTTACTAGGTTTTTCATAATAAATTATTTTAAGGGTTAATGATAATTTATACTGCAAACATACAGTCGATATCTAGCCCCCACTACATCAAATTTTTCCAATACATGTGCTATTTTAACCTCTTCACCTAACCTTAACACTACATTAGTTAAGATTACACACATATGAGTTAAATTTGCAGAGATCTACCTAAAATGGGTTATTTAATTTTATACTAGTAAACATAAAATTGCATGGTTAAACAGAAACCTACTTTCGAAGCCATTGAGCCAGATTTTGGTCATTCATTTACATACCAAAAATTTGATGAGCATAAATTGAATAAAAACAATCTATGGCATTACCATCCAGAATTAGAATTGGTGTATGTTAATGGTGGCTCTGGTAAGCGACAGATTGGTAGTCATATTTCTTATTATACTAATGGAGACCTTATTCTTATAGGTAGTAATCTACCCCATTGCGGTTTTACAGATGCCCTTACTGGTAACACAAGTGAAACGGTGGTGCAGATGAAACTAGATTTCTTAGGACAAGATTTCTTTAATCTTCCAGAGATGAAGAAAATTGAAAGCTTATTTAATAGGGCTAGTGGCGGTATTGCCTTTTCTGGTAAGACAAAAAGAAAAATAGGTGATAAAATGGAGGTTTTGGAATATCAGACCGATTTTCAAAGACTACTTTCTATACTTAATATATTGAATGAATTAGGAAATTCAGAAGATATGCGATTATTGAATGCGGAAGGTTTTTCATTTACTACGGATGTTAAGGATAATGACCGTATTAATATCGTATTCAATCATGTTAAGAATAATTTTAAAGAAGAACTTACTCTCGAAGAAATATCTTCTATGGTAAGTATGACAATACCATCGTTCTGTAGATACTTCAAAAAAATAACGAATAAAACATTTATACAATTCGTTAATGAATATCGCTTAGTTCACGCATCTAAATTACTTGCAGAGAAACCTATGAGTATTACAGAAGTATGTTTCGAATGCGGATTCAATAATTTCTCCCATTTCAACAAATCATTTAAGGCATTTACAGGCCAAAATCCGTCAGAATATAGAAATGAATTAAAAGCGGTTTTGGTGTAATGTAAATTCTCTAAAGGATATAATGCACTTGTTGTATACTCAATTCATTATAGAACTAATCAATCTACTTAACAGAATTATTAAATATTACTTAAAATTAAACCTTCAATTCTGTCAAATAATTATCGCTTAGTATCTTTACAACGCTATGATTAAAGAATTTACAGAAAGAGAATTAGATCGTATTATTGAAATGGCTTGGGAAGATCGTACCCCTTTTGAAGCAATTACATTTCAATTCGGTATCACTGAACAGGAAACCATTGAGGTGATGCGCAAAGAAATGAAACTTAGTAGTTTTAGAATGTGGCGCAAAAGAGTTCAAGGTCGTGCTACTAAACATGCCAAATTAAGAACCGATGAAACTAACCGTTTTAAGTGTTCAAGACAACGGAGTATCAGCGGAAATAAAATATCAAAAAGATAAGTTGTATCGAAGACTTATTTAAAAGTTTCATTTAAAACTGTTGCTAACCGTATTCCACCTTTTTGTAGTTGGTCGGCTACTGTATTCCACCAATCATAACTATATCTATACCCTAATTTTTCACCAGGTTCTACAGAGCTGTATACCTTTTCAGCTAATTGGTGAGATTCTTCTACCCAATCTAACAAAGTACCTTTTTGTAAATAATTAATTTGTTGCTTACTCATTTTCGGATATTCAAATGCCATTTCTGTAAAACTCATACCATTATCAGAAATCATATTAGAATCCCATACCCTATGCAAGTTAGTGCCATCGCCGAACCATTGTAATTGAATGTCATTACCACCCTTGTCCTCTGCCCTACCCACATGCATTGGTTGATGTAGATCCCCGATTAGATGAACTAAAAATTTTAGGTAGAACGCTTTATCTTCTTTTGTACTGGTTTCATCTTTAATAATTTCGATACACGTATTTATACCTTGTACCAAATCGCCATATTTGTTTGGTTCTATTTCAGTATAGGTTTTACCGAAAGGAATATTAACATAATGCCAAGAACTAAATTTACTGTACGCACGGTCTGCCTTTATTTCATCACCAAAATTAGCTACAGCAGCCAAACTTTTACCATCTAACAAATCAGCAATTGCACGTTTAGCTTTTTTACTCAAATGTTGCTCGGCAACTTCACCAACAACCCTATGCCCTGTTTTAGACCAAATTATATCATTTGCAAAAGTTAGGTTCGATACAAATATCAACAAGACTAAAATATTCTTCATGCTTAAAATTTTGCCCAAAAATAGGATTTCAAATTTTAAGGTATTGTTAAAACTTCGGTAAGGTTAAATTTATATTAGAACTTGCAAGCATGAAGAAAAAGAGAACCAAAATATCAAATCGAAAACTTCCTATTCTTAAAGTCCTTGGTATAGGAATTCTAGGACTGATTACTCTATTTCTACTTTTTGCAGCAAGTGTCAATTTGGGCCTTTGGGGAAAAATTCCATCTAAAAAAGAATTATCCAATTTTCAATATCAAATAGCATCAGAGGTATTTACTGCTGACAGTGTTCTTATTGGCAAATATTACCTGTATGACCGACAACCTGTTGCCTTCGAAGAATTTCCTAAACATTTGGAACAGGCACTGATATCCATTGAAGACGAACGTTTTTATGACCACTCGGGTATCGATTTTAAAAGTTTAATTCGTGTGGCATTCAAAACAATACTCCTTAATGATGATTCTTCAGGCGGAGGTAGTACCATAACCCAACAGCTTGCCAAAAATTTATATCCTAGAAAAGAACGGAACAAAACCAATATAGTAGTCGATAAGATAAAAGAAATGATTATCGCTAAAAGGCTAGAGAATATTTTCAGTAAAGAAGAAATATTAACCAATTACCTCAACACAGTATCTTTCGGCGATAATACCTTTGGCATTGAAAGTGCAGCGTTAAAATTTTACAATTCGCGTACTAAAGATATTTCTGCTGCACAAGCTGCTACACTTGTGGGTATGCTAAAAGCTACCTATGGCTACAACCCAAGATTGTTTCCTGAAAGAAGCCTTAGCAGACGTAATTTAGTTTTACGCGCTATGTATAGCAACAACTATATTTCAGAAGAACAAGTAAATCAATATACCCAAGAAGAACTAGAACTTGACTATAGAGAGTTTGATTACAACGCAGGTATAGCTCCTTATTTTAGAGAAGAAGTTCGTAAAGAAATGTTACGATGGATAGCCGATCAAAATAAGAACGGTACCGATTATAACATTTATACATCTGGCCTCAAAATCTATACTTCCCTAAATTTTAGAATGCAAAAATTAGCTGAAGAGGTTATGGTTGAACATATGACCAAATTGCAAAACGATTTCGAAAAAAGTTATGGTAAAAACGCTCCATGGATTAAGGACAAAAAATTAATGCAAAAAATTGCAAGGAGAACATCTTCCTATAAAAAATTACAAAAAGCGAACTTATCACATGAACAAATTATAGATAGTCTATCGAAGGACAATAGAAAAATAAACTTAATCGATTGGCAAGGTGATAAAGAAGTAACAGGGAGCACCATGGATAGCATTCAACATTATACCAAATTTTTAAATACCGGCTCTTTAACCATTGACCCTACTAATGGAGATGTTTTGGTTTGGATTGGAGGTATCAATTTTAAACAATACAAATACGACCATATTTCGCAAAGTAAGCGTCAAGTGGGTTCTACTTTTAAACCTATCGTATATACTGCTGCTTTAGAACAAAGTGTCGCCCCGTGTACTTATTTTTCTGCAGAAGAGATTCAATATGATAATTTAAAAGGATGGTCGCCTGGTAATTCTGGAGATAAAGATGAAGCGTATTTAAATTATTCGATGGAAGAAGGTTTGAGTAACTCTGTTAATACTATTGCAGTAAAAGTATTAGAAAAGGCTGGTATTAACAATGTATTGAGAATGGCAAAAGATATGGGTATTGATGAAAAACTACCCAGTGAGGCGTCTATAGCTTTAGGAACAGGAGAAATAAAAATTTTAGACTTGGCTAAGGCATATACTAGTTATGCAAACAATGGTAAACACATAAAACCAAATTTAATTAAGCGCATTACAGATAATAAAGATTCAGTTTTAGTGGATTTTAAATCAGAATTCAGTTCTGAACCCGCGTTTTCGAAAGAGACAGGACAAATTATGATAGAAATGATGAAGTCTACTGTTAATTCAGGAACGGCATCTAGATTAAGAAGCATATATGGACTCAAAAATGACATGGCCGGTAAAACAGGTACTACCCAGAACAATAAAGATGCTTGGTTTGTGGCACTCACCCCAAGCCTCGTGCATTTAACTTGGGTTGGTCTTGACCAACACGAAATAGGTTTTAGCAACACGAGCATTGGTCAAGGAGCAAATGCAGCTTTACCTTTATTCGGACTTTGGATGAAAGAACTAAATAAGATTAAAGACTTTGATAAGTATACAAAAAAGAGTTTTCCAAAACCCTCAGCTTCCGTTATAGATGCTTTGAATTGCGACCCAATAAAGCGCGATGGTTTCTTTAAGCGATTGTTTAAGAATCCGAATAAAAAGAAAACTAAAAAATTTAATGGATAAATTTTAAAATCGAAAAATAAATAGGTATTCTTATAAATTTTTTTGATATATTTATGATATCATTTTAATATCATAAATTATGAAAGTAGAAAAAACTCACAATGCGCAGAATGGCTATATAATGCTTTTTGTTGTTTTAGCTTTATTTATAGGTGGAATTGCACTTCTAAGAATTTACGTTGGTGCCTTTATGATATTTGCAGCGTTAATAATGTGTGCAGGTTTTATTCTTGTCAATCCAAATAGCTCTAGAGTTTTACTCTTATTTGGTAAATATGTAGGTACAATTAAAGAAAATGGGCTTTTTTGGGCGAATCCTTTATACACAAAAAAAAGAATTTCTTTAAGGGCCAGTAATTTCGATAGCGAGCGGCTAAAGGTTAATGATAAATTAGGAAACCCAATCATGATAAGTACCATTTTAGTGTGGCGTGTGACCAATACATACAAGGCCGCATTTGATGTTGATGATTATCAAAATTTTGTTAGAGTGCAAACTGATGCTGCAGTCCGTAAACTAGCAAGTATGTACCCTTATGACAATTTTGCCGATGAGGGTCTAGTGGAAGATATCACTCTTAGGTCTAGTGTTAATGAAGTAAGTGAAGCACTAGAAAAAGAAGTTCAAGAACGCCTATCAATGGCTGGCATAGAAGTATTAGAAGCTCGTATTGGCTATTTAGCATATGCTCAAGAAATAGCAAACGCAATGTTAAAAAGACAACAAGCTACTGCCATTGTTGCCGCAAGACATAAAATAGTTGAAGGGGCTGTTAGTATGGTAGAAATGGCTTTAGAAGAATTAAGTAAAAAAGGTTTGGTAGCTTTAGACGATGAACGAAAATCTGCCATGGTAAGTAATCTTATGGTTGTGCTTTGTTCAGATAAAGATGTAACACCAATTGTAAATACAGGTACTTTGAATCACTAAGAGATGATTACTGTTATTAAGTTTGGTAACCTAAATACTTAATTTTTAATGAGTAAGAAAAAACCTTTTGCATTACGGGTAAATGAAGAGATGCTGCAGGCTATTGAAAAATGGGCTGCAGATGAGTTTCGTAGTACCAATGGTCAAATTGAATGGATGCTAATGAAGAGCTTAAAAGAATCTAAAAGAGAGCCTAAAAAAAACAAAGCAGAATAAGTTTAGCATTTATTTAACTAAACAAAAACTTAAATTTGGTCAACCAACAAATTACCACCAATAATGGCCAAGTACGTTAGCACATTCGTGCTTTTTCTTTTTTGCTTTTTTAGCAGCGCACAAACAACCAATAAATCCTTTATTGTAAAGCAGATTAACGCAACAATAGTTCCAGATGGTATTCTTGATGAACCCTATTGGGAAACTGCCGATTCAGCCAATGAATTCTGGGAATATTTTCCATTAGATTCGATACAAGCCAAAAAGCAGACCGAAATAAAAATGTTATATGATGATGATAACCTTTACATCGGTATAACTGTTTACACTGCCGGTAAGGATTACTCAATACAGTCCTTAAAAAGAGATTTTAGAGCAGGTAATAGCGATAATATAACTTTACTCTTCGACACCTTCAATGATGGTAATAATGCTTTTCTATTTGGAATTAATCCTTACGGCGTAAGACGTGAAGGTTTAGTTTCTGGTGGTGGATTAAATTTAAATGGCTTTACCATTTCATGGGATGTTAAATGGAGAGGTGATTCTAAGATTTATGATGATTATTATACCTCTGAAATGGTAATTCCATTAACCGCCTTCAAATTTAAGGAAGGTGAAACCAAATGGAGATTCAACAGCTATCGATTTGACACCCAATCTAACGAGAATAGCACATGGATGAATATTCCACAAAATCAAAATATTTATGGCTTAACCTTTATGGGGGATATGGTTTTTGAAAAACCTTTAGGTAAATATAGAACTCCCCTAGCCTTCATTCCTTATGTTAACATGATTGCCCAGAAGGACTTTGAATTGAACGAACCTACTACCAATATTAAGTTTGGTGGAGATATCAAAATTCCTATTGGTAATAGTATGAATTTAGATATTACCGTAAATCCAGATTTTTCTCAAGTAGAAGTAGATGACCAAATAACTAACTTAACTCGCTTTGAAGTATCACTGCCAGAAAAAAGACAATTTTTTGTCGATAACAGTGACTTGTTCGGAAGTTTTGGAGGAAGTAGAGATGCAAATCCGTTCTTTTCACGCAGAATAGGTATCGCCAAGGATACTGCCGATAATTCAATAGAAAACAAAATTATAGGAGGAGTTCGTTTAAGTGGCAAAGTGAATAAGTCGCTTAGATTAGGATTCTTGAACCTGCAAACGGCAGAAGACCTTGATTTAAACATTGCTTCAAACAACAATACTATGCTTGCTTTACAGCAAACTGTATTTGGCCGTTCTAATATTGGAATGTTCTTTATTAATAGGGAATCTTTTAAGGATTATGAATTTCAAGACCCAGATGACCGTTATAATAGGGTTGCAGGTATAGATTACAACCTTATTTCAGACAATAATGTCTGGAACGGTAAATTCTATCTTCATAAATCTTTTGCTCATAATTCAGGTAACAAAAACTATTCATCTGGTGCCTTTCTTCAATATAATTCTAGAAATTGGAACTTTTTTGAAGACATAGCTTACATTGGAGACGATTTTAGATCAGATCTTGGCTTTATTCGTAGAACAGATATTATTAAAACGGCTACCATGTTCGAGCGCATTTTTTGGCCAGAGGATAGTGCTTTGCAAACCCATAGTTTTAAATTTTTCCCAATCATTACCTGGAGCCCTGATAATGACTTCCAAAATACTGACCGTGAATTAATGAGTTCTTGGGAATCTAAATTCACAGATCAATCAGAAATTAATGTGAAATATAATAATTCTTATACCTATCTTTTTGATGAGTTTGACCCGACCAATATGGATGGAGCAATACCCTTACCAGGTGAATTAGGATATTATTACAATAGCATTTCCATAGAATATAAATCTGATAGTAGAAAAAGATTTGCATATGCTATTCAACCAGAAATGGGTAGTTTCTTTAATGGTGACCGCTTTTCTATTGAAGGAGAATTGTTTCTAAGGTTTCAACCCAAGGTGTTTTTATCTTTGGCTATGAACTACGATAAAATCACCTTACCTGCACCCTACTCTAGTGCTGACATTTGGCTAATTAGCCCTAAAATAGATGTTACATTCAGTAAATCGGTGTTTTGGTCAACATTGGTTCAATATAGCAACCAACGCGATAATCTTGGCGTCAATTCTAGACTACAATGGCGATTTGCACCTTTATCTGATTTGTTCATTGTATATAATGATAACTATTTTGTGAATTCTTTTGAACCAAAGTATCGATCGATAAATCTAAAATTCACATATTGGTTAAATATCTAATAATTAGAACTTGCCAAGAAGTTATGATTATTTTAAAACTAAAGAGAACTACATTATGAAAAAAGTAACCCTTGGTTTTATATGCTCATTTTTCTCATTAACTATTTTTTGTCAAGAAGAAGTTAAATCCTTTACCGTAAAATACATCGAGGAGAGTATTATTGCAGATGGTGCGTTAGACGAACCTATTTGGGAATTTGCAGAAAGTGCAAATGAAATGTGGGAATATTTCCCTTTAGATTCTATTCAAGCAAGAGAGCAATCAGAAATTAAGATGCTTTATGACGACAAGAACCTTTACATCGCTATAAAAGCAAGTTCTGTGGGCAAGAACTACTCACTACAATCTTTAAAACGAGATTTTAGAGGAAGTGGTAGCGACAGTTTTTCATTAGTATTTGACACTTTCAATGATGGAACAAATGCATTTTTATTTGGTATTAATCCTTATGGAGTTCGTAGAGAAGCACTAATTTCAAACGGAGGTGGAGATCGACGCGATTTTAATCTTTCTTGGGATGTAAAATGGAAAGGCGATGCCAAGATGTATGATGGTTATTTTACTGCAGAAATGATTATTCCTTTTACTTCCCTGAAATTTGAGGAGGGATCTACAAAATGGCGATTTAATAGTTACAGGGTAGATACCCAATCTAATGAACGTAGTACTTGGACACGGATTCCACAAAACCAATTGATTTATAATCTGGCTTTTATGGGAGACATGATTTTTGAAAAGCCATTAGGCAAATCAAGAACTCCTTTAGCCATTATACCCTATATCAATACACTTTCACAAAAAGATTTTACCAATAATGAAAGTTTAAACGATTTTAATTTTGGAGGAGACGTAAAGGTATCTGTAGGCAATAGTCTTAACCTAGACATTACGGTAAATCCAGATTTTTCACAAGTAGAGGTAGACGATCAAGTAACGAACCTAACCCGTTTTGAAGTTTCTTTACCAGAAAAAAGGCAATTTTTTATTGATAATAATGACCTTTTTGCTGGCTTTGGTGATCAACGAGATGCCAACCCCTTCTTTTCTAGGCGTATTGGAATTGCCGAAGACACCGCAGGTAATACTATTGAAAATAAAATTATTGGTGGTATAAGGTTAAGCGGTAAACTCACGAAAGATTTACGTGTAGGGCTATTGAATATTCAAACTGCTGAAGACGGCATAAATGAAATTGCATCAAACAATAATACCATGATTGCATTACAGCAAAGGGTCTTTTCTAGATCTAATATTGGTATGTTTTTCATTAACAAACAATCTTTTAAGGAATATGACTTTGTTAATCGAGAAGATGAATATAATAGAGTTTTAGGTCTTGACTATAATTTAGCCTCAAAACAAAACCGATGGAATGGTAAGTTCTTTGCCCATAAATCATTTAGCCCAGATGATAGTGAGGGTAACATAGCAAGTGGAATGAATATGCGCTATAATACCAGAAACTATAACTTTTATAGTAAAGCCGTCTATGTGAATGAGGATTTTTCATCTGATTTAGGATTTGTGCGTAGAACCGATATTTTTAAGGGAATAATTAGTGCACAACGTGTCTTTTGGCCTAAAAATGGTCCCATTCAAAATCATGCTTTTGAAATATTTCCCATATTTATCTGGAGCCCAAAAAATAATTTCCAGAATACAGATTATGAATTTAGAAGTGCCTGGTCCTTTAATTTTAATAACCAATCTCAGGCTGAATTAGGAATGTCAAATAACTATACCTTCTTATTCGATTCCTTTGACCCCACGAATACTGATGGAGCCATTCCAATACCAGGAGACAAAGGTTACCACTACAATAATGTTAGAGCAAATTATCAATCTGATATGCGTAAAATTTTCTCCTACAGCGCAGAAACAACCTTAGGTCGTTTTTTTAATGGAGATAGAGTTTCATTAGAAACTAAAATGACCTTACGAATTCAACCCAAGGCTTTCATATCTATATTACTGAATTATGACCAAATAACTTTACCAGACCCATATCCTAGCGCAGATATATGGCTTATAAGCCCTAAAATAGACCTTACTTTTAGCAAATCTATATTTTGGTCCACCTTAATTCAATATAGCAACCAACGTGATAACCTTGGTTTCAATTCTAGATTACAATGGCGTTTTGCACCTTTATCTGATTTGTTTATTGTATATAATGACAACTATTTCGTGAATTTATTTGAACCAAAATATAGGTCGATAAATCTCAAGTTTACTTATTGGTTAAATATTTAAAATGAAATATAAAATATTATGTTCAGATTTAGATGGAACATTACTTTCTACTAAAAGCGATGTATCAAAATACGCCATTGAACAGATTAACAAGATTAAAAATGATACCCGTATTATTTTAGTTTCGGCCAGAATGCCAAGTGGAATGAGGTATATTCAAGAAAGTTTAGGTATCACCAACCAAACTATTATATGCTATAATGGCGCACTTGTCTTATCTGAACAACAAGAATTATCATCTGTGATTATTCCTGTTAATTTACTAAATGAAATCCATTATCTATGTAGTGATTTAGAAGCAGATTTAGGACTTTATTACGCTAATGAATGGTATGTTCCCCAAACTTCTATTAGGGTTGAAAAAGAAATCAAATACACAAAATCGACACCAACATTTCAATCAACCTCTACTACTTTATTAAATTGGGAACAAAGAAAAATTGGTGCGCATAAAATCATGTTGATGTGTACTAAAGAAAGTGCAGATATAGTACAGCCACTGATTAAAGAAAAATTTAGTGATCAGCTAAATATTTATCGCTCTAACGACACTTTAATTGAGATTGCACCAAAATCTGTTTCAAAACTCTCGGCCATAAAATTATTAATGAATAGTAGTGATTCATTAGAAGACATTATTGCTTTTGGTGACAACTATAATGATATAGAAATGCTTGAAAATGTTGGCTGTGGTGTTGCCGTAGCAAATGCTCGAGAAGAAGTTAAAGCTATATCTAATTACATTACTTTAAAAAACACCGAGGACGGCGTGGCTCATTTTATTGAAGAACACCTGGTTAATTAACTATATTTGAAATTAGCAACCCACTAAAATATTTATGCACTACCTAATAGCTCAACCCTTAATTAGCAATGATACCGTAGTCTTTGGTTTGCTTGCACTTTGTTTAGGTTTTATTTTTTATACCTCTAGCTTAAAAACTGGTTTTTGGAGCAAGTTCTATTCTATAGTACCTGCAGTGCTTATGTGTTACTTGTTACCTGCCATACTTACCAGTACAGGTTTAATTTCAGATGAAATTTCTAACTTATACTTTATGGCAAGTAGATATTTGCTGCCAGCTGCTTTGGTTTTAATGACATTGAGCATCGATATAAAAGCGATATCCAATTTAGGTTCTAAAGCAATCATAATGTTCTTAACAGGTAGTGTAGGCATTATTATTGGCGGTCCAATTGCTATACTCATTGTTTCCATATTTTCACCCGATACAGTTGGAGGAAATGATTTTGACGCAATTTGGAGAGGTCTTTCTACCATTGCCGGTAGTTGGATAGGTGGCGGGGCTAACCAAGCTGCAATGCTCGAAATATTTCAATACAATCCTGAAAAATATGGTGGTATGGTATTAATAGATATCGTAGTTGCAAATGTTTGGATGGCTATAGTTTTATTAGGCGTTGGTAAAACAAAACAAATTGACAAATGGTTAAAAGCTGATACTTCAGCTATTGAAACCTTAAGAATAAGAGTAACCGAGTTTACTGAAAAAATTACACGAGTACCTACCTTAAGCGATTATATGATTATGCTTTCTTTAGCATTTACTGCCGTGGGTATTTCCCATTTCTTTGGAGATGAAATAAGTGCATTTTTAACTAGTAATTTTGACGCTGTTAGCAACCAAAAAAGCTTTCTTTCTTTCTTAGGCTCTAGTTTCTTTTGGATGGTAGTTATCGCTACAGGTTTGGGTATTACTCTCTCTTTTACCAAGGCCAAAAATTATGAAGGTGCAGGCGCAAGTAAAATTGGCGGAATGTTCATTTATATATTGGTAGCTACCATAGGCATGAAAATGGATTTAGGAAAGGTTCTTGAAAATCCTGGCCTCATTGCCGTTGGTTTTATTTGGATTACCATTCATGCCGCACTCATGATTTTAGTGGCGAAATTGATAAAAGCACCTTATTTCTTTCTTGCTGTAGGGAGCCAAGCTAATGTTGGTGGTGCCGCTTCAGCTCCTGTAGTGGCTGCTGAATTTCATCCTTCATTAACTTCTGTTGGTGTACTATTAGCCGTTTTAGGTTATGTTGTCGGAACTGGCGGAGCATTACTTTGCGCCTATTTAATGGAGGTTGCTTCAAAATTATAATAACCGTTTTTTAATAACAAATTACTAGTAGCCATTCATTTTTATTAAAATTTATAGATATTTGCGGCCTAAATTATACGAATGAAAAGATTAATAATTGTTTTAGTTTCTGTACTGGTTTTAAGTTCTTGTGGAAATAACGCTGAAGAAACTTTAATTGTAACTGGTAAAATTAAAGGGCTAAAAAAAGGTATGCTTTATTTACAACATTTGCCTGATTCTGTTTTGGTTACTGTTGACTCTTTAGCCATAAATGGGGATGGTAATTTTACTTTTAAGAGTACATTAGAAAGTCCCGAAGTGTATTATCTATACTTAAAAAAGAAAGATAACAATGACATAAATGACCGAATCACTTTTTTTGCTGAACCTGGTACAATTACCATAAATACAGATTGGAATACTTTTGATACTACCGCAAAAATATCAGGTTCAAAAAGTCATGAAAAATTAGAGGAGTATAGAATGACAATGTCTGGTATCAATAAGAGAAATATTGAAATCATGATGAAGGCGGCACAACCTATAAATCAATTATCTCAAGTAAGCATCGATTCTTTAGAAAATATTAGTAATAGAAATTTACAAAGAGGTTATGCATTTGCTATCAACTTTGCACTCAACAATAAAAATTCATTCGTAGCACCTTTTATTGCTTTAAAAGAAATACCAGATGCCAATGTCAAGTATTTAGATTCAATTTATAGTGTTCTTTCACCCGAAGTAGCTAACTCCAAATATGGTAAGGAGCTGGCTGTACTCTTGAAAAAGAAATAAAACTATTTACAAAACAGTATGAAACAAAAAAGCATCCTATAAAAGGATGCTTTTTTGTTATTGATTTAATATACAAACTATAACTTATGCTAACTTGTTTAGTTTTTCTACTAATTTATTAGCTTTAGTTTCCAAATCATTTCTTACTTCATTGAAATGAGCCTTCTTATTTTCAACTTTACTTTCGTTAACCTTAACGATAAGTTCATCAAAATTCGAAATAGCCTCATCTATAATAGCTGAACCTTCTTTAGAATTGTTCTTTCCGTTTGCAGCATCTACTATATAAACACCCTCGATAATGTCACCAAGAACATTATTAATATCTTTCTTTAAATTTTTTATACTTGCCATTATTAAATATTTTTTTGCAAAAATACAATATTTGAGTTTCTGAAGAGTAAATTATGTTCTAAATAGTAACTTCTAGAAGTTTAGCTCCTTTAGATTGTAATGAAATCTTATTGGTAATAGCAGGCAACAGTACTGTTTCGCCCTTTTTTATAGATACTTCTCCTTCGGATGTTTTTATTACCGCTTCGCCACCAACACACATAAATATGGTAAAAGAATCACGATTTTCGGTATCTATCTCAAAGTTTTCTGTAAGGTGAATAAAATTTGTTTTAAAATAAGGACAGTCAACCATTTCGCTGACTTTATTTAAGTCTTGGTTATAAGAAACCTTAAAATCATCTTTCTTTTCATAATCTACCGCATCAAGTGCTAGCTCTGTATGCAATTCACGTAAATTACCTTCTTTATCTTTACGATTAAAATCAAACACACGGTAGGTTACATCTGAAGTCTGTTGAATCTCTGCCAGCATTACACCTGCGCCGATTGCGTGAATTTTTCCTGTATTTATAAAAAATGTATCTCCTTCTTTTACTTGTTCATAATTTAGAAGATCCAAGAGCGTATCATTTTCTATACTTTCAGCATATTCTTCTTTAGTTACATCTTTGTTGAACCCTACAATCAATTCAGCTTTTGGATCAGCATCCATTATATACCACATTTCTGTTTTACCAAAAGAATCGTGACGTTCTTTTGCTAATTCATCATTAGGATGTAATTGTATCGACAAATCTTGCTTGGCATCAATAAACTTTATTAATATTGGAAATTCTTTTCCAAACCTTTCCACGACACTTTTGCCTAATAGCTCTACACCATTAGATTCTATTAAATCTTGTAGCGATTTACTTTCTAAAATGCCATTTGCTATTATGGAAATATCTCCTTTAACTGTAGACAACTCCCAGCTCTCGCCAGTAATATCACTCACAATTGGTTTACCTAAAACTTCTTTAAGCTTTGTACCACCCCAGAGTCTTTCTTTAAGAATTGGTCTAAATTTAAGTGGATATATGGTCATAATTCAAATTTTAAAAATCCAATAACAATAACGTTAAATAAAGATTTATTTTTACAATATGTAGTAAAAAATTATCCAGAAAATGTTACAAAATTTCTAGGTGTTTCATAAAGAACTATTTCCAAATCATTTGAAGTAAAAATATGTGGTCTCAACCTTTTCCAAATAATCACAGCTATATTTTCTGCAGTTGGGTTTAAATTTTTAAACTCATCTACTTCTATATTAAGGTTTTTATGGTCAAGATAATCTTCAATCTCTTGTTTGATTAAATCTTTTAAGACCTTCATATCCATAACAAAACCTGTTTCTGAATTAATTTCCCCTGTAACACTAACTATTAATTCATAGTTGTGCCCATGAAAATTTGGATTGTTACATTTACCAAAAACATCGGTGTTTTTTGCATCATCCCATTCTTTTTTATACAATCGATGAGCCGCATTAAAATGTGCTTTTCTACTAACCTTAACTTTCATAGTTCTCTGTGGTATTAAATAAATGTTGGTAGAATTTTTCAAAAATAATTTTGAACCAGACCGTATACTCCGTAGGGTTATCATGAATGTCTTTCTTAACCAATTCTGGTGACATCCATTTCCAAGCCTCTACCTCTTCGAGGTTAATCTTTGGTTCGGTATTAAAATTCCCTATCATTACATGATCATATTCATGCTCGGTCAAGCCATTATCGAAAGGAGCTTTATATATAAAGGAGAAAAGTTCTTTTAATTCTGCCTCAAAGCCCATTTCTTCTTGAAGTCTTCGCTTACCGGCATCTAAATTCGATTCACCTACCCTTTGGTGACTACAACAGGTATTAGTCCATAATAAAGGTGAATGATATTTTGATGCGGCACGTTGCTGCAACATTATTTCACCGTTGTCATTTAAAATAAATACTGAAAATGCCCTGTGAAGCAAAGCTTTTTCATGAGCTTCCATTTTAGGCATTGTACCAATCTGTTCGTTTTCTTGATTTACAAGAATTACCTCTTCTTCCTTCATGAAGGTAAAAATAAGGCGTTTAACTTATTCTACGAAAAGTAGAACATATAATAATAAGTTAATAGACTAATCTAGAAGAATCGTGGAGATTTCAAATTGTTTTTAGTGGATATAAAGTCATATCTAAAAATCACTTCAAAAGAACCGTCATTAAAGGTTGCATTACCCAGCTCTGTAGTTTCTTTATCGTAGGCAATACCGATTAAAAATTTATTTGAAATATTAAACCCAGCCATAGCATTAATTGCAGCATCCCATCGGTACCCTGCTCCAATAATAAACTTTTCATTTAACATAAAATTTGCTGATAAATCTAACTGCAAAGGTGCTCCTATGACCACCTTAGTTAGAATTGTTGGCTTAAATTTTACAAATTCATTCAAATCCCAAACGTACCCAGATATTAGATATAAATTCATTTGCTCTTTTGCAGTTGACAAATTAGTCTCTTGAAAATGTGATGTCTCTAAGAAACGGGGTACTGATAATCCTAAATAAAATTTATTCGTATGATAATACACTCCAGCACCAATATTAGGTGAAAGCCTGTTATCAATATCTTGTTGTAATGTTGGGTCTGTAGAATATTGATTTAATTCTGAAAATCTTATATCTAACAAATTAGCACTGGCCTTAAGACCAAAACTTATCCTACCTTCTGTCGATGTCCAAACTGTATATGAAAAATCTACGTCAAAATTAGTTTCCGAGGTTGGTCCTATTTCATCATTTACAATTGACAAACCTAAACCCATTCCTCTATATCCTATAGGTGAATGAATATTAAAAGTTTGTGTTGTTGGTGCACCATCTAAACCTACCCATTGTGATCGATGCAGTGCTGCAATACTAATATGCCCTCTTGAACCTGCATAACCAGGATTTACACTTACCGTATTATACATGTACTGAGTATATTGTGCATCTTGCTGACCATAAGAAAATACCCCAAAACAAAATGTCATAATAGCTACAACCTGCTTTAAAATGCTTTTTTTATTTATGGATATGTTTGATTTCAACATTCTTCTTATCTATTAATATATATGTAACCAGAAAGTGATTTTGTTTCCCCGTTCGGTAATTCATAATCTAGAATATAGAAATATGTGCCTACTGGTAGTTTACTATCAACATCTACTGTAACTCTACCTTCAGATGTGCCATTAAAAACATTCCCTTCTGTATTATACGCTCTAGTCATATAAACCGATACACCCCATCTATTATAGATTTTTAATGTATTATTAGGATAGTTTTCTAAGCCAGATATTAATAATTCATCATGAATACCATCACCGTTAGGTGTAATAACGTTGAAAACTTCAATTTCTTCTTCTAGCTGACCTAAATCTGAATCTAAGTAGTTTGGAATACCATCATCATCTGAGTCATCATCAATATAATTACCATTAAGATTCACATCTTCATCAATAGTTTCTATACCGTCGTCGTCGTCGTCAGTATCTCTATAATCAGATTCCTCATCGCTATCTGTATTTGGAAGTTGTGCATAAGGATTATCAATTTCGTCGTTTACATCTATGTCTACAGAAATAGAACCTTCAAATCCGTCATCTAGACCATCATTATCTTTATCAGATCCAATTCTTACCACGTCTGCAATACCATCTTGGTTATAATCATGACCTTCTATTTCGTCAAGAATGTTATCATTATCACTGTCTTCATCTAAATAATCAGGAAGATTGTCTCCATCGGTATCTACTGGGAATATTCCAATTAAACCATTTGTTTCATAGGCGTCATCCAATCCATTCATATTGGCATCTATACCTGAAGGAGCTATATATTCTGCTGTCGTCTGAGCTTCAACATTGTCTGGTATACCGTCACCATCACTATCAATATCTAAGTAGTCTGGGAAACCGTCACCATCAGAATCTGTTGGATCTGTTGACGGATCATTATCACCATCTAAATTTAAATCTTCAAAACTGTCAACAATACCATCATCATCGCTATCTATATCAACACCTAACGGATTAATTAAAATAGTAATGGTCGATGTGCTACAATTACCTAATGCATCACAAACTGTATAATCAAAAGCATCAGTTCCTATATAATTATTATTTGGAAAATAAGTTGGTATATCATCAGATGGATTATTCGGCGTACCATTGTCATCAACAGTTACCGAACCATTGTTAGGTTGAGTTACACTAAATGTCCCGATAGCTGGTAAATCATTATCATTAATTTGCCAAGTATCAATAGCTCTAATCTCATTAACATCTATTGCTATAGAGTCATCATTGGTATCTACTATAGGTAAAACCGTAATAGTAACCGTTGCCGTGCTACAATCTCCATAACTATTGCAAACTGTATAGTCAAAACTATCTGTACCGTTAAAATCTAAATCTGGCGTATAGGTAACTATATCATCTAATGGATTATTTGGAGTACCACCATCATCTATGGTAACCGTTCCATTTAACGGATTAGTAGTTGTTAATGCTCCTATATTTGGTAAATCTGTATCATTAGCATAAATATCAATAAAAACCGGAACTTCTTCATCTGTAGTTACTACATCATCTTCTAAATCAGCAGCTTCAGGTAAACACACCACTGTAAAATTTGGTAGACTAAAAGTATTACCCGCTTTTGTAACTAGTGCAGTATATTTCACAACGGCGTCAGTTGCAATAACCATAGGCCTTAATTGATCTCCGATTACTGGCGGATTCCAGCTAACGGCCGCACTACTCGGCACATTAGAAGTAACATCCAATGTCACTTCATTATTTGGATTATTACAATCTGTTACTATAAAATAGCCAGTTGCATTAGACCCACATAAAGTACCATCGTAGGTAGCAAAATAAATACCTGGCTGAGTTACCTCATAATAAGAATCAGTAGCAAGCACAGTTGTTGTATCTGAAGCTTCATACCAACGAAAATTATTTTGATCGCTATCAGTTGGTGCCTGCAATAAAAATTGGGCATTGGTTACAAAAACACCAAGTATTGCAAAAACAATGCTGAGAAATATTCTTTTATATGAATTGATTTTTTTCAAATCGATTTGGGATCTATTCTTTAATTAACTATTTATTGAGCTACAAACACAACATTAATCAATGTGTTATAATCTGTTGGACTAGCTATAACATCATATGTCATTACTCCAACATTGTTTACACTAACATTAGCAAATACCGCAGGATCATAATATGTCACGTAATAGTACAACTCGTTATTTGCATACGTTGGTATTGCTACCGGTGCCCCTGCACTAACTACAGACGGTGTACCATATTGAGCAAGATACTCTGCATGTAAATCTATTGTTCTACCCGTACCCGTAGTGGCTACATTCACCTCTATTGACGGCGGGTAGAAAATATCTGGTCTCGTATTCGCAATTACATATGGTGTAGCAACACTACCATCGCCAGTTACACTTATATCGGTACCCGCTGTTACAACAGTTGGGTCTGCAGAAGCAACTGATAAATTATAATTGATACCGCTAGGGGTAACTGTTACCGAACCATCTGTTGATGTTATAGTCTGT
>TARA_R110002074_G_scaffold197610_10_pt1 | contig 35940 bp, 40 predicted proteins | sample TARA_R110002074 | Tara Oceans TARA_R110002074 (sample SAMEA4397215) | marine metagenome | biome: Polar Biome; feature: [MIX] marine epipelagic wind mixed layer (ENVO:01000061); material: water (ENVO:00002006), including particulate matter (ENVO:01000060) such as... | depth... | reverse complement strand
TTGGTACCGCATACACACCACCTTGTTCCATCCAAACGGCATTGGTAATACTGAAAGAGGGAGTAAGACTAACGTTGAAACCGCCATAACCATATAATATCGTTGGGTTCTTACCATTCAGTTCTACCTCTTTTTTATACGTAATAATCATAGGTATTTTAGTGCCATCTTTTGAAGGATAAAATACTTGTTTTGACTCATAATCTTCTGGATTGAAATCGATTTCTGGTTTCCAGTATAGGTCATATTTACCGCTTTCTACATCGTATTTGTAGGTTGAACCCGGAGTATTATAGTTGGTGAAGGAAAAATAAAATTCCTTGTCTTCTTTTTCGCCTCCAAAACCACTTGCAGATCCTAAACCTGGCAATTGAACTTCACGTACCAATTTACCTTCATAATCATATTGAAATACTTTCGAGATGGCGTCAACCATATATTCGGTAAAAATGTAACCACCACCGGTATTCGGACTAAGCACATTTTCTGTTTCAGGAATAAAATCTACCCAATTCTCTTGCTGTGGATTATGAGCATCTACCGTAACAATTTTCTTATTCGGTGCATTTCTATCGGTAACTATATATAGTTTTGACCCAACATTGTCTATTACATAATTATCTGATTTTGTGTCTTCAACCACGGGAATAAGCAGGCTATTTGGGTCTTCGAGATCCTTTATAAAAAGCTTGTTACCCGAAGTAGAAACCGATGCGCTAATCACTAAATATCTATTGTCTTCTGTAACACTACCGCCAACATATCGATGTTTCTCTAAAGATGTTCCCCCATAAACAAGAGCATCTGTTTTTTGTGGAGTACCTAATTTGTGGTAGTATAACTTATGTTGATCAGTTTTTGCAGAAAGCTCACTACCTTTTGGTTTATCATAACTAGAATAATAAAAACCATCATTACCTCGCCAAGAGATTCCGCTGAATTTTATATCTACCAAAGTATCTTCCATAATTTCCTTGGTTTCGGCATTAACTACAATGGCCTTACGCCAGTCGCTACCACCTTCTGAGATAAGATATGCAGCTAATGAGCCGTCTTTGGTGAAGGTTAAGCCAGCTAAGGAAGTTGTGCCATCTTCTGAAAAAGTATTAGGATCTAGAAATACTTCTGGCTCTTCATCACCTTTTGTTCTGTATACGACATATTGGTTTTGTAAACCATCATTTTTATAGAAATAGGTGTATTCTCCTCTTTTTCGTGGAGAACCTAGTTTTTCATAATTCCATAATTTTTCAAGTCTATTCTTTAAATCATTTCGAAAAGGTATTTTTTCAAGATAGCCAAAAGTGGTCTTGTTCTGTTCTTTAACCCAAGCTTCGGTTTCTGTGCTTCTATCATCTTCTAACCAACGATATGGATCTTTTACTTCGGTTCCAAAATAAGTGTTTATAGTGTCAACTTTGTTTGTTACTGGGTAATTCACGATAATAGGTTCGGGTTTAGATTCATTTTTACATGAAGAGATTAGGACAATGGCCAATAAGCCAGGCAGCAATTTGTTCATTAGTAGTGGTTTTCTACTAAAATACCATAAAAAAACCTTCAAAACTGATAAGTTTTGAAGGTTTTAACGTTGTTGAAATGTGATTTAAACAAGTCCTTTTTCGACAAGGTATTCTGAAATTTGCACGGCATTTGTAGCGGCACCTTTTCTTAAGTTATCGGCAACAATCCACATGTTCAAGGTATTGCGTTGAGTTTCATCTCTACGTATACGACCTACAAAAACTTCATCCTTATCATGCGCGTATATAGGCATTGGGTAGGTGTTTGTATCGGGATTATCTTGAACCGTTACACCAGGCATTTCGTTTAAAAGACGACGTACTTCATTTAACTCAAAATCATTTTCAAATTCTACATTTACAGATTCTGAATGCCCACCGGCAGTTGGTATACGAACGGCAGTGGCACTAATTGAGAATGTACGGTCATCTAATATTTTTTGTGGCTCGCGTGCTAATTTCATTTCTTCTTTGGTGTAGCCATTTTCCATAAACACATCACAATGAGGTAATGCATTTCTGCCAATTGGATAAGGATAGGCCATTTCGCCTTGTATGCCTGCGATTTCATTTTCGAGTTGTTTTACAGCTTTGACTCCAGTGCCAGAAACAGACTGGTAAGTAGAAACAACAACACGTTTCATTTTATATTTTTTGTGCAAAGGATATAACGCCATGACCAATTGTATTGTAGAGCAATTGGGATTAGCTATTATTTTATCATTTGCGGTAAGTTCATGAGCGTTTATTTCAGGAACCACTAATTTTTTGGTGGGGTCCATTCTCCATGCAGAAGAATTATCTACTACTGTTGTGCCTACTTCAGCAAATTTTGGTGCCCATTCTAAAGAGGTGTCGCCACCTGCAGAAAAGATGGCAATATTTGGTCTTGCAGCTACAGCATCTGCTAACCCAATTACAGTATGTTCTTTTCCTTGAAAGGTCATTTTTTTACCAACGGAACGTTCAGAGGCCACCAACAATAGTTCCGTTACAGGAAAATTGCGTTCTGCCAATACTTTCAATAGTACTTCGCCTACCATGCCTGTGGCACCTACAACAGCTACTTTCATTTTTTAGTTAATTATTATAAGCGGCAAAAATAACCATTACTACAATCTGTACAAGCAAAAGAACAAAGAATAATCAAAATATAACAAAATGTTTAATTTGTAACAAATTAAACATAGAGGAATAAATTGTAGTGTTTGGGTAGAACTCAAAAAATAACCGTCAACAATGTTAGCGTAACAAAGTTGACGGTTTTAATTTATATTAGTTGCAGTGCAACGGTACCTTGAAAAAAATCAAGGAGTTACTTCAATTTACTTTCTTAAAGCATCACGAATTTCTACCAAAAGTTCTTCAGCAGTAGGTCCTTTTGGAGCCTCTTCAACTGGTGCTGGTGGAGTTTTTGTTTTGTTGTAAGCTTTAACAATCATAAATAATACAAAGCCAACAATTATTAAATTGATAATAGCATTAATCCATTTTCCATACATAATGGCATTTTCTGGTTTTGTCACTGTACCATCAGCCGCAATAATTGCCTCAGATAATACAACTTTCATATCAGCGAAATCTACACCTCCACTGAAATGACCAACAATTGGCATCATAATATCGCCAACAAATCCGCTAACGACTAATCCCATAGCACCTGCAAGTAATACAGCTACGGCTAAATCTATGACGTTACCCGTCATAATAAAATCTTTAAATTCTTTAAACATGTTCTAGTATTTTTATTAATGGTTAATAATAAAGTATGGTAATTTACTAAAAATTTTCAAACCTTAAAGAAATGTTAATAAATTCAATTTATGATTAATCGCTTTATACGCTGCGAAAGTCCTGTAATTAATTCATATGAAATGGTATTAGCTGTCTGTGAGAATTCAGAAGCGGATAGCTCTTTTCCGAATATAATTACTTCATCACCTTCAGCACATTCAATTCCAGTCACGTCAATCATTATCATATCCATACAAACATTTCCAATAATTGGCGCTAATTGACCATGAAGACTAACGAATGTTTTGCCATGACCATATTGTCTGCCTATACCGTCAGCATGGCCCAAAGGTAAAGTGGCAGTAATAGTTTCTGAATCAGAGGTATACTGACGGTTATACCCTACAGATTCCCCAGCAGGAATGACATGCTTCTGTGCAATTATAGTTTTTAAAGTTGCCACAGGTATTAAATGAGTATCTACATCTGGTTGGTTTCCGTAACCGTACAAGCCAATACCACTTCGTACCATGTCATATTGCGCTTGAGGATAATTTATAATTCCAGATGTATTGAGAACATGTTTTAAAAGTTTGTTTTTAAAAGTTGCGTCTGCATCTCTGCAAATAACCTCAAAACGTTTTAGTTGCAAGTTTGTAAATTCAGTTTCATTTCTATCTTCAGTAGCGGCTAAATGAGATAAAATACCAATTATCTTAACGGCATCTTGTTTATTGAGAAGTTTTGAAATTAACGGCAACTCTTTAGCAGAAAAACCTAATCTATTGAGTCCGGTATTAAACTTTAAGTGTATAGGATAATCTTTAACACCTAATTTTTGGGCCGTTAAGATAAAATCTGATAAGATAGATTTTGAATAGATACTCGGCTCAAGGGTATGTTCAATTAAAATTTTAAAATGTACTTTTTGTGGGTGAAGAACTAAAATAGGGGTAGTAACGCCCGCTTCTCTTAAATGAACACCTTCGTAAGCATAAGCAACAGCAAAATAATCAACGCCTAAGTTTTGTAAGCGTAAGGCAATAGCTTGCGAATCACTACCATAAGCATACGCTTTTACAACTGCTAAAAACTTGGTTTCTGCCTTTATTTTTGAACGTAAATATTCGTAATTATGCTGTAGCGCTTTTAGGTCAATTTCTAAAACTGTTTCTCTCGTTTTAGTTGTTTCATTTCTTTTTGATACCATCTATTTCCTCAGATTTAACATCCATGGTTTTCACCTTTTCTTTTAACATTGCCTTATAATATGCCCCACGACTTAAGGGTTCATATTCATTTACTTCACCTAACATAACCAGTTTGTCATTGCTAGATTTTCGAAAACTATAATTGGCTAAATTACCTGTACGGGTACAAATGGCATGAACTTTAGTAACATATTCAGCCGTTGCCATTAGTGCTGGCATTGGGCCAAATGGCTTTCCTTTAAAATCCATATCAAGACCGGCTACGATAACTCGAACGCCTTTATTGGCCAAATCATTGCATACAGTAACTATTTCATCATCAAAGAATTGCGCTTCATCAATACCGATTACATCGCAAGTATCTGCAAGTATTCTAATGTTTGCAGCCGCAGGAACAGGCATAGAACGTATTTCATTGGCGTCATGGGAAACTACCATTTCATCGTCATATCGAGTATCTACCATAGGTTTAAAGATTTCAACCTTTAGTTTTGCGAACTGGGCACGTTTAAGCCTTCGAATCAATTCTTCTGTCTTTCCAGAAAACATAGACCCGGCAATGACTTCTATCCATCCGAATTGTTCTTTCGGATTCACTGTGTTTTCAAGAAACATTTTGTAATTTTAGACGAAAATAAGGGGTTTTTCGTTTATTATTTTAGAATGATAAAGTTATTAAAAAAAGCCACCTTCTTGGTCTTGACATAAAATATTGTGAGATGAAAAATAAATTGAAAAAGGAGTTGAGGAAGTTGTCCACAGAAATTCTAACGGCAGATAATCTAGATGATATATCCAATCTGTACGAATTGTCTAAAAACCTTTATGAAAAATTGGCTGTTCTAAAGTTCATTGAACTTGAACTTAACGACATGGAAGTGGATGTTTCTAAAAATGCTATCGCTGCGAAATTCGAAGAAATGGCAAATGCGGTATTAAAATCAAATAAATCGGTGCCTGAAAACAATCCGCATGAAGAAGATATTATTATTCCGGGGATGGATACGATTAAGGATATGGTTTCTGAAATGCCCAATAATGATGAATTAGAAGATGTTTTGGCTGAGTTTATGTCGAAACCTAACTACTTAAAAAATGATAAGGAACTTTTTATGCCTTTTAATGAGGATTTAAAGAAAGATGAATCATTGCCTAAGTCATTAAATGATCGCTTAGCGAAAAACAACGTTAAGGTAGATTTGAATAATCGTTTGGCATTTGTAAAGCATTTGTTCAATAATAGTATGGAAGATTATAATCGTGTATTATCTCAATTAAACACGATCGATTCTGAAGAGCGCTCTATTTCTTTCATTAAGAATATGGTAAAGCCAGACTATAATAATTGGGAAGGCAAAGAACAATTTGAAGAGCGATTTATCGAATTGGTCGCCCGTAGATTTGCTTAATAATAACATTAATTGAATTACACACCCAGCACTTGTGTTGGGTTTTTTACTCGATAATCGAGATTTAAATGTCCGAGGCTTGCCTCGCTTTGTTTAATTCGTTTAGTCACGAATGTCTTGGGCTTGCCTCGAGGTTGTTTACTTTACAAGCACATGGGAAAACTTTATTTAGTTCCGACACCGATAGGCAATTTAGAGGATATGACCTTGCGGGCTATTCGCATACTTAAAGAGGTCGATTTAATTCTAGCGGAGGATACCAGAACTAGCGGAAAATTGCTGCATCATTTCGAGATAGGTACACCTATGAAAAGTCACCATATGCACAATGAGCATAATATGGTCGATTATTTAATTGGGCGATTAAAAAACGGTGAAAACATCGCATTAATATCTGATGCAGGTACGCCCGCTATTTCAGACCCTGGCTTTTTATTGACCCGCGCTTGTGTAGAAAATGATATTGAAGTAGATTGTTTGCCTGGCGCTACGGCATTTGTGCCAGCATTGGTCAATAGCGGTTTGCCAAATGATAAGTTTGTTTTTGAAGGGTTTTTACCAGTTAAAAAAGGAAGGCAAACTCGCCTGAAGTTTTTAGCGGAAGAATCACGTACCATAATTTTTTATGAATCTCCACATAAATTAGTAAAGACGCTTGCAAATTTCGTTGAATATTTTGGAATAGATAGACCTGTTTCCGTTTCTAGGGAATTAACCAAACTTTATGAAGAAACCGTTCGTGGTACAACTGAAGAAGTTTTAAAGCATTTTACCGAGAAACCACCCAAAGGAGAAATTGTAATTGTGGTTGGGGGGAAAAACAAATAGAATGACCATAACAGAGTTCAAGAAAATACTAGCCACTAGCCCTACGAATATATCTTTTTCTGATACTATAGAGGTAATTGAATCTAATTACACTTTTACGCCAACTGCATTTTCAAATGGTAATTTAACTAATGAAGCGGGTCAAAATTCTGGGTCATGTAAAGTATTTGCTTTTGCTAATAAAGTAGGACTGACAAAACAGGAAACGTTGGCTTGCTTTGGCACTTATTATTTTGATGAGGTACTTCAAGAACCAAAGGGTGATAGTCATCAGAATATTAGGAATTTCATGAAAACCGGATTTGAAGGTTTAAATTTTGACGGAAAGCCTTTAAAATAATTTCAAAATAGGATTAAAAATACCTTAAATTGTTACCATGATAGTACCATGGGTAATAGCCACAATCACGGTCATAGCTGTATATTTTTTAGACCGGTGGGAAAACAAACACATTAAATCTATTTTTGATTGGGTGCCAGCCATCCTTTTGGCCTACATTATTCCAGCTATTATTTCCTTTGCATTAAATGCCGATTATTCACAGGCTAGTATTCATGATTTTAGTAAAAATTATTTCATTCCCTTAGCTATAATTGCGGTAATGAGTAGTCTATCGCTTACTCAGTTAAAAGCAATCGGATTAAAACCATTATTGGTGTTTGTATCGGGCTCATTGTTTATTGCTGTTTTTCCTATTGTACTTTTATTTCTTTTTTTCGAGACCGAATTGGTGTCTGAAATTATGATTAGTGATGGGTATTGGATGGGCATACCGCCTATTGTAGGAAGTTGGATTGGGGGTAGTACCAGTCAGTTGGTCTTAAAAGAATTGGTAGAATGTCCAGAAAATATATTCCTTACAGTTTTGGTGATGGATAATATTTTGGTGAATGTCTGGACCATTCTAATGTTTCAAAGCATAAAGAAAAGCGATAAACTTAATTTATGGTTTAAAATTACCGATGTGGCTATCCCTGAAGATATTCGAGTAGAGGCAGGTCTTAAATTAAAACCGCTAGTAAGTGTCACTATCCTTTTAGGAATAGTAATTCTATGTAATTTTTTAATAGAAAGCTTTGTTGCGAAAGTGGTGCTATTATCCTTTTTAGGATTGTTGATAAGCAATTTTATAAAACAATGGAATTACAAGTTTGCCTTAAAAGCCGGCGGAATACTAATTATTGTGGTTATGGCTGTTTTAGGATTAAAACTGCAAATAGCAACGCTTGGGTTTAACGTGCCTTTTCTTGGATTTTTGGTAGTTTGGTTGGTTGGCCACTTTTTGTTTATGATACTTATTGCCAAATTTTTAAATGTAAATATGGCATGGGTGCCAATTGCAAGCATGGCGAATGTTGGCGGCATTGCTACGGCGCCAGCTGTTACTGCAGCCTATAATTTAAAATGGATGCCACATGCAATTGTACTGGCAATTTTAAGTATGGCAACAGGAACGTTTTGGGGAATGTTGACGATTTGGTTGCTGAAATATTTTGTGGTTTAACGGCATTGCGAGACACGTAACAAACTGCTTTTTTAGAAAATTATTTTAGTTGAAATGGTAACCTTTATTCTTCATCAATAAAAAATAATTCCTCTACCTGTAAATTAAAAAGTTTGGCCATTTTAATGGCAAGAATTACCGAAGGATTAAACTTGTTTTTTTCTATTGCATGTATTGTTTGTCTTGAAACCCCTAGTTTTTCTGCTAAATCTGCTTGCGTTAAATCTAATCTTGCTCTTTCTACTTTGACTAGGTTTTTCATACGTTTTTGTATTTTTTAAACCTAAAGATTAAAAAGTAAACAATCATATAGTTGAATATGAAGTAATCTAAAGGCAATTCTAGGCCTTTAGAAGTAGCAAAGAAAACTAAAGCGGTAATAATAGCTATTATTGTGGTTAGTTGAAATGATTCTAGCCTTAGAATTTTGATGTATTCATCTTCAATTTTTTCTTTGGATAACATATAAATTAAAAGGCCAACCATAGAAAGTGTAACACATAATGTTTGTGTAAACACTCCTAACAAGTTTTCGTATGGACCTATATAGTTGGGGTCATCAAAAGAATTCCATCCTCTTATAAAATCATCTATACCAAATAATATAAATAGTGAAAAACCTAATTTTTTACCCCAATTGGGAAGAATTTGTAAATTCATAGTGCTTTTATTTTAGCTGAAACCGATCCGGGTTATAGTCTCTTTTTTAAGTGAAATGTAATTAGATATGTTGCTATGTATATGTATAGCAAATAAGACAGATTAAATTTGATTTCACTATTTATAAGGAGTAAGATAAAAGTGATTCCTAGAGACATTATAGTTGTTAACTGATATGATTCTAATCTTAGTTTTGAAATATAATCATCTTCCACTTTTTCTTTAGATAGCATATAAATAAGCATTCCTAAAATCGTCAAAATGCTTAACCATTTAGAAACTGTAACACTCAATATTTCTCGAATAAAAAAAGAGTTTTCATTGGAATCAAATGGTTGAAATAGCCCCATCAGAAAAGTAGCTATTAAGGGTATTCCACAACAAATAATGAAAATGGATAAGCCTATTGGTTTAAACTTATTTGGGAGTATTTGAAAGGTCATAATTCTATTATTATAAACCAAATGTATATAAAACTTTACATTTAGACAAATATAATAGAATATAGTTTAGTCTTATAGTGAATTTGGAACTTCATTGTGAGACACGAAGCAACCCTAACCCTTGTAGCCTAAGTTTAACAGATTGCTTCGCACCTCGCAAAGACGATTTATTAATAGCCAACAGTCAACAACTAATACTGCGACCCATCATGTTTTCCTTTCTCCCAGCCGTGCTTGCCTAGATATTGGTCGGCACTATCGACAGCTCCGGTTTCAATCGATGTTCCCATAGAATCGTTCCAGCGATTAAGGTATCCAAAGAGAGAAATAACACCTAGCATTTCAACAATTTCGCCTTCGTTCCAATAGGTGTAAAGTCGTTCTTTTATATCGGCATCTACACCGTTAGGTACTTGAGAGGCTTGCAAAGAAAAATCTAATGCGGCACGTTCGGCTTCTGAAAATGCAGAGTGGGTTCTGTATTCCCAAATATTATCTAACTGCTCTTGTTCTGCTCCGTAACGTTCTGCTGCGCGTATGGCATGTGCTTGGCAGTATCGGCAACCAGTAGCATTACTGCTCACCCAAGCAATCATTCTTTTTAAAGCAGAAGTCACACGGCCTTCATTAGCCATAACCGCTTTGTTAAGGTTTATAAATGCTTTAGATATGGCGGGTCTGTGCTGCATGGTCAATACAGAATTGGGGCAAAAGCCTAGTGTTTCATTAAAGAAAGCAGCTAATTCTTTCGTTTCAGGATCATGATTAGGGTCAAGCGGTGTTACTAATGCCATAGTTATTTTTTTAGGTTTTGATACGGTAATCAATCGAATTGCTGCTTTCAATGTACATGTAGTTGACAGAAATGACAGCCGAGATTGTTGTATTTTTGTATTCTTACAAGAAACAAAAAATTATGAGCACAACAAACCATATTAGTACAAAATGGATGGGTAACATGTCCTTTGAAAGTAATAACCCATCAGGACATTCATTAAGAATAGATATTGCCAAGGAAGATGGTGGTGACGGAAGTGGTTTTCGACCTAAAGCACTTATGTTATCTTCTCTAGCTGGTTGTTCTGGGTTAGATGTTGCTGCATTGATTAAGAAAATGAAACTTGAAGTAGCTGAATTTCATATCGAAACTATAGCGAACTTAACAGACGAGCATCCAAAGTTTTATGATAAGGTGATACTGGAATATCATTTTCATGGAGAAAACCTAAACGAAAAGAAACTTCAGAGAGCGGTTGATTTATCCGTAGAAAAATACTGTGGCGTTATGGAAATGTTTAGAAAATTTGCCGAATTAGACATAAAGACTGTTTTTCATAAAAAATAAGCGTCATTGCGAGGCACAAAGCAATATGTTCCTATTTATGAGATTGCTCCTTGCCTGGCAATAATAACTGAGTACTGCTACTGTAAACCGAATACTTAAAAGAATGCGCTGGACAATAAAACCGAAACCTAAACAAGAGGATATTGACGTTCTGGCCAATGCACTTCAGGTAGATGATTTGGTAGCGCAACTTCTTTTACAACGTGGAATTACTACGTTCGAGCAGGCAAAATCATTCTTTAGACCACAGTTAAGTGAGCTTCATGATTCTTTTTTAATGAAGGATATGGATCTTGCTGTTAAGAGAATTGAAGAAGCTATTGGTAATGGCGAAAATATTTTGGTGTTTGGTGATTACGATGTAGATGGTACTACTGCGGTTGCCTTATTATCGTCATACCTTTTAAGCTATTACCCAAATGTGGCTACGTATATACCAGATCGATATGATGAGGGTTATGGGGTTTCATTTAAAGGAATAGATTTTGCTGAGGATAATGGTTTCTCATTAATTGTTGCTTTAGACTGCGGAGTAAAGGCTATTGACAAGGTTGCTTATGCCAAAGAAAAAGGAGTAGATTTTATTATTTGTGACCATCATAGACCAGGAAAAACACTACCGGATGCCATTGCTATTTTAGACCCAAAACGTGAAGATTGTAGCTATCCTTTTGATGAATTATGTGGTTGTGGAGTCGGTTTTAAATTAATTCAGGCATTAGGCTCACGCCGAGGTGAAACCATTGACGATTTAATCTATTACCTTGATTTAGTGGCTACTGCAATTGGCGCGGATATTGTACCGATAACTGGAGAGAATCGAATTCTCGCTTTCTATGGCCTACAAGTTATTAATCAACAACCTAGAATTGGATTCAAAGCAATTATAGATCAGCTTAATAAAAAAGAGCTTACTATCACAGACGTTGTATTTATAATTGCGCCTAGAATTAATGCTGCAGGTAGAATGAAACATGGGCAACATGCGGTAAATTTATTGACAGAAACCAATATGGACCAAGCGATGAAATTCGCTTCAGAAATAGAAAAATTCAACACCGATAGAAGAGGTCTAGACCAAGAAATAACACAAGAGGCATTAGTACAGATTCAAGAAAATGAGGAAGAAGAAGGTTTTACTTCTGTTGTATATAAAGATACTTGGCATAAAGGGGTAATAGGTATTGTAGCATCTAGGCTTACCGAAACGTATTATAGACCTACCTTGGTTTTTACTAAAAGTGGAGAAAAATTGGCTGCATCGGCACGTTCTGTAAAAGGTTTTGACGTGTATAACGCTTTAGAAGGATGCGCTGATTACATAGAACAGTTTGGTGGACACAAATATGCAGCTGGTCTTACTATGCTTGAAGAGCAATATCAAAATTTCAAGCATCAGTTCGAGAAGGTAGTCAAAGAAAGTATAGACCCACAATTACTTATACCTGAAATCACTATTGATACGGTTATTGAATTAAAAGATATTACGCCCAAATTAATGCGCATATTAAAGCAGTTCGCACCTTTTGGCCCTGGTAATATGTCGCCAGTATTTATGGCTGAGAATATTAAGGATACGGGCTATGCCAAAGGTGTGGGTGCAAATGCCGCACATTTAAAAATTTCTGTGGTACAGCAAGACAGCCATAAAATTGATGGTATCGGTTTTAACATGGGCGAAAAATTATCATTAGTAACAAGTAGAAAACCATTTAGTGCGGTTTTTTCACTTGATGAGAATGAATGGCAAGGAAATGTAAGTCTTCAACTAAAACTAAAGGACATCAGATGAAAATTGAGCATATTGCCATTTGGGTTACCGATTTAGAACTAATGCGGGATTTTTATAAAACTTATTTCAATGCAGTTTCAGGGAATAAATATGTTAATCTTAGCAAGAACTTTACATCTTATTTTTTGAGTTTTAAAGAAGGGGCAAGGTTAGAATTAATGCATAATCCATCCATAAATAAATCGTCTAACCCTGATATCATAGATACAGGTTTTGCTCATATGGCCATTTCAGTAGGCACAAAACAAAAGGTAGATTCACTGACTAATGAGTTAAGGGCTAATGGATATAGCATTACTGGAGAGCCAAGAACTACCGGTGATGGGTATTATGAAAGTGTCATTCTTGACCCAGAAGGTAATCAAATAGAAATCACAATTTAAACACACTATTTATAATTATTCTAAATAAGATTCATATATTTATATGAAATAGTTAGATAGTTATGAATGAGATTAGTCCGATTTACCAAAATGACTTTGGTATAGCGTTTCAATGGAAACACGATAAGCCCCAAAAAACAAATAAAGTTCAATTGATTTTTAGAGATATTGGTTTGTTGCTAACACCTAACGAGATTCAATATTTTTCAAAATGTATAAATGAAACTTTGCAGAGTGGTAAGAGTAATTTATGTGAAGACTGTAAAGTAAAAGGGGAATGTAGATCATTGCTTTTAAATTCACCCGCCCATCAAATTACCTTTGCAGTAAGTTTACATGAAGTATTAGAAATTAAAGATTTAATAAAGGGTACCCTGTTTAAATTACAGTTAGATTCTTTTTTTGATGAAATGGGGATTGATTAAGTGGGGAAAATTACTTGGTACTTTTATTTTTTTTAAAGCAACAATAAGTTTCACTATCATGAAACGGCAGGTTATTTATTAAATATCTTTGATTTTCATTTAGCTATTTACATATGAACGTAAATGACCCCTATGCAGCCTTAAAATATAAGGAATTCAATATTTTTCTTTTAGTTCGCTTTGCGATGGTATTTGCTTGGTCAATGCAATTTATTGTCATAGAATGGCAAGTGTACTCTATGACTAAAGACCCTTTATCATTAGGCATTATTGGATTAATGGAAGTAATACCAGCTGTGGGCATGGCACTTTTTGCGGGTCATGTTGTAGATCAAAAAGAAAAACGAAACCTTTTAATGAAATGCATTTTTGGCTTTTCAGTAATAAGCTTCGGTTTATTTATGTTGAGTTTGCCTTCGGTTATAGAAAGCTATGAAACAAAGGTGATACTGTACGGAATTTATGCTTTGGTGTTTTTGGGTGGTTTGGTTCGTGCCTTTTTAGGTCCCACTATTTTTTCATTAATAGCTTTAATCGTTCCGAAAAAAATATACCCAAATGCAGCTACTTGGAGTAGTACTACATGGCAATTTGCTTCAGTTCTTGGTCCAGCATTGGCCGGTTTTTCCATTAGTTTAATAGGAGTACATTGGTCCATGTGCGTCATATTCGGTTTTTCATTATTAGCTTTAACAGCTCTTTTTAATATTTCAAAAAAGCCCATTCTAAATCCTAAAATAGGGGAACCGGTTTTTCAAAGCTTAAAAGAAGGACTCAACTTTGTTTTTAAAACGCGTGCTATTTTAGGAGCATTAACCCTCGATATGATTGCAGTATTATTTGGTGGCGCAGTAGCTTTATTACCAATTTTTGCACAAGATATTTTGCATGTTGGGTCAGAAGGTTTTGGTGTTTTAAGAGCAGCGCCAGCGGTAGGAGCAGCAATTACCATGTTAGGTTCTACTCGTTTTCCGTTACATAAAAATGCAGGTAAGAAATTATTATTTGCAGTATTTGGTTTTGGAATTTGTATGATTGTCTTTGGCCTATCTACTTATTTCTGGTTATCGGTTATTGCATTGTTTTTAAGTGGCGCTGTTGATGGTGTATCTATGATTATACGACAAACCATATTACAATTAAAGACTCCTGATAATATGCGAGGCCGTGTTGCATCGGTAAATTCAATGTTCGTTGGTTCATCTAATGAGCTTGGAGCGTTTGAAAGTGGAGTAACCGCTAAATTGATGGGAACGGTAACGGCAGTTGTATTTGGAGGTACAATGACTTTACTAACTGTTGGTCTAACTGCAATTGTTTCGCCTGGTTTTAGAAAATTAGATTTACAGAAAGATGTGGAAGATCATGAAAGCTAACGATTTTAATATTTATCATAAAAAAAGCCCCTAATCAGGGGCTTTTTTACTGTAGGTAATGCTTAAGATTTGGGTCATTAAATGGATAAATTTGTAGGTAAATGGAAGATTTGGGAATCAACACTTAATCTTAACAACACTATAAAGATAAACGAAGGGTTAGTTTTTTGAAACAAATGTTGTGAATGCATTAAATTGAGTTGTAAGAAAAGGATTACTTAATGTATGAAATAATTTTGAGTTATATATTTATAAAATAATGGTCTTTTAATTTTAGTTATCGAGAGGTATTTTGTGTACTATAATTATAGGCGATGTCGAAAAGTATTTTTACAATATTAAAATATGTTATAATAAAATGATGCTCCAAAAAAATATTTTAAAAAGTGTTTGTATACGAAAAAGCCCCTAAAATAGGGGCTATTCTTTAATGTAGGTAACACTTAAGATTTGAGTCATCAAGTGAGGGTACTTGTAGGTAATGTAAAGATTTGGGCTCAACATTTAAACTTAACAACACTGTAAAGATATAATGAAGTACTAGTTTTATAAAACAATTGTTGTGAACTCTTTAATTTATGTTGTAAGAAAAGGATTACAAGTAGTTTTATGTAATATTGGGGTGAAAATGAAGGGATTATTTAAATTCTTTTAAAGAAAGTTCTTCTCCGTCAAATACAGCGTAGGTGTAAAAATTGACCCAATCCCCCAAATTAGTATACTTTGAAGTATCGTTCAATTCTATCTCTAATGGAAGGTGTCTATGACCAAATATAAAATGATTGTAATGATCATTTTCTAATTTGCGATGAGCGTATTGAACAAGCCATTCTTTATCATCTCCTAAATATTTGGCATCATCATCACCAGAGATCAATTTGTTCTTTACCGAGAAGTATTGAGCTAATCGTACTCCAATATCTGGGTGTAACCAACGAAAGAACCATTTAGCAACAGGATTGGTAAAAACCTTCTTCATTCGTTTATACCCTTTGTCCTCAGGTCCAAGTCCATCACCATGGCCTATAAAAAATGAAGTGCCGTTAATATTATATTGCTGGGGTTTGTGATAAACAGGAATATTAAGTTCCTCTTCGAAGTAGCCATTCATCCATAGGTCATGATTACCTACAAAATAAAAAATGGAGATTCCTGAATCAGAGAGTTCTGCCAATTTTCCCAGTGTTCTTGTAAATCCTTTAGGGATTACCGTTTTATATTCGAACCAAAAGTCGAATAGGTCGCCCATAAGAAAAATAACCCCTGCATCAGCCTTTATAGAATCTAACCAATTAACGAATTTCAATTCTCTAAGCCTACTTTCTTTCATAGTAGGTGCTCCTAGGTGGTTGTCGCTAGAAAAATATACTTTTTTCCCTTTCGGAAGTTCAATGTTCGTCATTAGGATGTAAATATATAAAAACTGTTTTGCGTATAATGATGGTTTAGAGTTCTAAATACGATATCGCTTCCCTTTGAATATAAATTTAAGCGGTTAAATCTTTCTCTATAAGAACTATTTTTATGGGTAGATGGTCGCTATACCCGTTTTGATTAAAAGTAGAAGAATTAGGCCTACCAAACTTAACTGGCTTTTTATACGAGCCCGAAATAAGCTCAGGATAATCAATAATAGAAACCGCGCTCAACTTAAAGGGTAACCCTGCCTTTTCTGATACGATACTTTTTGATATCATAAACTGGTCTAGAATATTATATTCATTTCCGAATACAAAAGTGCCTATCTGTGCATCTAAAAACCGGTGCATAACGTTATAAAAGTATTTTAATCGAACCCTATTACTTTTCACTAAAGCCCTATTATTTATTGACAAAAGGTACTCTGTGATAGATTTGTTAGAAGGATTGTCATTAAAATCACCCATTAAAACTATAGAAGCATCTTCTCCCTGCTCCTCATATATTCTTTCAATCCAATAGGAGAGGTTTTCGGCAACCATAATTCTGAATGGTTCACTTGTTAGTTCACCACCTGAGCGAGATGGCCAGTGATTTAGTATACAAATGAGCTTATTACCTGCAGCTGTATTTATATGTACCTGAAATAAATCTCTGGTGCTGTTTCGTTTAATAATCCTTAGGCTAAATGTTACTTGCTCAGGACCATATTTGGCGCTGTCATATATAAGAGCAGTATCAATACCTCGCTTATCATCTCCTTCTGAAATTACAAATCTGTAATTCTTATTTAATGAGGAGTTCATAGCACTAATTAAAAGTTCAATAACATGCTCATTTTCCACCTCACAGACTCCTAAAATATCTGGGCCTTCATTGTTGTTGAATTTTGAAATAACTGTAGTAAGATTGGCGATTTTTTGATTCAGAACAGTTGCATTCCAACCATTAAGTTCGGTGCCTAAGTGGCTGTTTAAAAACTCGCTTCTTCTGGGTGAATTCTCAACATCAAATAAGTTTTCAAGATTCCACCAATATATATGATGCTTAATCATGTTATTGTGTGTTAGGGTGTTACCATTAAAATAACACAATATTTGGAGATGAAAACAGAGTTTGCCGTTAAATTTAGATAAACTTAATTATCATTGGCATACCATTCAGCAAAAGAGGTATCTGTTTCTTGAAGTTTAAGAGAAAATAATGATATGTTTTTTGGAAGTCTTGACTTTATTTTTGCGGCAAAATCAATAACCATATTCTCACTTGTTGGCTGGTAGTCAGCTAAGATAACATTATGGCCTCGGTCTGTTAGTTCTTTTGCCAACTCAACATGTGGCGTGTTTTTGTTGAATACAGTGGCATGGTCGAATTTGTCTACGATATCTTCCTTAACGATTTTTTTTAAATCGCCGAAATCAATGACCATTCCTAATTTTACATGAGAAGTATCTGTAATAGGTCGTCCGATAACAGTTACGGATAATTTATAGCTATGGCCATGTACATTTCTACATTTTCCATCATAGCCATAAAGGGCATGACCTGTTTCGAAATTGAACTGTTTGGTAATACGAATGTTGCCCATAGCATTTAATTATACGGCAAAGGTAGGAAAACTTTAAAAGGATTTTTAGGAAGAAATCAATCTAAAACAATCTCGGTATTTCCAGAGATTAAGCTTACGTGGCAGCAGTCTGCACCAACAATGAATTCCTCTGTTATTACTTCATTTTCTGAAATGTATCCAATAAAGGAAATCGTCGCTTTTGAATTCTGATATTTAAGACGATAGGCATCGCTAAAAATAGGATAGTAGCCAGTATTGCGATAATTTTCAAATTCTTCGATACTGTAAGGTAAGGTCAAATCTTCCTTAGTTGCCATATCCATTACCTTATAACTATCTAGAACAATTTTAACACCAGAATTGTCTTTAATTGTTATACCAATAGTTACATAATTTTCAGTACAGAAAGTATTTTCATCGCAATCTTCTATGCTTTTTTCATTGTGATTAGAACAGGCTGCAATAAAAAATACCAGATATACAATCGTAAGAACTCGAAACATAATCACATCTTTTATTGAAGATACACAATGCGCTAAAAGTTGCGTACAATTTACCTTTTATACTTTCTTTTTGCGCGTACTTTATTCACAAAATAGATTACTAAAACAAAAAGGGCAAGAATAGGAAAAACGAGATTACCGTTTAACATTTGAAAGAATTCCATAATAATTATTTAGAAACAAAACGAAGAGGTGTTTCAGTTATTGTTTATTTTTTAAATTTTGATAAGGCATTGCGCGTAAAATCAGAAAGGGCTAATTTTCCTGTAATGGCCGCGCGATCTGATAATAATATATCCCAATGGTCGGTGCCTTGCCACAAAACTTTCTTCCATTCGATTAATGCATCAGAATTATAACTTGCAAGCTTATGAATAAAGAAGTCCAATTCTTTATCCATCTCTTGAGTAGTTTCGTAAACTTTAGAGAATAAACCTTTTTCTTGAGCCCAATATGCACTTTTCCATTCTGTAGCGGCCAAAGATAATTCGGCCATCGCTGCGGTTCCTATTTTGCGTTCTACAGCAGGTGCTATGACAAATGGAGCAAAACCGATGCTTAGTTCAGAAAGTTTAATAGATGCTTCAACATTAGAGTATACATAGTCACAAGCTGCAGCAAGACCAACACCACCACCAACAGTTTTACCTTGTACACGACCAACAATTACTTTCTTGCATTTACGCATAGCGTTTATGACATGTGCAAAGCCACTAAAAAAAGCTTTGCCCTCTTCTAAGTTCGAAACGGCTAACAACTCATCGAAAGAAGCGCCTGCACAGAATGCTTTTTCACCTTCAGATTTTAATAGGATAACCGATACACTTTCATTTTCAGATAGCTCATTTAGAGTATCTGTAAGTCGTAGTAATAAATCTGTTACAAACGAATTGCTTGCTGGGTGACCAAATTCTACATGGGCTACCTTACCATCTATTCGAGTGTATAAACTTCCATTTTTTCTTGATGTACCCATAGCATTTTGTTTAATTCAAAATTACTGATTTTGCAATAAAGGTTTAAATTTTCTTCTAAACTTCCACACTAATGCTCCACCTCTTACTAGCATCCATAAGGTAAACGCCAGCCATATACCCGTAAGTCCCCAGTTTAAATATTTTCCTAAGAAAAGCATAGGAACAAAACCTAAAAAAGTAGCCACTAGTAAGGTGTTTCGTAAATATTTCATTTCGCCAAGACCTTTAAACACCCCATCTAGAACAAAAGCTATACTATTGGTAGGTAAGCCAAGAATTATGATGTAAAATACGCTGTAAAACGCAGAAAGCACTACAGTTTCGTTAGAAAATAGACCACCCAAAGGTCTATAGAAAATGGTGGCCATGACCATAATAAAGATGCTTACATATAGTCCATAAGTAGTAATCTTTTTGGCTAATAACCATAATCCGTCATAGTTTTTTTCACCCAATAATCTACCGCCCATAATATTGCCAGCTGCGCCATAACCATCAATAAAAAATGCGGAGAATAGCCAAAGATTTATGGCAATGGTATGCGCGCCAATATATTTATCGCCTAATGCGGCCGCTTCTCGTACTGCTAATATTAAGGCTGTGTTCAATGCAATTGCCCTAACAAAAAGATTAAGGCTCATAACAACTAATCTTCCCAATTCTGGATGTAAAGGAAATTTGAGTTTCAAACTAATATCTGTTTTGGTCAAGAGTAGGTAGAAAGCCATTAGAGCCATAATTGCTTGTGCAAGTAGACTTGCCCAAGCTGCGCCTTCTAAATACATGGGCTCAAGTACACCTTCAATGCCATATACGAATGCGAAATCGAAAACTACATTTAGTAAAGCACCGGTAATGGCTATGACCATAGGCCAATACGTATTCTGTAAACCTCTAAAAATACCCATAACAGCGAAAACGAAAAGGGTTAATGGAAAACCCCATACCCTTATGGAGTAATAGCTGATACAATACGCTAATATTTTTCCTGATGCATTTAGAAGTTCGAAAATCTCTTTAATAACAAAAATGGTAGAAAGTAAAATGAGAATGCTTAACGCTATATTTAAGTATATGGCTTGTGCGGGTAAAGTTTTTACCTCATCTAATTTACCAGCCCCTAAATACTGCGAGATAATAGCAGAAATAGCACTTCTTGTTTGACCGAGAATCCAAATAAGCATTGAAAGAAAAGAACCGACAATACCTGCCGCTGCTAGAGATTCTAGTCCGTCTACGGGTATATTACCAACAATAGCCGTATCTGTTATGGACAATAAAGGTTCTGCGATACCTGCAATAGTAGCAGGAATAGCCAAGGCATTTATAGATTTAAAATTAACGGCAGTTTTCAAAAAATGTGGTTTCTATAATACAAGTTCGTAGCAATGAAATGGGTGTTGGCTTTGTTTAGGAAAAAAGATATCTTCTAATTTGGTATAGCCACGTTGCTCGTAAAATTTCTGGTTTCGCTTATTTTGGCTAAAGGTATCTAACCTAACTGAGGGGGCATTGTTTTCTCTGGCAAAGTTTTCTCCGAAATCCATCAAAGCTTGCGCGAAGCCTTTTCCTTGATGCTCTGGGTGCACTGCTAGTCTGTGTATATAATAATTTCGGCTATTATTTGTAAGCCATTTAACGGAACGGTATTCTTCATCCATAAATAAAGAAATGACGATACAACCAATAATTTTTTCGTCCTTTAATAGAACATATAATTCGTTACGATAAATATCATTTTCAAAAGCTTCTTTTGATGGGTATGCTTCTGTCCACTGATAAATTCCATTAGCTTCCATGGTCAGTCTACAAGCAGCTGCCATGCTAAGAATTTCATTTAATTGCGATATCTTTGCCGGTTGAATCATAAAAGCGATTTATATAAATCGTAAATTTAAAGTAATAATCAACAATTTTTATCATGATGAATATTCTTGTTCCTATCGGAACCTCTTCTAATGCCAATGAAACCCTTCAATACGCAGTAGATTTTGCGGTAGCTTTTGGTTCTCAAATATATGTAATGGAGGTTTTTAACGCTACTGGAAAGGCGGGTACGCTAACTAACGTTACCCAAAAAATTGCCGAAAATGCAAAGGAACGATTGAAAGAAGTAATCAGCACAGTGGATACAAAAGATGTCTCAATAAAAATCGCCAGTTTCAATGGTGAATTAGAAGACGGACTTAAAGAAATAGATAAAAGTATTGGTATTGATTTGATTATTTTGGCACCAAGAAGTAATGATATTAATGAAGAGTATTACTTAGGGCAAACTTCAGGAGCAATTATTAAAAAGACCAATATACCAACATTGATAGTGCCGAAAGGAACAGCGTATAAGTCATTCAGTACTATTTTGGTAGCCTTTAAATCGGGTATTCTTAAGAGAAAGAGAATTCTTGATCCATTAATTCAAATTAAGAATAAGCACAAGTCGAAGGTGAATCTTTTAATGGTGAAAACCCCAGGTTATTCAGATGATGATTTAAAAATTAATACTGCTTTATTAGATATTAGTTCTCAATTGACCTTTACTGAGAACCCTACAACTTACCATGGTGTTTTGGAGCATTTTCAAGCACAACACCCAGATTTGCTATGTGTTTTTAGAAGAAAACGTGGCTTTTTCAAGAAATTATGGGAGAAGAGTACAATTTCAAAATCTGAATTCTATGCACCAATACCAGTATTGGTTCTAAGTGTAAAGAAAGATTAAGTAGTACTTTGATACGATGTTAAAATGTATTTTCTTTGGCGCTCTTAAAATTTCGGGGGATTAGCTCAGTTGGCTACCCGCCCGTACCGAACTGCACGTTCGGGCTGGGAGCGCGAAATTTCATAGAATGAGTTTTGTTTATGTTCTTTATAGCGATTCGTTTAAGAGGTTTTATGTTGGCATAGCTGATAACATAGAATCAAGGTTGAAAAATCATAATTCTAGTAAGGTAAAGAGCACAAAAGCCTTTATTCCTTGGAGAATTGTTCATGTTGAAGAATTCAATAATAAACAAGAAGCTAGAGTACGAGAAAAATATTTAAAATCAGCTGCAGGAAGAAGATGGCGAAAAAACAATATTAAATCGGGGGATTAGCTCAGTTGGCTAGAGCGCTTGCCTGGCAGGCAAGAGGTCACCGGTTCGAATCCGGTATTCTCCACGAAAAGGGCTTCAAGTAATTTGGAAGCCCTTTTTTATTTTTGCATAATTTATCTTCACTAATCTAATTACGACTGGTCATCGGTTTTTAAATCGAAGTTTATCTCTTAAATACCTCAGATTCTCATATTGTTAATAATGGTTAAATTGGTGCTAATAATTCATCAATCAAATCGTTCACAATCATGGTAGTAAAAAAAATCAGTCAACGTATTCTGTTTGCAATGCTTGTAGGTACAACCTACACACAAACTAATAGTACCATTTCGCAACAATTGACTGCCGAATTACAGACAATAGCTTCTAACGGGCCAATTGTTGGTTTTTCTGTGGCTGTTGTAAATGAAGAAGGCACATTATATGAGAATGGATTTGGTTCCGCAGACAAATTGGCAAATCAAAACCAGATAAAGTTGTAACGGACATAGATGCAGTTGACTCTACAAAAAATAAAGGCCCAAAAATACAAACCGATAATCCTGATTCATTTATTGACCCTGAATTTAAGCACACGGATTCTGAGAAGAAAGAAGTAATAATACGAAATAGCAATCCAAGAGGTGGAGGAGACATTGATGGAGTAAGAGGATATTCTGATTTTACCGGAACATACTATGGATATGGAATATTCTGGACTCGGATAATTAATGAAACAAACAATTACCAAAAATCTTTATCTATAAAACGAATACGTTTAAGTTGAATGTAGTTTAGGCCTTTTTACACTGTTAAACACAAAGTGAAAGCCCAATCAAACGATTGGGCTTTCACTTTGTGTTTATACATAGCTAATGCTAAGTATTTAAAATTTAAATTCGGTTGTTTAGGAATTAAACAACGTTTTATTCTTTCCCTTCGGTAAGGTTAACACCTTTACGTAATAGGGTAACACCCATTGCAATTAACCAAAGTACTTTAATATGAAATACAGATTCATAAATTTCAAAGTTATCGGCTATAGACAAAATTATACCCATAGCAACTAGACCTAGTATTGCTGTAAACCATCCTAACCAAAGATTAACAATTTTCCATTTTATAAGCGCAGCACCTAATAATACCAAGCCAACACCTGAGAATATTCGACCAAAGCGAACAAAACAGGTTACATATTGATTTGTATATAGAATGCTATCCATAAAAGCTTGTATTTCTTCAGGAGATTTACCAGCAGTTTCTCCAACGCCCCAAGCACCATAATTATAGTAATAAGCTGCTGCAATAGCAATCGTAAAAGTACCAACAATAGTCATGCCTGCTCCAGGTAATATTAGAACTCTATATGGTTTTCTTGCTGTTATTGCAATAAATGAAAACATTGCGATTGCCATGGTCACCCAACCAAAAATATGAATCCGATACATCCAAATCCAATACCATACATTTTCACCAATGGATGCGAAATCTGTAGCTACAAAATATTCACCTACATGATGTGATGAAAGCGCCCAACCACCCCATAATAAAAAGGCAGCAACAAGAAATACCCAACCTGTAAATTTTGTTTCGAAATCTTTTATCATAACATTTGTTACATACCATATATAAAGGAAGTTGTATTTTGTTCTGCATATTATTTTAGTAACCTAAAATTAAACCATTTTGAAAAGAAGAGATTTCGCTAAAAAGGCTAGCCTGAGTATGTTCGCATCACTTATAGGAGCAGAAATTGTTTTTGGGTCCAACATGCTTGAAGGATACAGTCCTTTGGCTTTGCAAGATCCAGATCCTTTTAAATTGTTTAGTAAGAATAAGGATATGGTTGTGCTAAATAGTAAGCCATGGAATATTGAAGCACAAGCACATTTGTTAGATGATAAGGTTACGCCAAATGCTTCTATGTTTATTCGCAATAATGGATTAATACCTGAAGGTATTGATATTAAAAAATGGTCTCTTACTATTGATGGTGAATCGGTAGAAAAGTCAAAAACATATACCTTAACAGAACTACAATCAAAATTCAAACACTATACCTACCAATTAACTTTAGAGTGTGGTGGAAACGGTAGAAGTGAGTTTAATCCACCAGCCAAAGGAAACCAATGGACAATAGGAGCAGTTCATTGTGCGGAATGGACAGGCGTTCGTTTACGCGATGTACTGGAAGACGCAGGTATAAAAAGCAATGCTGTTTACATCGGATTTCATGCTGTAGATCAGCATTTAAGTATGGATCCAACAAAAGAACCTATTTCTAGAGGTTGCCCTATGCCAAAGGCACTGCAAGATGAAACAATATTGGCTTTTAAAATGAATGGTGAAGCTATTCCTTTAGCACATGGGTATCCGTTACGTTTGATAGCAGGCGGTTGGCCAGCTTCTGTTTCTGGAAAATGGGTGAATAGAATTAGTATCCGAAATAAAGTGCATGATGGTCAAAAAATGACAGGTGATGCTTATAAAGTACCCTGTAACCCAGTAGCTCCTGGAGAAAAGGTGAAAGAAGAAGACATGTGTATTATTGAATCGATGCCTATAAAATCGTTAATTACATTCCCAAAATCGGGCGCCATAATTAAAGAAGGAAAAACCCTATCCATAAGAGGTCATGCTTGGGCAGGAGAGTTAGAAGTTGCTAAAATGGAGTATTCTATAGATTTTGGAGCTACATGGACTACCTGTGAGGTTCAAAAACCAGTGAACAGATTGGCATGGCAGCATTTTGGTGCACAAGTAAAATTTCCAAAAAAAGGGTATTATGAAGTTTGGGCTAGAGCAACAGACGCGCGAGGAATTGCCCAACCTATGTTATTACCTGGATGGAATCCAAAAGGATATTTAAATAATGCGTGTCATAGAATTGCAGTAAAAGTAAGCTAGATGTCAAAAGAAGAAAAGATCAAGGAATCTATTAAAAAAGTGTATCATTTAATGCTCACACTTTTTGGTTTGTTTTTAGTTGTAGCTAGCGCTATTCTGTTTTACACCTATAATCCAGACTATTTTACAGCAGAACCAGAAATTGAAACCTTGGTAAGCATACCAGTTGAAGTAGATGAAGATAGGATAGAAAACGGTATTCATGTAAGAACTGGATTTATTGAAGCTGAGGGACTAATGACTGTTGTTAATAATTGCACCAATTGCCATTCTTCTCAGATTATTATTCAGAATAGAATGAATACCGAACGCTGGAATGCAACGATTAAATGGATGCAGGAAACTCAAAATCTTTGGGATTTAGGGGGAAATCAAGAAATTATCGTCAATTATTTAGTCACCAACTACCCAGTTGTAGATACTGGAAGACGAGAAAATTTGACCAACATTGATTGGTATGAATTGAAAGATTAGAAGTATAGATTATCACAAAAAAAATTAAAAAGTAAAGGTTATGGAAAAATATATAGACGCTTTTATAAATGCTTTTAACGGCACTGTAATGTGGACCTGGAAATCAATAATATTTGAAGTGCCGTGGTATACAAATTATTTTTGGGGACTTACCGTAATATCATTGGTAGTGTGGTTTTTAGAAATGGCATTTCCTTGGCGAAAAGAACAGTCTATTTTTAGAAAAGACTTTTGGCTAGATGCCTTTTATATGTATTTCAACTTCTTCATCTTTGCCATTGTCATAAGCGGTATCTATAAGCTATTAGCCGTGCTCTTTGGCGATTTGAATATTACTGCAAAAAGCCTGTCTATTATAGATATTTCTAGTTGGCCAATGTGGGGGCAATTATTAATTTTCTTTATAGTACTCGATTTTGTACAATGGTTTACCCATGTATTATTACACAAATACCCCTTTTTATGGAAATTCCATAAAGTGCATCATAGTGTACAAGAAATGGGATTTGCTGCACATTTAAGGTACCATTGGATGGAGAACATCCTTTACAAACCATTAAAGACATTTGGAGTAATGATTCTCGGTGGTTTTGAACCCGAACAAGCCTATATTGTACACTTTATAGCCATAACCATAGGTCATTTTAATCATTCTAATATTAAAATCACTTGGGGTCCTTTAAAGTATATTATCAATAACCCAGTAATGCACTTATATCACCATGCTACTATATTGCCAAAAGGATCGTATGGTGTAAATTATGGGATTAGTTTGAGTCTTTGGGATTATATATTTAAAACCAACTATATACCAGAAGATAGTGGAAAAGTTGATATTGGATTTATAGGGGATGATAAATTCCCGAAAGATTTTATCCATCAGAATCTTTATGGCTTTAAAAAAGGACAAAAATAAAATCTAGAATTCTTATGAGCATAGTATCATAAATTAGTTGGATATGCTATACCTATTGCTTAAGCATAAAATTGATTTAGAATTTTAAAAAAAACCTTGGACCAAATACTCCGAGGTTTTACTGTTATAGATGTTAAGCAATTCTATATATGGTACTCTTATGGTTACGTGTTGCTATCAATTAAGACTTGGCTGCCTTTTTTTCATATAGTTATAATTTTCTATAAATACTATTTTGTATTTTAAATACATTTGAGAAGTCCTTTGTCCTCCTAATATAATTTGCTTTATTGACATTAACGGCTCTTTATGGTATTAAGGCCATGGAGATATTATCTAATATTTCGGTGCCGCTACTCCTCATATTTATGGTGTTTGTACTGTTTACCTCTTTAGGAGGAAGCGAGTGGGATGTTATAATTGCATTTGAAGGTTCTGGCGGAATCGGAATTCGAGAAGCCATTTCTGCCGTGGTAGGATTTAGCAACTCAATCAACTCAACTATAATTAGTCCCGCATTGACCACTGTGGACCAACCAGGAGATAAAATTGGACGTACAGCCGTAAGGTTCTTAATTGAGGAGATTGAAAACCCTACCAAAAATGTAGTTACTAAAACAGTGGAGATTAAAACCAGCCTTATTGTTCGAGATTCTTCTCATAGAGCTTGAGTAGTTTGTTCCTTAAAAGGAACGATTTTTGAGACAGTGGCTTTTACATGGAATGCCAATCTTTCTTCACATAGTTATAAAACATTAAACCGTAATTAAGTTTACCTAAACATTAAAATCTGCCTTATTAATCCCATTATTTTCTTGTTCTTGCCATTTCAATTGTTGATAACCCACAATTTTATGCTAAATCACAGATTAGACCCTTATTTAGGAGGTGTCGTTTGGTATCAAACTGAACCAAATAAAATCTATGGTTCATAGAAGTAATATCATTTAGTCTATTATGGTTTAATATGCTATATTTCAAATAGTTGTGAATAACTAATTGTAGCGGTCTATTTCTTTATTCACCTATTTTCATACATTTATCCAGTAACAATATTGAACGAAAACACCGTAATCCTTTGGAACCAAATTACATAATTGGCGGTCGTTGGTGAGAATGAAGTTACCACTACCTTTATGGTCACGGAAGTATATGTAAAAGAAAAACATAATTGGAAATTAGCAGGTTTGACCTTAAGCAAACTGCTTGTGCGTGAATAAAAACACAATTTATTGTTATGGTGTTGGCAGTAGTTTTGACACCATTGAAATATTATGCCCGAATAATAAAATTTTAGAAGGCTTTTCAATGAAAGGACCAAAACGGGAAAGCTGCTATTAGTCAATACTGAATTGAATAAGAAAAGCGTACAAGAGTTTATTGCGATTTGGAGAGCATTAATTGCTCATGAAAATAAATTGTAGTTGATAAAAAATACACCATGAAGAATGAAATCCATACGATTTGGCTTGATCTCAAAGAAGAATTGTTTCATTTTATTTTAGGGAAAGTAAAGGATGAACAAGTGGCTAAAGACATACATCAAGATGTTTTTATTAAAATTCAGACAAAAATTTATCAGTTGCAACACACCTCTAAGTTGACCTCGTGGGTGTATCAAATAACTAGAAATACGATAATAGACCATTTTCGTAGGCAGTCAAAAAACACTATTGACATTTCAGATTTTGATATGCCAGAAGAGCAAGCAGATGATTTTGACTACTCAAGACTTACCAATTGTATTAGTGAAAAAATAGGGCAATTATCTTCACAGCATAGAGAAGCTATTGTATTAACGTCCTTCCAAAATTATTCTCAAAAAGAGTTGGCAATGCATTTAAACATATCATATTCTGGTACTAAATCAAGAGTTCAAAAAGCAAGGGAAATTTTAAAAGACCAGTTGTTAGATTGTCCAAATGTTGAATCAGATGGTACTGGAAAATTACTGGATTTTGAAAATAATGATTAGTAATTACGTCTTTTTATAAACACTACCGTCTATCTATTACAAACATAAAAATAGAATCGATGGATAACTTAAAAACAGTCACCGTACAAATACTAAATGCCTTTACAGAGAATGATAAAGGCGGCAACCCTGCGGGCGTTGTGTTGAATGCAGATAGCCTAACTCACGAGAATAAATTAGATATAGCCAAGAAAGTAGGACTCTCAGAAACCGCTTTTATATCTACTTCTAAAACAGCAGATTTCAAATTAGATTTTTTCACACCTACCAAACAAATTGCCCATTGTGGTCACGCTACAATTGCCGCCTTTTCATACCTAAAACAAATGGGATTATTAAAGGGCGAAAAGTCATCAAAAGAAACCATAGACGGAAATAGAAAAATAGAAATACAGGGAAACTTAGCATTCATGGAGCAATTGGCACCCACGTATACAGATGTGTCTAAAAAAGAAAACCACATTCTAAAATCATTAGGATTAGCTAAAACAGACCTTTTGCCAAATGCGCCTATTAAAGTTGCAAATACAGGAAATTCTTTTATGTTGGTTGGCGTAAAAGGCGCATCCATTTTACAACATATAGCACCAGATTTTGATGCGATAAAAGAAATAAGCGATGAATTTAATTTAATAGGATATTATGTGTTTACGACCGATGCTGATTTTGAAAATGATGTAACCACAAGAATGTTTGCACCAAGCTATGGTATTTTAGAAGAAGCAGGTACAGGAATGGCAGCAGGGCCATTGGCCAGTTATTTATACGACGTTTTAAAAATAAAAAAATCTAGTTTTCGTATACAACAAGGAAAGTATATGAATCCGCCATCACCTAGCTTAATACACGTAAATCTACAATTAGCGGATAAGATAATTACTGGTTTAATGGCAGGTGGAAAAGGAGTTTTGGCAAGGCAAGTGAAAATTGAACTAACCTAAATTTTTGAATTTTTGAGATATTTATTTTAAGTTGATATTTGATTGTATATATGTTTTTCAATTCAACATTCTGTATTCATTAGGTGTTTGCCCCACCTTTTTTTTAAAGAGCCTAGTAAAATGTTGTGGGTACTTAAAACCTAGTTCATAGGCTATTTCACTTAAAGATTTATCGAGGTCAAAGATTTTTAGTTTGGCTATTTCAATCAACTTGTCCTGAATATGTTCATGGGCACTTTTTCCGGTCTCTTTTTTCACGAGATCGCCAAAGTAATTGGAAGACAGATTTTGTTCCTCCGCAAAATAACTAACCGAAGGGGTTCCTAATTTCCTTGCTTTTCCTGATTGAATATAGGAATTCAAAGAAATTTCGAACCGTTGAATGATGCCAATATTTTCTTTTTCTCTAGTGATAAATTGGCGGTCATAGAATCGCATACAGTATTTTAAAAAGAGCTCAATAGTAGCTACAACAAGTTCTTTACTATGCTTATCTATTCCTTGAGACAGTTCAGTTCGTATCTTATCCAATAAATCTAAAACTAATTGCCGCTCTTTTTTTGAGAGATGAAGTGCTTCATGAAATTGATAGGAAAAAAAGTTATATACGGTCATTGTTTTTGCTAATTGGGTACCCAAAAGCAAATCAGGATGAAACAAAAGCGCATGACCAGAAGGTTTAAAATTCTTATCGATGTGACCTACATTTACCAATTGTCCGGGTCCTAGAAAAACCAAAGTCCCATCTTGGTAATCGTAGTTCTGACGACCATATTTTAAAATACAGCCCTCACCTTGTTTAAGAAAAATACCGTAAAAATGATATCGAACGGCATCGGTATGTTCTCTACCTTCCCAAGTTCCTTCTGAGAGATCATGTACACTGACCAAGGGGTGCAACGTTGATAGATTAAACTTGGAGCAATAATCATCCACTTTCACCAAATCTTTCGTTGTCGACATAACCGTTTTGATTTTTTCGAATTTAGTTAAAGTTTTGTGAACAAACCAATTAGCATATCTAAATCAGTAAAAGTGGTAGGTTATTCAGTGATAAGGGTAGCTCAACTATCTGAATTATTTAATAGGTTTGAGCAGCTTGTTTATGATGAGTTAAAAAGTATACATTATTATCAATAAAGTTATTCAGCAGTAACATTTAAACACTTTAAAAATGAAAAATCTAGTATTTGGTATTCTATTAACAGTAATTAGTTCTTCATCTTTCGCGCAAAGTACAGGCATTGAAGAAGAAATCAAGGAACTTTCCAAGCAAAAATGGCAATGGATGGCCGATAAAAATGTAGATGAATTGGCAACCCTTTTTCATGACAAATCAAAATTTGTGCACATGAGCGGTTCATGGAAAAAGGACCGCGAATTGGAAATTATAAAAACGGGAAGTATTTGGTACAAAAATGCCGATGTACATGACGTGGCGGTTGAAGTTTTTGGTGATGACACTGTGGTTCTTTGGAACCGTATTACCCTTACGGCCCATGTAAGAGGCAACGATGTATCTAACGAATTTACCGTTACCGAATTTTATAAGAAAGAAGGTAATGATTGGAAGTTATTAGACTTGACTTTTAGCAGTGTGCGTGATACACATGAAATAGAACATTAAAACTTAGAACATAAAAAAATGAAAACTAAAATATTTGGTTTGTTAATCTGTCTTATGGGCACACATTTGGGAGTTGCACAATCTACGGATATTGAGCAGGAAATAAAGGACCTTTCTACCCAAAAATGGCAATGGATGGCCGATAAAAACGCCGACAGCCTTGCAATACTTTTTCATGACAAAGCCAAATTTGTGCACATGGGCGGTACTTGGGGCAAAGACCGTGAAGTTGATATTATTAGGGGCGGATTCATACATTACAAAAAGGCAGATGTTCATGAGGTAATGGTAGAAGTGTTAAACGAGAACACTGTAATCCTTTGGAACCAAATTACATTATTGGCGGTCGTTGGTGAGAATGAAGTTAGTAACCCTTTTATGGTCACAGAAGTTTATGTAAAAGAAAATGATATTTGGAAATTGGCTGATTTGACCTTTAGCAAATTGCTTGTGCGTGAATAAAAACACAATTTATTGTTATGGTTAAAACAGTTCTGTTATCTGTTTTCTTGTTAGGGTTTTTTACGTTTTCTATTAAAGATGACAGTATAAATAGGACAGCGATTGTTTTGGACGTAGATAAGAAATTAATCGTTTACTTATCCCGAACCAATAATACAAAGGTGATTGCAGAAATTATACACAAAGAAGTTGGTGGTGACTTGGTGTCGTTGGAACTGATAAACTCCTATCCTAAAGATTATGCTGCAATTGTAAGGCAAGTAGCAGAGGAAAATGAGACTGGTTTTCTACCACCACTAAAGACTAAGGTCGATATGGAAAAGTATGAAACTTTATTTCTTGGCTTTCCTACGTGGGGCATGCAACTTCCCCCACCGATTAAGAGTTTTTTAACCGAAAATAATCTCGAGGGGAAAACGGTGATTCCGTTCAATACCAATGCAGGGTATGGTGTAGGCAATAGTTTTGACACCATTGAAATATTATGCCCGAATAGTAAAATTTTAGAAGGCTTTTCCATAGAAGGAGGAAAAGAAAGGGACGGTATTTTTTTGGCGATTAAGGGAGAAAATGAAAAAGAGGCCAAAGTTGCTATCAAATCTTGGCTATCTAAAATTAAGATAGGTATGGTTGATTAGCTGATAATAAGAGGTTTAACATTGTTTTTTATCAAATAACCCCGTCTTTATAATCGACCCAATTAAATAAATTATTAACTTGATACAAACCTTGAATATTATACGATCATGGAAACATTTACATTAAAAATTAACGGAACTACTAAAAGCATAGAGGTCGACCCAACTACTCCGATGCTGTGGGTCTTGCGAGATCATTTTAACATGGTAGGCACTAAATTCGGATGCGGTATTGCGCAATGTGGCGCATGCACCGTTCACTTGGGCGACAATGCGGTACGTTCTTGTCAATTACCTATTTCTGCTGTGGGTGAGCAAGATATAACGACCATTGAAGGACTTTCAGAAATCGGGGATCATCCTGTGCAAAAAGCATGGCTGGAGATTGACGTGCCTCAATGTGGTTATTGCCAAGCCGGACAGATAATGACCGCTTCGGCATTTTTAAAGAAAAATCCGAATCCTTCCGATGATGAGATTGAAAATGCCATGAACGGAAATATTTGTCGTTGTGGTACCTATACGCGAATTAAGAAAGCCGTTAAAATGGCAGCTAATGTAAACCAAAACACTTAATAGCCATGACTCATATAAAAACAAAATTAGGAAGACGCGCTTTTATTAAAAATTCCAGCCTTGCCAGTGGAGGGCTTGTGCTTGGATTCAGTTGGTTAAATTCTTGTAAACCAAAAGTTGCCGAGGCACTGGCCATAGAAATAGAAATGCCAAAAGAATGGTATGAAATCAATGGATATTTAAAAATTGGGGATAACGGGGTAGTTACTATTATGTCACCCAATCCCGAAATTGGCCAAAACGTTAAGACATCTATGCCCATGATCGTGGCAGATGAATTGGAGGTTGATTGGAAAAATGTCGTAGTTGAACAAGCTCCTCTTAATACCAGCCTTTATAGTTGGCAGGTTGCAGGTGGTAGTAGGTCGATCAGTAGTTCTTGGGAGAACCTTCGTATGGCAGGGGCTACAGCTCGTCAAATGCTAAAAGAGGCAGCTGCTAAGGCTTGGCAAGTACCGGTTGAAGAAATTACTGCAATTGCAGGAATTCTTTCACATGAAGCTAGTGGAAATTCTGCTGGCTATGGTGAAATGGCATCGGCTGCATCTGAAATAGAAGTACCTGAAGAAGTAGAATTGAAGAAAATATCAGATTTCTCCATAATCGGTACATCCCGAAAAAATGTAGATGGTAAAAATATAGTTACAGGTAAACCTTTATTTGGATTGGATGTTCAGCGAGAAGGCATGTTAATCGCATCGTTGGTACATCCACCTGCCTTTGGCATGAAACTAAAGTCTTTTGATGCGGATGCAGCTAAACAAATGCCAGGTATTCGTGATGTTTTTTCCATAAAACTATATAATGACGATTACAAAAAAATGGCTTTCCATTTTACGGCTTTTAATGAATTGGTCGTGGTTGTTGGGGACAGTACTTGGCAAGTATTTCAAGCTAAAAAGGCCTTAAACATTGAGTGGGAAAACAATGCGGATATTACTGATACCATGACCATGTTCGGTAACGACATGAAGGTCACCTTCCCTGCGGGCATGGAAAATTCAGAGAGTCATACTGCTAAATTGAAAGAATTGACCAGTCTCAATGCCAAAGTAGCACGTAAAGATGGTAACCCAGAAGCAGCTTTTAAAAATGCCGCTAAAATAATTGAGAGAAGCTATAGCTGTCCTTTCTTAGCACACAATACCATGGAACCCATGAATTTCTTTGCCCATGTTACAGAGGATCATGCAGAGTTACTAGGCCCCACCCAAACGCCAGAATGGATGGAGTCTGCCGTTTCAGAAGTTTTGGGACTTCCATTAGAAAAAATAGATATTCAAATGACACGCCAAGGTGGTGGTTTTGGGCGAAGGTTATATGGTCATTTTATGGTAGAGGTAGCCGCTATTTCTAAACGCATGAATGCACCGGTAAAATTGGTGTATAGCCGTGAAGATGATATGACCCAAGGTATTTATCGCCCTGCATATTATGCGACCTATAGAGCAGCCTTCGATGCAGATAATAAGTTAACAGCGTTTCATGTAAAAGCCGGGGGTATACCAGAGAGTCCACTTTTTGCAAATCGTTTTCCTGCAGGTGCTATTGATAACTATTTGGCTGAAGATTTTACTGTTGATTCGAATATTACAACTGGGGCATTTCGTGCGCCACGGTCTAATTTCATCGCAGGTGCAGAACAATCCTTTTTAGATGAGGTTGCCGAGGAAATGGGCAAGGATCCAATAGAATTTAGATTAGAACTTTTGAAACGTGCAGAAGAAAATCCAGTAGGAGAAAAAGAATCTAACGATTATGATGCTGCCCGATACGCCGGGGTTTTGGAATTGGTGCGTGAAAAATCGAATTGGAAACAAACCGAAGCTGGTGTACATAGAGGTGTTTCTGCCTATTTCTGTCATCAAAGTTATGTGGCCCAGGTATTGGATATCGTAATGGAGAACAATAATCCGGTTGTTCAAAAGGTTACTGCTGCAATTGATTGTGGTATCGTAGTAAATCCTGATGCCGCCGCCAACTTATCCGAAGGAGGAGTGATAGACGGAATTGGTCATGCCATGTACAGCGGTCTAACTTTTAAAGATGGAATGCCCGAACAAAGCAATTTTGATCGTTATCGATTAATTAGACATAAAGAGGCGCCAAAATCAATAGAGACACATTTCGTTCAAAGCGAAATTGACCCAACAGGAATGGGTGAACCACCTTTTCCACCAATTATGGGAGCATTGGCAAATGCACTTTATAAAGCTACGGGACAAAGACATTACCATCAACCATTTATTACAGAGAAGCCACCATTGATAGGGTAAAGCAAATACAAATTAGATGTCGGTAGTAAAAACTAAAATAGGAAGACGTTCATTTTTAAGAAATACTACGTTGGCGGGTGGTGGTATGATGCTTGGTTTTAGTTGGCTGGCCTCTTGCAAAATGTCTCCTGATGAGGTTAATAGCCTTCCCAAAGAATGGTTTAAAATAAACGGATTTTTGAAAATTGCCGATAATGGCCAAGTCACAATTATGTCTCCCAATCCTGAAGGAGGGCAGAATGTAAAAACCTCTATGCCCATGATCGTGGCCGAGGAGTTAGATGTAGATTGGGAACGTGTAATTGTTGAACAAGCACCGTTAGATACCGATTCTTTTTCATTTCAATTTTTAGGAGGTAGTCAGGCCATACGCAGAGGTTGGGAAGGTTTACGGATGGCTGGCGCAACCGCACGGCATATGCTTATAACTGCTGCTGCCGAAAAGTGGCAAGTACCAGCATCTGAAATTACTACAGAAGCGGGTATTTTAAAACATGAGGCAAGTGACCAATCTATGGGGTATGGGGAAGTTGCATCCGCTGCTGCTGCAATGCAAGTTCCAGAAGAGGTAGAACTGAAATCAATAAGTGATTTTAAAATCATTGGCACTTCTAAAAAGAATGTAGATGGACAAAAGATTGTTACTGGTAAACCCCTTTTTAGTATCGACACATACGAAAAAGACATGCTTACGGCAATGATCGTGCATCCACCTGCATTTGGTTTAAAATTAAAATCCTTAGATGATGCCGCTGTTAAATCTATGCCAGGTATACGAGATGTTTTTCCGATAAAGGTACTAGAAGACAATTATGAACGGCAACATTTTGATACCTGTACGTTTCTTGAAGTAGTGGCGATTGTTGGCGATAGTACATGGCAGGTAATGAATGCCAAAAAAGCTATTGAGATAGCGTGGGAACCCTTTGAAACCTATACCGAAGAAAGACAACCGTATAGAGGTCCAAAAC
>TARA_R110002074_G_scaffold401625_1_pt1 | contig 36121 bp, 44 predicted proteins | sample TARA_R110002074 | Tara Oceans TARA_R110002074 (sample SAMEA4397215) | marine metagenome | biome: Polar Biome; feature: [MIX] marine epipelagic wind mixed layer (ENVO:01000061); material: water (ENVO:00002006), including particulate matter (ENVO:01000060) such as... | depth 10-100 m | reverse complement strand
GGGGGGGGGGCGGCCCCCCTCTCTCCTGCTGACGATGGAGAGGCTTCCGGAACCGGACCATCCAGTTTACGGAAAACTCGCCAGCAGTTGTTCATTTTGTTTTTAACCCAGCTTTGGGCCAAATGACGTAATTCTCACGCCAGTCAAAAATCATGGCTTCCGCTGTAAGTACGCGTGAGCGCAGCGCATTTATTTCTTGAACGCCTAACACAATAATTGCCGTGGCCGCCACAAGACAAGATAGCCATAAAATGCGCTCAAACATCACGCGCCCATCGCCGTCATAATCATAAAAACAAATCCAATTGCAGCGGCGGCAATTAGGCAGAGCGCAATTACGTCGCACAAATAACGCATTTACATTCCCAACGCTACGGCGGCAAAAAGCAAAACACCCAGCGCGGCGGCATACAAAAAAGCCTCTACGATTGTGCTAATCATCTTCAAGACTCGCTTTGCGAACAAGTTGTAATTCCGCATTTTCACGTTGCAATTTTCGCATTGCGCGAACTGCTCGCAACAAGTCTGGCTGATCGTGCAACACTTCTTCAAGCGTTAATTGATATTCGTTTACTTTTTTCATGATTTTACTCTTTTCCTTAGTTTGATCTCACTCGACGGCACCCGCAGATGCCGTCTGGCGAGGTCAGTCCGCTACCAAATTATAATAGGTGCCGGTCGCGAGGTTCACGCGCTGCCAGTAGCTGCGGGGGTTAACAATTTCCCAGCAAAAACGAAAAGCGTTAACCGCCGCCTCGCTTTTTTCATAAGCCTCGTTGATGTCGTAATCGAATTTATCAAGTAACGCTTCGGCTTTCTTCGGCGTTACGTTATTAAGCCATGCTATTTGAGCTGTGTTCATCGTCTTCTCCTTTGTTGCGCGGTCGGACCATCCGGTTGCGCTCTCCTATTTTATACCTTAGTTTAACACCGAATAAAAGCATTATCTTGCGTATAATTTAATTTTATTTTTTGCGTCTTCACAGCCGTTTGCCACGATAACCGTGTTGCCGATACTCTTTAAATATTTAATCCAGTTTTTTTGCTGCGGAGATAATTTGCCACCCTTTTCGCGTTTCATTTCGATCCAGCAACGCCAAGCAGGAATATACAAATCAGGCACTCCGGCGCTGACGCCTTCAGCTTTAAGTTTTGCTCCGGCTGCGCGGCTTCTCTGCCCGCCGTTTGGAATGGCAAATATTCTTTTTTCCGGAAAGGTCTGACGCATCCACATGACAAATTCGCGCTGTTCTTCGTGTTCGGTTTTCATCCCCACCTCCGGTCTGTTACGCGATAAAATTTGCCATCCTTCCGGAATTTTATAACACCCGGATGATTGCATTCGTTCATTTCTTTTGCGGCGCTGGTTAGATCGACGTGGTGCATGTCAGCATCAGACCCGCACTGGCTTGATATTTCAGCAAAAAGACTTCGCGCCTTCTGTCCAGCATATCCTTCGTGCAACACTGTCAAATATTCTTTAACAGGTATGTCTGATAATTCTCCGTAATATGTAACCACCAACATTTCTTTGCCGCTGTTATAACTAACGTGCCTACTCCACCTCCATTCTGAGACCCTCATTTCATTAGTATCTAAACCCATAATATCAAGATTATGCAAAACGGGTTTGGGTTTTGGAGGCGGTGGAAATTCATATCCGCAATCGGGACAATTTTTTGCCGACAGGTGAACGATAGAATCACATTCCGGGCAAATTTTAACCGGAGCTTCTCCCTCTCCTGATTTTCGCCCCGGATCAATGTTTGTAATAGGTCCGTGCGCTTCAACTACACCAGCAAAATCAAGAACTCGACAATGGTCGGTGTGATTTTTAGGGCGCATTCCACGACCCGCCATTTGAACATATAGGCTTGCGCTTGCGGTTGGCCTTAACATAGCAATCATATCAATATCGGGGTGGTCAAATCCGGTAGTCAAAACATTTGCATTCGTTAATCCTCTAATGCGCCCCGCTTTAAAATCAGCAATTATTTCTGCTCGCTCGGCTTTCGGCGTTTCGCCTGTAATTGTTGCCGCGCTAATTCCACGCTCGATTAATTCGTCACGAATATTATAGCTATGCTGCACTCCGACGCAAAAAATTAACCATGATTTGCGGTTTTTACCTTGAGCAATAATTTCATCCGCGACCGGCCCGTTGATTTCTTTGCGGTCCACGGCATCTTGCAATTCGCTTTCAATGTATTCGCCGCCACGCTTATGTACGCCATCTGCGGATATTTTTGCTCCTGTAATTTTAGACTGCAACGGTGCTAAATGTTTTTTGTAGATCAATTCTTCAACGCTGGTCGGAGAAATAATTTCTGAAAACAGCGCCGGGTCATCCGTTATAAGGCCGTGGCCCAATCGATATGGCGTTGCCGTTAATCCAATAACACGCAACGCCGGATTAATGTTGGTTAGAGCTTCGATCAAATTGCGATAACCGCCTTCCTGTTTGTGCGAAACAAGATGACATTCATCAATCAACACCAAATCAAAATGGCCTATCTCGTTTGGGTCTACGCGTCGAATGGATTGAATGCTGGCAAACGTAATGTCATCAAATCGTTTTGACCCAAGGCCAGCCGAGTAAATGCCAAGCGGTGCTTCCGGCCAATGCTGGCGCAATTTTTCCGCATTCTGTTCAATCAATTCTTTAACGTGCGTTAGCATTAAAATGCGAGTTTCGGGCCATTGAGTTTTTGCGTCTTGGCATATGGCCGCAATGATATGGCTCTTGCCTGATCCGGTTGGAAGCTCAATACACGGATGTCCTTTTTTGCCGCTAGAGAACCATTTATATAATTCATCTATTGTCCGCTGTTGATAATCGCGAAGCATTTTAAAGCCCTGCCTTTTTTATCAAAATGGAAAAATTCATTGGTCCGTCTTTTTTCTGCGCCATTAAAAATTTACCAGATTCAACATGCTTGCGAACAATTTCGAGAGATATTTTGCTATTTTCTGTGGCGCGAAAAAAAGCCCCTATGTCTTTTTCCAAATGTTTTGGAGGCTGTAAATCGTAAATTCCTAACGGCTCATAATCTCGCGTCACCATCCATTTGTGGCGAGTTGTAATATTTCGTTCTGCAATTTTAATCCATTCCATTTGTGTTCTCTCTAACTTCAACAATGTTTGCGCCGGAAAAGGTTTTTTTGACCTCTGCAACAAGTTCATCTCCACAGGCTTCGCCGCCTGCTATTATTTCTCTGCTGCTGTAAACGTAGGCGTCACCTTCGCCGTTGCGAATATCCTTGCCGTTAATCTCATAAACGGCCTCATGCGGATCGTTACTGTCTTTAATAGGCCAAGGCACCATGTCGGGGTGCAACACATGGCTATCGCATCCGGTAATTTGAAAATCGCCGGGAATTTTATTTCCTTCACCTCTAGCCCAACGGGCGCACGACCATGTGCCATCTTTCTCCGGTGTGCCGTGAGCGCAAGTCCGGCAATTTACGTGCTGCGTTAATTGCTTCGTGTGACAAAAACTATGCGCCGCGCAAAACTTGCACTGATACCAACTTGCATCTGTCGATAGCGGTGGCGGAATACGTTCGGATGTTGCTATGCGTTTAGCGCGAGCCAGTGATTTTTCGGCGTGATCTTTGTCATATTTAATTCGCTCAATATACAAGCGGTCATCGTCTTTGCAGACCGCTACATACAAAGCTCGGTCAATTTTTGTGCCTAGCATATAGAGTTGCATTTGCGTGTAGTGCAAAGGCTTTGAATCTTTGACGCCTTTTTTTGTTACATCGTCAAACGATTTGCGAGCGTGTGTTTTAAACTCTGCAATATGGCGTGACTTTTTTGCGCCCGGAACACCGCGCTCAATAATGCCGTCAACTGATCCGCCAATGTGACCGCCGAAGTTAATAAATTTTTGACTGTCTCCGGTTTGGTGTATTTCAATTCCAATGGCGCGTAGATCGTCAACAATCCAGCTTTCCTCATTGTGGCCGCGTCTGAATAACCTGCGAATGCGACCGGGAAATGTTTCTCGCACTGCCCAACGAAATGATAGCCATAGCCAACGCTCGCACGGGTGTCCTGCTATTGAGCCGCCTAAGTGCAAACGCGGTTCGTCTGGCTGGCTCGCGTGGTGTTTGTCAATCAGATTGGCAATGGTGTGGTTTGATTCTGGAATTTTAACCATAAAAATATGGCCGGAGGTTTTTAGCCCCCGGCCACCCCTTGTTATTTAGCTACCCAAGGTGGGGCCGCTGACGAATCCGCTGGCGTAGCCGCAACAGTTGCGACTTGTGCAACCGCTGCCGGAGGCGCAGAGCCTTCAATGGCTTTGTAGCCTTTAACCTCGTTGCCGGGTCCATATTTGGGATCGTCTTTGACAGTCACTTTTACCGACAAATTGCCGCCGATAAGCTGGTCGCTGTCTTCAACCCGTTTTAGTCCGATTGCGTTCATAATCTGCCGCAAATTTTGATGCGCGATATCTTCCGCTAATGGGTTCGGGTTTTTAGTATTAAGGTTCGTCCAAACGACTCGCCCTTGATGCGTTGGGCCAGTAATGTCAAAACGCAAAGCGATATATTCGCCGGTTCCGGCTTTTGTCGTTCTGACATCTGCGCCAGCAATGTTGACGTTATACCATCCAGCAGGCACCGGCGAAAAATCCTGCGTTTCTGCTTCCGGCATATCGTCAATGTCAAAAGTCTGCCCTAAAAATGCCATGTTCAAATCTCCTTTGTAATGGCGAATGATGCCCGTGAGGGCTTGGTTGTGATACCGCCTAATAGCGGTTCAGTGATCGATTTGTCAGCGCTTTTCCACGCCGACATATTGATCTCTGGCTTCCAGCGAAAAAGGTTTGCTAAATGCGCTTCAAGACCTTCTTCCGCTGCAATGGCTTGTATTTTTTCACTATCAACTTTCCGCGACATACGGCCCGTAATTTTGACTTTGTAACCATTATCGGTGTCGACATTTTCCGTGCCGTCCAAATTCTCTGGAATGCCAATCAGCGATAACAATTTGTCTTCGATTTCGCGGCGGCGCTCAATTGCCGTTTTCTCCGCCTCTTTTGCGTCAAGCCAATTTTGGCTCAAGTTTTCGATGCTCATTTTGCGGCTCCAATCTTTTTAATAATCCCGCCGAGGTCCGGCGTTTCCCACTGGCCTAGCTTTCCGCTGCGATCCTTGGCTTGCCATAGGCCATCGCTGTCACACATGAGGGCGCGTTGTGATACGCCTTCGGCATCCTTTTCGACTCGTAGGGCCAGCATTAGATCAAAAAAGTAAGGCAATGATTGACCGGTTTTATTTCCCGGCATGGATGGGGAATATAAAATGCGGCCCATCTCATCCTGAGATTTTTCCAATTTTGCAGTCATCAGGACGTGCTTCGGCAAATCGCGAAATGATCTTATGACTTCGGCCATGGTCGTTTGCATCTCGCCATACGCCGCTCGCGGGTCTTTGTTAATTTTCTTTTCGTTTCCAAGGCAAACTTCCGCAATCTCGCTTATGCTGTCGATTGCTACGCTGTCAAACGCTTGCGCTTCGGCGCTGCCGGTGAGCCAACTATAGGCTTCTCGTAAAGCGTCCATGCTGGCAATTTCAATATACGGCGTGTCTGATTTTGCGATGGAAAGCAAACCGCCTTCCGCGCTTAGAATGACCGGATTTGGCAGAGTCGGTATAAGCGACGTTTTGCCAGATCCGGCTTGGCCGTAAACTAGCAGCGCGATGCTGCTAGTTGAAACGGTTGAGGTGTTTTGCAGATTGATTGCCATTATAAAATTTCTCCTTCCTCGTAAGATTTTTCGCAAATTATCCAATCTAATGCGCCGCGCAAATATTGATCCAGTTCTTTGCCAGACATGCGTGGCGTTACATGATGAGAGCCATTTTTATACACAAGACAATAACCGCCATAACAGGCAGCGTGATCTAATTCTATTATGTCTCCATTTCCCGCTTCCCATCCCAATTTGGCATTAAGCCGTTCGACTTTACGTTCTAAATATTTTTGAGTGATTCTCATTTTGTTTCCCCTAAAGATAAGTGAAGCTAATCGCTTCCGGATAGTCGGCTTGTGCGTCGGCGATGCTGTCGTAGCTTTCGATTACCGGCACCAACCCGTCCTCGCAGTGCGAGCAATGATGCTCTACGTAGCGGTCCACGCTGACGCGAGTTTCGATGGTGCCAATAGAGTCGCATTCAATGCAGGGAAGGTTAATTTTGAAATCCATAATCTTTCTCCTTTTATCGCGGTCGGCCAGTCCGGTTGCGATTTGATGTTTACAGTATATATACGTTGGCCTATAGTGTAAACACCTAATTGTAACAAAAGGGAAGAAAAATGAAAACGACAGATGCTATTGCATGGTTTGGCAGTCGCAAGAAAATGGCAGATGCGCTAGGCATTTGGCCCCACGCCACATATCGATGGGGCGAAAACCCTCCGATGTTGCGGCAATTTGAAATTGAGCGTCTTTCCGATAACGAGTTAAAAGCGGAAAATAAGGATGGGTGACGCAATAAAAGATGTTTTAAGCGAGAGAGCTAAAACGCATGGAAACTTTTCTGACGTGGCCCGCGTAGCGCAAAGCATTAAAGGCGCTATGTATTGCGTAGAGCGGCGCGGCACGGTTAGCTATGATACAAGGGAAAGTTTGGACATGATAGCAAGCAAGATAGCTCGCATTATTTGCGGCAACGAGTTTGAGCCTGACCACTGGCTAGATATTGAAGGGTACGCCAGACTAGCGAGGGAGAATATAGATGGCTGATATTACTAAAATGTTTGGCGGCGCATTTGTTGCCAATCCAGAGTCGGCAAATGTCGACCCGCCGGAGTTACAATTGGCCGACGCCATGCGATCCGCTGGCATTGATCCGCCTCCAAAATTAGAAATTGACGGCCAATTGCACAGATTTTCCACCAAGGGCCGCAAACGCGATGATTCTGGCTGGTATGTAATTTTTCCAGATGAGCCCGTGGCCGGCAGATTTGGATGCTGGCGCGATCAAATAGACTGCGTGTTTCGCGCTGATATTGGGCGCGAATTAAGTCCTGCCGAAAATATGGCAATAGTAAGGCGGCAGGCCGAGGCCAAGGCCGAGAGAGATTTAGCACGGCAACGCAAAGCCGAGGTCGCAGCTACTACAGTTGAGACAATATGGCGGGATGCCATCGCGGCCAGCCCAGATCATCCATACCTAAAGCGCAAAGCAATTAACCCTCATGGCGCACGTTTAACCGGCGACGGTCGGCTAATTGTACCGCTATACAGCGCAAATGAAGATCTCGCTTCCTTGCAATATATTTCTGACAGTGAAAAGCGCTACCACCCCGGCGGAACGACTAAATCATGTAGCTGGACACTGGGCGAAATAACGCCGGGGCCAATCTTTGTAGCCGAGGGATACGCTACAGCCGCGACCATCCACGAAGTATCCGGTCGGCCCTGCGTGGTTGCTTACAGTGCTAATAATTTGCCTGCTATTGTTGGTCAATTGCGCGAGGCGCACGGCCAGACTCAAGAAATTGTTATTGTAGCAGACAACGACGAGTCCGGCGTCGGTCGCAACAAAGCCGACCAAGCCAGCGCCAAATATGGCGGGCGCATCGTAATGCCGCCCGATATAGGAGATGCCAACGATTACCAGCAAGATGGCGGCGATCTGGCGGGTTTATTATTTCCGCCCGCTGATGATTGGCTCGTTCATGCAGATGACTTTTCCGAGCAGCCCGATCCAATTCGTTGGCAGGTCAAACGGTGGTTGCAATCTCAAGCGTTAATTATGGTTCACGGACCCAGCGGAGGTGGCAAAACCTTTGTTGTGCTGGACATGGTTCTATCAGTCGCGAGCAAAGGCGTGGTGTCGGAATGGTTTGATAATAAAGTTAGCCCCGGCACGGTGGTTTATCTGGCCGGTGAGGGCCATCACGGCCTTCGCGGTAGGGTGGCAGCGTGGAAACAGCACAAGGCCGTCAGCGGGCTTGATATGTGGTTGTCGCGGCATGGTCTGGACTTAAATACTCCGCAAGGTTATCAAAAAACGGTGGATGCCATTCGCGGTTTGCCAAATATGCCGGAAATTATTGTGGTTGATACGTTGCATCGCTTTTTAGATGGCGACGAAAACAGTGCGCAAGACGCTAAAACCATGCTGGACGCCTGCGCGGCGCTCATAAATGAGTTCGGTTGCAGCGTGATATTAGTACATCATACCGGCGTTAATGCCGAAGCACAGCACCGAGCGCGGGGATCGTCAGCATGGCGCGGCGCTTTGGACATAGAAATTAGTGTTATACCCGGAGATACTATTGAGATAAATCAGCGCAAATCAAAGGATGCCGAGGAAGCGCAATCGGTTTTTGTGGAGTTGCAGCCGGTGCCTATAAAAGGTTGGCTCGATGAAGACGGCGAGCAAGTTACGAGCGCGGTTTTGATGGCCGGAATTGAACCCGTAAAAGCTAAAAAAGATAGCCCTATCGATAAGCATAGAAAAGCGTTTGAAAATGCTTGGTGGGCATCGGGCGCGATGGACATTGACGGCGACCCTTATCTATCACGCGAAGCTTTGAAAGCTAAATTACACAATGACGGCATGGCTGAAAGAACAATTAAAAATATGATAAATCCATCTTATGATAATAAATTGATTGGTGCTTTAATATTAGCATCTATGATTGACAGAAAAGAGGATGGCTGGATTGTTTTGGATGACGTTTGGGCATCGGCAATGTTGGTAAATAGGGCAGCTAAATGAGAACCCCAAAAACCCTAAACAGTACCCTAGGGTTTTGGGGGTTAAGGGGGGCAGAAACCGCAGAAACGTGTACCCCAAAAACCCCCCCACCCTTTAGGGTGGGGGTTTGGGGGTACTACTGCGGGCAAGGGGTTTTTAAACTAACATGGAGATCAAAATGAAAGATTGGCCTGCGGATAAAATAAAGCGCAAAAAAGTAGATGCGCTCATACCGTATGCGAGAAATGCACGAACGCATTCTGACGAACAAGTGGCACAGCTTGCGGCGTCAATTAAAGAGTGGGGATGGACTACTCCGGTGTTGGTGGATGAGGACGGTGAGATTATAGCAGGGCATGGCCGCGTTATGGCAGCGCGCAAACTTGGTATCGAAGAAGTGCCAACCATGACGGCGAGCGGTTGGACTAAAGCGCAAAAGCAAGCCTATGTTTTGGCGGATAATCAACTGCCGCAAAACGCCGGGTGGGATATGGATTTGCTTAAAATTGAAATGCAGGGTTTGGAAGATGAGGGGTTTGACCTTGAATTGATCGGGTTTGGTGAGGGTGAAATTACAAACATACTGTTACCGACAGAGGTTGGAGAAACAGACGCAACCGAAGAATGGGAAGGAATGCCTGATTTTGAGCAAGATGATAAAAAATCTTTTCGGCACGTTGTTGTGCACTTTGAAAATAATGACGATGTAAAAGAGTTTTTTAGCATTATAGGACAAAGCCATACAGATAAAACAAATTCAATATGGTTTCCTGAGCAAATCACGATGGATACAGAAGCAAAGCGATATGGTTGATCCACAATTTCCTTTATACATTCCAAGCAAAGGGCGATCTGAATATATGATCACTTCAAAATATCTGACTTATATGGGCATTAGGCATAATGTTGTGGTCGAATCGAGCCAGATGGATGAATACCGAAAAGCTATAAAAACAATGGATTTGCTTGCCACTGCCGTTGAGCTTGATTTGTCTTATAAAGACAAATATGAACTTTGCGATAATTACGGCTTAACCAAATCAACCGGTCCGGGGCCAGCGAGAAATTTTGCATGGGACCACTCCAAAAGTGAAGGGCATGATTGGCATTGGGTTATGGATGACAATATCCGCAGCTTTCGCCGTCTCAACAAAAATGAAAAAGTAAAAGTGGCTAATGGCGTTGTGTTTAAAGCGATGGAAGATTTTTGCTTGAGATATGAAAATGTAGCCATGGCTGGGCCAAATTATTATATGTTTGCCCCAGCGCGCAATAAAGTGCCTCCGTTCATTACAAACACGCGCATATATTCTTGTAATTTAATCAGAAATGATGTGCCGTTTAGGTGGCGTGGCCGGTATAACGAGGACACTATTTTGTCTTTAGATATGCTGAAAAAAAAATGGTGCACTATTCAATTTAATGCATTCTTACAAGAAAAAATGCCTACACAAGTCGTAAAAGGAGGAAATACAGAAGAATTTTATCACGCAGAGGGAACGGTAAAAAAAGGTCAAAAATATGCAGATACAGGAACGCTGGCCAAATCTAAAATGCAAATGGCTGTTCACCCAGACGTTTCAAGGCTGGTTCATAAATTTGGGCGGATTCACCATCACGTCGATTATGGACCATTTAAGAAAAACAAGTTGATTCGTAAAAAAAATGCAAATATTGGCTCTAAAATAAATAATTATGGAATGGAGTTGATTGTGCGTAAAAATTAAACATTGCAAATGTGCAAAGTTAATCCTTCAACCGTTACGGCATATATCATCCAAGGTCTTTTGCTTGGGTTTTTAGCCGCGTATTCAATAGCTTCAACCTTGGTTTTTGTTTTATGTTTTAAAAATTTGCCGCGCCCGCAAAATTGAGTAGCTTGAAAATAAACAGCATTTGTAATTTTATCATTTTCATATTCTTCTCTGGTGGGAAACATGATACAATACTCCTAATATGTTAAACTAAAGTTTAATATATAGTGTTAAACCAAATGGTAAACAATTTTTTTCGGAGCTATAAAAGATGGCTGGCAAAAAAGGCCGAAGTGGCCGACCGTCGTTTAAGCCAACGGATGACGAGCGCAAACAGGTCGGGCAGATGGTGGCCGTAGGCATACCGCAAGAGCAGATCGCTATGGTAATCCGCGACGGCATTGATACGGACACGCTTGTCAAGCATTTCAAGAAGGAAATCCGGGAAAGCAAGATACTGGCAAACGCCAAGGTCGGCGGCACTTTGTTCAACAAGGTAATGAACGGCGACACGGCAGCGGCTATCTTCTGGGCTAAGACGCAAATGGGCTGGAAGGAAACCAACGTTCAAGAACATACTGGCAAAATTGAGACAATCGAACGGGTTTTTATTGATGGCAAAGCTACGGATACCGACGCCTAAAGCATTCAAGCCATTGTTTCAGCCGGGCTTGCGTTACCTTGGCGCTCACGGTGGTCGTGGTAGCGGCAAGTCTCACCATTTTGCCGAGCGCATTGTGGACAGAATGATCGAGGACCCAACCATTCGTGCCGTTTGCATTCGTGAAGTGCAGAAGTCTTTACGTGAGTCGGCATACCGGCTGATAGGCGACAAGATTACCGCTCTCGGTGTTGCCGACCGCTTCAGAGTTATGCACGACCGCATCGAAACGGCGCAGGGCGGTGTGGTTATATTTATGGGGATGCAGGACCACACGGCGGAAAGCATTAAATCTTTGGAAGGCTTTCGCATTGCTTGGGTTGAAGAGGCGCAAACGCTATCGTCTAAATCGTTAGAGCTATTGCGCCCGACTATTCGCGCTCCCGGTTCGCAGATGTATTTTAGCTGGAACCCGCGCAACCGCATGGATTCGGTCGATCAGTTTTTGCGCGGCGACGATGTGCCGGAAGGCGCGGCGGTGGTGCAAGTCAACTACGATAGCAATCCGTGGTTTCCAAAAGAGTTGGAAGCAGAACGAGCGCTGGATCGTCGTATGCGGCCCGACCGGTACAGTCATATTTGGCTAGGCGATTACGAGCCGCAAGCGGTCGGCGCAATTTGGAATATGCGCGACATAAACGAAGGCCGGGAAATTGAGACGCCTAACGATCTCTCTCGAATTCTTGTTGCTGTTGATCCGGCAGTATCAAGTCATGAGCAAAGCGACAGTCACGGCGTGATGGTTGTAGCCTCTAGCCAATCGGGTCACGGTTACGTTTTGGAAGATGGATCAACGCGCGGTGTGCCGGAGCGATGGGCAAGACGGGCTATTGCTTTGTACGACCGATATGACGCTGACGGCATTGTGATCGAGAAGAATCAAGGCGGCGATATGTGCCGCCATGTCCTTGAGAGCGTTCGCCCCGGCATAAACATAATCGAGGTCCATGCTACACGCGGCAAGCATGTGCGAGCCGAGCCAATCAGCGCCTTGTATGCGCTGGGCCGCATTCATCATGTCGGCACGTTTCCACAGTTGGAGTCTGAAATGTGTCAAGTCACGGCGTCTGGCTATGAAGGCGATGGATCGCCAGATAGAGTTGATGCAATGGTTTGGGGATTTACTGAACTATTTCCCAAATTAGTACATAAAGCGGGCGAAGTTTATCGACAACAAGCTACAGCCGACATGGATTATAATGTTATGAATTACGAAACCAACGACTACCGAGGCCGACAGGCCGTAGCGATAGGAGACTGATATGAGCAAAAAAATCAAAACGCTTTTAACCGAAGGCTACGGCCGCAAAAAACCAATGCCTAAAAAGACCAAAAAGAAAAAAGCCTATTAGTTTGATTCGACCCATGACGATGCAAGATGTGCCAGTGTTAATAGCGATTGGCGCAAGAATGCATCAAGAAAGCACTTATTCAAATTTGGATTATAGCCCCAAAAAATTGATGAAATTGGCTGAAATTATTACAAATAATTCAGATCAATATATGTGTGCGGTGCTTGAGAAAAATAAAGAAATCATAGGTTTTTGCGTTGGATTTGTAACACCGCATTTTTTTGGACATGATTTAACGAGCGGCGACTTGCTTATTTATGTCTTGCCAGAATTTAGAACAGGAATACACGGCGTTAGGTTAGTCAGGGCTTATGATGAATGGTGTACTGAAAAAGGCGTAAAAGAGCCGTTGCTTGGCGTGTCTGCTGGAATAACGCCGAAGCGCGTCGGTGCGCTCTATGAGCGAATGGGCTATACAGAAAAATATACGATTTACAAGAAGCCGATCAAATGATAGCATCTTTTCAAATTCACAATATTTTATAGGATTTTGATGACATGGGTGGACTTTTCTCATCGCCAGAGCGAATTACCCCTCCGCCTCCGCCTGCGCCCCCGCCCGAAAAAAGCGCGGAAGAAGTTAAAGCGGCGGAACAAAGAAGCAGGCAAAGAGCAGCGGCAGCTTCTGGACGCGAGTCTACAATTTTGACCGGTGGACTTGGCGGAACCGTTGACGAAGACGGCGCAAGCAACAAGAAAACTTTGTTAGGCCAATAAATGACTGACACCGTTCGCACAACGGCAACGCTTCTATCTACTCAGTTTGCGGATGGACAGGCGGCAAACGCAATTACAGCAAACGATATGCGCGATCTTATCGTGTCGTTGCGCCCCAGCTTCGGCGAATGCTCTATGCAGGGCAATTCAACGGCCACAGTTATTGCCAGTGCTGGGGCTTATGTAAAAGTCGGCGGCACGACTGCGCTGTCCGGCAATGAATTGCTGTTTGATAATAACAGCACTAACACCGGGCGTCTGCGTTATATCGGAGCGCCTAACAGAATGGTTTTGTTTAGTGCGTCGTGTTCATTTTTCGTGAACGCAAACAATCAGGTGGTGTCGTTTAAAGGGTATGCTTTCGATACAAGCGGCGGATCAGGTGCCGTCATTAATTCTAGTTTAGTTACGCGAAAAATTACGGCGTCAGGAGAACTTGGAGCGGCTACGGTTCAAGGCAGCGCTTTAATGAGCGTGAATGATTATTTAGAAATTCACGTTACAAACGAAACGGCAACCAATAACGTCGCCGTTGCTGATTTTAATTTTCGAGCGTTTGCGCTTCCAACCGTTTAAAGGCTCAGCATGATTGATAAAGATCAAGTCATCTATCTTTGCAAACGCAAGGGCAAGCTCAAAGCGCAACGCGGAACATGGGAAACGCATTGGCAAGATGTTGCTAATTTTGTCATGCCGAATGAATCTGATTTCAACTTAAAACGATCCAAAGGCGACAAAAGAACTACGCTGCTATATGACAGCACGGGAGTTCATGCTAACGAAATGCTCGCGGCTGGCCTTCATGGCATGTTGACCAATCCAGCGTCAGAATGGTTTAGTTTACGGCTAAAAAAAGACAATGATATGTTGTCTGACAATTTAAAGGTTAAAAACTGGCTGGAAGAAACAACGGTTGCAATTTTGTCAGAGATATCCGCGCCAGACGTAGCCTTTCCATCTCACATCCATGAATATTATTTATCGCTTAGCTCCATCGGAACATCTTGCATGTTTATTGGTGAGCCAGCACAGCGTGAAGGCATTAGCTTTAAGGCAATACATATCGATCAAATATTTATTGCGGAAAATGCTGACAGCATTGTGGACACGGTGTTTCGTAATTTTAAAATGACCATCAGACAGGTTGTGCAAAAGTGGGGTGAAAAATCATTATCCCCGCGCATGAAGCGAATGCACGAAAAGAAAGATTTAGATAAAGAAATTGAATTGCTTCATTGCGTGTATCCACGGTCTGACGCTCAAAAAGGTAAAAAAGCGGCAAACATGCTGCCAATTGCATCGGTGTATATTGATGAAAAGGAACGGCATGTAATTGCAGAAGGCGGCTTTGACGAAATGCCGTATATGGTCAGTCGCTGGTCTAAGGCTATGGGCGAAGTGTTTGGAAGATCGCCAGCCATGACAGCGTTGCCAGATATTAAAATGCTGCAAGAAATTATGAAAACGACAATCAAAGCGGCGCAAAAGGTTGTCGATCCGCCTTTGCTTGTTCCGGATGATGGAGTGCTTGGGCCGGTTCGAACCATACCGGGAGGCTTAAATTATTATAGAGCTTCGACCGGCGCAAGAATTGAACCATTACTGACCGGAGGCAATATCGGCATCAGTTATGAAATGATGCAAGATTTACGCGAGCGCATTCGCACCACGTTCTTTTTAGATCAATTGGAATTTCAAGGCGCTCCGCGCATGACAGCGACCGAGGTGGTGGAACGCACAGAACGCACCCTTAGATTGTTAGGGCCGACTCTAGGGCGTCTGCAAAGCGAATTCCTTGGGCCTATGATTGAACGCATCTATGGCGTTTTGTTAAGGGCCGGACGCTTGCCGGAAGCGCCGGAAGAAATATCAGAACGCGAATTAAAAATACAATATGTCTCGCCGCTTGCTCGCGCTCAACGTCAAACCGAAACGCAGGGTATTATGCGGACGCTTGAGTTTGTCGGCCCGATTGCCGGTATGGACCCGCAAGCGGCGCAGATTGTTCGCGGCGCTGAAATGGTCAGACATATTGCAGAACTAAACGGCGTTTCTCCGTTGTTGCTAAAGTCGGATGAAGACATGCAACAAGAAGCGCAAGCGCAGCAAGAGGCTATGGCCGCGCAGGAGCAAATGATGCAAGGCGCTCAAGTCATGGATATGATGCAGAAGGGCGCTAATGTCGCCAAGACTGCACAAGAAGCCGGACTAGGCGAATCTCAGGAGCTTTTAAATCTTGTCCAAGGTTAAAGAGTTAAAGTCTGATTTTCAGATTGTTTTTAGCTCAGAAGAAGGAAGGCGAGTGTTGTCGCATATTTGCCGTGAATGCGGAGTATTGCGGCCATCATTCGTTCCGGGCGAAGCGTTAGAAAATGCGGCCTTCAATGAAGGCATGAGAAACGTCGCGTTAATGATATTGACGGCGTTAGACGAAACCCCAGAACAATTTTTAGAATTATCACAGGAGTTATCAAGAAATGCCTAACGATTCCGCACCTGTTGAAGAAGCAGATAATGCGCCAGAAGTTAGCACAAGCACACCAACCGCCGAAAGCTCAGAGGATTGGCGGTCTGCATTATCTGAAGATATACGAGACAATCAAAATTTTGATAAGTTTAAAGACGTAAACGCATTGGCGGCGTCATACGTTAATCTTCAATCTCATTTGGGGCGTGATAAAATTTCCAAGCCTGTTACGGATGAAGATTGGAATGATGTATATGAATTTCTGGGAAGGCCAGAAGACCCGGATAAATATGAAATAGAGCTTCCGGAAGGGCTGTCAGAAGAAGTTGCAGCGCAGTTTAATGATGAGGCTCTTTCTTCATTTAAACAGGAAGCGCACAAACTTGGTTTGAATTCGTCTCAAGTAAAAAGCCTTGTGGCGTGGCAGGCTTCTAACGTAGTCACACAACAATCGAACTTTTCTGAAATTCAAAATCAATCGATAGAAGACGGCGAAAGAGCTTTGAAGGAAGAATGGGGCCGCGCATACGATCAAAATATTGAAGCGGCAAAAAAAGCCTTTAATGAATACGGCGGCGATGACCTTGCGGAAATAATGGTTTCTAGTGGGCTTGGAAACAATCCTGCAATGCTGAAGGCTTTTGCAAACATTGCCAAGACAACGATGGCCGACAAAGATTTGGCTGGTCCGTCATCAGGCGAAAGGGCAGCGCTTACGCCAGAAGAAGCAAAAACAGAAGCCCAAAGTTTAATGTCGCACCCCGCTTATTTAAACAAGCGCCATCCAGAACATGCTGGCATCGTTAATAAGGTTCAGAACCTTTACACTCAGGCATATCCAGAATGAATATGGATGTCATATCCGTTAGGCTTGAATGCCTTAATATGGCGCAATCCATTAACGTAACCGGGTGCATAGAGCGCGCTCAAATATATTATGACTGGGTTGTTGGATTTGAAGAAAAGCCAAAACGCGGAAGGCCACCTAAAGAGCAATCAAAAAATATAGTCAAAATTAAAGATTGAGTGTCTTTAAAATATAGATTATATATAAATTATTCCCTACCTCCCTACCTACTAGACCTCTCACTTTCCCACCAGTGAGAGGTCTTTTTTTTGCTGTTTGCAAAAATAATGATTTGTGCTAACGTAAAATTAGCCTTTTGTCTAAATGGACAATTCCTTACGGAACCCGCGCAAGAACCCAAGGCCGCTGGGCCGTCTCAAATGGCGACAACCCTAAAAAATACTGTTTTAAATTCCTTATTAGGAGAATCCAATGTCTGTTAATGTGACGACGGCATTCGTTGAACAGTACAGCGCAAACGTCCAGCACCTTGTCCAGCAGGACGGGTCTAAGTTGCGCGGTTCAGTTCGCGAAGAATCCGTTACCGGTAAAAATGCTTTTTTCGAGCAAATTGGTGCCACGGCGGCGCAACGTCGCAGTAGTCGCCACAGCGATACTCCCCGTGTTGATACCCCCCATTCCCGAAGGCGCGTTTCGCTTGAGGATTTTGATTGGGCTGATTTGATCGATCAGGAAGATAAAGTTCGTATGTTGATCGACCCGACTTCTCAATATGCTTTGGCTGCCGCCATGGCAATGGGTCGCGCAATGGATGAGGTTTTGGTTGATGCGGCTCTCGGAACGGCCTTCACTGGCGTTTCTGGTGGAACGTCTACCGCTGGTCAAACTGCCATCGCTAACGGCGGAACCGGCCTTACTCTGGCAAAACTTTTAACGGCCAAAGAAACTATGGACGGTGACGATGTACCGGACGATGGTCGGGTCATTGTTTGCACTGCGGATCAAATCACCGATCTGCTAAATACTACTGAAATAAAAAGTTCGGATTTCAATACTGTACGTGCTTTAGCTCGCGGAGAATTGGATACGTTTTTGGGTTATAAATTTATTTCGGTGAACGGCAAACGAACTGACGGAACTAAATTGATTCCGGTTGATGGTTCAAGCCATCGGCGTTGTTTTGCATTTCAACAAGATGGTCTTCTTCTTGGTGTTGGTGCCGACATGAGTTCGAAAATTTCAGAACGTGCGGATAAAAACTATGCGACTCAAGTCTTTTGCTCAATGAGCATTGGCGCGACTCGTATGGAAGAAGCCCGCGCTCTTGAAATCCTTTGTGTTGAATAGGAGGATTGACTAATGGCTGTACTTTATAGTTCAGAAATGAACGGCCTTTTGAATAGCACTCCGGTTAGCCTGCCCTCCGGGGGAGTAGTTGACGGTAATGTGCGAGTCAAAAGGGCAACCATAACTCTCGCGTCACAGGCAACTTCTGACACGATTGTTATTGCTAAAGCCTATGAGGGAGAATCATTCCTTTATGGCGTTCTTAATGCCAGCGCTACGCTTGGCGGCAGTGCCACGATTGCCATCGGCATCACCGGCACCACCGGCAAGTATCGCGCAGCAGCAACGCATACGGCGGCAAATGCTCCAACTCTGTTTGGAGTGAATGCCGGTGTTGCAACGTTGGCGGCAGAAGAGGAAATCTTCATCACGATTGCAAGCGCGGCGCTTCCAGGCTCCGGCACTTTGATTGTTGATATGTATTTCTCTGCAACGTAATAAAGTGGGGGAAGGCATTAAGCCTTCCCCCTACTTTTCGGAGTAAATAATGGCAACTTCAGTTGTTCAAATTGTAAATAATGCTCTGGTCAAACTTGGCGCAAACGCAATTTTGTCGTTGACTGAAGACAGTGAAGCGGCTCGCGCCGCTAATCTTATTTATGAGCAAATCAGAGATGCCGTCCTCAGAGATCACGTTTGGAACTTTGCTAAAAAGCGCATCGAATTAGCCAAAGATTCAGACACGCCAGCGTTTGAGTTTTCATTTCAATACACGCTTCCTTCTGACTGTTTGCGTGTTTTGCAAATGGAAGACCTAGACATGATATATAAGATTGAAAGCGGCAAACTTTTAACCGATGAAAGCCCCGCTAAAATTTTATATGTGTCGCGCGTTGAAGACGTAAATCTTTTCGACTCTATGTTTGTAGAAGCCTTGTCGGCTCGCATATCTGCGGAGTTAGCCGTAACGTTAGCCGAAAGCAACTCGCTGTATCAAAATATGATGGAAATGTACCAACGCAAAATTCTTGATGCGCGTTCGATGGACGCACAAGAAAGCGGTGGTCAAGATGAAATTGTTGCCGACACATGGTTGAGCAGTCGCATCAACTACGGCGGAAATCAAACGGTCAGCGTTAATAGGATACCTTAATGCCACGCTCTGCGCCGATATTTACAAACTTCACCGCTGGTGAACTTTCTCCGCGCTTAGAAGGCCGCGTTGATCTTCAAAAATATCCAAACGGATGCAAGACGCTAGAAAATATGATCGTGCAAAAGCATGGACCGGCCTCTAGGCGTGGCGGGTTTTATTTTTCGTCTGAAGTTAAAGATAGCAGCAAAAAAACCCGGCTTCTTCCTTTTGAATTTAGTGCAACACAAGCCTACATCATTGAATTTGGCGACCAATATGTTCGGTTCTACAAAAATTATGGACAGATTCAAAGCGGACCCTTTGAGGAAGTTTTTGATAATGATTTCAACAAAGGCTCTACGTTTGAAGTATCAACGCCATATCTTGAAGCGGAATTGTTTGAGCTTGTTATCACTCAATCCGCAGACGTTTTATACATAGCCCATAAAAATCACGCCCCTCGCACTCTTTCAAGGTTAAGTGATACGAGTTGGACGTTAGCCGTTATTACGTTTTTAGATGGGCCTTATAATTCCGTTAATGCTACAGATACAACGCTGGGGCTTTCTGCGACTACCGGAACAGGCGTCACAATAACCGCATCGGCTGTCACGGGTATTAACGATGACCAAGGCTTTCTCACAACCGATATAGGGCGGTTTATTAGGTTTGAAGACGCATCAAACAAAGAGACGTATTTAAAAATCACGGCGCGAGCAGACACAACGCACGTTACTGCTGATTTTATTGGGCCAGACGCTTCGGCTACAACGCCTCAAACGGGTTGGAGGTTAGGGGCGTTCTCAGACACAACGGGGTATCCGTCTGTTGTAACATTCTTTGAGCAGCGCTTAGTTTGGGCAGCAACTACAACGCGCCCGCAATCGTTATTCTTTTCTGTTTCCGCAGATTTTGAAAACCACGCTCCTACAGATGTTGATGGCGATGTTCTTGATGATAGCGGATTCGTTTACACAATCGCCACGGATCAGGTAAATACAATTCGCTGGATGCGGTCGGGGAAAGTCTTGTCAATTGGCACCGCTGGCGGTGAATTTATTGTATCGCAAGGTGATCAAAACAGTCCTTTGTCGCCAACAAATACTCGTGTTGTAAGGCAAACCACATTTGGCAGCGCGGCAGTAACGCCGCCTCAAGTCGGAAACTCTGTTTTATTTTTGCAGCGAGCCAGTCGAAAAGTAAGAGAATACGTTTATCAATTTGAGACTGACGCATTTACCGCGCCCGACTTATCAATTTTATCTGAACACATAACTGAAGGCGGAATTATTGAAATCGCCTACCAACAAGAACCCGATAGCATCGTATGGATGGCAAGGGCTGATGGAAAATTAGTAGGCATGACCTACGAACGCGCTCAAGACGTTATAGGATGGCATCAGCACACGATAGGTGGAACCAATGCCAAGATCGAAAGCGTTGCCGTAATACCTAGCCAAGACGGTTCTCAGGATGATTTGTGGGCAGTTATTCAAAGAACAATAAACGGGTCTTCGGTGCGTTACATTGAGTTTTTAACAAATGGCCTTGTTGAAGGTTCTTCCAATACAGAGCAAGCAACCTTTTTGGATTCAATGTTAAGCTACAACGGGTCTCCTGCGACTACTTTGTTTGGCTTGTCTCATTTGGAAGGGCAAACCGTTTCTGTTTTAGCAGACGGAGCGGCGCATCCTGACAGGACCGTTTCTAGCGGCTCTATTACTTTAAACGCGTCTTACAACACCGTTCATGTTGGATTGCCATACACATCAACGCTTGAGACCATGCGAATTGAAGCGGGTGCCAAAGATGGAACAGCGCAAGGCAAAAAGAAGCGAATAGCCCGAATTACATATAGGCTATATCAGACCTTGGGCTTAAAGCACGGGCCAACATCAAGCAGGCTTGATATTATACCGTTTAGATCGAGCGCAGATGACATGGATGAAGCGCCTGCTTTGTTCACGGGCGATAAAGAAATAGAATTTCCACGCAATTGGGACAAGGACGGCCACATTGTTTTAGTGCAGGATCAGCCGTTGCCTATGACGGTTCTTGCGATTATGCCAGAATTGAACACGACTAAAACATGATTAAAAAGATAAACATAGATCATCTTAAATCATGCGCGGAGTTTTCAGAGCTTTTGCAAGAATACGCAGATGAATGCCCGCCCAAAGATAACCGGCCTCATTTTTACAATGAAGAGTTGTATAGAAATCTAGAACTTAACGGCCTTTTGCGTGTTTTTGGAGCGTTTAAAGAAGATAGGCTTGTCGGTTTTGTGACGGTTCTTGTGACTATGCTTCCAAAATATACGTCTTTGGTAGCATCAACAGAAAGTTTCTTTGTGTCGCAACCGTACAGAAAGACTTTGGCCGGGATTAAATTATTACGAGCGGCTGAAAATGAAGCTATTGAATCTGGCGCTTTTGGTATGTTGGTTAGCGCACCGCACGATGGGCCGCTTTCTAAGGTTTTGCCTAAAGCCGGGTATGATTTAAACGATGTTGTGTTTTTTAAGGATTTGCAATGAATAACGTGCAAACCATAGAGTCACGCATACCGCCAATGAGCGCCGAGGCTGTAAATAAAGTTGAGCAGTTGACGGAATTTGTTAAAGCTATGCCGCAATTTCCGCTGGAAACGCATCACGTTATTCATGGCGGAATGTACTGCCGCACAATAACCATGCCGCCTAATCACGTTTTAACCGGTGCGCTGGTTAAGGTCAGCACAATTTTAGTTATCAACGGCGTAGCAACGTGCTACATAGGTGAAGAGACAATTGCTGAAATAGCCGGTTACGGCGTAATTTCGGCAAGCGCCGGAAGGAAACAGGCTTTTGTTTCTCATTCTAAAACAGACATAAGCATGGTGTTTCCAACAAATGCAAAAACTGTTTTTGAAGCGGAGCAAGAATTTACGGATGAATCCGATTTGCTTTTATCAAGGTCAGATATCGGCAGCAATATCGTGACGATAACGGGAGAATAAGCATATGTCTTCGGCGTTAGCAATTGCATCTATAGCGACCAGCGTTGCCGGTGCTGGCATGGGCGCTATAGGCGCAGCAAAGCAAGGCAAACAAGCGCAACAGCTTGCAAATTTTAACGCACAAGTTGCTGAAAATAATGCCATAGCTGCCCGTCAGAAAGCCGACTTTGACGCAAAACGAGCAGCGCGAGAGGCTAAATTCTTTCAAGCCAGCAAACGAGCCGGGGCGGCATCCGCAGGCGGCGAATTGCTAGACATGCAATCTGTCTTTGATATGGATGCAAGCGAAATAGCACTTGAGCAGTTAGCTATTAAATACGGCGGAGAGCTTGCAGCACAGGCCGGACAGCAAAACGCACAAATAGCGAGGTTTCAAGGCGCAACCGCTGCAAGCAATGCTAAAGGTAAAGCGGTTGGCTCGATATTGACTGGATTAGGGGCGGCGGCTGGCGCAGCTTCTAAATTGCCTAGTGGTCCCTCGCCTGCCGGAACTTTTAAAATTACAGGAGGTCCGCAAAATGAATTTTTTGGAGGCTGAACAATATTTTAACGCAAGTTGCACGGAAATTCTGACATGATAACTGCACCATATAAAAACAAAGCAAGCATTCCCGGCACGACAGGAGTGGGAAATATTAGCCCCGGCCTTGCCACAAATCCGCTTGCCGGTGCGGCAAAAGGCTTGGAGCAAATTTCTGGTCAATTAGCCGCTGCCGGAGAGCGGGTGCAAAAGCGCGAAGATGTTATTAACAGAGGCCGAGATGAAGACACTTTTAAAACTAACGTCTCTACAGAATGGCAGCGTGTTCAAGATCAAGAAGATTTAACAGATCGAGCAACTTTTCAAAAATTTAATGCTTATGTTGAAACGCAAAAAGCTACTTTAATAAATAATCACCGTGGAAGTTTAAATAGCAATACCTTGCTTGATCGTGGATTATCAGACCTTGCAGGAGGATACGAACGAGCAGCAATTTCTGCAACTCGCGAAGCGCAAATTGGCGATCTGACAAGACAATTTGGCGACAAGGCTAATGTGCTTATTTCTGGTGTAGCCAGTGGCGAAATGGATGTTAATGAAGCGTTTGTAAAAATAAAAGAATTTACGGTTGGCGATGACACTCCGGGCGGCGCATTGCCAACATATCAAGAACTTCAATTAGTTGATGCTTTGCAAAGTCAGCTTGTTATTTTATCTATAAGTCAAAAATTAGACGGAACTGAATCCGGTATTACGCAGGCTAAAGCGTTACTAGAACAAAACCCAAGTTTTGAAAGAATTTTATCTTCAGACCAACTTGGCAAAGTGGTCAAAAAAATAAATGACCAAGAAACCGCAATAAATATTGCAGATATAAAAACGGCACAAGCAAGACAAGCGTTTGCCCGTGACGCAGGATATAATAATTACAGTGAAGTTCCAGCAGATATAAAACTTGCTTATGCGTCTGATGGAAAGATACTGCCGAAAGTTACAACGCCTTATGAAATGAAAAGCGTTGAAGGAAAAAGAATACAGGATCGAGCATTTTTAGTCGAAAAGTACGGTGAAACCGATCCATCAGTTCAAGCATTTGATGAACTTACTAGCAAAACTAAAGAAAATTCTAAACCTACCAGTAAAATTGGAAAATTAATTGCTGATGGGCAAAGTTTATTAGATCAAGGAGTCAAGCAAGATGATCCAAGAATTAAGGCAATTGAAAAACAAATAAATCAATTAGACCCAGAACATCTTGCCGATGTAGATAGAGGAAAAAAGTTTGTTCCAGCAGACATTGCATTTAAAAAATTCAACACACAGGCTTTAAGTTTACAAAGAGACGCAAAAAAAGCTCTAATGTATCTTACAAATCAAAAAACTTTTAAAGCCGCCGAAAGAGACGCTATGAACAAAGATTTTGGCGCCACTGTCACTGGGATTACGTCGTTAGGTTCAAGATTTTATCCGGGATCAGATTATAAAGAGCTTGAATCCATTCTTACAAGGCTTGGCGGTAGCGCGTTAATTAATGCTCTTGCAGAGCTTAAGGCCGCATCACCTACCGGGGCTAGTGGTATGGGTGCCTTAAATGAAACAGAAGGAAACGCCTTAAGGTTTCAAGAGGGTGCATTGTCTATTAGTGCACCAGAAACTTTAGCTCAAACATTGTTGGACATTGTAAATAGCACTGATTCTTCTATAAACACTCAAATAAGAGCTATGAAATCATCATTTCCAACAAGGGCAAAAGAGCTTACTGCTAAATTTAGCAGTGACAGCGGAGGGGAAATACGTCGATACACAAATACTGATTTAAGAGGTTTGAGCGGCCAACCGCCTATAAACGTTGGAAAACCTAACTAATGGCTGATTTTACCTTTTCTGTTCCAGACGAAGTTGTTGGCGTAGTTCCAAAACTTGATGAAAATAATCAGCAAATTGTTGAGGCCGCTGTTGATCCGCAAATTGACGATCAAATAGAAACGGAAGCAACTCCTGTTATTGTTGAATCTGAACAAACATCTTCGGTTGAGCCTACATATAAAACAATTGTTGTGGGACATGGATCGTTTGAAATTGATTCAAAGGCAACGCCAGAACAAATCGAAGCTGCGCGTTTTGATTACATTAATAACGATATAAATTTTTATTCCGGGCTTGATAGACAATCTGGCGCATCTTGGAGTGCAACAAAAGCTGTTGGCGACGCTTTAAAACCAGAAGACAAACTTGCAACTTTAAGAAAATTTTATCCTGACGCTATGCCTTTTGGTGAAGACAATTTTGTTTTTACAAATGACGAAACCGGGCAAGTGACATTATACAATGCGCCGGGATTTACTCTTAAAGACATTGCTCAATTTACCAGAGAAGGGTCGGTTGCTGTAGGTTCTGCGTTAGGTGGAGTTTTTGGCGCTGGCGGTGGTCTTGTTGTTGGATCACCAACTGGGCCGGGTGCGCTTGGAACTGCGGCAATAGGGGGTACTGCTGGTGCAATCTGGGGCGGCGCTCAAACTGCTAGTGTGTATGATTTTCTTTCTCAAGCTTTTGGTGAAACTGTTCGGTCAGAAAGCATTGTTGCCAAAACAGGAGAAAATCTTTTGCAGGGGCTGTATGCGGGCGCTGGTGAAAGTGTTGGCCGCGTGGCTATTCCAGCGGCCATTTCTAGTGTTAAAAAAGCGCTTGGTGGCGGCACAGCAAAATCTCAAATTATATATGACACTTTAGTTGCCAATAATATTAAGCCGACCGCTGGAACAATAACTGCGGGGCGTGGTGCCGGAAGACTCGAAAGTGCATTAGATCAAGCTGCGGCTTCCGCAACTATAATGCGAAATCAAATAGATGAAGTTATTGATGGCGCTCAAGCAGCAAGCGAAAAATTGGCTTCTAAAATTGGGCAACCAGTAAGCCAACAACAGCAAGGCATTAAAATGCAGGAGGCTGCTCAAAGCGCTATAGAAAAATTTACAGTGCAACAAAGCAAATTAGAAACAGAATTAGCTGAAAAAATAGGAGATGACACTTTATTTTCTATTGATTCAATTCGAGGTTTTTATGATGAATTAATTTCTGCAAGCGCATCAATGCCAAGATTTACTAAAAGAGCTTTTGGAGACGCCAAATTGCTTTTGGATGATATTATTTTAGACGCCGCAGGAAATAACGGTCGCATTCCATATAGCGAATTTAGAAGAGTCAGGACACTTTTAGGCGAAAAAATGTCCGATATGACAGAAGGTTCAGGTCGAACAATGTATAAACGTATGTATGGACACATGACTGATGACCTTAAATTTGGCGCTGATTCTTTAGGTTTTGGAAAAATGTTTGATGATGCTGTTGATTTTACCAAATCATTCAAACAAGAATATGATGATTTTTTAAATAAAATTATTGATTATGATGCTCCGGAAATGGGATATCGGTTTTTAATGAATTCAAGAAAAGACGGTGGAACTTATTTTCAAAAGTTAAAAGAGCAATTTACCGAAGAAGAATGGCAAGACGTTTCTGCCACTATTATTCAAAAAATGGGATATAAAAATTTCGGTAATGAAGCGGATGAAGCCTTTTCAACTGCTACATTTTTAAATAATTGGAAATCAATTTCTTTAGAGGCAAAAAAAACTCTTTTTAGCGAAACAAGAAAAGGAGATGCTTTGCTTGAAGAGCTTAATGGTTTAATTGATGTATTTAGCGCTTTAAACAAAAACGCAAGGCTTGCGGGCCACAGCAATTCAGGTTCTGTAGCGCATACGCTAAATCTTATGAATGCTTTAGGTGGAAACGCGGGAGCGGTTATTTTAGGCGTTATTGGTTTTGGCGCAGGGGTGGGTCCCGCTGCCGCTGCGCTTGCTACAACATTTATTGGAGGTGTTGTAACGCCAAACGTATCTGCCAGACTTATAACAAATCCAGCATTTGTGAAATGGTTAGCAACTAGCGCATCAGTTAAAACTGGAAAACAAGCTGGCGAACATATGGGCAGACTTATTGGCATCAGCCAAGCAAATCCAGAAATTGCTTCTGAAATTGATGAATATATTTTAGCTATTAAAAATGGTATAACGCCAATTAATGAGCCCGGAAGAATACCTGCTAACACAACAATGCTTGAGCCTGAGAATCAAGGAGCCGCGAAATGACTATTTCAAGCACGACTAACACGGTTTCTTACACTGGGACCGGCAGCGCTACATCTTTCGCTGTAAGTTATGTATTTTTTGGAACAGGCACTAGCGCAGAGTTGCAAGTTGTTGAGGTGATAATAGCAACCGGCGCTGAAACTGTTAAAACTAACGGAACGGATTTTACCGTAACAGGCGGCAGCGGTTCGACGGGAACCGTTACGGCAGCCTCGCCTCCAGCAAGTACGGTTAAATGGGTCATTAACCGAGCCACAACGCAAACGCAAGAAACGGACTATGTTGAAAACGACCCGTTTCCGGCGGAAAGTCATGAAAAGGCTTTAGATAGATTAACGGCGGTTAATCAAGAACAACAAAGGGCGCTAGGGCGCACGGCTCAATTGCCTGATGGATATACAGGGTCGTTTGACCCGACTTTGCCAACAGCTATTACTGGCAGCACAACTCTCGCGTTTAATGCAGGCGCAACTGCTTTTGAAGTTGGGCCAAGCACAGCCGCAATTAGCGGTGCTGCGGCAGAAGCTGCGGCAGCGGCTGTTTCCGCAGCAGCGTCTGCGGCAAGCGCCGCCGCCGCCGCCACTAGTTATGACAATTTCGATGATCGTTACCTCGGGCAAAAGTCTTCCGATCCTTCGGTTGACAATGACGGCGGCTCACTGATTACAGGGGCGCTATATTTCAACACGTCAAATAACGTGATGATGGTCTACACAGGCAGCGCGTGGGTGCGGACAACGCCAACATCAACCGATCAGACGACAATCAACTCAGTCAACGCCAACGCAACAAACATTAATACCGTTGCCGGTGTGGCTGCTAATGTAACCACCGTTGCGGGCATATCCGCAAACGTCACGACTGTAGCTGGCATATCGGCAAATACAACTAAGGTTGCAGATATCGACTCCAACGTCACGTTGGTTGCAAATATTGACGACGACGTTACTACCGTGGCCGGAATTTCTGGCGATGTGTCTGCGGTGGCGGCACAGGTAGTTGGCTACGACTTCAGCACGACAACAGCAATGGCCGATCCGGGTTCGGGAAATGTGCGATTTAATAACGCAACCTTGTCTAGTGTCAACCAGATAGCCATTGACGACCTCGACAAGAATGGCGTCAATCAGTCGGCCTTTATAACTCTGTGGGACGACAGCACCAACAGCGTAAAAGGCAATTTGATTTTCCGCACGGCGGGGGGCGACGTAGCCACCTTCTTAATCACCGGATTAACTGACAACAGCGGCTGGTCGCAGATCGCGGTTACGCACGTTGCAAGCTCTGGCACGTTTGGAAACGGAGAAGACGTATATATCGGGTTTTCGCGGGCTGGCGATGCTGGTGACGCAAGTTCTACATTAACCACGCGGGGCGACCTGTTAAAGCGTGGCGCATCAGCCGTGGACCGACTCGCTATTGGCAGCGCCAACACGGTGCTAACGACAAACGGCACTGACCCGGCTTGGTCTACGATCACTAACGCCATGCTGGCTGGGTCGATTGATCTGACATCAAAAGTCACGGGTGCCTTGCCGCTGGCGAACGGAGGCACCGGCTCCACGACTTTAAGCGGTGCGGGAATCGCCGCGTTGGCGTCAGACCAAACTTTTACAGCGGCAAATCGTGGTACTATCACCACTGATAATGATGGCTCCCTGGATTTAGCCGTAACGAATAACTGGAAAATAACTACCGCCGGGAATTTGACGCTCACGTTCACCAACATTGCCGCCGCCAACGGTCAAAGTGGCAATATCATTTTTGTCAACGCGAGCAATCACACGATTAGCCTGCACGCGAACACCAAGGGCGATTCCAATTTAGCCAGCACGATATCAAAGACCGGCACCTATTGGCTGTCTTACATTTCAGACGGCACAAACGTGTATGTGACGACGAGCGCGGTGTTCGCCTAATGGCTATTATTCAAGGAAACTCAAAATCCGCGAGCGGGTTTGATACGAGGCTCATCGAGGACTCGGTCTGGTTGGACGGGTCAGCGGATTACTTTTCCCGCACACCGGCAGTTGCAGGTAATACCTCACGCTGGATCGTCGCTTTTTGGGTGCGGCGACACGCGATCAAAACTGGAGCCGCGCAAAATATCATCAGTGCTGGGAGTAGTACTTCAAACCTAACCTGGATCAGGTTTGACGATGCAGACTTTCTTGATTTTGCTGTTTATCAAGGCAGTGTCACGGCGCGCAAAAGAAGCGCTGCAAAGTATCGTGACACTGCATGGATGCATTGTTGCATAAGTTTTGATTCCGGAAGTGCAGTAAGCGCTGCTGACCGGATTAAGATGTTTGTCAACGGCAATGAGATAACTGAATTTTCGACAACCACCAACACTCCTACAGACGAAACGACGGCATTTAACGCTAATGTTTTACACGAAATTGGCAGATACAGCTTTAACGGCACTGAAGATGCTGAAGTATCAGTGGCACAATTTTGTATGCTGGAAGGCAAGTCATTCCAGAACAACACCATTACAATTAACGATATACTGGACAGTTTTGAATTCGGGAATAATGGCAGTCAATTCGGACCGCAATCCAACGCTGACCTCACAGCATTAACCGCTGATGCTTTTGGCACTAACAGTTTTGCATTGGATTTTAGCAACAGTGCCCATCTCGGCCACGATAGCCGCCCGCATAACTATAAAACATATAGCGAGGCGTTTGATTCTTGGGCTTTGGGTAGCACACCTGTGATTACTGCTAACACAGTTGCTAACCCTATTGACGGGTTTCAGACAGCGGACACAGTTGCTGGGACTTATACATACTCAAGCTTGCGGGAAGAGGGCATTACGCTGGCAGCAAGCACAGATCACACGTTCTCGATTTATCTGAAAAATATCGACAGTGTTAAAACGCGAATTGGCCTTTACGATGTGTCAGGCTCTGTCTGGCTTATCGAGCTACAAATTTCTTGGTCGAGCGGCGTTCCAACGACCTTTTCAAACACTACGTCAGCGACGGTCACATACGAAGATGTCGGTAACGGCTGGTATCGAGTAGCCATGACCAAAGCGACATCTACGGGCACGAGCTATGGTGCTTACTTTTACCCAAGCTATGGGGCAAATGGTCAAAGTCTCTACGCTTACGGCGCTCAAATAGAACAAGGCGCGTTATCAAGCTACCTGCCAAATCCTAAAAATCTTGTGCGTAACTCGGAAGAATTTGATAACAGTTACTGGACTAAACTCAATGGAGCGACAATTACAGGTAATCAAATCGCAGCCCCAGATGGTACAACAACAGCCGATCTAGCGACAGCGGGCAGCGCACTTTATAGCGGCATTTTTGCTCGGAGATATCTTACTTCCACTGAAGTTGTTCCATCAACACAGTACACGTTATCGTGCTACGTCAAAAAAGGAAACTATCGTTACCTTCACCTTCGTCAAATTGGAAGATTTGCAGCATTTGATTTTGATACCAAAACATTTTTCTTTTCCAATACAACAGACTTATCGACCGGATATGAAGAATTATCAAATGGCTGGTATAGGCTTTACACTACAACTACACACGCATCATCTATTACAGATTTTATAATTGATATAGCGTTTGCAAATTCGTCTGGAACAAGCAGCTTCACACCAGCAGGAACAGAAACTGTTTATGTTTGGGGCGCTCAGTACGAACTAGGCCCAACCGCTACGTCATATAGAAAAACTGTTAATACATTTGGAATCAACGTAGTCCCCAACAATTTCACACCAACGTCCATAACAGCGGCAAATCAGTCAACGAACACGCCTAGCCTTGAGTTCCCTACGCTTAATCCAATAAACGGTGACGCAAGTCTGGTTGCGGCGCTTGCATACGGAAATCGCCTGACGACGACGTATGTCCATGACGGTGGAGACGATGGCCCATGGGATTCTGTTTTTGCCACTCGGTCTATGGGCCGCACCGGTAAATATTACTACGAAGTTCGCATTCACCGAGAGGCTGGCGGTAATGGATTTCCCGCTGGAATCCACGAGACAAACACCGCGAGTAAAAATTGGGGCACCCGCATAGGTCATACGACTGCCACATATGGTCTTGGCTACGGGCTTTATAGCGCTGGCGACAGCGAGAGCTATTACACCAATAACACCGGTGCAAATCTGAGCGATTACAGCAGTGCGTTAGTGGCTGGCGACATTGTGATGATGGCGGTTGACCTCGACAATTCTAAAATCTGGTGGGGAAGAAACGGGACATTTTTCAACGGCAATCCATCAACGACCACAAACGGAGTTTCGATTCAAACTAACACTGATTATATTTTCGGATTGTCTCCGCCATCGACGGAAGATTACTTCGTGAATTTTGGAGCTGACAGCACATTCGGCGGTGCTATTAGCGCAGGTGGGAACGCTGACGCTAGAGGCGTTGGCAATTTTAAATATGCCGTACCAACGGGTTTCCTGTCTCTTGCGTCAGCGGCGTTGGACACACCAAGCCTACAAGGCGTAGACAATTTTTCGGTCACGTTGGGAACGGAAGCGGCGATAGCTCCGACAGAAAACCTTATACAGAACAGCGAAGATTTGAGCGCCGGGTCTTGGAGTGACTGGGGAACAGTTACCACTAACCAAGCGCCAAATCCGCTGGACGGCGTGATTTCCGCTGATCTTGTCGCGAGGTCAGCAACAAATGGCAAAAGGAAACAAATTTTCTCCGGTATGATTAGCGGCGCTACTTACATTCATTCAATGTATTTAAAAAACGTGTCCGTTGGTACAATAAGCTCCGGCTACACGCGAATGTTTATATGGGAGTCGGTAGCGTCGTATGCCAATATGATTTACATCACATGGACAAACAATGTACCCGCCGTGACGTACAATCAAGATTTTGGCGGCTTTAGTCCATCGGGCGGCTCAAACATCGAAGACCTCGGTGATGGTTGGTATCGAATCAGCTACATTGCTGTTGCTAACAATTCTAATGCTGTGCAATTAAATTTCGAGTGCAGCACGGCGGGCACTGGCGAAAGCCTTTATGCTTGGGGCGCTCAGGTCGAACTAGCAAAAAGCGGTGCCACTACACCATCGACTTATGTGCCTACCTATTCTGCCGCTTTTGCGTCAAAGCCGTATTCTGAAAAACTTAACCTAATAGACGGCATCACCACTGAAAACTACATCCGCAATAACACGATGGAAGGTGTCGTCGCTGGAACGCCGGGTACGCCTCCGAGGCATTGGGGAGTGTACGGAAACGGCGCAACTGTGGAAACAGTTGGCTCGGGCGTCACTGATGATGGCGTCGAATACGTAGATATTAAATTCTCTGGGACGCCGACAAATGAACCGTACTTTAATTTAGAAGCAACCAGTGTTACTAACGGAGGGATACCGGCGCTTAACGGCGAAGAATGGTCATGGTCTATGTATCTCGCATTGCAAGCGGGGTCGATGACAAACATCACCAGCATTGATTTTGAGAGAATAGAGCGAACTGCGGCGGGTTCAATGGTCGCAGGTGCAGCAATCGCAAGCATTACGCCAACCTCGTCTTTGGTACGTCATCAAAAAACATCAACGCTGAGTGGTGGTGCAACTGTAGGATTATTCCTACCAAGAGTACGTGTTAAATGGGACGGCAGCGGAGCAATTGACGCGACGTTTAGAATTGGCAACCCGCAGATGGAAAAGCGGAGCCACGCATCGCAGGTTATCAAGACTGGTCAGTTTACGATGCGAACAAATCTGCAACCGTACTCCGTTGTTACCAATGCAAATTGGAGTACAAATGGCACCATAACCGACAATCAAGACGTAAATCCTGTTGATGGCACTCAAAATGTTCCTACTATCGCGCTGAACGCTAATCAGCAAATTTGGGACGGCACGACGGTCGCCGCTGGTACTCTAACTGGGTCCGCATGGCTCTGGTGTGCACCGGCTGATGTCGGGAAAAACGTAACGTTATACATACGCGATTCGACCAATTTTGCTTGGTCAAGTCCCCAATCCGTGACGCTTTCGACAACTCCTACTAGACATTCGGTAACCTACACTCCAGCGACAAACACGATTGCCGCAGGTGTCCGGGTTTATGGTGCGGGCGGCGTTACTTTAACAACATTGCGAGTCTTCGGCGTACAACTCGAATACGGCTCGACGGCAAACACATACATACCGACAAATGGCGCTGCGGTTTACGAGCCAACAAAACGAACCTCATTAAACAGTTTTGTCGAAATCCAGAAAAATCGCACTGCATCTGAAACGTGGGCGTGGAGATTTTCACACGATTACGACAAAGAATATGCAACCAGCAACACGGTCACATACCAAGCTATTCGTGACCAAACTGGCACTAACAACTGGCTTAGTTATGCGCTGAAGATTGCCGCAGCATCTGGAACAGCAGCGGGCTCAGTTTCGCATGGCTTCGCAAGCGGAAATACAGTTGTCACGCATGGTCTGACGTCAAGCAGATACGCAGTTTTGTTGTTCCCACGCAGCGGTATTTCTTCTTACATTTTTGTTTATCATCCAGATGAAGCAACAAATCTTTTGTTAAACAGCACGGTTTCTAGCGTTGCCAGCAATCGCATAGTAGATGTGACTAGCACAACGTTTGCCATTGTCACTGGCTCTCCGACCGGAGTGTACGATTACCTTGTAATTGATGACAACAAAGTAAGTTCTGCACTTGGGGCATATTTCGGAAATAGCTCTTCGCTTGGGCCGCATATTTCGACAGGATTTAAACCTTCCATTATTATAATTAAAAGATCAGTAGGAGGCACTAGCGATTGGAACATATTAGATTCAACTAGAAATCCGTCTAATGTTACTAGTCCTTTTGTACTTAAAGCAAATTTAGACGTTGATGACGAAGCTGGTTCAATTGGAGAGTTTGACATTTTGTCTGATGGTTTTAAACTTAGAGCAGATAGTGCAAATGCTAATTCCAACGGTAGTAGTAGCGAATACATATACATAGCTTTGGCCGACATAGCTGGCGGGGGTTCTGGCCTCCCACCGATTTACGGACGATAAAAGGAGATACACATGGAAATTTTTCGAGTTGGCGGTCAGCAAATTCACCTTGGCCGAAGCTGGGTTGATGCCGCCGGGACTCAGCACCCTTCATCTTGGGGCCGTTGGAGCGATGCGGAGAAAGCTGCGGCGGGAATTTCGAGCGTGGTGCTTCAGCCGTTGCCGGATGACAGACTGTACACGGCGTCACACAACGCTGACGGCAGTGTCGCGTCAACGCCGAGAGCGCTTGATGATGTTGGCGAAGGCATGGCGAGAGTGCGGGGCGTGAAAAGCAGCTTGATTGCACAAGTCAAACAGCAACAAGGCTCGCTGTTGTCTCAGACTGACTGGCAAATAATTCGCAAGGCCGACGCGGGAACGGCCATCGATGCAGCGGTGCAAACGTGGCGCAATGCTATTCGCGCCAAGGCCGATGCGTCCGAGGCTTTGATAACCGAGGCATCTGATACGGCGGCGCTGGCAACGCTGCTCGATGCGGGTACGCTTTTCGATTGGCCGGAGTTAGACGATTAAACATGGATTCAATCGATCCATCTCTTGTCGTCACGGCCCTTGGCATGCTGGTGTCTATCATCAGCGCGGCGGCAATTGTCCGGCAAAAGCTTGCAAGCGTTATCGAGCAAATGCAGGATATGGAAAAACGGCTGCGAAAATCAGATACGCGCATTGATAAGTCGGAGGTTCATCAGTCAACGAGTGAGCAACGCATGTCTGTCTTATCTACAATGCTGTCACCAGAGCGGCGTCAAGTATTACATGAACGGCTAGCAACAATGGAGTCTAATTGCGAAACGTTAAGGCGCGACGTAAATATTTTGCAGCACATGCACAACGGAAAACACCCAAATATAACAGAGGAAACAGAATAAAATGTACGTGTTGGTGGCCCTTTTTTGTTCGTTGGGCTCACCGATGGTTCACGATTGCCACATCGTCGTCACCAAAGAAATGCTTGTTGACCGAGACAAGTGCATTGTTGAGCTAAAGACGATATCAACTATCGAGGCAGGGCAGGGGTATGTGCTGTCGTCTGCTAAATGCCACTTACTGGAGAGGTCAGATATATAATGGACTGGGAAAATTTAAACTTCGTGCCCGAAGAATTTGCGTGCCGCTGCGGATGTGACGCCATGGAGATCAAGGATGATTTTGTGCTGGTGCTGCAAGAAATCCGGTCTTCCTACGGTAAGTCTATGCACGTCACGTCAGGATACAGATGCGCGGCGCATCCGGTGGAACGCAAAAAAGTTGATCGCGGCGGTAAGCCCGGAAGTCATTACAGCGGATACGCGGCGGACATCGCGTGTGTAGGCCAAGATGCTATGAGGCTTTTGAGAATTTCCCTAAACAGCCCAAAAATCACCGGGATTGGTGTAAAGCAGAATGGGCCACACAACACGCGATTTATTCACCTAGATATGCTACAAGAAGTTACTAACCGACCAACCATATGGAGTTATTAAAATGGCTATTTTACGAATGCTTTTAAGTCGCCTCCGAGAACCCTCAACTATGGCGGGTCTCGCCGGATTGCTTGCCGCTGTTGGCATCTCAATTCCGGGAGAAATGGTGACGCAAATCACTGTTGTGATTGGTGGCGTTGCGGGCATTGCCAGCATGATGATGAAAGAGAAAGGCGAAAAGTGAGTGGCCTCGTTTGGGCAATTGTTGCCGGAGGTGTCGCGCTCTCTATCGGCACCTTCTTCATGGCGCGGGCGCTCGTTAAAGGCAAGTCGCGAAAAGCCGTGGAGGAAGCGCGCCAGCGCATGGATGCTGTTAGCGGTGATAAGCCTCCTCATCATACCGCTGAGCGGTTGCGCAACAATCGTTTCTAGTGTCGGCGCTGCTGCCTCTGTGACGGGCGCATATTTTGATTATCTTACAAGTGAGAAAGGCGAAGCTGTGATCGTCACTCCGCCGATTGTTGAGTACGATGCCAAAGTGCAAGACCGCGCCGCCGATGAATTCGAGAAACTTGGCCCGCCCTGCGCCCGAGATACAATTATCGGTGACTGCTCTGCCGCCGCGCGGTTAATTATGGACTACGGAATACTGCGGGAAAAAATACGCGCGGCTAAAGATAATTAGAGACCGTAATATTTCGACCGCCCGGACCCAATCGAAGCTGACCGCTTAAAATATTTAAGGTCGGCCCTACGCTCTTTATCGTGCAGGCTAGATACGCGATAGCAAATATTGTGATGCTTTTTACAATATGGACTATTCGAAGAAAATACCGGGGCTTCGCAGAAATGAAAGTCGGGCTTGTCCGGATCGCCGTGCGGATACTGGCAAACAGAACCTTTTACTATCGGTGTCTTTGGTAGAATTTTTCTAGGTCTGGATGGTGTTGCGTTCGGGTGAACTAAGTTTAGTCGCCCACCTTTTCCCAAAACAGCGTTTCGCGTCGTTCCCAGTTGCTCAGCAATCTGCCTCGATGGCAGTCCCAATTTATATCCGGCCCGCAGTATCTCTATCGCTTCGTCAGTCCAGTCCATTTTCAAATCCTTTAAAGTGAGAGAGAGGGGACGATCAGGGGGGGGGGCGGCCCCCC
>TARA_R110002074_G_scaffold38012_11_pt1 | contig 36172 bp, 44 predicted proteins | sample TARA_R110002074 | Tara Oceans TARA_R110002074 (sample SAMEA4397215) | marine metagenome | biome: Polar Biome; feature: [MIX] marine epipelagic wind mixed layer (ENVO:01000061); material: water (ENVO:00002006), including particulate matter (ENVO:01000060) such as... | depth 10-100 m | reverse complement strand
ATCAGACTTATCAAATTTTAATTCTATTTCTTTAATGGTCCTTTTGTTAAAATTGAATGTCTCTCCTAGCGGAGAATAATATTCATATCCGTTTAACTCTATAAATTTAGATAATGATGTTTCAAATTTCTCAAAACGACCTTGCATAAATTTAGCATAAAAAGGTGTCTCTTCTCCCTCAATAAGATGAAATAATCTTGCTTCTTCGGCATGTTTAAAATAAGCCTGATATTTGGAAAATAATACATATACTGCTTCCATTTTGGCAATCCATGCTGTAAATTCAGATACTTTAAATCTTACAGATTCTATATTTGTATCTACATCAGAAACAACGGGGGCTTTTGGGACTTGATCAAATATGTGAGCGGGAATGGTTATAAGAACAGCCATAACCCCATTTGCTCCTCCATAAAAATGATAATCAGCAGAAGAAGCAAATAATTCAAGAGCATTGGGGTTTTCTATTGTCGGCAGGGTTTCTATATCTTGTTGTTCTTTTCTTGCCCATTCATAAAATGAAACATCAGAGTTTAGCGAAGCATAATGTTTTCTCTGTCTGATGAACTTTTTTGCTTCAGTTGTTGTGAAAATGCTACAATCTTTATTTCCGCATACCAATTCATCTTTCTCTAGCTTGCCATAGTGTCTCAGCATTGTACGAATACCGGGCTTTACAAAACTTCGTTTAATTCTATCAAATTTTTCATCGTTTTTTATTTCTTGTTTTTCCTTAGATTCAAAAGTAGCTGTTGTTGCTGGACGAGGAATAGGATACCCTTCCGGGGATAATGTAACGACTGTCTTATCATCAGGGTCCAATATTCCTTTCAAATCAGATAATCGATAGCTATCACCATTTTGATTAATAAAAACAGCAACTGAATACTCACAAGTTTTTTCGTTCAACCAAGGTTCTGTTTGCTTCCACCATTTTGGCGGTGTATAAGAAGGATTTGGAATACAAGTGGGGCACACCCGATCAATTGGCTTTTCTTCGGGTATTACTATGTCGCAAGGTTCTTGCTGAAGTTTTTTAAATTTTGATTCGTTTGCCATTTTTTACCTATGTTATAAATACTTTTTTGCTTAAAATTGACTTAGATCCGGGCACAACAGCGGCGTCTAAAAAATTTAGATCTGTTATCATTGTATTTAATATTTTAGTCATTATAATATTTAAATTTTGAATATTTTGTGTGGCACCAGAGGCTACCATTGCCCCACCATCTATAAAAGCAAAAGCAGCCTGCATCATGGTTATTTGATTCATTAAACTTGAAAGAACTTGATGTAAATTACTGTTTATTTCATTATTCCTTTGTAAATAAGCTTTTAAATTTTCACCCATAACAGCAGGCTGCATATCGTCTTCACCCTGATTACCTACAATAAGTTCAATCCTTGGGTTATCAATATCCGTTGCATTTGATCTAGGTTCTCCACCAGAGCCGAAGCCTGCACCGGATGCACCTCCGGCATATATTCTCACACTCTCTCGTCCAACAATTCTAGTACAATCTGATTTTATAATAGCTGCTGATAGTTCTGTTGGGTCTGAGCCTTTTTCGTTTTTAAATCCAAGATATTCATCAATATTGAGTGCTCGTTGGGTAATATAAACTCTCGCAGCATCAGCAAAAAAATTACTATCAACAACCGTATTGCTATCAATTGGCTTTGATGGGTTTTTTCTTAATTGATTCATTATTGTGGAGGAAATACGACCGGCAACTAAATCTATCATACCACATTGGGAGTCTCCACGACCGCCGCAGCCAGACAATTCACCTCCGGGCTTATCTCTTCCAAGAACTATATAATTATTATTTTTACCTTCATATACTTTCTCGCACCCTGCTGGGTCATATCTAGGTAGTGATTCACCGATGTCAGTACAACCTACACCTTGAATTGCTTTTGAACCAAGAAGTTGCGAATTTTTTATAAATTCAATTACTTTCGGATCTAATACTGTTGTTGATACTGACATTTACGCCCCCATGCTCGCCACTGCGGAGTCAAACGATTCCATCTCTTTAGCAAAATATTTAACATTCTTACTCCAACCTTTTTTATAAACTTTTCCTTTTCTAGTTACTTGCCCGGTGGCTTTCAAAGTATCCAACTCATCAGGTTTTAAAGCAAGGTTCCAGCCTCTATAATAATTCCAAACTAGTGTCTCGGCCTGCTCTTGGTAGTTACCAGAGGGTTTTTTAAAGATCGAAGAATATTTATTCGCTATTGTTATACCAAAAGTTTTCATCCCTCTCTCTAAACTATTGAACCCAGCAAATGCTCGCCATGTTACAGCATCTTTAAAGCAAGTATGGTAATCATAGTCAGTTATAGTAGTTCCTCTGAACATACCGCCATCTGTTTGGATACCGGCCACATTATTGTTGGGAAAGCTAAATCTTGGCTGTTCCTTTCTTATATAGGCATACATGGTTCTCTGTACGTAGTCCGGTTGACCAGATCTAGTAATTGCTTTTACGACCTGTTCTTTTTCATAAGTGTAGAAAGTAGTGACTTTTCGGGGGAGGGCTTTGAACGAATTGCCAAGAGCTTTAGGGCATTTACCTTTTTGGAACGCACTATCTTCTTTCCTAGATACACTGGGAGTGGCCACCCATGTCCTGATTGGTTTTATGTCACCCTTAAGAACTGGTATACTTGTTGTTGGTGTACTAGAACCACCCAAAAGACCGGCGGAGCCGTTACCAAAAGCAGCAGATGAACCCCTATGTTCTAATGTTATTTGCATTTCTTCGTTCATTCTACCTGTCGAATTTAAATCAAATCTAATATCTCTAAATCTTCCTTGATTATCAACTCCATCTCCAAAAGTACAAATAACAATCTGTCCTATTTGTAATAAAGTAGTTTGTCCTTTCCCAAGGACGTCATTGGAGCGAGCCATAGGATGAGCATCTCTAGCGGCTGCACTGTTTTCTCCAAAATTAATAACATCATCTTCTACGGTAAAATCTTCAAAAGTCCAAGGAGCAGGGCTTTTAAACCACTCTGGTCTTACTAAAATTTCATAAAAATTGGCAGGTTGATTTCCGTCTTTTATTGTTGAAGTTTCTTTGCCTGCTTCATTTTCAACAAGAAGTTTACTCTCTATAGAAAGAATTGTTCCTTTAAAAGTCCCTATATCTTTTAAAGAATTATCAAAGTTGTCTCTCATAAGAGATTCTATGTCTTCCTTTACAAGAGAAAAGCTATTTGATTTTCTTGATGCTGTTCCTTGTCTTGCTTTTCTTTCATTCTTTGTTGGCATTTATTCCTTTTCCTCTTCTTTGGAAATCATTTCATAAATGCCATCCAGATCAGCAGCAGTAAGTCTATCTGCTCCTTCTTTTTTCGCCATTAAGTTAGCAACCTTTACCAGTTGCTCATTTGATCTCTGGAGAGTCTCGACATATTTTGATAAAGTAATCCCTATCTCTCTATGTCGAGATTCGTCCTTTGCAAGCCATTTTATAGCATCATCAAGAAGTTCTTTTGTAACTTCTCTATCTTTTCTAATGTTATTGACTGCTTCTTCTAAATATGTATCTACTTTTTTGGCCATAGTAAAACTAATTAGTTTCCTTTAAATTTTACCAGCATCCCAATCTTTCTTGAATAAAAAATATCGTTTTCGTAGTTTGTTTAGTTGAGAAACAATTTGTTTTGTATTAAGACCAGTAAGTTCTCGTAAATATAAGTAAACTGCTTTTTTATTAAAAATCTCTATCTCTTCGACAGAATTAAGAATGGTTCTTACGGCATTATAAACCTTTCTTTCATTTTCTTTCATATCATTTATTTCCCAACAATCAATCTCTGTCCACAATGATTTCCAAAAATCAGCAAATTCTTGTTGAGCCGGATATGGGTTGTGACAAATAATTTTTTCTTCATCAACTTGTTTTAAGGCATCTTCGTAATCTACCTCTCGCTTTGCTCGTTTAGCTGTTTGCTTTACCTTATGAATGAACCAATTCTTTGTAATTACAGAAAAATAAGAGAATGCTTTTGAACCACGGTTTGGGTCATACTTTGAAAGTATGGTGGTTAACCATATCTTACATTCATCTCTTAATTCATCTATATTGGGAAGAGTTGTAAATTTATATGTATAAACAATCTTGTCAACCATTTCATCAAATGCTGGTTGTATCCAATCTACATATAATTTGGTTCTTATTACATTGTCACTTGTGCTGCAATATTTAACTATCGCGTCTTCGTGAACCTGCGTAAAATACATTCTCTTCGTTGATTTGCGTCTCGCCATCTGGCTGATCTCCTTTTAAATTTTGATCTTCTTCTTCATATATTTCCTCAAACGGTGTTATTATTGAGTAAACATCTTCATAATCTTCTAATATGTCTAATAAACTTGTTGTATGTGATATCAAATGTTTTATGGTCTCATCTCCATAATACATTTCCATCCCATACACATTTCTCAAATGTTCTCGGTAATTTACCACCAGAGTGGTCAAATCTTCCAAATTTTGGGAGGTATAAATGAACCCCGGTAACACCCGCCTCATGTACCAAAAAGCTATATAATTGGCCGCTACGGACACTAAAAGCACTATTATCAGTGTAGTTTCTAAAGTTGTCATTCTGGTTCATACTCCCAAGAAGTTGCTTCTTTTTTTTGCTGTTTTAGAATCTCAGCATTTTCAGAAATTGCCTCTCTCACATTAGCACCGGCATTTCTGTTTTTTTGTCTCCAGTTATCTTCTTCATAATCTGAAGTTCTAATATTGGGCATTTGCGGGATACGACGGAGACAAGAAGACGACGAACAAAGTTCACAATGTTCTTGTCTCTCCGTCATTCCATGCACAGTTTCAAAATCACCATTACATTCATTACAATGATAAATATACTTTGGCATTATTTGGATGTTTCCGTTGTTGTGGTGCCTGCTGATTTCATTGTGGGTTTTTTCACAATCGGAGGGTTCATAATAACAACTTGATTAGAATCATCTACCTCCAACTTAAAACTCTGTAGAACAGGAACGATATCTGTTTGCTCCATGAGTGATTTTTGCAGGGCCATCATTACGGCTCCAATTGCTTGATTACTTAATTTCATATTTTACTCCTTAAAATTTGTGTTATTTTTTTTGCTGCTGTGCCATCTCCATAAGGTGATGGGCTGTTAATTTGAAAATCGCTATTTACGATTTTAAAAATGTTTTTTAATTTATTTGGATCTTCACACATAATACTGTGTGTTCCAACTGATTCAGTTCTTTCAGTCCATTTTCTACATACGATTATTTTTTTATTAAGATAAGAACCCTCTTCTTGTATTCCTCCGCTATCTGATATCAGAAAACGGCATTTAGATATTTTATCAATCATTTTATCATACGGAAGAGGATCAACAATATTCACATGAGTTAATATTGAACTATGTTTTCTAACATTTGGGTTCGGATGGAGTGGGATTATAAAGTTTAAATCTTTATTTTGCTTTGCTAATTCGTTTATTTCGTAAAACCACATATCCATAATAGGGTGGTTTTCTCTACGATGCATTGTAATAATAACATCGTTTCCATAAGAAGTTTCAATATCAACAAGGTTATCTAAAACTGTATTTCCAACAATATGATTATCACCGGGACACTTTTCATCAATTAAATTTTGTCTATTTTTTCTGGTTGCACAAAAGTTTATCGTTGAAATTCTTGAAATCATCTGGCGGTATGCTTCTTCAGGATATGGGTTATCCAAATTATATGTCCTCAAACCTGCTTCTAAATGAATGACTTTTACTCCTCTATTAAATGCTGTTAAGGCCGTCGCATATGTAGAGGCAGTATCCCCTTGGACCAAGATATATTCTATATTTTCAAAAATATTATTTTCTGCATTTAATATAGAGGAGAAAATAGAATCCAAACGATTATTTGTATTTGTTATAGTCAAAGCATAATCATGATAAAAATTACCTATATGTTCGTGTTGGCCTGTAAATAAAACTTTAAAAGGTATTGTTCCTTTAAAACTCTCGATTAAAGGCTTTATTTTAATCCACTCTGGTCTTGTTCCGTAACATAATAAAATCATTTTACCACTTAAAGTTAGACTTATAATAATCTACAATTTCTTGTATTTCATTATCAAAATTTCTTTTAGGCTCCCAGCCTAATTGTCTCAATTTGTCATCGTTGAGAGCATATCGAACATCTTGTCCCATTCTCTTATATTCAAGATCAACATAATCTTGATAATTACGATCATCTTCAAAAAAGCATTTAATTATTTTTTTAACTGTTTCTTTATTTTTTTGTTCAAACCCACCAGCAACATTATAAATTTCATTTATATTACCTGATTCGATTATTTTAATAACCGCATCCGCTGTATCGGCTGAATGTAGCCAATTGCGAACAGGTTCGCCAGCATCATGCAAGCGAATTTTCTTGCTTCTTTGTAATAGTTTTACTGAAACAGGAATTAGTTTTTCTGGATATTGGCCAATTCCATAATTATTTGTTGGTCTGAGAATTACATATTTTACACCATAAGTCCTAGCCCATGCAAAAATCAACATATCAGCCGAAGCTTTTGATGCTGAATATGGATTACTTGGTTTTAATATATCGGTTTCGATATGTTCACCTTTATCAATATCTCCATAAACTTCATCTGTGCTAAAATGAAATAACACAGGTTGAGATGCAACATTGTTTGGTTTTCTTCTTATAAGATCCAAAAGATTTTTGACACCGACAATATTTGATTGAATAAAGTCGGCACTATCGATAATGCTATTTCCAACATGCGATTCTGCTGCAATATTAATAACATAATCACAATCTGGTAGGTGTTTTAAATTAGAAATATCTTCATTAATAAAGGTAAAGTTTTCAAACATTTCAAAATCTTTTAAAAAGTTTAAATTTGCTGCATAGGTACATTTATCTATACCATATACTTTCCACCCTTTTGCTAAACATTTTTTTGTAACATGAACACCAATCAAACCGAGGCAACCTGTTATAGCAACCAACTTCATTTAATCTCCTTTTTCTATTCTATAACTATCTGAATCAAAATGTTGGGTTGAAAACTCAAATAATTCTGTATCTTCTATAGCTTCCATTCGATGTCTTAATCCAGTATAAATATGAAAATTATCTCCGGGCTCAAGTATTGTGACATTGGCCTTGTTTATATCATCTTGATCTGAATAATAAACAATTATTTTACCAGATTGTACATAAAAAACTTCGTCTTTAAGTTCGTGATAATGCCAAGAACATTTCTTACCCTTTACAAAATAAAGTAATTTTCCACAATACTTTTCTGAATTATGGAACCACTTTTCAAATCCCCAACCTTTGGGAACAAAGTTAATCTCTTGTGTTGAAGAAGTTTTCATCTTTTTCTCCTTTGTCATCAATATAAATATCCCCAGAAGGTTTCCCCATGAATAATTTATGGTATTTAACACCCCATTCTTGTAATTGAAACAGTGTTACATGTTTGAACATCCTATCTGCTAAAAGATGAGAATTTTTTGTTCTTCCCATTCCTCTTGCGGTGTGGAAAATTATAGTATTTCCGTCTTCATATAATTTATTAATTATTTCTATTCTATCTTCAAAGGGTTTAGCTTCTTGATAATTTCCATCTGTTAGAGAACAAATTGTTCCATCTATATCAAATACATAAGTCATGTTTTCTCCAAAATGTTTGTTGTTGAATAATTGCCTATTCTATCAAAAAATATTACTTCTTTCGCATACTCTGACCCTATAACATCTTTATCTCTATAATCTGATCCTACAATTAGGTAATCTATATTGTGCAAACTAACACATGTCTCTAATTCATAATCGCTATCAAATACTACTACTTTATCAATATATTTTATACATTCTAAAAAAAATTTTCTATCTTCCTGATTATTAATTGGACGACTGATTCCTTTGTTATTTTTAACTCTCTTATCTGAGTCGATACCAACAACTAAAAAAGAACCTTGGCTTTTTGCAAATTTAAAAAGTTCTAAATGACCTCTATGTAAGATGTCAAAACATCCATTAACCCAAATATTCATGTAACTGTTACAACTCCTCTTTTTTGAACGGCTTTAGTTGCACATTCGTTTGCATATTGAATAGACAAATCAATATCCCCTGTGTGGCAGTATTTAACACACAGGCCCGATACAAAAGTATCACCGGCACCAGACGGATCTTTAACTTCAACTGGTGGGACCGGATATGTTTTGCCCCTAAAAATACTACCCTTAATTCCTCTTGTTACTATAATTTTATTTTTAATTTCATCATTTATTAAATGCATGTTTTGTTTATATTCAACATGATTTATTTTTATAAAAGTAAAGTTATTTACCCATTTTGCAAATTTTCTCTTAGTATCAATAAAAGATAGTTTCGCTTTATTACCAATCTGGTGTAAATCTTCGTCAGAAAGAAACCCTTTATTATAATCAGAAACTATAACAGCATCATACTCGGAAAAATCAATTTCCGATAGATCACATTTGGAATATTTTGTATCATTTTGATCCAGCCTCATAAACATATGATTAGATCTTTTATCAACAAATCTTGTTTTTGTGATGTCTTTCCAGTTTTTATTAGTCAATAAAATCGCTTCACTTCCGAGTGATAATACATTGCTATAAACATTCATAGCCATGCCTCCATTTTCAATTATTTCTAAAGTGTTGAAGACTGGAACTGGTGCTTCTGGGCATAGTCTATCGCAATTGCCATAATGGAATATATCTCTACAACTTTCTCCAATAATTAAAATTTTCATTATCTCACCAAAAATTTTCTATTAGAATTTACTTGAGAGCGCCAATAATCCAATAAATCTTTCATAGTTTTTTCAAAACTAATTTGGGGCTCCCACCCTGTATGATCTTTAAATTTTTTAATATCTGGGACTTGCAAATCTGCATCTATTGGTCTAAGACGTTCGGGGTCAATTTCTATTTGAATATTTTTACAAGTTGATAATGATATGAGATGATTTAACATATCGCGAATAGTGCATGTAAAGGAACCGCCAATATTATAATATTCCCCAGAAATAGGAGATTTTGTAACAAGCAAATAATAAGCCCTTACAGCATCACGAACATCAGACCAAGTTCTCAACGAATCTAAATTTCCCACTTTTATTACTGGTGGTAAAATCCCTGCTTCAATCATGGCTATTTGTTTTGCAAAAGTAGACTCCGCAAAGACATCTCCTCTTCTTGGGCCAGTGTGTGTAAACATTCTAGTTGTCATGACTGTCATTCCATATGCTTCGGCATAAAATCTTCCAATTAAGTCGGTGCCGACTTTGGAAATAGCGTATGGAGAAGCAGGGTGAAAGCCGACGTCTTCATGTATTGGCAACATTTCTCTTGGCACTCTGCCAAAAACTTCTGATGAAGCACAGACATGTATAACTGGATTTAAATTAAGTTTTTTAATTGCATCTAAAACTTTGGCTGTTCCAAGTATGTTAGTTTCTAAAGTTTCTAAAGGAGAATCAAAACTTGTCTTTGGATAGCTCTGTGCGGCTAAGTGAAAAACATAATCTGGTTTTGTTTTACCAAAAACACTTAAAAGAGAACTAAGATCATTTATATCTCCGTAAACCAACTCGACTCTATCTTTAATGTTAATTCTATCCATTAAGTGTTCTATATTATCCATACGGTCATTCCACCTAACAAGACCATAAATATTCCAATCAGTATTTTCAAGCAAATAATCTGCTAAATGCGAACCCACCATGCCTGTTATACCTGTTATAAATGCTGACTTCATAACATGTCTCCTTGTTTTAACGAACCAACATATTTTAAAACTTCATTTGCACTTGGCATTTTCTCATCATTTTCTTCAAAATATAGTTTTTCAACTCTTCCTTCATAAGAAGGATTGTCCCATATTCCTTTTGAAATTTGTAAAAGAGAAATAGTATCTTTTGCACCAACATTTTTAATACCTGTTTTATCAATATTTTTGATAATCCATTCTGCGGCTGTATCTACGTCAATATAATTATATTCACTGTTAATATCAACATAAATGTGATTTTTATTAACTAAATCAAACAATGCGCTTTTCAGCAAACCAGAGCCATATAGTGCCCCAAGCCTTACTATTAAAGTATTTTCATTATTTTCAACTATTATTTCAGCCGCTCTTTTATGAATACCATAAGGCATATTAAGTTGTTTTGTGGCAGAAATAGAACTAATTTGAATAAACTTATTGTATTTCCATTTGTAAAAAATGTCGGCTGTTTTTAATATTGTCTCTTTGCAATCTTCGACTGGATTATTTAGTGACCAGAATCTTTTTGAAGGCATAGCTGTATTGATAACATAGTCGTATGTATCGTGTTTCAAATCATCATAGTTTTGTCTAGTAACCCGAATAGTTTTAAAACCTAATTTATTCGATGCTCGACAGAGTGCTTTACCAACAAAACCATTTGACCCTATAATAGCCACACTCTTCATTTAATGACCTCTTGATGAATAATTGGTGGATCACTAAGATCCCACTGTTCGCTTAAAAAACTAACAGCAGTACAATCAGTTATCGCATGAAACACATGAACAACGCCTTTTGGGACATATAGGCAATGCCCTTTAGATAAGTAAATGGTTTTTCTGTTTTCCTCATCACCAGAGATTGAAACACCTTCGCCTGATGTTAACAACATATACTCATAAAAATGAGGATGGTAATGATCACCTCTTTCAGCACCTTTGTTCCAAAACAAAAAATTAAATTCCTTTATTGTGTGTTCGGGAACCCAATTAAAAATACCACCCCTTCCATCAAGGAGGGTATCAACATATACTCTTGGTTCAAATCTAACTGCATGTTTTGTCATATATTGCTACTTTTATCTCTTTCAGAAAGTATGGGATCTGTAACAGGCCAATTAATATTTAACCTTTCATCATCCCATCTTAAAACAACCTGTTCGTTGGGCTCAATATAGGCGCAATCATAAGACATCATATAGTGATATAAACATTCATCACTAATACACAAATGTCCGTTAACAAAACCGGGGGGTACTAAAACACCAACATGGTTTTCAGAACTTAAAACAAAACTATCCCATTTTAAAAAATTTGGGGAGTCTTTTCGTACATCAGCTACAACAAATTTAACCTTACCATGGGGAACACTCATATATTTCCATGTATGAAAACAACCATGAAGACCTCTTAAAACATCTTTCGTGGATCGTGTAAATTTACATAAATTAAATTTTAAACCTTCTGGTAAAACGTTCTCTCTTTCCCAAATAGTCCAAATTTCTCCACGATGGTCTGTGGCAGATGATGGTTGAAAAGTCTTTATTTCTGGTAAGATATTGGATTGTTTCGCTTCGATACCAAATCTCATTTATTTTCCTCATACCATGCAATAGTTTTTCTTAAACCATCTTCTAAAGAATTCTTTGGTCTCCAGCCAAGTTTTGTGATTTTATCAATGTTAACTTGACGCTTTAAAATCATAGTTGGTTTTGTTACATCATAGTTGTACTCAGGATCATGATTGCAAATTTCATTAATTTTTTCTGCTAACTCTGTAATCGTTATAGAACCACCAGTTCTAACATTATATGGAGATCCCGATGGGTCATTTTCTAGAACATAAAATAATGCATCAATCAAGTCATCAACATAAATAAATTGCCTAACTTGTTTTCCGTCACCCCACACTTCAAAAGGATTCATTTTAACTGATGACTTCATAATTAATTGTGGTATAACATGTCCCTTTTCATTAAAATTATCATAAGGTCCATAAATGGCAGATGGTATAACAACACCAAATTTTGTATTTGACACGCTTTGGAAAAGCTCTATAACTTTTTGAGAATATCTTTTCATCCATCCAACACCAGCATAAGCAGGGAAAGGCTCAAGATCAAATAATTCCTGTTCTTCTACAGGGTAATCAACACCGGGATACATTGTGCTACTCCCAATGAAACCAAAATATTCAACACCCTCTTTTACAGCGGCGTCCATCATATTAACTGTTGGTACTATATTTCTACGAACTAGATCTACTTTGTATTCCATCTGTCCTTTTGCGCCACTAATAAAAGCAGCAAAATTTAAAACAATGTCAACACCCTTAACACATCGTTGGCAATCTTCGTATGATGTTAAATCAACTCTAACAATCTCTAAATTTGGATGGTCAAATTGAATCTTTCTAGTATTGAACACTGTTGCTCTAATTTTTACTGTATCATTTTGTAAAAGTCTCTTAATAGCAGCATGACCGCAGATACCTGCGGCCCCTGTAATTAAAACTGTTTTGTTGTCAAAAATACTCACTATTTTTTCTCCTTAAAGCTGTTGTATCTGTTTTCTGATAGACTTTTGTTTTCAATATACCAAGAAATAACATCTTTTATTCCATCTTCTATTGAAATCTCACACTCAAAACCATAAGATTTAGCCTTAGTCATATCAAATAATCTTTTACTATCTCCAACGGGCTTTGATGTGTCCCAAGAGATTTTAGTCCCTGTTTCTTTTGCAATCACCTCGGCAATTGATTTAATTGAAACAGCTTCTCCACTACCTAAATTTATAGGCTCAGTTACTTCATTTTCAACAACATAGACCATTCCTCTAGCAACATCGAGAGCGTGAATAAAATCACGTTGGGCACGGCCATCACCCCACACACTAAATGTCTTATCCTTTGAATTAACTGCCTTGTTCACTAAGGAAGGGATAACCATCGCATTTTCTGAGTCAAAATTATCATATCTGCCATAGACATTACCGGGCCTAACTATAGAAATGTTATTTCTTTTGTATTGAACTGCATAAGCATCTGCTTGTAGTTCTCCCATTCTTTTAGCCCAACCACCATGCCAATCATTCTTAGAAACAAAGGTTTTCCATACATCATCCTCTCTAAGAACCTCGACGCCAGCAGTCTCATAAACACCGACCGAGCTTGTATATAAATACCAACCAACATTAGCTCTCATAGCAGCTTCCATCATATTTGTATTAAACTGCAAGCCGGGAACCAAAAAGTCAGCAGGCTGTTCTAACATCATCTTTGGCGAACCTTTAATACCTATAAGACTGAAAACAACATCGATACCCTCACAAATGTCAATACAGTTTTGAAAGTATCTTAAGTCTGACTTAACGTATTTTACACCCTCTGGTAGATCAACATTGTCATCCATTGAAACAACCGTAATACTTTTACAGTTTTTAGTTAACAGTAGATTTATAAGCTCTCTACCAATCATACCGCTCCCACCGGGAACGAGAATATTTTTTCCACTTAAATTCATTTTTTAATCCCAATCTTTATTTGGAAATTCCGCTGGATATACCAATCGTTCTGGGTGTAGCGAAATTTCTAAAGGTTCAATAATCATATTAGATAAAAACTCGTCTCTATCAAGATATGGATACATATCTTCTATAGGTGTCTCCCAACCAATTAATTTTGGATCATATCTATGATATTCGTGACAGTTAATATCAACAACAATAGGGCCTTTATGGTCGAGAAACTCTCTAATTTGTGTTCTAACTAAATTATAATCCATACCACTTTCTACGGAAAGCGTTTTGATACCATAAGCTTTTGCCACTTTGATGAAATCTGGTGGGTTATACCCAACAGGACCACAAGCTTCTATTCTTCCTTCAAAATTAGTTTTTTGATATGCTTTGGTAATTCCATAAATATGATTATTAAGGATTACAATTTTAGCACCAATATTATAATTGACAACCGTTTGTAATTCTTGTATATTCATATTCATACCACCATCACCAATAATACAAACAACATTTTGTCTTTCTTTATCAGATGCAAACCACGCGCCAATAGCTCCAGCAAAACCAAAACCCATTGGAGAATTGCCATTGTTTGTAAAAGATCTTTGGCCTGTCTTTGTATTGAATGAATGATTTGTTGCAATAACATTGCCACCGCAATCACTAACTAAAATATCATCCTTTGTCATTTCCTCTGATAAAATTCTTAAAAAAGCATATGGATGAACGTATTTTCTTGGCTCAAACATCTCTGGCTTGACTGTTGCATATTTCTCTTTCCAATGTAAACATTTATCAAGATAAGGAGCGTACTTTTCAGAGTTAAAATCTTTGTCTTTTTTAATTAATTCACAAAGCATATTTATAAAAACTTTTGCATCACAAAGGATGCATTCTTCAAATGGGACTTGCTGTAATTTCTTTTGAAGGCCAGCTTTATCTACATCAACAACATATTTTTTTGCCTCTCTTGCAAAACTATGAATGTTTCCACCCGTTATTCTACCTGATATTCTACTTCCAATGGCGAGCAAAAGATCGCAATTTTGTATTCCAAAGTTTCTTCCCTCACCACCATATGTTCCAATCTTACCACAATAGTATTCATAGTCAGCACAAATTATGTCAAGAGCATTATAGGTAGGATATGCAGGTATTTTAAGAAGGCGTCCTAATTCTAAAATATCTTTTTCAGCACCAGCAAGTCTTACGCCGCCGCCAATCATCAAAACAGGTCGTTCAGAGTTTTTAATATCTTCAAGAAGTCTTTTAGCTTGTTTTTTCACATTGACAAGATTGTAATAATCTGCTTCCAACTCACAATCATATCCAATCAACTCATCAGGATCAATCATCGCTTTTTGAATATCTATTGGTATATCAATGTGAGTTGGCCCCGGTCGGCCAGATTTCATTATATGAATGCATTTTTCTAATTGATATTTTACATCTTCTGGTTTTGTAATCATGACAGAATATTTTGTTACAGGTTCAAAGCAACCAACCATATCAGATTCTTGAAAACCAATCTGTCTAATTGATCTTTCTGGTCTCATAAATTGTTGTTTTATTTGACCAGTTATAAACAAACAAGGAACAGAATCATAAAAGCAGTTACCAGCACAAGTAATCATATTTTGACCTCCGGGTCCACTTGTGGCCATAGCAACACCAAAATTACCAGAAACTTTTGCATAACCTTCAGCAGCAAAACCGCAAGCTTGTTCGTGCATTGGTGCGACATATCTAATTTTGTCCGTGCGTACAAAACCATCGACTAAGTGACCGGTGGCAGCACCATATACTTGAAATACATCCTTTACACCATATTCAGAAATTTTTTCCCATATATAATCTGAAGCTTTTATTTTTTTACTCAATGTGATACTCCTATATTTATCGCGCAATAGATTTCGTAATCAGTTATTTTTTTTTTTAGTTACAGTTTGCGGGGTTGCACAATGATTTGTTGGAAAACCTTGATCATTCTCATATACAACTCTTTCGACTTTCCAGTTTCCTCCACCAAGTAACCTTTCCAATTCCTCTTCCTTAATTGCATAGAAATTTTCTTCAGATGGGAAAACACCAGTTCTGACCTCAGTAGCATATTGTTTAAGGGCTTCTTTCATAATTTGCCCTGCTTCACAATATCGTTTAACAAATTTTGATTTAAACTCCCAAAACAGACCCATAAGATCATGAAAAATAACCAATTGACCATCTACTTTATCACCTGCTCCAATACCATATACTGGTATTTGAAGCTCGTTTGTGATCATTTCTGCTGATTCTCTTGGCATACCTTCAAGTAGCAAGAAAGTACAACCAGCATCTTGAAGTGATTTTGCTTGTTCTAGAATAATTTCAGCTTGTTTGGCCGTTTTACCCTGTACACGATAGCCGCCAAGTTTAGCTCTTGTGTGTGGTGTTAAACCAAGATGACTCATGACCATAATACCAGAGTCTGCGATGGCTTTGATTCTTTCTACCATAGCACCCTCAACTTTAACACAATCCATACCAGCTTGAACAAACCGACCGGCATTGCGAACAGCTTCTTCATTGGAAATTTGATATGACATATATGGCATATCACCAATCAAAAATGCTTTTTTTGCTCCGCGAGAGACGGCTTCAGCCGATCTAATCATATCATCCATAGTAACAGGAATGGTGCTTTTATAGCCCATTGTTGTCATACCCAGAGAGTCGCCAACAAGAATCGCATCAACATCCGCACTATCAGCTATAGTAGCTTGAGGATAATCATATGCTGTTGTTAGTACTGTTGGTGTCTTATTTCTTTTTTGCCTTCTAAGTTTAAGAATCGTTACTTTATTTCTATCATCTGCTGGCATTTCTACTCCTTATTGTTCCAACTAATTTCCCAATCTTTGAACTCTGCTGCTAAACAGTCTATTTTGTAGTCTTTACGACCACCAGACTTTTCTTGTATTTTATTTTTAGCAGTATTTCTTATCCCATTGAGGCCATGAGTCAACTCAAGGCTGTTTCCTTCTTTGATACCTTTTCGATAATTTGACTCATTATGCCATATATGTAAATTCATTTGGGACAATACTACAATAGCTCTTACAGATTCACTATCTAATATAACATTTTTTTCAGCAAGTGTCAAGTCAATATCGTGTAAAATATCAGAAATTTCTTGTGCATACTCATTTTTGTGCTCTATAATAAACACTTCTTTTAATTGTGCGATTGATAATCTGTCAATCAGTTCAGATAAAGTTGGTAAATATTTTCTATTCGTCATCTAAACTCCTTTCGACTAAATTTAAAAAATTCTCAACTGTGTAATCCGTTGTTGCTTTAATAAAAGCATTCTCGACAATGTTTTCATACTTGTGCCAATTGGAGGAAATCTCTTCTATCAATGATGGTAGCTCATCATCATTCTCAAAGAAAATAAATTCCTTATCAGCCTCAAACCACATTTCATCAACTTTCCAAGGATTTTTCTTAACAAGCATTAATGTTCTGTTAACTGCACTTTCTATCATTCTTGTTTTGTATTGGGGAACCCAACCATCATCAATATGAGAGAATGCCTCACATTTTTGCCAATTTCTAATTGATTTGACGTTTGCTATTTGACTTGGAGTTAAATAAGCATGGTTTGTTATAAGGCATATTTTTGTTTTTCTTAAAGTGTCCCACATTTGACTACGAGACATGTTAATTGATGTTATGAGTTTTTCATATCCCAAATGTCTATATGGTGCAGCCCATTCATGTTCGCCGAGAGATAAAAAATTATATTTAAAATCTTTCATTGCATCAATAAAATTAATGTGAATGTCTGCGAATATGTGGCCCCAATAAATAACATCAAATTCTTTGTCTTCTTTTTTGTCAATCACATTATTTTTATTAAACGGTAAATAAGATGGAGAAAAAACATTACTTTTTTGAAGTGTATTTAGCCAATCAGCGGTGTAAGGACAAATAGTAAATATTTTTTGAAAATATTTATCCATATTAGCACTAATCGCTGCGAAGTTTTTATCACCGTGATACCAAGCACAAGGATGCTCTAGATTCCAAAATATTTTTTTCTCATAGTCTTTGTACTTTAATTTATGAAGTGGGTATTCTATACATCCCATACCATGAAATAAAATATTTTTTCCATCGTCGTGAGAAAATCTATCAAAGCCACAATATCTCTCTAAGCCATCACCATAACATCCTCTATAGTCCTCTATTATTAACATTGTAATATCCTATATGTATTTTGCATTTGTATAATCATTTTGAAAATCCATAATTTTTAAAACTTCAACAATTTCATCTACGCCTTCTGATAGAGTAACATTTGTTTTAAAACCAAGTTTGCCAATTTTATCATAACTGACAATATAATTTCTTTTGTCGGCATCTTCACCAATCTCTTCAAAATGAACAAACGCTCCAGTTTTGCTTACTATCATTTCACAAATTTCTTGTTTACTATAGTTCATGCACTCATGGCCGACATTATAAATATTATCTATCATCATATCAATATTTTTAATACCAAAAATAAAAGAATCAGCTATATCTGATACATGAATAAAGGTTCTCATAAAATGTTTTTCATAAACAACAATATAGCCGTCTTTTATACACTTATAAGCAAAATCATTTACCAATAAATCCATTCTCATTCTGGGTGAAGTGCCAAAGGCTGTAGCAAATCGATATGCGATAATATTACCTCTCTCAATAAGCAGCCGTTCTGCTTCGGTTTTAGTTTCACCATATAAACTAAGAGGATTTAATGGTGTGTCTTCAGTGCATATTCCTTTAATTGTTCCATAGTTACTGCCTGTTGAGCCGTACAAAATAATTTGTTCTTTACTTGAAGCTTTTATTAAATTAGCTGTGCCTTGTACATTGATATCTTTTGCAGCTTGTGGATTTAAACGACAAGCTGGGAAGCCTACAACAGCAGCCAAATGGATTATAATGTCCTGATCCTTCACAGCGGATTCCAAAGCATCATAATCTCTTATATCTCCTTTTATAAATTTAAACTTTTTATTTTTAAAAAATGGAACAATAGGGTTGCCACCATGCAGTAAAATGTCAAACACTGTTACTTCATGCCCCTCTTCCAAAAGTTTTGGTACTAATGTGGTGCCAATAAAACCTGCACCTCCGGTAATTAAAATTTTCATCTTTTTATATCTCCTTTTAACCATTGATAAAACATGACCCAATCACTTATTTTAGCTTTTATAGGGTCTTTAAAAGCTGCTGGTTTATTCTTTTCAAAATAATAATGACCCGACCAAGCAAACGGATAGACCACAAACGGAGCAGCAATTAAAAGCCAAATGTTAATTTTGAATGCCATAATAACAAACGATATTGTAGCAATTTGACCCAATATGTGAAGTCTTCGGCACCAAAGGTTTTGATGTAAAGACAAATAATGTTTATAATATTCTTGAAAATTCATTAATAAATTCCTCCAATTTGAATATTTCTTCATCCGTTATCATATGATTATTACCAATAAAAAATCCATTATTATGTAAATATTCAACATTAGGGAGCCACTCAATATCTATAGAATAATTTTTTAAAAACGGTTGCCTTAGTAAGTTACCACTACACAAGGGGCGTGTTTCGACTCCCCTCTCATTAAGAAATGCTTCTAATTTTTCTTTATGATTTTTGCTTTCACATATAAAAGGAAGACAAAAACTACTATTTCCTTCTTTCTGTGGTGTTCTATAATGATCATATTTTTGTAAAATGTTTAAAAACCTATTATATACTTGTCTTCTTCTTTCAATTGCCTCATCTAATCCTTCAAGCTGAGAGATTCCCAAAACAGCATTAAGTTCCATACTTCTAAAATTAAATCCATCTGTTACAAAAAGAAATTGAGGATGTATGTCGGGATATTCTTTTTTATATTGTTCATACTTTTCTGGCAATGCTTCTCTGGCCATGCCGTGACTTCTCTTCATTTTAAGAATATTGTAAAGCTCTTTGTCATTCGTACAAACAAAACCACCTTCAATTGTTGTCATATGGTGGCCAAAATAAAAACTAAATGTTGATCCTTCAGATAAAGTTCCAGTTTTTTGACCCTTATAAGTTGCACCATGAGATTCACAAACATCTTCAATATAGGGTATATCAGGAATTATTTTTTTATAAGAATCAATATCAGCAGCGATTCCAAACAAATGAGTTACAAAGGCCATCTTGATATCTGGGTGTTTCTTTTTTAGATATTTTAGATGTTTTAGATCAAAACCAAAATTATCCTTATCTACATCACAAAATATAGGTTTTAATCCAAGCTGTATAACAGGCGAAATATTTGTAACCCATGTCATAGCAGGAACCAAAACTTTATCTCCGTCTTTTAAGTTATACTTTTCTTTAATAGCGGAAACCAAAAGCAAATTAGCAGTTGAACCAGAAGAAACAAATAAAGAATATTTGCATCCAAGCCACTCACTCCACTGTTTCTCAAACTCTTTTACTTGTGGCCCGTTAGTAAAACGATTAGCAGTCATTATAAATTCAACCATGCGATCTTTGTCTTTCTTAGTTATACAATCTTTCATCAAAGGCCAAAACATTATTCTTCTCTCTCTTTTATTTTATTATAAACTTTTTTAACACCATCGGAAAACTTTGTAAATTGAAAGTCGCCAATATATTTTTTCATTCTTTCGTTGCAAGCATCTTTTCTATATTGTCCATCTGGTTTTGTACTGTCATATTCTATTTTCCAATCTTTCTTACCTAATACTTCTAAAGCCATCTCGGACATTTCGTTAATGGAGTAATTTTGTCCGGTCGGGGCCACATTAAAAGATGCATTTATTTTTTTATCAATTGTTGTTTTGATGACTCTAGCTAAATCACCCGAATACATAAATTGTCTAAGTGGCTTTCCACTGCCAAATAAAGAGATACTTTTTTTATTTTCTTTTTCAGATATAATAATTTTTTTAATCAAGGCTGTTACAAAGTGCATTTTATAGGGATCTATAAAATTATCATATTCACCATACAAATTACATGGAATTAAATAATTGTAATTTAATCCATATTGTTTATTATAAGCCTCCATTTGAACTGCCATACATCTTTTAGTGTAAGCATAGCTAAAGTTCGCTTGGGCCGGGGGACCCTTGTGCATATCTTCTTCTTTTAATGGATATTTTTCAACTACATCTGGGTAAATACAAGTTGTCAAGATAGATAAGAAATTATCCACTTTGGTTTTTCTCGCAGCCATTAAAACATTTGTGTTCATAGTAATATTAGCATCATAAAAATCGGCAGGGAATTTTATGTTCTGCAAAATGCCTCCAACTTTGGCAGCAAGATGAACTACGTTTATTGGTTTATAAAATTCAAAAATTCTTTCAACTTGATCGTATTTTGTTAAATCACAGTCTTCTCTAGTTAAATAAATGTAATCTGGTGCTATATCTTTTAAATGACATCCAACCATTCCCGCACCGCCTGTAATTAAAGTTGTCATTATTTTCTCACCTCATATACAAACAAATCTCCATATTTCTCAGCCAATTGATTTATAACTGGTTGTGTTTCTCTGATAATAACATAATGACCGCTTTTAGCTATTCCAACTGCAAAAGCCAACTGTTGAGACTCTTCTAAAATTATTGTTTGAGGTTTATAGGTTACAGATTCCAATAAAATTGTTTCCCCTATTGGTGTATTTTCACAAAACTGTTGAATTTGGAATTCTAAGTGTATCTTATTCATATTATCTGTTGCAAGACTTATAGGGGCAGGCCGCCCAATATCGTTTGCAAATATTGCCAATGCTCTATTATCCCTAGGAAAACAAGGGCCTCCATATCCATAACCATATTTTAAATATTTATTTCCAATTCTTGTATCTGAACCTATTGCATTTAGAATATTTTCTGCTGGTAGGTTATTTGCAGAGGCAATATCACCTATCATATTTGCAAATGAAATTTTTGTTGTTAAAAAACAATTTAATGAAATCTTACAAATTTCAGCCTCAGTTCTGGACATTCTACAAATTCTAGGTTTATTATCAGTCATCTTATTATAGGCATTTTCTAGTATGTCACCTATTTCTGTTGATCCTTCGCCAATAAGAACCATATCTGGATTTGATTGATCTTTCAGGATTGTACCTTGAGCAATAAATTCAGGGTTATAAGTTACTGTGTAACCATAAGGTTCAAGTTTCTGCTGTACTGTGTCGCAATAAGACGGCATTGTTGTACAGCAAACAATAAAATGTTTATTGTTTTGAACACCTAATTTTTTAATATTTTGGATAACAGATTCAACTTGAGCATGATTATAGCGACCGTTTGCCAAAGATGGTGTTGCAACGACCACAAAAAGTAAATCAGAATGTTCTATTGTCTTTTTCATATCCGTGGTGGCATGAAAATTAGTAGATTTTTTTAAATATTCTTCAACATTTTCTTCATGACTTTTTAGTGTTTTGTTATTAATAGAATTAACATAATTTTGATTGATATCAAGACCAACAACATTATAGCCAGTTTTCTCAAGAGTTAGTGCAAAACATAATCCTAATTTTCCAATTCCTATTACCGATATATTTTTCATTATTTTCTCCAGATAGTTTTGTGTGGCTTTTTGCTTATTTCATTAATAGGTTTTTTAATATAATAATAAACATTAAAACTCTTCCTGTTTATATTTTCCGGGTGCTTTATTTCATTATGACCATGAAAACTTTTATTAGTAGTAGCAAAAATAGCACATCTATTATACTTGGGAACAATTGATTTGATTTTCATTTCATTATCGTAAAATTGAAGACTTCCTCCAAAATGCTCGGCCCATCCTTTATTTAAATAAAACAACAAATTTAAACAACGATATGCTCCCAAGTCAGAATTATAATTAAAATCTATATGAGGTGATAAGTGAGATCCATTTTTTGCTATCTGCATGCCTGCACCGTACATATTATCGTCGAAAATAATATTCTCAAAACCAAATCGTCTTTCCAACATAGACATAAAAGTTTTTGATTTAACTATAGAAAGAAAATAGTTAAAACTATTTGGAAAATATCGCTCATTTGTTAAATACTTTTTCTTAGCATGTTCATTAATAAAGAGCTTGCCTTTTTCTTCCCATATTTCATCTTCATAACAATAAAATTCTTCATACATTTTGTTAGCATAAACAGGCTCTAAAAAATTATCAATAATAACATGTGGGAAAGGATATTGTACAATCTTATCTATCATTTGATACATTTTATCATAAGGTTCCATCCAACTTCCTCAGACATTTGTTTAAATTGGTCTTCTGACATATTTTTAAAACAATCCCTAACAACATAATTTCCCTTTATATATTCTGGGATGTCGTATTTAAATATGAAATCTTTTTTCATGGAAGTTATTGTGAAACATTTCAATAATTCTCTTGCTTCTTTAAATGTGTATGTATAAGTCACAGGACACCCTAATTGTGCTTCTGAATAGTGTTGGATGATTTCAGATGCTTTTGCAAAATCTTCAACCCCGGCAACCTTCATAAAGTCAAAAAGTTTAAAGCTATATTTAGCATATACCATTAATCTAAATTCCCCATCATCTTTCAATACATTGTGTACTTCTGTTACAATTTTTTCTGGTTGTTCGGTATGATGAATTACTCCAAATGAATACACCAAATCAAACTTTTTGTCATCAATCAAGGACGAAAGATTTTCAGCATTGCCCAGAATAAAATTGGCAGTCAACCCCATTATTTTGAATCTCTGTTTACATATTTTTAAACTTTCTTCTGATAATTCAACGATTGTTAAATTAGCACCATTTCTAGCGAAATTAATACTATCAGTTCCAATACCACACCCTATTTCTAAAACATTTTTTCCATGCCATTTTTCAAATTCAACAAATGGAGGAATATGATCCTCTACAAAATATTTTTTCTTCTCCACTTCTAAAAAATAGTTTAAAGTTCCAACTTGTTTTTTAGAATGTTTAATATTGCATGGCCTTCTATTCCAAAAGTTTTTTATTTCTTTTATTATTTTTGTTTCACTCATTTATAAACTCCTAATATCTTTATTTAAATTGTTTTCCAAGTTTTAGGATAAAAACCTTGTTGGACTCTTCCATCATCAGGTATAGTATAATTTTTTGGAGCATATACTATTTTATTAATGTTTTCATTTAAAAAAGCCGCCCAATATCCATACGAAGTGCTGTGAGTTATAATATTGTGATCGCAGTTTTTCATTATGGCAAAATCTTCAATATCATTATGCCCTTCACAAAATAAAAATCTGTTGTCTTTTATATTATTACGACACCATTTCATATCGCCCTGATTGTGCTTAAACCCTTTCCGAGTTCCACCAGAAAAAACTAAAAATTTAATATTATTGTTGTTGAAATTGTCTATGGCATTAAAAAAGTATTTTCCAAAAACACTCTCTTTAGACAAAACATCATTTTTTCCAAAATAATCATAACTCATGCCCGGACGGGTTTCACCACGGGGGACTTTAACGGCGTCTCCTCGTCTAAAATGAACACTGATTATTTGTTCATTTTTTTTCTTAAGATTGCCAACATATTCTTTGGCATAATTTTCTAAATCTATGTTTAATTTAAATTCTTCTCTGATTTGTTTTTCATACTTTGCAAAATAAAGATAATTTTGATAATATCCCATGAAATCAGTATTATCTTTAACCAAGAAGACTTGAGGCCAAAACTTAGAATGATTTGGTTCTACAAACCTATGCTGTATTGTTGGCATGTCGCCGTCACTTAAATAATCACACTTGATATTGAATTGATCAAGTTGGCATTTCTGATTTTGACACTCTACTGTGTTAGGGTCGGGGATTTTCATTTTATATCCCCGTTCCAAAGATACAACTTTGAGCATGGCATATTGGAAGAGTTGGTTCCCCATTCTTCCATATTCCCCTAATTTGCTATAGGTTATCATTCTACGACCTCTATATCTTTAAATAAATCAAATTTACGAAGGTCTCTATAAAAGGGCTCCTCTGATATATCTTCAACGTGTTCTGGATAATTTTGCATTAACATTAAACCCCTTGCTGCTTGCTCTGGTGACATGTAAGCATTCCATCCATTGATCTCAATATTATCCTGATGGTACATAACCTCTCCACGACCTTCATAGCGAGCTTTTCTAAACCACTTGGCAGCTTCTTCACTATCAGTCAAGATTATACCACCTTTACCTATTTTAAGATGCTTTTTGATATGAAATGATAAACACATATAAGAGCCGGGGATATACATTTCAGAAGTTAATCTTTTTGCAGCATCATAAATTGGATACGGTTCCAATTGATAAATACCTTGCCATCTATAATCTCTAAATTTTACTTTACCACCAGCATGCATGATTGATTGAGGAACAGAAAGATATGTTCTATTTGGAATTGTAACCTCGTCAACTTTTAAATATTCACAACACATTAACAACGCATCAGTACAATTATCAGTTGATACAGCATATTTTGAGCCACAATAATCAGCCATTGTTTCTTCAAACATTTTAACAATTTTATATGGATTATGTCTCATCTTCTTTCTCCAAAAGATAATATTTCTTTACAAATCCGCATTTCTCAAACAAACACAAACTTGCAAGATTATCAATCTTTACTTTTGAAACTGCGTTGGGATTTTTCTTCATCACTTCGTTTAACATAAAAGAAGCTACCCCTTTTCCTTGATGATTGGGATGTGTTGCAACACGAATATCCAAATCTATAATACCAATATAACCTATTGGTTTATTGTTGTCAAGACAAATCCAAAAAGAATGACTATTTTTTTTCATATATTCTTCATGTTGTGTTAATGAAATTGTATCTTGTTTTATGAAACCTTCTCTCACACCATCCATATTTCTAAGATTTCGTATAAACTCCCAATAAATATAACTATTTTTAACTAGCTCCATTTATCTACCTGTTTCCCAAAGGGGCTTCCAGAATCTAACCAATAATTTGTTAAATATCCTCTTGTGTATTTCCATCCTTCAAGTCCCAATAAAGGATTTAAACAAGAACCTATATCTAAAAATGTATTATTTGAATTATCCTTATAACAATCGTAAATAACAAAGTTTGATAATGATGCTGCTGAACAAAGAATAATATGGTCTGTTATATTATTGTCGGCAATATAATTCTTCACTTTTTCTGAAGTGTCAAAATTATTAATCATACAATTAGAACCAATTAAAAATTCCTTTTTTAGATTAAATGGTAGCTTGGATGTATCTGCTAGTTCATTGACAACATAGATTATTTCTCTATCACTTATAGTGGGAATTAATTCCTCTATAAACCTCGAATAATTTGCATTAATTAATAGATTTGTAAAAGTTAAATTATCATGATCCCCGCCATGAAAATTAATCATCCAATCAAAATTTTCTTTTCCAACATGACCGTCAGTTGAAGTGCAAATGCCCTTAAAATATTTTTCTTGATTGTGTTTATAACATTCAACTAATTTGTCCCTATAGAGGCCGTGTAGCTCAGGATAAAACTCTTTATGTTCCTCTTTGGTATACTTGTTAGGGCCTCTAATATCACCCGTAATATAGTGGTTATCGGCCAATACAACGGTTTTATTTTGAAGTATAAAAAGTTCTCCATCTGAGAATCTAGAAAAAGCAAAATTCTCTTTATTTTTAATCATATTTAAAATTTTATCGAATGCTTTATTAAATTCTTTCATTTATCTCTCCATTTTGGATATGGAAAATTATTTGCAATCTTAAAAGTTCTTATAAAATCAATAGGCCATGTATCATCCACAACTCCATCGTCAGGAGTTCTTGAAGGCATATAAACTGGTAGTTTATTATCTTTGCAAAACTTTAAAATTGCGGTTGCTTCAAAAGAATCTGTATGCTTTGCGACTCGGACAGCCCATCTTTTATTTTTCATTATAAGATAATCACCCCTTAAAACATCTATTAAGGCTTCAACGGTCAAATTGTCTGCTATCGTTGTAAATTTTTCTTCTGTTATATTGGACTCATAATTAAATTTTTTAACTTTTAAAATATCTCCACTATCTACTTTTTCTCCAATTTTCATGATTGATATTCCCCACTCGCCATCGTTGAGCAATCTTCCCCATACTAAAGATGCACCACCTTGAACAGCAGGTAAAATTGCACCATGATTACCAATGGTGTCGAATGAATTGACAATTTTTTTAGGTATTATTCTAGAATCGCCCAAAGTTATAATCTTATCAATATCTTCTTTTTTACAAAAATTATAAAATTGATCCCAATTGTCAGTCTGGAACAGTTTAATATTATTTCGTATACAAAAATCTGTTAAATCTATTGAATTAACTTTTGTTTTCAATTTCTCTTTTGGTAATCCAAAAACAGAAATAATCCTATAGTTTGAAAACTGTAGGATTCTCTCCATGCACTTTAAAGTAAGCAGTGTATTTCCAGTAATAGCTACTTTAGTGATAATATTGTTTTCGCCCATTTCTTTGCAACCTCGTTGTATCCCTCATGAGTAAAATGCACACCATCAATCAAATGATCTTTTAATCCATCCATTGAACATACCATAAAACCCATGTCTTTAGATAATTTTAGAATAACATCATTGTATTTATCAATATGGTCTCTGTTGAACATATAATAAGGACTAAATTCTAAATCTGGTAAAGTTGCCACAATTGGGGTCTTTCCATTAACTCTTATAGAATTGATTATTTGTCTCAAATTATCTCTATAAATGTGCAACGGCATTGGGCCTTTAGTATCATTCGTACCAATCATTAAAAGTCCAATTTTTGCACCGGGGTGAGATTTCAAAATGTTCCAACTTCTTCTTAACAAATCAGAACTTGTTTCTCCATTAATACCATAATTATGACAAATATAAAACTCACCAGTTTCTTTTGATAAGATTTTACCCAATTCAGCAGGGTAAGATCTACCATATCTATCTCTTGCACCGTATGTTAAAGAATCACCTAAACATACTATTTCATTCCAAATCATTGTTCACCTATTTAATTTTTTTAACTGTATTCCATCCACCGTCGATGGCGGTTCTTATGCACATATCTCTCTCAGAAAAAAACTGTTTATGAGATACTGCTTGATTATTTGATGTTGCTTTTGAATCAACTCCAAGTTCATATCCCAATAAAGACCCATGCATTTCTCTATCTTCTTTTGGATGCGGAGGACAATAAGTTTGTATATTTCCATATTTTTGAGAAGTATACGAGAAATGCATATCTTCTCCATTATCCCAAGTTGGAGGCTTCTCGCGCCATAGATGAGAAAGCCATTCACGTTTAAAAAACCAAGCATGACCAACATAATCTACTCTTTCTGTTTTTTCGTTTTGATCTGGCCAGCCATGTCTATAATATTGCATAGCTTTATCCCCAGTTTGAATGTACCCCGCTGAACCCATAATTCCATTTTTTTCTTTAATACAATGTAAACAATTTTCATGCCATTTTTTTCCGGGTATTGTATCATCATCATATATCGCAACATATTCAGTATCTGCTAATAATGCAGCAGAGAATCGACCATAAAACTTCCAATTATGATCATTTTTAAAAATTCGATCAACACCAAGGGTTGTCGGATCAAAGTTTTTATTATCTTCGTGATAATTTATCCATAACCAAATTTGTTTTGGTTTTACCGTTTGATTTTTTAATGAATCAACTTGCATTTGAAGATTATTTGGTCTTCTATAACAATTTAATATAACCGTTATATCACCTGTGGTTGTAATAATTTTTTCAAATAATTTCTCTTGAATTAAAGATATTGTATCATCTCTTCTTTTATCAATATATTCTATTAACTCTAATCCTTTATATTGTTTGAACCACGGCTCATATGTGCAACCATTTAAATTATTGGTAGCCAATTTACACCCAAGCATCCTTGCTTCAGTAATTACTCGACAAAAACTCTCTAATGTTTTTGGAAAGAACACAAACTTTTCATATTTTGATAACTGTGATAGAAAATTTTTATATTCTTGTTTAGGGACAACATCATATTCTAGTCCTTTATTCTCACAAAATTGTTTCGCCTCTGTTAATCCTTTAATTGGATTTGGATCACCAAGAACAAAACATTTATTATTTTTTTCTTGACCAGTAAAATTTCTTATTATATCAAGTTGTTCTTTTGACCATAATGAACATCCAAGATTAATCACATTATCGATATTTAAATTTTTAGATAAAACTTCAGCATGTTTAATAGATTGACAAAAAACAAACTTAGCGGATGCATAAAAAGATTTATTTATTATTCTATTATCAGGGGCTAAAAAATCAGTATAATTCGCAGGGTTTCTATCGATTATATATTTATGATCATGTTCTAATATTGTATATCTATTTCCGTAAACTTCAAAGGATTTTTTAACCTCTTCAGATAGACGAGTAAAATTAGAAATAATAAAATTAAAACCTGTTTTGGTATACAGGTTTAAATGTTTTAATGTAAATTCATGAGAATTAAATTTTGATACTTTTATTCCTCTATTTTGTAATTCATTTATTAAAATAGAATCATATATTTCTGCACCACCTTCTATCTGTTCTTTAAAAAAATCAGATATAAAGACTATTTTTTTCATTCAAACTCCAGAACAACTTCATCTGAAGGTTGAATGAGTGAAGAATCGAATCCAAGAATTGAATCTACAAAACCTTTATATAATTTTGTATTAGAAAAATTTTCTTCTATCTTTTCTTTTAATTCAGATGCTGTCTTATTGCATTTTTCCCAATTTTTAAATGTTTTCCTCAAAGTCATTTTATATGACCCTTGGTCTGCATATGCCCACATAGAATTTGCTTCAAGTACTCCGGGCCATACAGATTCAGCTTGAATTGGTTGTAATGTAAAATCAACGGATTGAAAATAATCTTTATCTTCATGATGCAAGAAGTCTTTTTGACCACTCCAGCCAATAGTAATTACCGGTAGACCCTCTCTAGCTGCTTCATAAAGCGGTAGACCAAATCCTTCACCATGGGCAATATTAATCATTGCTTTAATTTTAGGATTAGTATAAAGTCCAGTCATTTGACCCGATGTTAAATCACCGTGTAAAAGATATATTTTACATTTTCTTTCTGTGTATTTAGAAAGTACATTTTTAACAGATGCTTGAGTGGCTTCCAAATCCATACGAGAATTATTTTTAATATTTGTTTTAATTATCAAACCAACTTCTTGATCAATGAATTCTTCTACCCACCAACTAATTGCATTTTGAAAATTTTTCCTTGGTCCCATTTGAGATACCATTAAGAAATTAAAATCAGTAGATATATCCAAATTAGGGATTTCTTCTGCTTTTTCCCTTATTGTATTCTCCCAAACAACATCAATCGGTGTTTCAAGTTTATAAGGAAAAGTCTCCCCTGTTTCATTATTGGTCGCGGTCGCTGTTGTGTTCTTATATGTATTCATAGCATGATTTGAAACAACAAGAATTTTATCCATCTCGTTGCCTTTTTGTAACCATTGGGGAGCTACCGCTGTTGTTTCAATTCCAGCAGTATAACCAACATTCATTGGTGCTATTTTTTGAAATTCATTGGGAATTGTAATTTGTAAAGATATGTCAGCTTGAAGTTGTTTCTTATGAATTAAAACTTGAGTAAGAGTAATTTTTTCATCCATCCACTGTCTAAACTCATCATTTTTCCAAATCCACCCGGTTTGGCCCCAAGCAGTTGGTTGAATAAAAACATCAAACAAATCTTCTCTTGAACGGAGAGCACGAAGGGCGAAACGAGATTGCTCGCCATAGCCTGATTGTGAGAGAACTGGTCCTCTTACGAAGATTTTCTTTTTCATGCTACTTCTCCAAAATAAATTCCATTATATTCTTTTCTATTTTCCCAAGAGCCATGTTTTTCCATAACAGAATCCATAAGTTCTACCCATTGTTTATTAAATGTTTCAAAATTATAGTTTTTAAGAACATGTTCTCGACCTTTCGCACCCATTTCTCTTCTGGCTTCTGATGTCATATAATAAATTTTATTCAATGCACTCATGAATTGTTCTTTTGAAATTCTATCCTCGTAAATATAGGGAACCTGTTGAGATCCTATAATTGATTTTGAATTAGGTTTTAGACCGACACCAAACCAATTTGTTCCATCTGTAACTTGCTCTTGTAGGCCGCCAGTCATATTGACAATAATTGGTGTACCACAAGAAAGAGATTCCAATGTTGCAAGACCAAACCCTTCAGCATCAGAAATGTTTATTGTACAATCGACTATATTATAAAATGCTGCGAGATGTTCGGGAGGTATTTTCTTTGTTGAAAATAGAACTTCTCTATTTGTTAGTTGCAAGTGTTCTAAAATGTGTTCTAAATCTTGACCATGAGGATCCTTGGGATCAGTATGCATGATAAGTTGAGCTTTATCATTTAAATTATTTTTATCCAACCAATCTTTAAACCAAAAAATAAGAGTACCAGATTGTTTTCTTCTAGCATTTCTATTATTCCAAAAGAATATAACTTTCTCTCGGTCTGCTGGTGTGAGTGATGATTCTCTATCTTCTTTTATTTTTTCCAAACTATTGGGTTTAAAAATATCTCCGTTTACAGCATGTGGAACATATGTGCAATCCACTTCAGGTGCTACATTTCGTACAATATCATCAGATACTTTAGAAATTGTAGCAATATGATCATTAGAAATATAATAAGGTCTATTATACATAGGATAGGGGTAATTGTCCCACACATGATAATAAACAATTGGACACAGTGGTCTAATTTCATTTTCCATTGACCATAACCATCCCCAAAATCTTGGGTCAGTCATAATCCAAACAGCATCAACCTTTTCAGTTCTCAAAATTGATCTAATCATTTCTTGAGTACCATATCCATCAACAGGAATAATTCTCCAATCTTCGCCATAAGGATCAACTTGAATTGGTTGATAATTTTCATGTTTCATTGCTCCACCGAGCGATATAACAGAATACCTCCCGGTTTTTAGTAGAGCCTCAATAACATATTTTGTTTGAGTTCCTACACCGGAAGGCGAGAGTGGGTGATCCGATAAAGTAAGGATCTTTATTTTTTTAGACAAATTAACCTCGTTTTCATTATATTATAACAGGTTAAGTTATATTTGTCAAGGGTTTTTTATCTTTTTTATAGAAAGAGAGCCACAGTCTTTAATCTCTTCTCCAATTTGAATTTTATATATTCTACATCCAAGGTGATAAAGAATATGGTTTTTATTTTCCGATATTCCAATAATGATTCCGAGTTCTTTTTTATATGTCTCTACTAAATCTCCAATATTAAAATCCAAGTCTAATACATTAATATGATCGGGGTGTATATCAATAGAAACTGTCCCTGCTGCAACATATAAACTCTTGTCTGTTGTATATGTATAATAATCTTTCTTGCTCATTTACAATGCTCAGACTTTCTAAAGTCACACCTGTCACAAGATAACCGGTTCTTGAATTTTATTTGACGATTTATATTTGATAATGCTTTCAATAAAAGATCGTTAGCATTGCTTGTTTTACGAGGCCCAGAAGTTACTCTAAAGAATTCAACATTATCTGACTTTGCTGTTCTCTTCAAAAGAGCAAAATGTGTCTCTACCAAACTTGGGTCAATATCATATTTCTGACAGAAGAATTTCTTATACAGGGTTAGTTGATATGTTGTAATTCTATCTGTTCTTCTCTCGGCATTCCAGCCCCATGAACATGACTTCCAATCAACAATATGATATTTACCGTCTTCTGTTTTAGCAACGAAATCAATGAAGCCTTTAAAGTTATAATCAGCATCTTCAAAATTTTCAATTTTTTCAAACAATCGCTCCTCAACGGACACAACTTCAAAATTTCCGAAGTAGGATTCGACCGCAGGGATTACTTCGGGTGAAATTCTGTTGGCTTGTGACAGCATCTCCATTACCAATTCAGGTTTAGAAACAGGAACTTTATTAAGTTCGGCTCTGAAAGCATGTTGAAAGTATTCTTCGTAGTCTTCTTCGGGCAATTTACCAAGCAAAGCATTTTCACAAAGACTGTGAATAGCTCCTCCAAAAGCCGTGTATTCATTACCGATAAATCCTTTGATTTTATCAATATACATAAGTTTGTGTTTAAAGGGGCATTCAGACCAAATTTTAAGTTCTGAGAAAGAAATATGAGGCATGTTAACCTTCCAAGTCAAAGAGTTCTTCTAATCTTACAAATAAAGCGGGGCACAATTGTTTTACTGTTTTGCGGTCTCCTTGGACATAGTGTTCAAAACCGACAGCGAAGTATTCTCGCAGATCAGTCACAGAATATGGTGATATAAAGAGGCCCGTTATTAGGTTCCACAATAACCCATATCCAACTCCTCTATACAGATAATCGTCCATATCTTGATCAAATGCAACTTGAGTTTGCATTTCAATTGGTGGGTTTTGATTCTCTGCTTTTAAAAGAAAATATAGTTTCTTTCTCTTACCAAGAAACTCACTCATAAGTTTACCGTCAGAGTAAATTGAATCCCCATATCGCTCTTCTAAAGAGTGTGAAATCTCATGAATTATATCCGCTATAATGTCTTGTTCATCTTCTTGTTGATTGGTCAAATAGATCGCACCCTCATCATAGAGGGCACTGATTTCTCTATCATTAAGAAAATCAAATTGGCCAACATAAATAATATCAATACCTGATAAAAGATATGATGGAATTCTACTTGCTACTAATCTTAAACAAAAATCAAAATCAATACCACTAGTAAACTTATCTTTTATGAAAACATCGATATCGTGCAATTTATAATGATCCTTCAGTTCTTTGGATTTTTTGATTGATTCTTTGATCCATTTCATAAGTACAACTCCATTATCTTTATTATACTACGATATAACAACTATGTCAAGACAAATAAAGATCTATTTATAAATATCCGAACAACAGGCAGACTTATCAACAATATAAACACCATACATGGCTTGGCTGATATCTAAAGGTCTTATTAATGGTGGTATCTCTTGCATTTCCGGTGGCCACATTTCAAAAATTTCTTTTGTAGAATCACCGAAAGCACCCTGTTCCTTTATCTTCGTTAATTTCCATTGTGGTTTCCATCGTATTGTTCCCCAACGAGTTCTTGAGCCGTGGCTTAATTGTTTTCCATATTGGTCATATAATTTCATTGTAATTGTAGAATATTTGTTTCCAACTAAAACAACCGTTCTTAGGGTCCAATGATTATTAATCTTTCCACATGAGATAGCATCGGAATAATCACATTTTTTAAAATTCTGAATATATTTTATATTGTTCCAATCAAAAACATTTATAGTTCCTTTCCATTTATTTGGATTAGACCAATATTGTAATTGATGTTTTAACATGCCAGTTTTTTGAGCGGAGTTGGATACCAAAATATTTAAAGGTATAGAAGTTCCAGATTTTCCGCTTGGGGCATGCACTTCTGTTATATCAACATAAATTTGAATATGTTGTTCAGAATCATCTGATTGTGCTAAAACCAGAGACATAAAAAACAAAATAATAAACATAGAGACCCTCCTATAAAATCTTCGCTGCTTCTGTCGCGATTCTTGATCGCTCTCCTTTCTTAAAGGTTATATGAGCCGCCAAATCTGATTCTTTAAATTTCTCAATAGCATAAGCCAATCCGTTTGAGGTCTCATTGGTATAAACATTGTCGATCTGTTCTATGTCCCCTGTGAGGACGATCTTCGTGTTTTCTCCGACCCTTGTTATGATTGTCTTGACTTCATGAGCGGTCAGATTTTGAGCTTCGTCGATGATTATATAGGCATTAGAAATTGAACGGCCCCTAATATATGTTAAAGCTTCAACTTCAATTTGACCTTTCTCCATAAATGATTGGAGCATGGTTCTATCGTTACCAAGAATCAATTGTAGATTATCTTGAATTGGTTTCAACCAAGGAAGCATTTTTTCTTCCATGGTTCCCGGCAAGAAACCGATATCTTTACCCATCGGCTGAACCGGACGAGACACAAGAACTCTTTTATATTTATTATCTCTCATTCCAAGTGTTTGTTCAATAGCTGCTGCGAGAGCAACCAAGGTTTTTCCACTACCTGCTTTACCAATCAAAGTGACGAGTGGAATATTTTCATCAAAGAGCAAATCATATGAAAAAGCTTGCTCTTTATTACGAGGGGCGATTCCCCAGCTTAGGTCTCGTTTTTCGCCTATGATCTTTTCAAGGGGTAGGTTGTATCCTTTAAAGCAACAAAGTGCGGTTTTTTTGGGGTTATCGGACGATTGAAGCATAATAAACTGGTGCTTATAGAGTTTGACTTTCAAACCTTCGTCCAAATATATTGGTTCATCATCATAAAACTGATCAATCATTTGGTCATCAACAACAATTTCTGCATATCCAGAATACAATTTATTGCGGTCATCAACCACTTGCTCTGTGATATAATTCTGTGCTACTAAACCAATAGAATCGGCAATAACTCTCATATTGATATCGCGAGACACAACAATAACTTTTTTCTTTGGATTATCTTCTTTGATTTTTATCGCAGAAGCAAGAATCTCATTATCTGGTATTGTTGGATCAAGATCTCTTGGAAGTTCAGAAGTAGCCGTGACCACTTGTAAAATTCCTTTGCCTTTATCAATACGAACACCAGAAGCAAGAGAACCTTTCTCTCGTAAGTTATCAAGGTGTTTGATAATCATACGAGCATTGAATCCAACGGAATCTTGTCGCTTCTTGTGTTTATCAATTTCTTCCAATACTTTAATTGGAATAATAATATCGTTATTCTCAAATTTGAATAAACAACCTGCATCCGAAAGGAATACTGATGTGTCTATTACATAAAACTTTTTAGCCATTATAACTCCTTCAAAGTTGATTTAATAATCGGTCTAAGTATTTCAATAATCTTTTGTTCGTTAATTTTTTCTAATGGTATAAATTGTGTATCTAATATTTTTCTATAATCTTTTGTGCTTGGCTTTAGGTTTATCCCTTCTCTTTTGAAATACAAATCCATTAATCTAAATGCTTTTCGCAATTCTCTTGGGTCTTGCTGATTAAAAAGAATTACTATATTTTCATAATCTTCTTTGGAATCAGATTTTAAAAAGTTAAGTGTTTTTGCAATTCTCTCATCGGAAACACCGGCAATTTCCATTGCTTTTGTTCCACCAAATGGTGCAACTTCCTGTAATGCTTCGGAGACTGCCTTTAACATTAAATAATATCTTATAAAAGAATTATATTGTTGTCTTAATCTTCTTCCTGATTCTCCTTCTTGGCTTGAATCAAGACCAAGTGATTGAGAAAAGGCTCTAAATAAAAATGGTTTTATTGCGGCTCGGATTGCTGGGAGTTCATTGACGACTTTAGGAAGTTCAATTCCTTGTGGCTTTTCTTCTTCGGTGTCTTCGGGAGTTGCTTCTGTTTCTGCTTCTTCGTCTGGTTCGACCATGGCGACTTTGGGGGCTGGTTTGTTTTCTATCCTTGAAGGAACACCAAATAACCTTTCTATTTCGCTTGAAAACTTTTGCATACCTCTGTAAAGTTCTCTTGCACTAACAGAAGATATACTTTCATCTTTAATTATATTTTGAAAATTATCATTCAAAGCTGACATAGTTCTTATTGCTTGTATATATTCGCCTTGTAGTTGAGCAAATTCACCAGTTTGACCTG